>Ga0326732_1000116_pt1 | contig 18191 bp, 12 predicted proteins | sample MHFSIPfraction_4_FD_207644 | JGI IMG/M metagenome (GOLD analysis project Ga0326732, IMG submission 207644) | Lab enriched peat soil microbial communities from Michigan Hollow, Ithaca, NY, United States - MHF12FN SIP fraction | ecosystem: Environmental > Terrestrial > Soil > Wetlands > Peat...
GAAGCACACCTACGGCACGCAGACCACCATCGGCAAGGCGGAGCACCTCAAGAAACCGTCGATCCGGAACGTCATGGACTACTACCGGGCCTGGTACGTGCCGAACAACATGGCGATCTGCATCGCAGGGGACTTCGACCCTGACAAGGCGATCAGGATGATCGACCGGAAGTTCTCCACCCTGCAACCGAAGGAAGTACCGGAGTTCCATCCCCCGGTCGAGAAGCCCATTGAGAAACCGGTGGTCAAGACCGTAACCGGTCCCGAAGCAGAAGAGCTGGTGCTCGGCTTCAGGTTCGGCGGAGCCGATTCTCCCGATGCCGACCTGCTGATCATCCTCGACAAGATCCTCTACAACCAGACGGCCGGCCTGATCGACCTGAACCTCAACCAGCAGCAGAAGGTGCTGGACGCCGGTTCCATGCTGGTCCAGATGAAGGACTACTCGGCGCATATACTCAGCGCTAAACCGAGGGAGGGGCAGAGCCTCGACCAGGTCAGGGCACACCTGCTCGAACAGCTCGAACTGGTGAAGGAGGGCAAATTCCCCGACTGGCTGATCGGCGCCATCATCAACGACATCAGGCTCGAGGAGCTCAAGCTTTACGAAACCAACCGCGGGCGATCTGAAGCCTTCGTCGACACCTTCGTCTGGGGCATGGATTGGAACCGCCACGTTCACCGTCTCGAACGCCTCGAAAAGATCACGAAGGAGCAGGTAGTGGAGTTCGCCCGGAAGCATTACGGCGACAACTACGTAGCCATCTACAAGAAAAACGGCAAACGCAAGAGCGAAGCGAAGATCCAGAAACCGGCGATCACCCCGATCAAGGTGAACCGCGACCGCTCCTCGGCCTTCGCCGAAGAGCTCCTTTCGCGCAAGGCCGCAGATGTGAAGCCTTCGTTCGTCGACTTCCGCAAGGACATCGTCTACCAGGACGTCACCCCGGACATCACCCTCCATTACGTGCCGAACCGGGAGAACGACCTTTACAGCCTCTACTTCATCTTCGATACGGGCCTGAACCAGAACCGGAAAATCGACACCGCGCTGGACTACCTCTCCTACCTCGGGACCTCCAGGTTGAGTCCGGCCGAACTGAACCAGGAGTTCTACAAGCTCGGTGCGGCTTTCACGGTCTTCACCTCGGAAGATTACGTCTATCTGAAACTCACCGGCCTGAAGGAGAACTTCCCGAAGGCGCTCACACTCCTCGACGAACTGCTCGGCGATGCGAAGGCTGACCCGGAAGCGCTCGAAAAGCTCAAGGAGGGCATCCACAAGGAGCGGGCAGACGACAAGCTGTCGAAGCGCAAGATCATGTTCGAGGCGTTGGTCAATTACGGCAAATACGGGCCGAAATCGCCATTCACCAACGTCCTGAACGACAAGGAGCTGGAGCATCTCACCCCGCAGGAGCTGCTTGACGAGATCAGGAACCTGATGGGGTACAGCCACCGCGTCCTCTACTACGGCCCCGAGAATACCTCCTCGCTGCTCGGGGAGCTGCGGGGCATGAAGCATTTCAACCGCACCTTCAGGCCCGTCGCCACGGCGAACCCCTTCAAGGAGCTTGAGACCGACCGGAACCGGGTCTATGTGGTCGATTACGACATGAACCAGGCGGAGATCATCCTCCTGTCAAAAGGAGACGCGTACGACCCATCCAGCGTCCCGCTCATCACGCTCTTCAACGAATACTACGGCGGGGGCATGTCATCGGTGGTGTTCCAGGAGATGCGCGAAGCCAAGGCACTGGCCTATTCGGTCTTCTCGGTCTACCGGTTGCCGAAGGACAAGAGCCGCCACAGCTATGTCTTCAGCTACATCGGCACCCAGGCGGACAAGTTGCCCGAAGCGCTCGAAGGGTTCGAGGGGCTGATGCGCAAACTGCCGGAGTCCCCTGAACTTTTCACATCCGCCAAGGCAGGTATCGAGCAGAAGATCCGGACCGAGCGGCTCACCCGGAGCGAAATCCTCTTCGCGTGGGAGGAGGCCCGGAGGCTCGGCCTCGACCACGACATCAGGAAGGATGTCTTCGAGAAGACCCCTGCCCTCAGTTTCGGGGACATCGAACGCTTCCATGCGACGAAGTTCGGGAACCGCAACCAGGTGATGCTCGTCCTGGGCAAAACGAAGGATCTCGACCTCGATACCCTCAGGAAGCATGGTGAGGTCACCTTCCTCACCCTCGAGGAGATCTTCGGCTACTGACCATGGGGATGAACGGCACTACAGGCAGGCAGTCGGCGCGGAGATGCCGGCGCCCCTCAACAGGGGCTTCGAGATGAAGATCGTGGACCGCTACATATCGAAGCAGTTCCTGGTCACCTACCTGTTCTCGTCGACCAGCTTCGTAGCCCTCTTCACCCTGATCCACATGGTGGACAACCTTGACGACTTCTACAAGCATCACGTACCCGGCTTCCGCATCGTGATGTTCTACCTCAGCAGCCTGCCGGAGACCCTCCTCATCACCACGCCGCTGAGCGTGCTGCTCGCATCTCTCTTCGTCACCGGGAAGCTTTCGATGCAAAGCGAGCTACCGGCCCTGAAGTCGGCCGGTCTCAGCCTCGGCAGACTGCTCAGGCCATTCGTGGTCGTCGCCTCCTGCATCACCCTGTTCAACTTCGTCAACTCCTGCTGGATCGTGCCCTCCATGTACGACTGGGCGAGGGGTTTCGAGAAGCGTTACCTCAAGAATGAAAGCCGTGAAGAGGACCTCGTGCACATCCGCGAGTCCAGCGACAGGATCCTGACCGTCGGCCATGTCGGCAGCGACCACATGAGCGCGTCGTCGGTCTCCCTCGAGAAGTTCAGGGCAAACAGGCTCACGTCGAGGATCGATGCCGACTCACTCAGGATCGACCCCTCAAGAGGGACCTGGCGATTCTACAACGCACGGCACCGGTCATTCACTGACGGCAAGGAGCTCATCGCCCTGCATTCCGGCGCAGAAAACGTCGACATCCGCCTCTCTCCCGATACCTTCAGGATGCTCAACGCCGACCCCGACCAGATGACGGTCTGGCAGCTCTACCGCTTCATCAGGCATCAGGAGAGTGCCGGCATTCCGGGTCTTGAACGGGCACGGGTCAAGCTCAACACCAAGGTCGCCCTCCCCTTCGCCGGCGTGATCATCGTCATGATCGGCGTCCCGCTCTCGACAAGGAAAAAGAGGAGCGGCCTGGCGCTCGAAGCGACCATCAGCCTGCTGGTGGGTTTCCTCTACCTCGGCATGCAGAAAACCCTGACCGGCATCGGTTACACCGGTTTCATCAACCCTGCGCTCGCCGCATGGCTCCCGAACATCCTCTTCGTGGCGGCAGGAGTGATCCTCTATCGAACGGCAAACGACTGATAGCATGTCCCGGCCGCCACTCATCGTCCTCCTGACCGATTTCGGCATCTCAGACCCATTCGTCGGCGTCATGAAAGGGGTGATCGCATCGATCTGCCCGCAGGCCGGGGTCATCGACCTGACGCACGCCATAGGCGCGCAGGATCTCGTCGAAGCGGCATTCCACCTCGACAGCTCGCTCCCCTACTTCCCCGATGGAACGATCTTCGTCTGTGTCGTCGATCCCGGCGTCGGCACCTCCCGCCGACCCGTCGCCGTCGAGGCCGGCCGGTTCCGCTTCGTCGCCCCCGACAACGGCCTGCTCACCCCCGTGTTCGAACGTTGGCCCGATGCCCGATGCCGGGTGCTTGACAACGACCATTACCATCTGCCCTCCCCGAGCAGTACATTCCACGGCCGGGACATCTTCTCCCCGGTTGCGGCCCACCTTGCGGCAGGAGTGGCCTTCGACAGCCTCGGAACTTTCGCAGCCCCCGAAACGTGCTCCCGAATCGAACGCTTCGCCAACCGCCCCCTCGAAAAGCAAGAGGGCTGGGTCGGGAGCGTCGTTTCGATCGACCGGTTCGGCAATGTCATCACCTCGTTCAGCGCCGCGGCAATCGCAGGCGGCCAGGCATGGTGCATCTCCGCAGGCCGGGTAAGCCATCTCCCCATCTCGACGACCTACGGCGACGTCCCGGTCGGCATGCCCCTCGCCTACATCGGCAGCAGCGCCATGATCGAGATCGCCGTGCGTAACGGCAACGCCTCCAGTGAACTGGGCATCGACCGTGAAACCCCCATCTACCTCACCACCCATCGACAGGCGTAAAGCTGTTTATCAAGCGTGACGAAAGCTGAGCGCATGGAAGATACCTGCGCTGGATAAGTCCGGAAAGAGCGTCAACATCGGTAGTACCAGATGAACCACAGGTGAAACCATGATTTCATCAGTACACGGACCATTACACAAGAAAACAAGAGGATACCATGAAAAAACAGATTCTCCTTGCCATCGGCCTCGCCGGTATGCTCGGAGCGCAACCCGCAGGCGATGCAAATGCCGAAATCAGTATAGGCATCAACATTCCCGGTGGACCCGGTTTATTTTTCGAAAGCCGCCCGGATTTCATCTACCTTGACGACTACGGCTTTTCGGTCTCCTATGGAGGACCCTATGACGTAGTCTATTTCGACAACGCCTACTTCGTCTTCCGCGATGGCTACTGGTTCCGTGCATGGGACTATCGCGGTCCCTGGGAACGCATCTACTATTACGAACTCCCTCCGCCGATCAGAAGGCATCGATGGGATGATATCAGGCGCTATCGCGACGTCGAGTACCGCAGGCACGACCGCAGGTACTGGGATGAGCGTTTCAGGCAGGACCGGGAACACTGGGGCAGACCTGACGACCGGCGCGGTCCCGGACGCCCGCAGGGTCCTGCTGAATTCCGTGGCCCGGCGCGGCCCCAGGATCCCGACGACCGCCGCGGTCCTGCCGGCCCTCAGGGTCCTGCTGAATTCCGCGGCCCGTCACGGCCCCAGGGTCCCGATGACCGTCGCGGCCCTGCCGGTCCACAACCTCCTGCTGAATTCCGCGGCCCGTCACGGCCCCAGGGTCCCGATGACCGTCGCGGCCCTGCCGGTCCGCAGGCTCCTGCTGAATTCCACGGTCCTTCTCGGCCCCAGGGTCCCGACGACCGACGTGGCCCCGCTGGTCCGCAGCCTCCCTCCGAGCTCCGCGGTCCCTCACGGCCTCAGGGGCCGACCGAACAGCGCGGACCTGAAAAACGGGATGACCGTGGCCGTCGGGATGATCGTGACGAACGACGCGACCGCGACGGACGGCCCTCGGACGGGGATCGTCAGGAGCGGAGATAACCCCCCGGCGAGCGTTCGCCGACCGCACCACTCCTTTCACGGCGAGGCTGTCTCAAAAGCAAAATCGAGGCAGCCTCTTGCCTTTTTTTTATCCCGGGAGCGCCGAGCACCAGCTCGGCATCTTCTGTTGTTCCCGATTAGGGCCGAATACAGCAATTGTATGTGGTATAATCGGTTACGCAGTATAGACATAAGTCTTGATGCACGGGGTCCGGTTCACCATTCGGAGCCTTCGGCTCCATTGCTGTCCCGACTTGTCGGGACGGCGCTCCCGGCATCTTTTCTGCCAATTGCATACTTTTGAGACAGCCTCGTTTTCTTCATCACCTTCCCTTCCACAGCCTGACCGGCACTAATTACCCCCTTGATTCCGTTGATAAGAAGCGCTCTCCGCATCCCGGGAGGGACGATGACGTTAAGACATGCTGTCGATACAAACGATAACAAGGATAGGAACGATGAACAGAGGCATCTTGATGGCCATCGGAATCGCCGGGGGGATGTGGTGCGGTCCCGGACCGGTGGCGCAGGCGAACATACCGCTTGCCATGAGTAGCAGGGACGACGTCAGCTTTCAGATCGAAAGCCGGCCGGATTTCATGTACCTGGACGACTACGGTTTCTCGGTTTCGTGGGGAGGGCCGTACGACGTCATCTTCGCCGATGACGCTTACTTCATCCACCGTGGCGGCTACTGGTACCGCTCCCGCGATTACCGTGGTCCGTGGGGACGAGTAAGGGATCTCGACCTGCCCATGGCGGTACGTCGACACGGCTGGGATGACATCGATCGGCGCCGGCAGATGGAGTACCGCCGGCATGACCGGGGGTTCTGGGACGAAAGGTTCCGGCAGGACCGCGAACGCTGGCGTGACCATGACGGCCGACAGGGCCCGGGCCCTGACCGTGGCGGCTACAGACGATGACCTCCGTCGCAGGTATGCACGGGGCATAACGGCGAAAGGCCGCTTTCCCACGGGAGAGCGGCCTTTCTGCTTATTATGTGCGCCCGGGAACCGGCGGCTTCAGCTGCCGATATACTCCTTGAGCACCTTGTTGTAGGCCGACTGGCGGAGGCGGCGGATGGCTTTCTCCTTGATCTGGCGGACACGCTCGCGGGTGAGCTTGAACTTCTCGCCGATCTCCTCGAGGGTCAGCGGGTTGTCCATGCCGATGCCGAAATAGGAGCGGATGACATCGGCCTCCCTCGGAGCCAGCACCGACAGCGAACGCTCGACCTCGAGGGTCAGCGAGTCGCGGTTCAGCCCGTGATCAGGCATGTGGCCGTCGTTCTGCAGCACGTCGAGCAGGCGGTTGTCATCTCCCTGCGCAAACGGCGCGTCCACCGACACGTGGCGGCCGGCGATCTTGAGGGTGTCGGCAACATCCTGTGAATCCATGTCGAGCAGGTTGGCGAGCTCCTTGGTGTTGGGATCGCGCTCGTACTCCTGTTCAAGCTGGCTGTAGGCCTTGCTGATCTTGTTGAGGGTGCCGACCCTGTTGAGCGGAAGGCGCACGATGCGCGACTGCTCGGCGAGGGCCTGGAGGATGGACTGACGGATCCACCAGACGGCGTAGGAGATGAATTTGAATCCACGAGTCTCGTCGAACCTCTTGGCTGCCTTGATCAGGCCGAGGTTGCCCTCGTTGATAAGGTCGCCGAGGGTGAGCCCCTGGTTCTGGTACTGTTTTGCCACTGAAACGACGAACCTCAGGTTTCCCTTGATCAATTTGTCAAGGGCGCGCTTCGCACGCTTGTATTCGGGGGTGTCGACCGGCATATCATAGCCTTCCTTGATCGCCCTGGTCAGCTTCACTTCATCTTCCGCGGTGAGCAGATCGTACTTGCCGATCTCCTGCAGGTAGCGGTCGAGTGAAAGGCTCTCCCTGTTTGTTATCTGCTTACTGATTTTCAATTGCCTCATTGATGGGTCCTCTTTCGAACTTCACGATACTTGCAAGGATCTGGCACTGCACTGCTCGTCCTTCCGGATCCGGACCGGTAGGGAACCTGCGGGCAAACGGCTTCAAGCTGGGAATATCCGAAAAAAAACTGATTTTTCAGAGTGATTTAATTTGCATGTTACTGCGAAAGCACTTTCAGGTTTTCCTGGAGCTTTGACGACAGGGAACGCGCTTCTTCGAGCTTCTCATGCTCTTTTGCCACGACGTCCGCCGGGGCATTGGACAGAAAGGCCTGATTCGAGAGTTTTTTCTCAAGCGATATGATATATCCGGAAACTTTCGAAATCTCCTTCTGCAGGCGTTCCTTCTCCTTTTCGAACGATATCAACCCTTCGAGGCGGATAAAAAGTTCATTGCCGTCCACGACAGACCCTGCGGACTGTGCGGGCCTTTCGGCATCTCTCGACAGGGCGACCTCGCACCTTGACAGGGCGGGGAAGATCCTTGCCGACGACGACAGCGCCCGTTCCGCTTCATCGGAAGCGACCCTGACGACTGCTTCAGCGCGCAGGTCGTGCGGCACGTTGAAGGCGGAGCGCAGGCTGCGGATCTCGGAAACAATGTTGCGCACAAGGTCGAAAGGGAGCGCATCCGCAGCGTTCCACGAAAGATCGGCCTGCGGCATGGAGGTCAATGCGATGCTCTCATCCATGCTGCGGGGTACGATCGCATGCCACACCTCGTCGGTGATGAAGGGCATCACCGGATGGAGGGTCTGGAGCGACCCCTCGAGCACGCGGACCGCAAGGCAGACGGCATTCCGGGCCTCCTCGGGTGAAACCCCGCCGGCCAGTTCGCTCTTCAGCGCCTCGAGGAACCAGTCGCAATAGTCTCCCCAGAAGAACTCGTGCGCGATCTTCACCAGGTCGTTGACCTTGAACCGGGCCATGGCTTCGTGGTAACGATCGAGCATGGCGTTGTAGCGGGCCATGAGCCAGCATCCCGAATCGGACAGGGCGCTCCGTTCCGGCACGAAAGCGGCATAGGCTTCCGCAAACTCCCCGAGGGAGGCGAAGTGCCGGTCCCGCTGCATGAAGACGAAACGCGAGGCATTCCAGACTTTCGTCGCGAAGTTCCTGCCGAGTTCGCACTTCTCCTCGCCGAACAGCACGTCCTGGCCGAGGGGGGCGATATACACGATCGTGAACCTCAGGGCATCGGTGCCGTAAGTCTCGATCACCTTGAGGGGGTCGGGAGAGTTGCCGAGGGACTTCGAGAGCTTGCGCCCCTTCATATCCCTGATGATGCTGGTGAAATAGACGTCGCGGAACGGGACGTCGCCCCTGAAATGCATGCCGGCCATGATCATCCTGGCGACCCAGAAGAAGATGATGTCCGGGCCGGTCACGAGGGTGTCTGTCGGATAGAAGGCCCTGAGATCCTCGTTGTCGCTGTGCAGCCCGGTCCAGCCGAGCGTCGTCAGCGGCCAGAGCCACGAGGAGAACCAGGTGTCGAGCACGTCCTCATCCTGCACCAGCTTGTCGGTGCCCGCCAGGTGGCACGCCTCGTCGTAGGAAGAGGCCACCCAGACATTGCCCTTGTCGTCATACCATGCCGGAATACGATGACCCCACCAGAGCTGGCGGGAGATGCACCAGTCCTGGATGTTCTCCATCCAGTGGCGGTAGGTATTGATCCAGTGCTCGGGATGGAAGCGGATCTCGCCGTCGTTGACCGCCTTGAGCGCAGGCTCGGCCAGGGGCTTCATCTTCACGAACCACTGCTCGGAGAGGTAAGGCTCGACGACCACGTCGGCGCGCTCGGAGTAACCGACGTTGTGCTCGTACTCCTCGACCTTCACCAGGTGGCCGAGCTCCTGAAGATCGGCGATGATCTTCGTCCTCGCCTCGAAGCGGTCCATGCCGGCGTAGCCGCACTCGTCAGTCATCCTGCCGTCCTTACCCACCACCGAGAAGGCGGGCAGGTTATGGCGCTTCGCCACCTCGTAGTCGTTCGGGTCGTGGGCAGGGGTGATCTTCAGGGCGCCGGTACCGAACTCGATGTCTACGTAGTCGTCGGCGATGACCGGCACGTGGCGTCCGGCGACCGGGACGACGACCAGTTCGCCGATCAGGTCGCTGTAACGGGGGTCGTTCGGATTGACGGCGATGGCAACGTCGGCCAGGATGGTCTCGGGCCTGACCGTGGCGATAGTGATCGATCGCGACGGGTCCTTGGCCAGCGGGTAGCTGACGTAGACGAGCTGGTCGCGGCGGCTCTTCATGATGACCTCCTCGTCGGAGAGCGCAGTCTGGGAAACCGGACACCAGTTGATGATGCGCGTACCCCGGTAGATCAGCCCCTCACGGTAGAGTGCGACGAAGGAGTTGATGACCGCCTCGGAGGCGCTATCGTCCATGGTGAAGAGGTTACGTCGCCAGTCGCAGGAGATGCCGAGCTTACGCAGCTGCTTCAGGATCAGCCCGCCGTACTCGTCACGCCACTCCCACACCTTCGAGAGGAAATCCTTGCGGCCCAGGTCGTGCCTGGTGACACCTTCACCGCGGAGCTTGCGCTCCACCACCGTCTGCGTGGCGATACCCGCGTGGTCGGTGCCGGGAAGCCACAGCGCCTCTCGCCCGTTCATGCGGGCGTAGCGGATGAATATGTCCTGCAGGGTGTGGTTGAGCACATGGCCGAGCGTCAGGCTTCCAGTGACGTTCGGCGGAGGCATCAGCACAGTATAGGGTGAGCGCCCCTCCTCGCCTACCCGCGAGCTCTCGGCATGGAAGGCGCCGAGCGCCTCCCAGTGCGCGCTCCTCCAACGCTCTTCGACGTCTTGCGGGTTGTAGGTTTTCTCGAGTTGCTGCGGGGAAGTATGTTCGCTCATGGGTTTACTGCACGTTCCTTTTCACGGGCAGAACGAAACGCGTTCCGGTCCGCCCGCATGTTGCCTGTTTCATGTTACTCGACGATCGGGTAAGGCCGGTCAGTCGACCTTGGCCGGTGCCGGACGCTTTTCGAAGATCTGGTCGATGATCCCGTACTCCTTCGCCTCGGTGGCGTTCATCCAGCGGTCGCGCTCGGAGTCCTCGCGGACCTTCTGCACATCCTGGCCGGTATGCTTCGCCATCATCTCCTCGAGCAGGCGGCGTATCTTCTCGATCTCGCGGGCCTGGATCAGGATGTCGGTCTCCTGCCCCTGTGCCCCGCCCGAAGGCTGGTGGATCATGATGCGGGAGTGCGGCAACGAAGCGCGCTTCCCGGCGGTACCGCTGGCAAGCAGGAACGCTCCCATGCTCGCCGCCATACCGACGCACACCGTGGCGATGTCGGGGCGGATGTACTGCATCGTGTCGTAGATGCCGAGGCCGGCCGACACGCTCCCGCCGGGCGAATTGATGTAAATGTAGATATCGCGCTCGGGATCCTCGGACTCGAGGAAGATGAGCTGCGCCATGATCAGCCCGGCGACGTGTTCGTCGATGCCTGAGCCGAGAAAGATGATTCGCTCGCGAAGGAGGCGGGAAAAGATGTCGAACGCACGCTCGCCGCGGCCGGAGGTCTCGATGACCATCGGCACGAGCTGGCTGTTGATGCCCTGTTCGATCGCACCGGAGTAGAGCTTCTTCGCGTGGTGTTCGAAACCGAAATTGATATTTGCCATATGATGACGGAATTTTGGATTAAATCCGGTTGTATCGCCCCGCCTGCGGAGCCTGAAAATCAACCCCTAAAATACAGAGTGTTAACAAGAAATCCTGAATTCCGGTTCCTCTTTCATTAAATTAATTGGTTGCGCCGCCAGGGTCGACCTCTTACCCCGGCATCGGGATATTTTTATCTTGCGCGCCATCCATCATCATCAACGTCCAGGGACCATGCAGGTACGACTCATCTCCGTCACGAATCCTCTCATCGAAATCGACAACCGCCAGCTCACGCCTGAAGGGCTCGTCGCCTACTGCGCCCGGGTATCGAGCCCGCACCAGGAGACTCCAGACTATGAAAAGCTGCTCTCGTACTGCATACAGAACAGGCACTGGAGCGTCTTCGAAATGGTCGACATGACCGTCGAAATCGTCACATCGAGGGCCATCTCCCCGCAGATCCTCAGACATCGCTCATTCTGCTTCCAGGAATTTTCAATGAGATATGCCAAGGCGCAGGCGATCGAACGCTATGAGCCAAGGCGTCAGGACACCAAGAACCGGCAGAATTCGCTCGACGACCTCGATGCGGAAACCGTGAAATGGTTCGGGGAGGCGCAGGAGATGGTCGCCTCGAAGGGGATGGAGCTTTACGAGGAGGCGCTCGAGAAGGGAATAGCCAAAGAGTGCGCCAGGGTCCTGCTTCCGCTCGGCACACAGACCAGGCTTTACATGAAGGGTTCGGTTCGGAGCTGGATCCACTACCTGGAGGTACGCACCGACAAGAGCACCCAGAAGGAGCACCGTGACATCGCCGAAGCCGTCATGAAGATCTTCACCGGTCAGTTCCCGGTAACGAGCAGGGCACTTGGGTGGGGGTAGAAGAAGAAGAGAGAGTGGACTGCATGTACTGCATGGACTGCATGGACAAATGCAAGAAATGGACGAAGTGGACAATGTAAGAGGAGAGTCTCTCTTCAGTCCTGATCGTCCATCAAGTCCATTCCGTCCATTTAGTCCATGACGTGCTCGTCCACGATTTTCGTGTAACCTGTCACTGCTCAGGCCATGTGGCCGAACAGCCTGATCAGCTGTTCGCGCAGGTCCTTGCGGTGCACGATGAGGTCGACGAAACCGTGTTCCTGGAGGAACTCGGCGCGCTGGAACCCCTCGGGTAGGTCGCGCTTGATGGTGTCGCGGATGACGCGCGGGCCGGCAAAACCGATCAGGGCCTTGGGCTCGCTGATATTGATGTCGCCCAGCATGGCGAAGGAGGCGCTGATGCCGCCCATGGTCGGGTCGGTCATGAGTGAAATGAAGGGAATGCCTTTTTCGCCGAGCCTGGTCAGCCGTGCGGAGGTCTTGGCCATCTGCATCAGGCTGAAGGCCCCTTCCATCATCCGGGCGCCGCCCGACTGCGAAATGACCACCAGCGGAGCATTCAGGTCGAGGCTCTTATCGGCGGCCCTTGAGATCTTCTCGCCGACGACCGAACCCATCGATCCGCCGATGAAGCCGAAGTCCATGGCCGAAACGACGACCGGCTTCCCGTCCATCTTCCCGGTGGCGTTCCTGCACGCCTCACTCTTGCCTGTCTTGGACATGGTCTCCCTGACGCGGTCCGGGTAGTTCTTGGTGTCAACGAACCCGAGGGGATCGGCCGCATGCAGTCCGGCATCGAACTCCTCGTATGCGGCATCGTCGAACAGGATGGAAAAATATTCGGAAGGGGAGATCCGGAAGTGGTGGCTGCAATCGGGGCAGGTGTAGTGGTGGTCTTCGAGCTGTTTCCTGTGGAGGGCCGCGCCGCATTCGTCGCACTTCGTCCAGAGCCCTTCGGGAGTATCGCGTTTGTCCGTCGTGCGGATAGAGGGCTTCGCCCGTTTGAACCAGACCATTTTTTATATTACGACTAAAGAGTTTACATTGCCCTCAAGATATGAACTCGGGACGAGAAGTCAAAAACAGCACCCCGTCCAGGCTTTGTCGAGACACCAACGCAAACCGCATCGACCGTTGTCAAGACCTGCCCACCGCATACTCCTGACCATACTGCTGGCGCTTACGGGCCTCGCCCCGCGAACCGCGATGGCCGCGCATTCCGTGACGGTGGTCTACCCCGACACCCTCGCCACTCCCGTCAAGCGTTATGCCATCCTCCCGGCAATGCGCCCGGCGAGGAAGACGGTGGGCCTCGCGCTTTCCGGCGGAGGTGCGAACGGATTCGCCCAGATCGGGGTACTGAAAGCGCTCGAAGCTGAGGGGGTCCCCGTCGATTTCATAGCCGGAACAAGCATCGGCGCCCTGGTCGGCGGGCTCTACAGCGCAGGCTACACGGCTGCCGAACTCGAGTCGATCGCCGCTTCCCTGCCGCTGAAAAACATCATATCCCTCGATAACGACGCTCCGAGAACCAGCAGCTACATGGAGCAGAAAAGCATCAGGGACCGGGCGTCAATCGCCATCAGGTTCGATGAGTTCAAGCTGGTGCTGCCGAAATCGCTGAGCTCGGCCCAGACCCTGACCAGGACCGTCGACCTGCTCATCCTGAATGCGCCATACCACACGACCCACGAATTCTCCGACCTGCCCGTTTCATTCCGGGCTGTCAGCACTGATCTCATTTCCGGCAGAAGGGTCACGCTGACCTCAGGGCCCCTCTCCGAAGCCATGCGCGCAAGCAGCACCATCCCGGTCATCTTCCAGCCCATAGAGCGCAATGGGCTCAAGCTCGCCGACGGAGGGCTGGTCGCCAACCTGCCGGTAGACGAACTCGAAACGGCAGGTGCGGAGTACAAGGTTGCCGTCGACACGCACGGCAAGATGTACAAGGACGTCGAAGACATGGACATCCCATGGAAGGCTGCCGACCAGGCCATGACCATCCTCACGCAGGTGCAGTACCCGATTCAGCTCGACCGTGCGGACCTGGTCATCTCCCCGGACCTCGAAGACCACAAGGCGACGGACGTCTCGGACATCAAACGCCTCATCGAGATCGGCTACGCCAAAGGCAGGCTTCTCGCCTCGACCATCAACCGGAACATACAGGTAACCCACGCGAACGACACCGACATCAGGAGCTTCACCAAAAGCCTCCAGGGCATCAGCGAGGCCCCGGAATCCATGGAACAACTGAGGACGGCGAGGGGCATCATCCGGAATTCAACACACCTCAAGGCAGCCCTGCGCGAGCTGCTCGCCACCGACCTTTTCACGAAGGCCCATGCCGAGATCGATACCAGGCAGCGTTCCGTCGTGTTCTTCCTCACGCCGCTTCCGCGGATCGAACGGGTCGAAGTCTCCGGAGGGCCGGCAGACGCCGTCAGCAAAAAGGAGGTAAATGAGGCCTTCAAATCAATCACCGGCAAGCTTTACACTAACGCCATGGCGACGAAGGCCATGGAAAATCTGATCAGGAGCTGCAGGAACAGGGGGTACTGCCTGGTAGGAATCGACAGGACGTCGATCGACGACGGCAGACTTCGCATAAGGCTCACCTCAGGACGGATCGATGCAATCGGCATCACGCAGGACAGGAAACTCACCAAAGAGACTCCGATCATGCGGGAGCTGGAGATTGACACCTCCACGGCAATCAGACTGGACACCGCGAAAAAATCGGTCGACAACCTCTTTGGCACCGGCGTGTTCAACCGCGTTTCCCTGAGCACGGAATCGCTGAACCCGGAAAAGGGTACACAGGCGAGCCGCATGAACATCCGACTCGATGAAAAACCAGCCACCGTGCTTCGTCTCGGGTTCAGGTACGACGAGACCTCGAACGCGCAGATGCTGCTCGACTTCCGGAACGAAAACTTAAACGGCTCTACCAACTCCATCGGAGGCTGGGCAAAGATCAGCCAGAACAACAACCGGATCAATTTCGAGTATAGCGTCCCAAAGATCGGCACGACTCCGCTGACGCTCTACGCCAAGGCGTTCTATGACCAGAGAGATTTCGAGACACGCCAGAAGATCCTGAATCCGGGATCAGCCCAACCGCCTTATGCCCTGGGGATCCAGAGATATGGCATCACGGCGGCATTCGGCACGCATATCACGACTAACGGCAGGTTCGTCGGGGACATAACCCTGCAGAACGCACAGTCGTATCCCCGCAGCGAGGCGACGTCAGGTTTCACATCGGAAAAGGTCTCGCTGGCGTCCGTGGGCGCGCAGTTCAACTTCGATACGAGAGACAACTCATTCCTCCCGTCGGATGGCAGATACACCACCATAAAATATACCTCGTCTTACGGTATCGACGATCCCGAGCTCGGCTACTGGCAGCTTGCCGGATCCCATGAAGAGAACTTCTGCATCTCAGGCGACACCACACTGCAGATTTCAGCCCTCGGTGGTATCAGCAGCCGGACGTTACCGTTCAGCGAAAGGTTCTTCCTCGGCGGCATGGGCAACAATTACAGCTACCGTTTCATCGGCATGAAGGAGAACGACCTCATCGGCAACAACATTGCCGTGGCAGGGGCGCAGCTGCGCTACCGTTCTCCGGTCCAGATCATATTCCCTACCTCGTTCTTCGGCGCCTACAACATCGGCAACGTCTGGCAGGTACGCCAGAAAATGTCGGTCAAGGAGCTGGTGCAGGGAATCGGAGCCGGCTTAGTCTGGGAAACGCCGCTCGGCCCTGCGCGAATGACCGCCGCAAAAGCTTTCGCCTTTGAGTCAGGAGACGTGAAAGGCAAGACCGAACTCGACTTTTCGAGGCTGGTCTTCTATCTGAGCCTGGGCCATGACTTCTGATCACAATAGCAGCCCGCGACAGAGTATGGGCCAAACCCTTGATCCACGCAAGAGTGACCACGCGCAGTAAACCGCATATCCTCGTCTGCAACGACGACGGCATCGAAGGACCGGGCATCCACGCCCTTGCCGCCTCCATGAAAAAAATCGGCTGCGTCACGGTAGTAGCGCCGGCGGAGCCGCACAGCGGCATGAGCCACGCCATGACCCTCGGAGAACCCCTGCGCATCAGGGAGTACTCGAGGAACAACCGGTTCTTCGGCCATACCGTATCGGGCACCCCGGTCGATTGCGTCAAGGTGGCCCTGAGCCATATCCTGAAGCGCAAACCGGACCTGATCGTCTCGGGCATCAATTACGGGAGCAACACGGCCATGAACACCCTCTATTCAGGCACGGTCGCTGCGGCCCTTGAAGGGGTGCTTCAGGGCATACCGTCGCTCGCCTTCTCCCTGACGACCTACGTGGACGCCGATTTCACCTATGCGGCCAGGTTCGCCAGGACACTGGCGAAGGAGGTGCTCAAACGCGGGTTGCCTGCGGACACCATCCTCTCGGTCAACATCCCGAACGTACCGGAATCGGAAATCCGCGGCGTGCTGGTCACCTCACAGGGAAAGTCCAGATGGGAGGAGGCGGCCATCGAGCGCAACGACATGTACGGAAACCCTTACTACTGGCTCAGCGGGACCCTGCAACTGCATGACCACGATCTCGGCAGCGACGAGTATGCGGTGCGCCACAACTACGTGGCCGTCACCCCGCTCTCCTGCGATCTGACCGCACACGGGTTCAGGCCCGAACTGCTGAACTGGCCATTAAACAAGTGACCTCTTGAATACCTACCTTATCGACTACCAGCGGATAAAGACGCCCAAAAAGGGGTTTTCCCGCCTGTTCTGTGATTATACCTCCGAGGGGGAGGAGCGCTCGAAACTCGTATCGACCTGCTTCCACCTCGACTACCGCAAGGACGCCGACTACTACCGTCACCTCGGAATCCTCGCGTCCAGGAACTTCAGGAGGAAAGAGCTCACTGCCCTCCTCGCCAAGCAGAACAGGATGTTCGGCTGCACCGAACGCCATCTCCGGGAGATCGAAAAACTCAACTCCCCCCGCTGCATGGCCATCGTGACCGGCCAGCAGACCGGACTGTTCACCGGCCCCCTCTACACCGTCTACAAGGCACTGACCGCCGTTGTCATGGCGGAAAAGCAGAAGGAGCTGTTTCCTGAATACGATTTCGTGCCGATCTTCTGGCTGGAGAGCGAGGACCACGACTTCGACGAAGCGGCATCGACGACCCTCTTCTCAGGCAACGGGCTCGTAACGGTGTCGGCGGAAGCCGCCCACCGCCTTCCCGACCAGATGGTAGGGCCGACGCCGCTCGGCAGGAACATCACCGAAACGGTCAGGCAGTTCCTCGAGCTGCTGCCCGAATCCGATTTCAAACCCGGGATCACCGAGCTGATAAACTCCTGCTATGAACCCGATGCAACTTTCGAAAGCGCGTTCGCCCGCACCCTGATGAGGCTTTTCCGGGACCACCCGCTCATCCTGCTCTCGACACACGATGCCGAATTCAAACGCCTTGCCGGCCCGGTGTTCTGCCGGGAGATCGAAACCTGCCCGGCATCCTCCTATGACGTGGTGGCGCAAAGCTCGGTGATCGAATCGATGGGATATCCTGCTCAATCGAAGCCGCGTCCCGTGAACGAGTTTTACCTCAACCAGCTCGGACAGCGCCAGAAGATCGAACAGCCGGTACCTGACGGCTTCGTCATCCTGCCCGACCGCCAGAAATACTCGCGCCACCAGCTCATCGAAATCTGCCAGGACCACCCCGAGCGCTTCAGCCCGAACGTCATCCTGCGGCCGATCGTCCAGGACACCGTCCTGCCGACCTTTGCCTATATCGCCGGCCCCGGAGAGATCAGCTACCTTGCGCAGTACCGGAAAGCCTACGAACACTTCGGCATCAACATTCCGTTCGTCATGCCGAGAGGCAGCTTCACGCTGGTCGAACCCAAGGTGATCCGCACCATGGACAAGGTGCTCAAGGTGACCGGAAGGCCGAGTTTCTCGAGGAAGCAGGTCTACGAAGCCGCCTTCCTGGACCTGCAGCAGCTTCGCAAATCGATGGTGTCGGGTGCAGAAAACCACGATATCGACATCCTTTTCGACAATGCGGAGGCTGAAGTCACCCGGGCTCTTTCAGCGCTCGAACCGGCGCTGGTCAAGATGGATCCGACGCTCCAGCCGGTGCTGGCCGCTTCGTCAGGGCAGATCGTGAAAATCATCGAGGGAATCAAGGAGAAGACCTACCGCTCCGGAAGGCGGAAGCATGAGGAGCTGCTGCAGCAGCTCGACCGGGCGGAACTCAACCTGTTCCCGGAAGGCAAGCCCCAGGAGAGGGTCATCAACATCTTCCACTACCTCAACAAATACGGCCCGGGCCTCATCGACGAACTGAAGAAAGTGCTGGAAGGATACTCGACCGAGGTGCATCTGATCGTGGAATTGTAAGAAAAATGCCGGGAGCGCCGAGCTCCAGCTCGGCAATGGAGCCGAAGGCTCCAAATGGTTAAGTATCCTATTAGCTTCAACACCCGTTGTTGACATTATGTAAACAATTATACCCCAT
>Ga0326732_1000117_pt1 | contig 18182 bp, 18 predicted proteins | sample MHFSIPfraction_4_FD_207644 | JGI IMG/M metagenome (GOLD analysis project Ga0326732, IMG submission 207644) | Lab enriched peat soil microbial communities from Michigan Hollow, Ithaca, NY, United States - MHF12FN SIP fraction | ecosystem: Environmental > Terrestrial > Soil > Wetlands > Peat...
ACTTCCGGTCGGCGTTCACCTGATCTGCAATTTCTTCGAAGAGGGCAAAATGCTCGGTATCGCACGCAGGCTTCAGTCTTTATGTCAGCCTGTCCCATCGAATTGATTTTGTTTTTCCATTAAACAAACACGATAACGGATTATGAGCGTACTGGTCAATAAGGATACCCGTCTGGTCGTCCAGGGGATCACCGGCGGTGAGGGAACCTTCCATACTTCCCAGATCCTCGAATACGGCACCAATGTAGTTGCCGGCGTTACCCCCGGAAAGGGCGGCATCCTCTATACCGGCAATGAGAAGGATACCTTCTGCCGTCCGGTCCCGGTGTTCAATACCGTCAGGGAGGCTGTCGAGAAGGCCGAGGCGAACACCTCCGTCATCTTCGTTCCGGCGCCCTTCGCTGCCGATGCCATCATGGAGGCTGCTGATGCCGGGCTCAAAGTGATCATCTGCATCACCGAAGGCATCCCGGTCAACGATATGATGAAGGCCTACGCCTTCGTCAAGGAGAAGGGCGCCGTGCTCGTCGGCCCCAACTGCCCCGGCGTCATCACCCCCGGCGAGGCCAAGATCGGCATCATGCCCGGCTTCATCCACAGGAAGGGCACCATCGGCGTCGTATCGCGCAGCGGTACCCTCACCTACGAAGCAGTGCACCAGCTGACCCAGGTCGGGCTCGGCCAGTCGACCTGTATCGGCATCGGCGGCGACCCGATCATCGGTACCCGCTTCATCGATGCCGTCAAGATGTTCGCCAAGGACGACGAGACCGAGGGGCTGATCATGATCGGCGAGATCGGCGGCAACGCCGAGGAGGAGGCTGCCGAGTATATCAGGAAGTACTTCAAGAAACCGGTCGTCGGCTTCATCGCCGGCCGCACCGCACCTCCCGGCAGGAGAATGGGCCATGCCGGAGCCATCGTTTCCGGCGGCAAGGGTACGGCGGAAGAGAAGATCAAGGCCATGGAAGCCGCGGGCATCCTGATGGTCCAGAACCCGGCCGATATGGGCACCACCATGCTCAAGGCCCTGGGCAGGGGATAAAACCTGCTGCGCAGTCGGCTCGCTGCGTTGTCCCGACAAGTCGGGATCGGAATCCTCATCCCGACTTGTCGGGACTCCGGTTCCTCCGCTCCGTCCGCCTTGCCATCCGACTGCTCGCGACGGTTTTCCCGTAATGAACATCGCAAAACAGAAAGAGCGCCGTCGGGCGCTCTTTCTGTTTCAGCTTGATTCCGATCAGTCGGATCAGTCGGATCAGTCGGATCGGACCGATCATTTCACAAACCCAGCGATACCAGGTCGTGGATGTGCACAAGGCCTACCGGGCGGTGGTCGGCGTCGCACACCATGAGCTGGGTGATCCGGTAGGTTTCGAGGATTTCGAGGCAGTGCTTGGCGAGCAGTTCCGGACCGACGGTCTTCGGGTCGGCCGTCATGACCTCTTTTGCCGTTTTGCCCAGGAACTCTCCCCCCTGCTGAACCAGTCGCCTCAGGTCGCCGTCGGTGAAGATGCCCGTGAGGCGGCCTCCACGGTCGACCACACCACTCACGCCGTAGCGCTTCGAGGTCATCTCGAGTATCAGGTCGGCGAGCAGGGCATCCTCGCCGACCAGCGGCAGCGCCTCCTCCCGTGCCATGAGGTCTTCGACCCTCATGGTCAACTGCCGGCCGAGCGATCCCTTGGGGTGGGTGAGCGCGAACTCGAGGTCGGTGAAGTTCTTCCTTTTCATCAGGCATATGGCGAGGGCATCGCCCATGGCGAGCATGGCCGTGGTCGAGGTGGTCGGGGCGAGGTCGTAAGGACAAGCCTCCTGATCGACCCCGACATCGAGCACGACATCGGCGTTTCGTGCCAGGTAGGAGCGCAGGTTGCCGGTGAAGGCGATGATCGAGACCTCGAGCTGGCGGAGCGCAGGTATGATGAAGTTGAGCTCCTCGGTCATGCCGCTTTTCGAGAGGCAGACGACCACGTCATGCCTGGCGACGACTCCAAGGTCGCCGTGCGCCGCTTCGGCCGGATGGAGAAAGACGGCGGTGGTGCCGGTTGAGGAGAGGGTCGCGGCGATCTTCTGGCCGATAATGCCCGATTTGCCCATGCCGGCGATGATGATCTTGCCTTTGCAGGCGAGCATGAGCTCGACGGCGGCATTGAATTTGTCGTCGAGCCGCTCGGCCATCCGTCTGATCGCTTCGGCTTCCTGCATGAGAATCCCCCTGCCCTCCGAAACGGTCGATGTTCGTTCTTCCTTCATATATCCGTTACTTCGTTCAGAAAAAAGAAAGAATAGGTTTTTTCATCCAATATCCGGTAAAATCATAAAAAATCCCTTTATTTTCCTTGACGTGACGAAGCCCCCTTTCGCATGGTTGCCAGCGCTTACCTGCGCATCCGGTGACATGCGGACCTACTGCCGCGGAATTCGCGGGGAGGCTGCCGGTCAGGATTCATCAACGGTTATCGCCAATCCCAACGAGGGCACTATGAGCTGGATCTATATTCTTGTATTCGCGTTGACGGTCTTTTTCCTCCTCATCTACTTCCTGTCGAGGTTTGTCAACCACATGAAGGTCGAACAGAACCTGCAGATCGAGTCGCTGAAGGAGACCCTCATCGACAAGGACAACCCTGTCGGTCTGTCCGGCGATGAACTGCAGAAGCTTAAACAGCAGCAGGCTGAAGCCCAGCAGCACCTGCGCGAGGTCATCTCGAAGATACCTGTCATCCAGAAGGATGGCAAGTTCCAGGTCGATTACGAGGCCGTCAGGAAACAGAAGGAGGAGAAGGCGGCCCATCCGACCAACGGATCGCCCGCTCCGAAGGGTAACAGCTAACCCTTTCGACGGGACCCGGCACCGGATGTTGTCCAAACTCAAGCTTCTCGCCAAGGATACGGTCATCTACGGGGCGAGCACCATGCTTGCCCGGAGTCTGAACTACGTCCTCGTTCCTCTTTACGCCAACAAGCTGTCCACGTTCGACAACGGCATCCAGGCGGTCGTTTACGCCAACATCGCGCTGGCGAACGTCATCTTCTGCTATGGACTCGAAACCTCCTACCTGAAGGTCGCTTCCGATGCCCTCAAGCGCAACGGGGACGAACGCCCCTATTTCTCGACGGCCTTCATCAGCCTGCTGGCGACATCGACTCTCTTCGCCCTGCTGATGGTGCTGTTCGCCCCTTCGCTTGCCGTCGCCATCGGCCTAGCCCCCGAATCCGGCACCTTCATCCGGTATGCAGCCATGATTCTCTGGCTCGATACGATGCTGGTCGTACCGTTCGCCGAACTGCGCCTCAAGCGGAAGGCCATCCCGTTCGCTGTGGCCAAAGTCATGGGGGTGGTCGGCGGCGTGGTCAGCACATTCCTGCTCATCCTGGTGTTCAACGCCGGTCTCTCGGGAGTGTTTATCGGCGAGGCGCTCGGTTCACTGGTCAGCGTACTCTGTATCCTGCCGGTCCTGAAGAACCTGAAGCCCTTCTTTTCCGCCGGCATGTACAAGGAGCTCCTTCGAATCGGCCTGCCCTACGTCCCTACGGGGATCGCCGGCCTACTCATTCACCTGATAGACCGGAACCTGCTCATCCGCATTCCCCAGCAGGAGGTCGAGCGCCTCTACGGAGCCGGGTTCCAGGCATCCGACATCACCGGCATCTACGGTCGTGTCGCCGCGTTCGGCATCGCATTGCAGATCTTCATCCAGATCTTCAGGTTCGCCTGGCAGCCCTTCTTCCTTCAGCACGCCGACGATCCTGAGGCGAAGCCGCTGTTCAGGCAGGTGATGAACCTCTCCGGGATCGCGGTCATCGTGCTGGCCGTGGCGTGCACCTTTTTCGTTCCGGACCTGGTCCGCTACCACTGGGGCGGTCGGCTCTATCTTCTGCCCCCGAAGTACTGGATGGGCATGACCATTCTTCCGTGGATCTTCTTCAGTTATGTGTTCGACATGATCTCGACCAACCTGTCGGCCGGCCTCCTGATAACGGGCAATACCAGATACCTGCCGGTAGTGACCTTCGCCGGCGCCGTCGTGACGACGCTCTGCTGCTGGATCCTCATCCCTCTCGGCGGAATGGACGGGGCTGCCGTCGCGATCCTTGCCGGTACGGCCGTCATGTGCCTCTGCATGGGCTATTTCTCGTTGCGGGTCTATCCTGTCCGTTACGACTGGGGCCGGCTTGCTCTGCTGCTCGGCGCAGGCCTGGCGTTCGCGGCATTGCACGGTCGCCTGCTCGTTTTCCTTGAAGGATACGGTGTCACCGGTTGGTTGGGCCTACTTGCGAAGCTGCTGATCGTGCTGCTCTACCTCGGTTTCGGGACGGCCATCTTCAGGAGCGAAGCCGCATCGGTGATGCGTCTGGTTGCCGTCAAATTCCGCGGAGGTTCCGGTAAGCCATGATCCGCGTCGCCGTCGCCCAGTTCACGCCCGCCCACGGGAGGAGGTCTTCGAACCTCGAGGCCATAGCGGGCATCGTCGACAATGTGGCAGCCGACCTGATCGTCCTGCCCGAGCTTTGCACGACCGGGTACTTTTTCACTTCGAAGGATGAACTCACCCCCCTTGCCGAAGGTACGGACGGCGAGGCCTCCCGGATGCTCGGCGCCATGGCGTCGTCAAAAGGCTCGATCATTGTCGCAGGTATTGCGGAAAAGTCGGGGGCTGCCTTCTACAACTCGGTCTTCGTCTTCCGGCCCGGGGTTCCGGAACCGCTCGTCTACCGGAAATCACACCTGTTCTACAAGGAGTCGCTGGTGTTCGAACCCGGCGATACCGGATTCCCGGTCTTCAGGGACGAACGTCTCGACGTGACGGTCGGGGTCATGCTCTGCTACGACTGGCGTTTTCCCGAGTCGGCACGGTGCCTCGCCCTTGACGGCGCCGACATCATCGTGTGCCCTTCGAACCTGGTGACCGATGCATGGCGGCTTGTCATGCCGGCACGGGCCATCGAGAACAAGCTCTTCGTCGCCGTGGCCAACCGCGCCGGTATCGAGGTGAAAGATGGGGAGGTGCTCGAGTTCAAGGGGCATTCCGCCCTGTATGATCCCTGGGGTGTGGCGTTGATTGAGGCGGGGCCGTCGGAGGACGAAACCCTCGTCGCGGAGATCGATCCGTCAATCTCCCGCGACAAGCGCTTCAACGATCGCAACGACATCTTCCTCGACCGTCGTCCCGACCTTTACGGCCGCCTGCTCCGTCCATAGAGGGATGCCTGTCGTCAGGGCATCGGAGGGCCATGGGGTTTTCCGGGGCCGGGGCCGTCGACCGGGCGCACCTCGCGCATCCACCGTGAACCGTGTTCGAACCTGCGTGAGTAGACCTTCCCGAGGAATGCTTTAAGCGAGTCGCGCTGGGCGGGGGTGCAGAGGGTCGAGAGCTCGTGGAAATGCATGGCGAGGTTCCTGTCCAGCAGCGCCTGCTGCCGGCCGATGCTGTCCGCGATCGTTTCGATCCTTGCCGTATTTGGATTGGTTTTGACCGCCTCGTCGATCAGCTCCTGCTTGAGGGCGACGATCTTCCTGATTTCAGTTACGTTTTTGCTGAAATGTTCGCGACGCATGTTTCTGAACTGCTTACGCTGTTCAGGGCTGAAGATCTCCTCGGGATTGGGAGAGGCGCTCCTGGTGTAGTACTCCCTGACCTCGACGGAACGGAAGTTCCTCGAGAAGATGTTCTGCCACCAGAGAACGCCCAGCAGGGAGACGTTGAGGATGGCAAGGACGACCAGCGCCGTCGTTACGAAACGTTTTGAGGTAAGGAAATCCATTGCTCGTCGTTATGATTCATTGTTTGCCGTCAGCCTAGTTGCAGCCGGCATTCTCGTCGTCTCCGGCACTCTTCGGCCTGGATATGCCCGCCGCTTTTTCGAACCGCTCCCGCTCCTCGGGTGACATTGCCGCTATCCGTTTATGCCACTCGTTCCGGAACGCCTCCCTGGTTTCCTCGGATTCGTTTTTCATCGTGCTCCTGACCGCCGCCAGCTCGTCGTTCGTCAGGTCGCTGAAATTCCGTGCAGCAAGGGCTGCGGAACTTCCGGCGAGGATCAGTGCTATCGTCAGTGCAGTTGCGGATAAGGCTTTCATGGTCTTACTGGTTTGCTTTCGGTTCGGTTTCACCGTCCTGGCTGTCCTGTATCGGCGCCTGTTCGTAGTAGGAGAGCGCCGGGCTGCCGTACTCCTCGCTGACGGCTTCAGCCGTATCGCCATTGCGGGCGGTCATCGTCGAGGTCTCCTGGTGGGTGAACATGAGCAGGCCCATCCCGACGTTCACGGTCAGCAGCAGGCCGAAGAACGCCAGCCTGGGGTTGAACCCCACAGCAGTTGCCCGGCTGCGCTCCGTCGCATCGATGCGCTCCAGCAGCCTGGCCCTGAAAAGGTGGTTTGGCTCCACCTTCGGCATGTTGTCCAGTATGCCCATGGTCTTCAGGACCTCGGCATCACGCTGTTCCTTGCTTCTGTTCATTTCCGTATCCGGTTGCTTACTATGTTTGACGTCGGTGTCTGGTGAAACTTGTGCCCTTCTGTTCTCATGTCTCCTCATCCCCCCGTTTCATAATAACGTTGAAGGCGGGTCTGAAGGTTTTTCTTTGCCCGGTGGATCAGCGATTCGACGGCAGGAACGGAGGTCTGCAGGATGTCGGCGATCTCCTGGTTGCTGTACCCGTCCTGCTTGCTCAGCAGGAACGCGGTTTTCTGGTTGTCGGGCAGTGAGTCGAGCGCGTTCTTCAGCACGGTTACCCGCTCCTTGTCAGCAAGCGCGTCAGCGGGGTTTTCCCGTTCGGGCGCTGCGATCGAGGCGGCGGGGTCCTCCTCGGCACCGATGAGCCGCTTGATCGAACTGAAGCGTTTTTTTCGTTTCTGGCGACGGAGGTGGTCGAGCGACTTGGTGACCGCGATCCGGTAGATCCAGGTGGAGAGTTTCGACTCTTCGCGGAACCGGTCAAGGGATCGGTGGACCTCGATGAAAACCTCCTGGGCAAGATCCTCCGCATCCTCGCGGTTGAAGACGAATCGGTAGCAGGTGTTGACGACCATCTCCTGGTGCTCGGCGACGAGCCCGCTGAAGAAAAGGTCGCGTGATATGGTTTCCTGCTGCTCCAATGAGGGTCATTTTACATGGAAAGGCCTGCGTCCAGGCCCGTGCCTTCAAACGTGATGCCTGCGACTATGGCAAGGATCCTTGTCCGTATGACGTCGCAGGACCCGGAACCATTCGGTGGCCCTGAAAAATTCCGGTCTCTTTCCGGCATCGGCCGTTCAGGCGAGCTTCGACGCGAAATCGAGCACCTTGTCGACCTTCTCGCGACTGTCTGCCTCGCAGTAGATCCTCAGGACCGGTTCGGTGCCGGAGGGCCTGATGAGCAGCCATCCGCCGTCGAAGTGGTACTTGAAGCCATCAAGGTCGTTGAAGCTCCTGACCGCATATCCGGCGATCGATGTGAGTTTGCCTCCGGATGCCGCCGATATGATCGACTGCTTCCGCTCTTCGGCCACGTGCAGGTCGATGCGGTTGTAGCAGAAGAAGCCGTACTCTTCGAACAGCTCACCTACCAGCTCCGAAAGCCTCTTCTGCTTGCGGGACATGATCTCGAGCATGAGCAGGCCGATGTAGACGCCGTCACGTTCCGGAAGGAACGAGGTGATGCCGATGCCTCCGGACTCTTCGCCGCCGATGAGGATGTCGTTGGTGGTCATCAGTCGGCTGACATATTTGAACCCGACCGGCAGCAGGTGCATCTTCAGGTCGTGCTTGCTGCAGATTTTATCGATGACATCGGTCAGCGCGAAGGTTTTGGCTACCTCTCCCCGCTGGCCTTTCTCCTCGACGAGGTACTTCAGGAGGATGGCGAAGAGCTTGTGGGAATCGACGAACTCGCCGTTCTCGTCGAGCATGCCGATACGGTCGGCGTCGCCGTCGTTGATGATGCCCACGTCGGTTTTGACCTCGTTGAAGAAGTCGACGAAATCGCCGATGTACTGCGGTATCGGTTCGGGGTTGATGCCTTCGAAGCCGGGGTTGACCGAGCAGTGGTAGCAGTTGACCATCGATTCGTCGAGCAGGCGGGTAATGATGTCCTGACCTGCGCCGAACATGGCGTTGTGCGCGATCTTCAGGCTTGAATCCCTGATCAGTGCGAGGTCGAGCTTCGATTTGAGGTAGTCGACGTAATAAGACTTTACATCAGTCATCTCGATCAACGCGGGGTTTGGCTCCCCGGCTGCGGCCGGGTCGACCTCCAGCAGGTTCCGTTCGATCTCCTCGATCACTTCGGGATGCGCCGGCCCTCCGTAGGATGCCTTCACCTTGAAGCCGTTGTATACCGGCGGGTTGTGTGAGGCGGTGATCATCACGCCGCCGGCGAGTTTGCGGTCGCGCGTGAAAAGCGAGACGGCCGGGGTCGATACGAAGCTGTCGGAAAGGAAGACCCTGAGACCCATGGACGAAAGAATTTCAGCGGTGAACCGGGCGAACTCCTTTGACATGAACCTGGTGTCGTAACCGACGCAGACACCGTTCTGCCGGTCAGGATGGGCGAGGAAATATTTTCCCGACGCGAGTGCGGCGAGCTTGAGGTTGTCGTAAGTATATTCTCTGGCGATAATTGCTCTCCAACCGTCCGTACCGAATTTGACTTGCATTCTTTCGTACATTAGATATAATGATGTTGAAAAAAGGGGAATGTACGTCTTTTCGTCGGCGACGACCTGCCGAAACAGTCCCTAAAATACAGTTTCCTTCCTGATGATGCAATTACAGCCGAAACCTCCTGCCAAGCTCTTCGTGCTTGCCGGAGAGGTGTCAGGCGACCTTCATGCCGCCGGCGTCGTCCGCACGCTGCTCGAGGCCCGACCCGACGTGAAGGTGTTCGGCGTTGGCGGCCACGCTCTGCGGGAGCTCGGTGTCGATCTGCTCTACTCGACCGACCAGATGAGCATCATGGGCTTCGTCGAGGTGCTTCGCCAGGCATCGTTTCTCAGGAAGGTGATCTCCGACATCAAGCAGGCGGTGCTGAGGGAAAGGCCCGACGTGGCGTTGCTGATCGACTACCCCGGTATGAACCTGCACCTTGCGGCCTTTTTCCGCCAGCACGGCATCCCCGTGGTCTATTACATCTCCCCCCAGGTCTGGGCATGGAAGGAGGGACGTGTCGAGAAGATCCGTCGCTTTGTGGATCGCCTGCTCGTGATATTCGATTTCGAGGTTGCGTTCTACCGGAGCCGCGGCATTGACGCGGAGTTCGTCGGCAACCCGGTGGTCGAGGAGCTCGCCGACCTCCGCTTCCCGACGAGGGAGGCTTTCCTTGCGGATGCCGGCATCGACCCCGGCACAATGGTGGTCGGTCTGCTTCCCGGCAGCAGGCGGCAGGAGATCGAAAAGATCTTCCCTGAGATGCTCGGTGCGGCAAGGCGCCTCCGTGAGGGCCGCAAGGTCGCCTTCCTTCTCGGCAAAGCACCGCTTATCGACTGGACGCGCTACGAACACCACATCAGGGCTGCAGGTATCGACCCGGTGGTGCGTCCCGCCTACGAGGTGATGCGTTTCAGTGACCTGGTGCTGGTGACCTCCGGAACGGCAACCCTGGAATCCCTCTGCTTCGGGGTGCCCATGGTGGTACTCTACCGTACCGGGCGCCTCAACTACCTGATCGGCAAGCGGCTGGTCAGGCTGAAGAGCATCTCCCTGGCCAACATCGTGGCCGGCGGCCTTCATGCGGAAAGGCAGGTCGTGCCCGAGCTGCTGCAGGACCGGGTCAACGCTGCAGAGATCAGTCGGGTCGCCGGGAAGATCCTCGACGATCCCGGAGTTGCCGCTGCGATGCGGCAGGAACTCCAGGAGGCACGCTCAAGGCTGTCGGCGGACTCGCCGTCGCATCACGTCGCGTCGGTTCTCAAGGAATATCTCTAACGTCCGAACCATGAAACATATCATCGACACGCTTGTCGGGAACCCGATTCTGCTTACGATCGCTGTCATCATCTCTATTTTCATCGTGATCTCCTTCGCCAGGAAGATCCTCAGGGCGGCCATCGTGCTGATCGCAATCGCCGTGCTCTATATCGCCTGGCTGGTCTGGCATGGCGAAAATCCGGCCGAAAAGGCCGAGAAGGCCAGGAAATCGGCCAAAGAGGCTGTCGAGAAGGGCAAGGGGGCGGTGAAGTTCATCGACGGAGTCCGCAAGATGGGGGAAGGGGAGAAGTGATGCGTGGGGAAGAGGACGAAGTGGACTGAGTGGATCAAGCAGACCCCACGGCACATCTGAAAGTTATCTTCCTTCGTCCTCTGGGTCCACTCAGTCCTCTTCCCACATTGCCTCTGCTCTTTACGCGCTGATCGCGCCGGTGGGGCAGCTTTCGGCCAGCTCCTTGAAGCCGGATTTCTCCCCTGCGGCTTCAAGGGTACGGACGCAGATACCGCAATCCACGCACTTCTCCCTTTCGAATCGAACCGCGTTCGTGCTGTCGATGGAAAACTCCTCCGATATGGGGGTTTCCATGTCGGCCTTGAGCCCGAAGCGGCTTGCCAGCTCCCTGAGGCGGCAGTCATCCACGGCGCGGCACCGGCACTGCAGGCATCGTCGTGCTTCGTTCATCGCCTCGACCGCTCCGTAACCGGTAACGGCTTCGTCGAAACTGCGGCGCCGTCCTGCGGCGTCGAGCTCGGGTACGGGCACCCGTCCAGCCGGCTTCGCCCGTTCGTAAAACGGCGCGGGCGCCTGGTCACGTTCACCATACGTCGAGTTGAAGGGGTCCTGAGGGGTTTCGAATGGAAGTCCGCGAAGGAAGAGGTCGATTTCGACGGCCGCACGGCGGCCATGCGCCAGGGCGTGGATGGCAAGGTCGGGTCCGGACACGCAGTCGCCGCAGGCGAAGACGCCAGGCAGCCCGGTCTGCATCGAGCCCTCGATGGTGCCGATGGTGCCGTTGCGGCGCAGTCCAAGCCCGGGAAGGGCTTTGGCCGGCGCGTCGACCGCCTGTCCGGTTGCGGCGATCACCAGGTCCGCCCGCAGCTCGAACTCCGATCCATCGACGGGTACCGGGCTTCTCCTGCCGTCCGGGCCCGGCGAGCCGAGCTTCATTGTGACGGCCCTGACAAGCACGCCCCCTGCGGCATCGCAGATCTCCGTCGGAGCGCAGAGCAGGCGGAGATCGACACCTTCGGCTTCCGCCTCGGCGATCTCCACCAGGTTCGCCGGCATCTCTTCACGGCCCCTCCGGTACATGATGGTCACCTGTTCCGCCCCGAGCCTCAAAGCCGTGCGTGCAGCATCGACGGCGGTGTTCCCGCCGCCGACCACGATCACTGTGTTGCCGGCATCGCCGGGCTCTCCGTTCGATGCCGCCCTCAGGAAGTCGATGCCGCTCACCACATGGGGGTGATCCTCCCCTGGAATCGCCATCCGTGCAGCCGCACCGGCTCCTACGGCGAGCAGCAGTGCGTCGTGGTCATGCGAAAGGGTGTCCCAGTCGGTGTCGGTGCCGAAGCGGGTGGACATCCTGAACTCCGCACCCATGGCGCGGATCGGCCTGATATCGGCCTCGATGACCGATTCGGGGAGCCTGAAACGGGGAATGCCGTAACGCATCATACCGCCAGGCTGCTTGTCGGCATCGATGAGCGTCACGCCGTGGCCTGCCGCCAGCAGGTAGTAGGCCGCGGTCAGGCCTGCCGGTCCGGCACCGACGATGGCCACCCGCTTGCCGGTGCTCTCTGCCTTCGCCGGCATGAAGGGCGCCTCGGAATCTGCGTCGCGGTCGGCCGCATATCGCTTCAGGGCGCAGATCGACACAGGGTCGTCCACTCCGTGCCGGCGGCAGGCCTCCTCGCACGGAGCAGGGCAGACGCGGCCGAGGATGCCCGGCAGGGGGATCGTATCCATGATGATCGACATGGCGTCACGGTCGCGGCCCGAGGCGATCGCCGAGACGAAGCCGGGGATGTTGCATCCGGCGGGGCAGGAGATTTCGCACGGCCCGAGGCAGTCGCCGCAGTGCTGGGCGACGATGCGCTCGAGGCTTTGGCGGCGCATGCCCTCCAGGGTCGCGTTGTCGGTTTCCACCACCATCCCTTCGGAAACCTTCGTGTTGCAGGCCGGGATAAAGCGGTTCTGCCCCTTGAGTTCGACGATGCAGAGCCAGCAGGATCCCCGCTCGGGCAGTGCCTCGTGGAAGCAGAGGGTGGTGATTTCGATACCGTTCAGGCGGGCCGCTTCGAGGATCGAGAGATCAGGGGCGACCGTTACGATGCGGCCGTCGATAGTTAGCGTGACGGGGTTCATGGTCAATTTCGTTTCATGCCTCAGGGGTTCCTTCAGCGTCGTTGCCGAACTTCTCCTCGATATGCCGTGCAACCTTTTCAAGCAGCCACATCGGGGTCGAGGTCGCGCCGCATATCCCTACGCTGCCGGCGCGTCGGCCGTCCTTCAGGTTGAACCAGGTCGGGTCGATCTCCTCCACGTCCTCGATGAAGAAAGTGTTCGGGTTGGCATCCCGGCATATCCCATAGAGCACCTGCCCGTTCGAGCTTTTCTTGCCCGCCACGAACACGATGCAGTCGTTCTCAAGGGCGAAGTCGTGCAGTTTCCCGTTGCGGTTTGAGACCTGACGGCAGATGGTGTCCTTGAAGACCAGGCGGGGCATGGCCCGCACGCCGGTCATGTCGGCCGTGATGTCGATGTCCCGGATGGGCATCCACGGTTTCGGCGCTTGTCCCTCTTTTTCGGCGAACAGCTTTTCGAGATTGGACTTGAGTTCGTAGAATCCCGGCACGTCCATGGTGGTCTGTGAGATCAGGGCGGTCTTCCTGCCGAGATCGAGCGCTGCGTTCTCCTTGTCGTCGGAGAGGTCGGCATGCTTGATGATGACGCCCCGGTTGTCGCACTGGCCGTTGATGCCGATGACCTCGGGATGGGTGCTCTTGCCGTAGATCACGACCTGGAAGCCCAGTTCGTGCAGCAGGCGTGCCGTTCGCTGCAATTTCGATACTACCGGGCAGGTGGTGTCGGTGATCCGGAGGTTGTTGTTTCGAGCCGTTTCGAAGGTCGACGGGGGTTCTCCATGGGCCCGGACGAGCACATCGGTGTTGTAGAGGCCGGAAAAGGTCTTTTCGTCGATGGTGATCAGGCCGAGCGCCTCGAGCCTGCGGACCTCGACCTCGTTGTGCACGACGTCTCCGAGCGAATAGAGGCTGCCGGACTGCCGGAGCTTCTCCTCGGCCACATGGATCGTACCCTGCACGCCGATGCAGAATCCGGATGATGTTCTGTCAAGGTTTACTTTCACGGTTGCCTTACGGTACTGACCGGGACGGGATCCCGGCGATTGTATGGTTTGCGGCAGGAAAGATAAGAAGAGAATGATGAATTATGAATGATGAGTTATGAATGAGGCAGAAAATGCCCGACGAACTCTCAACTCGTCACTCAGCATTATCATTGATCATTCAGCAGTAATCATTCAGCATTCATAACTCATCATTCATAATTCTCTTACACCCCCACCAGCTCGACGTCGGGCAGCTCGGTGCCCATGAAGAGGCGGTAGAGCTCACGGAACTTCTGCGGCAGGTCGCTGACCATCAGGTGCGGCATTGCCTGCCCATGCCCGGAGTTCTGCATGCCTTGCGACGAGAGCAGCTCCCTGGCCTTGCCTGCCACGGCTTCGGCCGAGTCGATGATGTCGATCCCCGGGCCGGCGATCCGCCCGATCATCTCTTTGAGGATGGGGTAGTGGGTGCAGCCGAGCACGAGCGTGTCGATCCCGCTGGCTACGAGGGGGGAGAGGTACTCTTCGGCAACCAGCCTGGTGGCTGCATGGTCGATGAATCCCTCCTCGGCGAGGGGGACGAACAGCGGGCAGGCCTTCGAGATGACCTCGAGCGATCCGTTCTCCTCCTGGATGGCGCATGCGTAGGCGTTCGAGCCGATTGTCGCCTGGGTGCCGATGACCCCGATCCTGCCGCTCCTTGTCCTGCGGGAGGCCAGTTCGGCTCCGGCCTTCAGCACGCCGATAACCGGGATCTCCCCGGCGGCCTCCTCGACCACGTCGAGTGCGAGAGCCGAGACGGTGTTGCAGGCAACGATGATCATCTTCGGCTGGTGCTTCATGAGGAGCTCGGTGTCCTCACGGGCATACCTCCGTATGGTGACCTGTGATTTCGGGCCGTAGGGCACCCGGGCCGTGTCGCCGAAATAGATGATGCGCTCGGCGGGAAGCTCAGCCTGTACGGCCTTCACCACCGTCAGGCCGCCGATGCCCGAGTCGAAGATGCCGATCGGGCTGTCAGGCGAAATCTTGTGCTGCGGCATAGTGGCTTGATTTTTTCGATCAGACGGCTCCGTCCGATCAGATCGATCTGTCTGATCAGTTAAACATTAAACCTGAAGGTGATCACATCCCCGTCCTTCACGATGTACTCCTTGCCTTCGGAACGCATCTTGCCGGCCTCCCGGACTTTCTGCTCCGATCCGAGCGCGATCAGGTCGGCGTAGTGCATGACTTCCGCCCTGATGAAACCCTTTTCGAAATCGGTATGGATGGCCGCGGCAGCTTCAGGGGCGGCGGCGCCCTTGCGGATCGTCCATGCGTGGACCTCCTTGACGCCGGCGGTGAAGTAGTTGTGCAGGCCGAGCAGGTCGTAGGCGTTCCTGATCAGGCGGTCCAGGCCCGACATTTCGAGGCCAAGGCTTTCGAGGAAGTCCGGGCGCTCCTCTTCGGGCAGTTCCGAGATGTCGGCTTCGGCCTTTGCGCTGATGATCAGCATCTTCGAGCCGCTTGCCGCTGCGATCTCAGCGACCTTTGCGGTATACTCGTTGCCGTCCGGAAGATCGCTTTCGGCGACGTTGGCCGCAAACAGCTCAGGTTTGGCGGTCAAGAGGAAGAACTGCTTCGCCATTTCACGCTCCTCGTCGGTTTCGAGGATCCTGCGTACCGGGATGCCCTCGCCGAGACCGGCCACGATCTTTTCGCCAAGGTCGACCAGCATCTGCTGCTCCTTCTCCTTGCGGGCTCCCTTGCGGAGCTTGTCCATCCGCTTCTCCATGCTGTCGAGGTCGGCGAGCATCAGCTCGGTCTCGATGGTGGCGATGTCTCCGGCCGGGTCGATCCTGCCTTCGACGTGGATGATGTTCGGGTCCTCGAAGCAGCGTACGACGTTGATGATCGCGTCGACCTCGCGGATATGCGACAGGAACTGGTTGCCGAGTCCTTCGCCCTTGCTCGCGCCGCGCACCAGGCCGGCGATGTCGACGATCTCGAGGACTGCCGGCACGATGACCGGGGTCTTGACAACCCGGGCCAGTTCGTTGAGGCGCTGGTCGGGTACCAGGACGGTGCCGACGTTCGGCTCTATGGTGCAGAACGGGTAGTTGGCGGCTTCGGCCTGTTTGGCAGTGATGGCATTGAAGAGCGTCGATTTGCCGACGTTCGGCAGTCCGACGATGCCGCAGCGGAGTGACATGGCAGGGAGGGTTGGTTGACTGAAAAAACCGCACCTTCAGCGGTTTTAACATGTAATCAATCCGTTTGGAAAAAGCAAATTTATTCTTTAAAATGGCAGGCTAAAGTAAAAGGCATCCTGGAGAAGAGTATCGGAACGCAACGCATCATCATAGCCATCGACGGCCCGGCCGCGTCGGGCAAGAGCACGACGGCGAAGATCGTCGCCGGGAAACTGGGTTACACCTACATCGATACCGGAGCCATGTATCGCTCCGTCACCCTCAGGGTGCTTCGTTCGGGCATGCTTGATGAGCTTCGGCGGGATGCCGGCAAGGTCTCAGAGTTGCTTGGCGACATGACGATCGAATTCCGCGGCGACCGCGTATTCCTCGACGGGGATGATGTCTCCGATGCGATAAGGGAGAATACGGTGAGTCGCGAAGTGAGCTTCGTGAGTTCGCTCAAGCCGGTCAGGGACCGGTTGCTCGAACTGCAGCAGTCCATGGGCGCCCCGCGCGGCGTGGTCATGGACGGGCGTGACATCGGCACCGTGGTGTTCCCGGATGCCGAGCTCAAGATTTTCCTGGTGGCCGACCCCCGCGAACGGGCGAAGCGCCGCCATGCCGAACTGACCAGGAAGGGCGGAAACGCCGTGGTGCCGACGGTCGAGGAGCTGGAGGATGAGATCCGACAGCGTGACCGTGACGACGAGCAGCGGACCCATGCGCCGTTGAAGCGCCATCCCGATGCGGTGGTGGTCGACACCTCCCTGCTGACGATCGACGAACAGGTTTCACGGGTCTACGGACTCGCCATGGACGTTCTGGAAGGGTAATGTCATCCGGGCCCTTCCGGCGCTTTTTGTACCGGATGCATCCATAACACTAAAACCGGCAGCTTAAATCTCTCGCGGCTGACGGTAAATCACCAGAGAGGAAGGAAAACATTAATGTCAGAAACACAAACGCTGGACAAGCCGCAGCCGAAAGTCGTACCGGGCAGGAAGAAAATCAAGATTTTCGCCAACTACGAAGCCGCCGAGCTCTCGCAGATGGAGTCGCTCTACACGAGCACCCTCTCGGAGATCACCGAAGAGGAGATCGTGAAAGGCCGTATCGTCTCAATCTCCAACAAGGATGTCACGATCGACGTGGGCTTCAAGTCCGAAGGCATCGTGTCGCTCCTCGAGTTCAGGGATGACGACGAGATCAAGGTCGGCGACGAAGTGGAAGTCTACCTCGAGAACATCGAGGACAAGATGGGTCAGCTCATCCTCTCCAAGAGGAAGGCGGACGTTCTCAGGATCTGGGACAAGATCTATGATTCAATCGAGAACGACACCATCATCAACGGCAAGATCATCAACAGGGTCAAGGGCGGCATGACCGTTTCGCTCTCGGGCGTCGAGGCGTTCCTTCCCGGTTCGCAGATCGATGTCAAGCCGGTTCGCGACTTCGATGCACTGGTTGGAAAGACCATGGACTTCAGGGTCGTCAAGATCAACCCGGTCACCCAGAACATCGTCGTCAGCCACAAGGTCATCCTCGAAGAGGAGTATGCGGCAAAGCGTGAGGAGATGCTCGCCAACATCAAGGTCGGCATGGTCCTCGAAGGCACGGTCAAGAATATCACCGACTTCGGTATCTTCGTCGATCTCGGTGGTCTCGACGGCCTCGTCCACATCACCGATATCACCTGGGGCAGGATCAACCATCCGTCCGAGGTTGTCGAGCTCGACCAGCCGATCAAGGTCGTGGTCGTCGGCTTCGACGAGAACACCAAGCGTGTCTCTCTCGGCATGAAGCAGCTCGAAGCCCATCCCTGGGAAAACATCGAAATCAAATATCCTGTCGGCATCAAGGCGAAAGGCCGCGTGGTGTCGATCACCGATTACGGCGCGTTCGTCGAGATCGAGAAGGGCATCGAAGGCCTGGTCCACATCTCCGAAATGAGCTGGACCCAGCACATCAAGCACCCGAGCCAGTTCGTTTCGCTGGATCAGGAGGTCGAGTGCGTCATCCTGAACATCGACAAGGACCACACCAAACTGTCGCTGTCCATGAAGCGCGTGATGGAGGATCCGTGGATCGCCCTCTCCGAGAAGTATGTCGAGGGTTCGCGTCACAAGGGCACCGTCAGCAACATCACCGACTTCGGTGTGTTCGTTGAACTCGAGCCCGGCGTCGACGGCCTGGTCCACATTTCGGACCTGTCGTGGACCAAGAAGATCCGCCACCCCAGCGAACTGGTCAAGAAGAACCAGGAGCTCGAGGTCAAGGTGCTGAAGTTCGACGTGAACGCACGCCGCATCGCCCTCGGCCACAAGCAGATCAACTCCGACCCTTGGGGCGAGTTCGAGCTGAGGTATGCCGTGGGTGCCGAGACCCCTGGCCAGATCTCGCAGATCATCGAGAAGGGCGTCATTGTCATTCTCCCCGGCGATGTGGACGGTTTCGTGCCGGTCTCGCACCTGCTGCAGGGCGGTGTCAAGGATATCCACTCCTCGTTCAAGGTCGGCGACGAACTGCCCCTGAGGGTTATCGAGTTCGACAAGGAGAACAAGCGCATCATCCTCTCCGCGCTCGAGTACTTCAAGGACAAGAGCAAAGAGGAGATCGAGGCTTACCTCCAGGCTCATCCCAACGAGAAGAAGGAGATCGAGGACGCCAGCGCCGAGCTGGAGCCCCAGCCGAAAGGCAGCAAGTAAGCTTTTCCAGGCTTAAGTATCCAACGCAAAAACCCT
>Ga0326732_1000118_pt1 | contig 18161 bp, 9 predicted proteins | sample MHFSIPfraction_4_FD_207644 | JGI IMG/M metagenome (GOLD analysis project Ga0326732, IMG submission 207644) | Lab enriched peat soil microbial communities from Michigan Hollow, Ithaca, NY, United States - MHF12FN SIP fraction | ecosystem: Environmental > Terrestrial > Soil > Wetlands > Peat...
CGGCTCGAACCGCTTCAACCCGATCCACGGCGCCGATTTGGCAAAGGTCTGTGCGGATGCAGCGAACGATGAAGGAAACCGGGAGGTCGCAGCCGGCGGGCCGGAGATCTTCACCTACGACGAGACCAACCTGATGGCGTTTGAAGCCCTCGGCCTCGAGCCGAAGATCACGCACCTGCCCATGTGGATCGGCGACGCAGCCCTGTTCGTCATCGGGCTCTTCAACAAACCCCTCGGAAGCATCATGTCCTTCGCCCTTTCCGTCAGCCGCATGGACAACATCGCCCCCTCGACCGGCACGAGACGACTCTTGGAGTTCTACCGCGACCTTGCAGCCAAAGGGTGACCTGGGCCGGACTCCTTGCACGGGCGTTCCGTTTGACGGATATTTCCCTGTAGCAACAATTTTCCAACACAGATGGAGGAGTTACCGGATATGAAAGGTAAAGTCGCATTGGTTACAGGCGCAAGCCGGGGCATCGGACGGGCAACCGCCAAACTGCTTGCCGCCGAAGGCGCAGCCGTCGCGGTGAACTGGTTCAGGAGCGAAAGCGCGGCCTTCGCCCTTGTCGAAGAGATCAGGAAAGCCGGCGGCAAGGCGCTCGCCATCAGGGCGGATGTCCGCGAAGCGGAGCAGGTGCGTTCGATGGTCGATCAGGTGGAAAAGAACCTCGGCCCGGTCGACCTCCTGGTGAGCAACGCAGCGATAGGATTCCCGGTGAAACCCTTCACGGAGTTCTCCTGGGGTGAGTTCGAAGCGAAGCTCACCGGAGAGCTCAAGTCAGTGTTTTACTGCTGCCAGGCGGTTCTTCCGGGCATGATCGAGAGGAGGTCGGGAAGCATCATCGCCATTTCGAGCACCCTTTCGCGTCACTCGTCACCAGGTTTCATCGCCCACTCCACCGCGAAATCGGGCCTCGACGCCTTCGTCCGCTCCCTCGCCGAAGAGGTCGGCCCCTTCGGCATCCGCGTCAACGTCGTCGCCCCCGGCCTCACGCTGACCGACGCCACGGCCTGGCTGCCCGAGGAGCAGAAAGCGATGATGGCTGAGATGACTCCCCTGAAGAGGATAGCCCTCCCCGAAGACGTCGCCGGCGTCGTGCTCGCTGTCGCTTCCGACCACACCCGCTTCCTGACCGGCTGCTACATCCCGGTTTCGGGAGGTATGCTGATGCTGTGAAGCCGCATAAGCCCGGTCAATAGGCTGACCGGGCTTATGCAACGACGGTGCTGTTACGGTATGATGTAGAGGTAATTATGCACACGCCTTATGTTAAAGGTATTATCAGGTATCGTGTTACAATTCGATTACAAAATCTCATTTTTCAGGGATTTCACGGCTTGGCTCTCAACTCGAAAAATGGATAATAAAGCTGATCAACTCAGGGGCGAGGGGCTGCTCCAGTCTGTACGTCCACCCAAATCGGTAACACCTCCCAGCACTTGGAAAATCCATGACCGAAAAGCCGATGATTGTTTTGCAATCAGGGCTTTGAATATTATCCTCCAGTGGTGGTGTGTTGTTATCACGACCATCCGACCGCAAAGCTGATTAGGATAAATGGCATCCAATGAATTTTGGCTCAGAAAATGGATTGTGCCAAGGAGAAACTGTTCTGTTGAGCAGAGGGATGTTCGTTCCAGCTTCTGATCATCTTTAACTAGCCATCGATTGCAAATTCAGCAAATGGTCTTTCAGTTTATGTATCTCTGTAGTACGTTATTAATAAGGCATTTGTACCGCTGAATTCCCAATAATTTTGCAGTACAAAACAATACCCTCGAATGTCTGAACTCCCCATATCGATAGATACGCGACCTACTGGACAGGTTGTTGATTATAACCGGTTTTCCATTCTTTTAGAAATTCTGCATCGAAAATATCATGGCTGAACAATTGGAGAAATCGATTGGCCATGAAGAGCCAGTCTATTCTTTCAATAGGTGGCTTACGCCCTATCATGCGCGATACTATGCTTATGATCTTACTCGCCGGGCTCCAGCGGGTATGGACCGGCTTTCTTTGGCTCTTTTCGATGCTGCCGTCGATCTCAATCCCCACCAGATTGAGGCAGCATTGTTTGCTCTCCATTCGCCTCTTTCCAAAGGCGTTATCCTTGCAGATGAGGTAGGACTTGGCAAGACTATCGAGGCCGGGATTGTACTTTGCCAGTTCTGGGCTGAGCGCAAGCGCCGTCTGCTTGTTATCTGCCCGGCATCTTTACGCAAGCAATGGGAACTTGAGCTGAAGGAGAAGTTCAATCTGCCAGCAAAAGTGCTCGACATCAAAGCTTGGCGAGAAGCGCAACGCAAGGGTCTTGAGCCACTTCAGGAAAAGGCTGTGCTGATTGTGTCGATGAACTATGCCCATGCTATCCGTGACGATCTCAAACGCATAGCTTGGGATCTTGTCGTGATCGACGAGGCACACAAACTCCGAAATGCTTACCGTCCCAGTAACCGGGTTGGCCTTGGTATTCGTGAAGCAACAGATGGTTGCCGAAAACTGCTGTTGACGGCGACTCCTCTACAGAATTCACTTATCGAATTGTATGGTCTTTCTACATTGATAGACGATCAACTATTCGGCGACCTTAATGCCTTTCGCGCGCAATTTACCGGCATCGGCAGTAGCACTGAGGCACTTCGTCAGCGACTGTCGGGTTTCTGTCGACGTACCTTGCGTAACCAGGTCTCTGAATATATCCGATATACCGAACGGCATGCCATGACGCGGCCCTTCACGCCGACCGATGATGAGCATGCGCTGTATGAATCCATATCTGCTTTTTTACGACAGGAAGAAAGCTATGCGTTGTCGAGACGCCAGCGACATCTGACGGCCTTGATCCTCAGAAAGCTACTCGCTTCTTCATCTCTAGCCATTGCGGCAACGCTTGATACCCTGCGGACTCGCCTCGAAACCCTCCGTGACGAAAAGATGCAGGCTGACTCTGATTTTGCTGAAGAACTGTTGGAATCCGAAGAGTTTGACAGTGATCTTCTCGACGAGATTCTCAATGAGAGCGATCAACTCGCCCCTGAATCCGAGGACGATGACACGCCGCCAATCGATTACAGAAAACTGCAGGAAGAGATCGAAACCCTTCAGCGCCTCGCCACATGGGCTCGCGGCATCGGGACTGATACCAAAGCCAAAGCTCTGATCATGGCGATTGAGCGAGGCTTCGAGCAGATGGCCTCAACCGGAGCTTCTCGCAAGGCTTTGATTTTTACCGAATCACGACGAACGCAAGAATACCTGAAAACTTGGCTCGAAAGAAACGGATATGCCGGACAGATCGTGCTTTTCAATGGCAGCAACAGTGGTTCTGAGGCAACGGCCATCTGGAAGAAATGGGCCGAACGCCACCGCGACACCGGCAGGGCTTCAAGTTCCCGAGCAGTAGACGTCCGCACCGCGCTCATTGAGCACTTCCGTGATGAAGCATCGATCATGCTTGCCACAGAAGCCGCTGCCGAGGGAATCAACCTTCAGTTTTGTTCGCTCGTTATCAACTATGATCTGCCCTGGAATCCCCAGCGCATTGAGCAGCGTATTGGCAGGTGTCACCGATACGGGCAGCTTCACGATGTCGTAGTCATCAACTTTTTGAACGAGCGCAACGAAGCCGACAGGCGTGTCCTCGAACTGCTCACCCAGAAATTCCGACTATTCAACGGCATTTTCGGCGCTTCTGACGAGGTGCTCGGCTCAATAGAATCGGGCGTGGACTTCGAAAAACGCATTCTAGCCATCTATCAGGAGTGCCGCACCCCTGAAGAGATCGATGCGGCATTTACCGCCCTGCAAACCGAGATGGATCAGCAGATCCGCTCCCGTATGGATGACACCCGCCGGGCACTCTTCGAGCACTTTGACGAAGATGTTCATCAGCGCCTGCGTTTTCAGCTCGACGATACCCGCACACGGCTCGACCGTTTCAGCCAGCGCTTCTGGCAACTGACCAGATTCATGCTCGATGGTCATGCCCGTTTCAATGACAAGGAGCTGACATTCGATCTCGACAGGTCACCTCAACCTGATATCGACCTTGGTCGCTACCATCTCATTTCTAAATCTTATCCGAAAATCACGCCGGCAACTGTCGAAGAGACCGCAGAAGAATACGGCCATTTTCTCTACCGCTTGTCGCATCCGCTTGGAGAGCATGTGCTTGAGTCCGCCAAAGCTCTTGATACTCCTACTGCTAAACTTGTTTTCGACGTTACGAATCATCCAACGCGGCTTCTTGCCGTCGAAGCCCTTCGCGGGAAAACAGGTTGCCTCATGCTCACCCGACTGCTCATCGATACTTATGAGCATGAAGAATACCTCCTCTTCTCTGGTTTCGACCAGACAGGGGCACCGCTTGATCAGGAGACCATCGAAAAGCTTTTCAACTGCTCAGGCTTTATCAGAGGAGACGCTATGCTCGATTCGGTGACAGTGCGGCGACTCGAAGCTGATGCCGAACGTCATGCACAAGCCACGATAAGTCGTTCGCTTGAAATGAACAGTTCACATTTCAACCAGGCGCGTGACAAACTCGAAAAATGGGCTGACGATATGGTACTTTCAGCAGAAAAGAGACTTGCCGACACCAAAGAGCAGATCAAGGCGCTTCGACGTCAGGCAAGGCAGGCCGTTACGCTCGACGAACAGCACCACATACAGCAGAACATCCAGAAGCTTGAAAAGCAGCAGCGTCGCCAAAGGCAGGAGATATTCCAGGTTGAGGACGAAATTATGGCAAAACGCGATGCACTCATTGAATCCCTTGAACGCCGCCTTTCACAGAAAACAGTAACCGAACGCCTGTTTACCATTGCATGGTCAGTCGTATAATTTTTGAAAAGAGATGAGTAAATACGAGGAGCTTGTCAGCAAGCTGAAAGAGATCTTCCAGATCGATCGTCCGGAGCTCGACTTCGGTATCTATCGAATTCTCAACGCAAGGGCCGGGGAGACCAACGACTACCTCGACAATCGCCTCAAGGCTAAAGTCCATGATACCCTGGCCGCTACAGGCATGGCTACAGCCGAAGCCCTCAAAATGGAACTCAGAGAAAAGGAATCCCAATACCGTTCAGACGGCATGGACCCAGACAGTGTTCCGAAAATTCTCGAACTCCGACAGAAAATTGCCGAATACGGAACTGGCGCAGCCGAGCACGAAAACGCTGTGTTTACACATCTTCTCACCTTCTTCTCGCGCTATTACGACAAGGGTGACTTTATCAGTCAGCGTCGCTACAAAGGTGATACCTATGCCATTCCTTACTCGGGCGAAGAGGTTGTGCTGCACTGGGCTAACAAGGATCAGTACTACACCAAAAGCGGCGAGTACTTCTCCAACTACGCGTTCAAGCTCAGTGATGGACGCACTGTCCGTTTCCACCTCGTTGCTGCTGATACCGCCAAGGACAACCGCAAGGACAACGACAAGGAGCGACGTTTCGTGTTGGTTGAACCGGAGAATCGTATTCGCATTGACGAAGATGGTCGCGAATATGAGGAGCAGTTGCAGACACTCGAAGAGCTGAATGGCGAACTGGTCGTTCACTTCGATTACAAGCCGATGACAAAAGGCACGAAGCAGGCCGATTTGGTCGCCAGAGCGGTCAAGACGTTACTTGATCATCCTGTTTTGAAAACTCGATGGATGGAGCTGGCGGAATTGATGCCTACGGAGAAGAATCCGAAAAGGAGCTTGCTTGAAAAGTGCTTAACCAGTTACACCGAAAAGAACTTAGCCGACTATTTCATCCACAAGGACCTTGGTGGATTTCTTCGTCGAGAGCTTGATTTCTACATAAAGAACGAGGTCATGAACCTCGACGATGTGCAATGCGCGGGGGCGTTTGCGGATATCGAAAAGAATCTTCGGATGATCCAGATTTTGCGAGCCATTGCACTCGACCTCATTACCTTCCTTGCTCAGCTCGAAGAGTTCCAGAAAACGCTCTGGCTCAAGAAGAAGTTCGTAGTCTCGGCGCACTACTGCATGACGCTTGATCGGGTGCCTGAAAGTCTCTACCCGGCCATTGCCGCCAACGAAATACAATGGGAGCAGTGGAGAGAGCTTGGGATGCTTGAGGATGAAGCTGGACGTGATCTGTTCAATCAGGGCAGGCCTGGATCAGTCGAATACCTCAAGGCGCATCCATACTTGATGGCTGACACTTCGCTTTATGATAAGGTCTTCAGGGCGGCTTTGTTGCAATCAGTTGATAACCTCGATGAAACAACGGATGGGCTATTGATCAATGGAGACAATTTTCAGGTATTGAACCTGTTGCAGGACAGGTATCGTGAGCAGGTGAAATGCGTGTATATCGATCCGCCATATAATACAGCGGCATCTGAAATTATTTATAAGAATAGCTATAAGCATTCCTCTTGGCAAAGCATGATGTTTGATAGGATTGATAAAGGTGTGCAATTGCTGAATCTGGATGGAAATATTTGCGTAACAATTGATGATGTGGAGTTTAATGGGTTAATGTCTTTGTTAAAAGAGATTTTTGGTGATGAGAATTTTGAGGGTATAGTTCCAATTAGAATTAATCCTTCTGGTCGCCCGACAGAAAGAGGATTCGCATTAACTCATGAATATGGAATTTTTTTTGGGAAGTCTTCGGTTTCAGCGATTTCGAAAATTCCTAGAACCGAGGCTCAGTTAAGTCGTTTTACAGAGGAGGATTATAAGGGACGTTTTGAGTGGAGAAATTTGCGGAGAGAAGGCTCGAATTCAGATCGTGCAGATGGTGAAAGACAATATTATCCCATTTATGGAAATCTATTAACTGGAAATGTCAGAGTGCCAGATATGCAATGGCAAGAAAATGAGCGAAAGTGGCTGATTACAGATTCGATTGGGGGCGAAGAAGTTGAGATATATCCTGTAAATGATGATGGTAGAGAAAAGAATTGGCGTTGGAGTGAGGAGAGTGTGCGTAAAGATTATTCACAATTTTTAGCCAGAGTGCCTCGTGGTGGCTTTCCTCAGGTTTATTACAAATATAGGGAAAATCAACTTGGGACAACCCCTCTAACGATGTGGGTTGATTCAAAATATTCTGCTACTGAGTATGGAACAAAGATATTGAAGGATCTTTTTAATGAAACTCCATTTTCATATCCAAAATCAATTCATGCTGTTCAGGAGTGTCTGATAGTTATGGGGGCACGGCTATTGAAAGGCGAGTATATTCTCGATTATTTCGCTGGTTCAGGCACGACTGGCCATGCAGTTATCAACCTCAATCGAGAGGGTCAAGGTAAACGAAAGTATATCCTTGTGGAACAGGGAGACTATTTCGATACGGTTCTGAAGCCACGTATTCAGAAAGTTGTCTATTCCGCTGAATGGAAGGATGGTAAGGCTACCGCTTCTGAGACCGGCATCTCCCACTCCGTCAAGGTGCTCAGGATCGAGAGTTATGAAGACTCGCTGAACAACCTCAAACTCCTTCGTACCGAAGCTCAGCAAAACCTGCTCGATTCCATACCAAAACCGGCACAGGATGAGTATCTCTTGAGTTACATGCTTGATGTTGAAAGTCGGGGTTCGCTCCTTTCCGTCGCCCATTTCATGAAGCCTTTCGATTGCAGGCTCAAGGTTGCTGTCGATTCGGCCGGTTCATACCGGGAGCTGCCGATCGACCTCGTTGAAACCTTCAACTACCTTCTTGGTCTGCGGGTCAGGACGATCGATATGCAGCAGGAGCGTGGCTTCGTGCTGGTCACGGGTACGATGCCAACAGGCGAAAAGACGCTGTTGTTGTGGCGCGATCAGGAACTGGTCGATTATGAGGGGCTGAACCGGCTTTGCAACAAGCTCAATATCAATCCGGCTGATAGCGAGTACGAACTGGTCTATATCAACGGAGATCATAACATTCCGGCGGTTTTCACCTGTGCTGACGCCGAAGGTGGTCTCACAAAAAGCTTGAAAATTCGCCAGATCGAACCCGAGTTTCTGAGCCGCATGTTTGCCGTGGAGGCTGTCTGATGGCGACCCGTAGCTTTCATCAGGAGCTGGTTCTGAACCGCTGGTTGCTTTCCTTTTTCAGAGGTGGCAGCCTGCAAGCCTTGAAAGATCGATTGGGCGAGGACCGTCACGAAGGCATCGAAGAGGATGGTCAGTCCGGCTTTTTCCATCAATTGCAGCAAAACCTCTTCAATGTCGATCGTATCGATGAACCGACGCTTCGCCGGTACGACCTGAACATCGTTCAGCATTGGGCCGCCATTACCGAGCACCGCAACAAGCTGGAGGGAGCTGTGCTCAACATGAAGTACTTCCAGTACCTCTCACTGCTCTTTACGGAAATCTATCTTGAATGGTACTTCAACAGGCGGACAGAACTGCTCGATGGCCTTAACGCTGAGCTTGAAACCTGGAATTCGGGACAGAGTGCAGCGCATCGTTTTCTTCTTTTTCAGGAGCATGAACTGAACAAACTTGCTTTCTGGAACGCTACCGGTAGCGGTAAGACACTGTTGCTGCATGTCAACATACGGCAGTATCTCTACTATTTCCAGCACGGTCGAAGTGACCGTTTTCCCGATAAGATCATCCTACTTACACCTAACGAAGGCCTGTCGAGACAGCATTTGGGAGAGTTGCCCCTTTCGGGCTTCGGCTTTTGCCGGCTGTTCGATAAAAACCGTTCTGGTGTGTTGAAAGGTACGGTCGAGATTATCGACATCAACAAGCTCGGCGATGAAATGGGCGACAAGAAGGTCGCGGTCGATGCATTCGAGGGCAATAACCTGGTTCTTGTAGACGAAGGACATCGGGGAACGGGAACGCTTGCCGGAGCCTGGATGAGCCGTAGGGAATCGCTGGTGAGGGGCGGATTTGCATTCGAGTATTCTGCGACATTCGGTCAGGCGGTCGCCAAGGGATTTACGGTGCAAAAAGCTGAAGAGGATCTGAAGAAGAAAAAGGCAAAGACGCTGTTTGGTACCACCCGCATCAATACGCTTAATGCATCGCAAGGCGAACAGCTCGAGCTTTTGGCAGAGGAAAAGCGCAAAGCGCGAACGATGGCTACCCGTGAGATTTATGCCAAATGCGTCCTGTTCGATTACTCCTACAAATTCTTCTATGAGGACGGGTATGGCAAGGAATCGCTGATCCTGAATCTGAAGGATGTCGAATATTCCAGGCCGGAGATAGCCCGCCAGTATTTCACTGCCTGTCTGCTCAGCTTCTACCAGCAACAATACCTGTGGAATACCCATCGTGAACGGCTTGCGGAGTGGAACATCGAAAAGCCGCTCTGGGTCTTTGTTGGCAACACGGTCTCTGGTGAAGATGCCGATATCCTCGCTGTGCTGAAATTCTTTGCCGGGGTCTTGAACGATGAAGCCGAGACGAAGCAATGGTTGAAGGATCTACTCACTAATACAGCTCGTCTGCTTGACGCAAAAGGCCGCGATATTTTTCACGATCGTTTTGCACCGCTCATGCAGTTCAATGCTGACGAGGTGTATGCCGGCATTCTCCGGTTGTTGTTCAATACGGAATCACGTCAGCGCTTGAAAGTGGTGAACCTGAAGAACAGCAAAGGGGAACTGCTCCTTCGAGTAGGCAATGCTGAACCATTCGGCCTCATCAACATCGGCGATGATTCCGGGTTGTTCAAGACGGCAAAGAACCTGTCGGCGTTCGATACCGAGGATGACGATTTCGGCGGGTCAAAGTTTGGTACGCTCAACGACAAGGCAAGTCGCCTGCATGTGCTGATCGGGTCACGCAAATTCACCGAAGGGTGGAGCAGTTGGCGCGTTTCGACGATGGGCCTGCTGAACATGGGACAGGGTGAAGGCTCGCAGATCATCCAGCTTTTTGGACGCGGGGTACGTCTCAAAGGAAAGGATCACTCCCTTAAACGTAGTATGCCAGGCCTGCGTCCCAAGGGTTTACATCTTGAGCGCCTTGAGACACTCAACATTTTCGGTGTTAACGCGGGATACATGGCCGCATTCAAGGATTACCTGATCGAGGAGGGCATTACCCCAACTGACGAATTGATCGAGCTGAATTTTGAAACGCGTTCGAACCTGCCCGGCACCCGCCTCAAGACGCTCTCGCTCAAGGATGGCTATAAGGATAACCAGGTCAATGGTTTCAAGCGTACCCATTTTCCATGGCTTTATGAAGTACCTGCTGAGTTTGACGGGAAGATCAAAAAAGCCCATATCGAACTTGATCTCTATCCGAAACTTCAGGCACTTGCTTCCGGAAGGGGAAATGGCGGGGTGCCTGATGATGGAGCACAGCGTGAGGGAAAGATCCTGCCGGAAACCATGGCGCTCTTTGATTTCGAACGCATTTATCTTGCAGTGCAGGATTACAAACTACGAAACAGCTGGAGCAACCTGAGGCTTGAATTGTCGCGTTTGGTTCATTTCTGCCATACGTGCGACGACTGGTACACACTTTACATTCCACCAACTGAGCTGATGATTCGCTCGATTGGTGATATCCGCAAACAGGAAGACATTCTCATCAATCTATTGCAGGATTATACCGATCGATTCTACAAATCCCTTAAGACTGCCTATGAAGGGCAATTTTACGACATCGTCAGTGTCAAGGAGGATGACAAATCCTTCATAAAGGTCTATCACTTTGAAATCGACAATACCGACAATGGCAAAGCTTACGAGCGGAAAATCAGGGAGCTGCAAGAGATTGTCAAAAGCGGCAAGATTGGTGAGGCTAGCGAATGGAATGCCGGTCAGATGGTCGCCATTTGCTTCGATTGCCACCTCTTCTACCCATTATTCTGGCAAGAAGGCGAAGTGCCACTAAAAATGCGTCCTGTTGCATTTGAAGCACCAAGTGAAGTCCGTTTCGTCAAAGACCTCAAAGCATTTTATAGATCGCAAACCGGTCGCCAATCAATTGGCAACAGAAGTCTGTATTTACTTCGTAATGCCGATACAAAATCCAAAGGACTTGGCTTTGCCCTTGCCGGAAACTTTTATCCAGACTTTCTCCTCTGGCTCGTTGATAACGAATCCGGGAAACAATGGCTCAATTTTGTCGATCCGAAAGGTATCCGGAACCTAAGCCTGAATCATCCGAAGTTTGGTCTCTACAAAGAAATCAAAACCATCGAACAGAAACTCGGTGATCCCAATCTGATACTGAATGCATTCATCCTGTCCGACACCCGATTTGAGGATCTGCTCAATCTTGATTGCAAGCAGTCAGATCTGGAGGATCGTAACATTCTTTTCATGAACGATGGGTGGGATAAGTACTTGAATTTATTGATAACCTCCAGCAAATAACATGTGTAATAAACTCGGAACATTTCCATTCGGGCAGCCCGTCAAGGCAGTTTGCCAGTCAGTTACAGCAGCCAAGCAGGTGTTTGTTCTTGGGGTGTATGCAAGTGCAGTGCATGCTCGCTGGATTGGTCCTGATAAAAAAACGATTGTCAGCGCACTGGCCGTCGATTCGGAACCAGCGATTTTTTGGCGTGGAGAGAACGCAAAAGAGATCATCGAAAAGATTCCCGTACCAGTCGGCGCAGGATCGCTGGTCCCGGCTGCCCAGCATCTCAACGGGCCTTCAGGTCGGGCGCTGGATGATCAATTTCTCACACCACTTGGGTTGACACGATCAGATGTTTGGCTCTGCGATCTGGTGCCATATAGTTGCAAGAATGCCGGGCAAAAATCGGCACTTGCCAGAACGTATGACAAGAAAAAGGATGAATGGAACTTGCCTGATTATGATTGGGAAGGGGTTCCTGATACATTGGCCAACGAGTCTCGATGTCAAGCCATCAGTCAAGAACTGAAAGAGGCCTCGCCATCAGTGATCATCACGCTTGGTGATCAACCTTTGAAATGGTTCACCCGACGATATAAATCAGAAGCTCGGTTGCTCGATTACGGAACTTCGGCCGATAATTATGGCCGGTTGCACGACATTAACATTGAAGGACGGGCGATGAAGCTGCTCCCGCTTGTCCATCCCCGTCAGGCTGCTCGTCTCGGAAGTCATTCTCAAGAATGGTCGAAATGTCATGAGTTTTGGATGAAAGCTATTGCTCCAATAATACTTAAAGGTGTACTTATTTAAATTGATTGTTTTCTGTTGCATATTTAGAGGCTTATAGTAAGCAGCTATTGTTGTTATGTTTCGTCTTATTTAATTCTGATTTAAGGTTATTAGATACTTGAGTCTCACTGGTAGTGAGTTTCGGATTTGATTTGAAAGCATGAAAAATAACTCAAGGGTCATTTTCGCTTTCGTTGTTGATGGTAAGGTGAAGTAAATCGTCAAAAGTACCAAGCCTTTTGATCGGCGGATGAATGGATATTAAACGTCTGGCCAATCCAATCGATCAATATAAAGAACAGGGGATGCATTCTTAAGGATCTTCAAAAAGGAAGAGTAGATCAGATCCTTGGCTTACGGGACACTGGACTGCGTCATTACTGATCGTTTCATATCAATTTATCTGCAGGTATTAAATGCAACCTCATCATTAAATTGAATCAGAGTGGAATGGACGGAGGTCTTTGCTGGACGCTATTTATTTATGTGCTTATTGTGTTTATGATGATTTTAGTGTAAGGGATATTTGATGGTCATTATATTCGGTGGATACAACCCCGACTGGGCTATTTCTTTCAAGGAAGGTCACGTAAAGCATATCAATTTTATTACTAAAACTAAAGGTACAATGTCCACCATGTAGCTCCGCCTGATTGAGGACAGAAAAATCTATTGTGCCCGAAAGTTCTTTGACAGGCTCATCCAGCTGATTGAGTTCGAAAAGGTGAAAAGCGATGTCGTCACCGATTTCTATAAGCTGATGGAGATTGTGGAGCATTTGGATTGATGTATTTGTATTTAACGCGAATCTATTGCGATTATCTGTCCGGTGCGGATTGTAAGGCGCAATAAGGTTGCGCAGGCAAGTGCGTTTATGGCAAGGATAACATGCATTTCAAATGGACAATCAAACATTATCATATTTAGAGCAAGTAAGGCATAATTTAGAATATGTAGACTATGACATCATCTGTCAAAGTGTTGCAGCCTTGCGTGATAAATTTGTGCCGACTGCTTTGATAAAAAAAGGCTGGAGCATTGATAGAGTCAGAGTTAATAGAAATGGTGAAGTATTTACAAATATTAAACAAGTCAGTTATATACATGATAAAAATATACTTGACAACCGTGAAGCGTTTGGTAGAGCCAATGAGCCGAAACAAGCAGTCTTTTATGGAGCAATAGAATCACCAGCAATTAAGCAACCAAGAATTGTGGCATATTTAGAGACTTCTGAGTTGCATAAGGCTCTTGATATGTATGACAATATACAAGAAACATTTACAGTAAGCCGTTGGAGAGTTATGGAGGATATAGAGGTTATTGAAATGATTTTTAGTGATGAGGCGTTGAAGGTGAATGAATACAATAAATTGTCACTACAAAATCAAATAAAAAACTATGGACACTTGCAATTTGCTGATCATTATGAGAGGCAAGGGATTTTGTTTAGCAATGAGTTTGCAAGAAATGATGTAAAGAAAGGAGAAGATTATAAGTATAAGATTTCGGTTTCATATGCAAATTACGTCTGGAATAACACGCCGTTAAAAGGAATAACATATCCGAGCGTACAGTCAAACTATCTAGGGCAAAATATCGCTCTATTACCCGAGGTCGTTGATAAGTGTTTGAGACTTGAGATGGTTGGAATGTTTAGGTTTGAAAGAAAAGATGGAATAAACCTCCCTATTGATAGCTTCAAAAACGCAACTGACTTAGGAGAAGATTTAATGAGTTTTAAATGGATTGATTATGTCAGAGCAAAACAATAATAAGGGCAATAACACCAGGCCATTAAAACGAGATATAGCCAATATGGGTTTTAGTGGTATGCAAAGGTTTGTAATGTATTTCAACTTTTCGTGTGACTGAACAGAAAAGAGTCAACAATCCCATAGTGACTATGCCGTCAATCATTGAGGCGGATGTAGCTAAGATCTAAATTCATAACAGTCAAGTAATAATGAATTTTATGACCAAACACATTTCCGCTCGTCTTGCATGGCATCAAGATGGCTGGAACGGCAAAATCTGTCAAGATCCGAAAGCCAATACATACTGTACGGGGCAATATTCCTATCCCGGTGGTATATATGAGAAGAAGCCTTTACAGGAGCTTGAGAAGGAAAAGTATTGCGGATGCAGCTGCGTTAAGATTATGGATGAATATGTGCCTCCCTGCTCCTTTAGTATCAATGCGTTTGGCTCGGATACCATTATAGCAGAAACAAGCTCTCCTGAATGGTATGAAAACCAAGAGGTAAAGCAATGGGAGATGCCGCCTTACACGGTTAGCATATGGCCTTATGAGGAGATGTACTATGAAGAGGATAAGAATAAGGATGACACTTTTAACTATGACACCCGAATCGCCAATGTAAAGGCATTCATGAACGCAGTGAAGGAGGGATCTTCCTTAATATTTTATTATAGCAATTATAACAATCCTATTGCTCCGGGTGATGAGAGAAAATATGTCATCGTTGGCTTTGGACGGATAAAAAAGATCCACGATTTCATGCTGTATGACAAGGCTACAGCTGCTGAACGTAAGAAGTATGCCGGAGCGTTCGTATGGCAAATACCTATAACTGCAAACTACCCTGAAGAGGGATTTCGCCTTCCTTATCACAAGTACAAGGGTAATCCAGAAGCTCTCGAAAAGATTTCCTTTTTTCCCGATAATCCCAGGAACTTTAAATATGCGATGCGTCATGTCTCTGATGACGATGCATTGGAACTTGTGGAGCGCGCTCTCGAAATCGTAGATGTTCTTGAGTATGACCTAATGGATCATTCTGAAGACTGGTCAGCCAGAAGAAAATGGCTGCACTCTCTGATAGGAGAATTATGGAAAGCCAGGGGCAGTTACCCAGGTTTGCCAGCGGTTCTTAATTATCTTGATCTTCCACAATTGAATGAGTTTTTCAAGGATAAAACCTTAACCGGTCATGAAGAGGAAGCATATCAAGCCATCTGTAAGCTATTGGTAGATGGTGAAGATATCAATGAGTTAAAGTTAGATCCTATTGTCTTGGGAAATGCTTTAGATGAATTTGCCGCCAAGGAAGAGCAAGAAATAGATTTTCTTTTAAAAATTATTCCACGATTTGAAATTTTGGAAACCAAACAGACCAAGCAGATTTCTCAGCTATTATCGGAAGACCCTCGAAAATATGGCATTGAGGCTTCTATCGCTGAAATTGTGGAGAATCCTTACTTGATTTCTGAACAATACATTGGGAAAAATCCGGATGATCAAATCACTTTAGCAAAAATTGATCACGGAATGCTTCCGTCTCCTGAACTCGGGTTACAAGCACTCACCACAAAAGGTAGCTCTATTCGATTCAGGGCTTATTGTGTGGATCAATTGAAGCGCATAGCGCCCCATAATTTTGCTTCGGCAGAAATTATTTTGCAAAAGGTTAACAACAATTTGGCGAGACTTGGAGAATGGCGCCAGTTTACTTTTAAACATGCTAATTTCAAATCCTACGAAAAAGAACTTTCCAGTGCTATCGTACACCGCTATCACGAGGAGGAAAACCTTTACTTATACCAGCGTCACATTTATGAAGATGAACGCTTGATCGAAGAGAAGGTCAGGGAGCTCGCAAGACGACAGGTTGGAAATATTAAAAGCCCTGTTACTTCTAAGAACTGGCAGCAGTTCCTCTATTATAGCACCTCTAAGCTGGCCGAACGCTATCCTGTAGATTATCAGAAAGCTGTTAATGCACAAGCAGAGGTTTGTGAAAAGATTTTCGATAAAGGTCTGAGTGTTTTATCAGGCGGCGCTGGTACGGGTAAAACCACTGTGATTAAATCCCTGATAGAAGGAATCGAGAAAGCTCATGGTATCAGCACTTCTTTTTTGCTTTTAGCCCCAACAGGCAAAGCAGCAGACAGGTTGAGGGAAAGAACAGGGAAGGATGCGAAAACTATTCATTCCTTCCTCGCTGGGCACGGCTGGCTGTTTGATGATAATTTCCTTTTTAAAAGAACCGGGGGCAAACAAGAGGAAAACGTCAGGATCTTTATTATTGACGAATCTTCGATGATTGACCAATCATTGATGGCTACTCTTTTTCGGGCCATTAACTGGAACACCGTTCAACGGATCATATTTGTGGGTGATCCCAATCAACTACCTCCCATAGGCTATGGAAAAGTTTTTGCTGATTTGATCAATTGGCTCCCCGAAGAAAATAAAGGTGTACTGCGCGAAAACCTGCGTCAGCGGGAAAACAAGCTGGAGGGACGGGGTACCGGTATTCTGGACCTGGCATCTCTCTTTATCCAAACTGAATTTTTGGATGAAGATCTGAAGGATACAGGCTCTGAAAAGGCAAAACGTACGGATCTAATAAAACGGATACAGGAGCTTGACTTTGAAGGTGACCTGAAAGATATTCAAGTTCATTTCTGGGATAAAGAAAAGGAATTGAACGATCTGATGTTCTCTGCACTGATCAAAGATCTGGAAGAAGAAACGGGGCTTGAATTTAGTGAGACTCGCTCATGGGAATTGTTGAATAATGCGTTCAAGGACAGTGATGGCGAAAAAAGAGCTGATCGGTTTCAAGTCATTTCACCTTATCGAGCTGAACTATATGGTACGGACGCATTGAACACCTTCTTCCAAAGTAAGTTCAATAAAAGCAATTTTGAAAAGCAACGTTTTGTTGATGGTATCAGCGTGTTTGATAAAGTTATCCAAGTACGTAACAGGCCGAAGTCTGACCCAATACTGGCCTATGTTGAGAGCCAAAAAGCGATCGTGAAGGTCAATATCTATAATGGAGAGATAGGATTTTCGAGATATCACAATCAAGACAATAAAGCTATAAAAGATAATGATACAGGTCAATGGTATAAGCCACGCTATAAGGCACCATTCTTTAGGCTTGAGAAATTCACAGTTAACCTACAAGGACGCGATGCCCACATTCCTTTTGGGAAAGATTTAGGCAAATACAAGAATCTAAAGGGTTATTGGAAAAATCTACCTAACGAGAAGCCCGAAAACAACCTGGAGCTTGCTTACGCCATCTCTGTCCATAAATCGCAGGGGAGTGAGTTTGATTGGGTGTACCTTGTACTTCCAAAGCATAAGAAAACGTTGCTCTCCAAGGAGCTTATCTACACCGCAATTACCAGGGCGAAAACAAAACTAACCATTTATGCAGAGCAGGATATCGGAGCGTTTTTGCAACTGATAAGGCCTGAAGCCAACTCCCTGTTGAAAATCAACTCCTCACTTTTCGAGTTCAATCCTATTCCCAAGGAGTTGCTTATTATGCATGAGTGGTATGAGGAAGGCAAGATCCACAAGACTCTTTCCGAATACATGGTGCGCTCCAAATCAGAGGTAATCATTGCGAATATGCTTTGGGAACGGGATGTGCCCTTCTGGTACGAAAAGCCACTCTTTGCCCCTGATGGCAGTTTTTATTTGCCTGATTTTACGATTATGATGGGTGGCGAAGAATATTACTTGGAGCATGTTGGGAGATTGGACTTGCCCGAATACAAAGCCCATTGGGAAACCAAGGGAAAATGGTATCAAAAACATTTTCCAGACAAATTACTATCTACCTACGAAAGCGGCAGCCTGAGTAAAGACATTGATTCCATTATTAATAACCTAAAACTCTGATTAGATAAAAGAGGAAAAATGTCAAGAATATCCCTAACCTTCAAAGATTTCAGTCCAGTCAGTAGCGTTGAAGATTTGAAGACGTTGAACAGAAAGCGAAATAAAAGAGCAGATTTGTGGTATTGACTGGACGTTTCGCCCACCATCAGTTACGCATTCAATAACGGGCGGGTCGCTTCAGGTGGCCATGCCGTAGGCGATGACGGAACCATCCTCTGAGCAGACGCGGATGCCGGAGATGAAGAGCTTCTCGAATCCAGAATAACACTCGCTGAATAGTCTGATCTCATCAATAAGTGCGAGTCTTGACAATCCTGGATCCTTCTCGTCGCTTTGCTTCGTTCAGGATGACACGCTATTGAAGTGTCAGCAATACGCTGTCTCACTGCTCTTCTGAGGCA
>Ga0326732_1000119_pt1 | contig 18075 bp, 11 predicted proteins | sample MHFSIPfraction_4_FD_207644 | JGI IMG/M metagenome (GOLD analysis project Ga0326732, IMG submission 207644) | Lab enriched peat soil microbial communities from Michigan Hollow, Ithaca, NY, United States - MHF12FN SIP fraction | ecosystem: Environmental > Terrestrial > Soil > Wetlands > Peat...
GCTCGACCAGGATGGTCTTCCTGGAACGGTCGCCACCGTACATGCCCCGGATCTGCGGCAGGGTCACATGGGACTCGTCCACGACGACCAGGAAGTCGTCGGGAAAGTAATCGAGCAGGCACCAGGGACGCTCCCCCGGCTGACGGCCGGCCAGGTGCCGGGAGTAGTTCTCGATGCCGGAACAGTACCCCAACTCCTTCATCATCTCCAGGTCGTACCGTGTCCGCTCTTCCAGTCGCTGCGCCTCGACGAGGCGCTCGTCGGCGCGGAGCGCGTTCAGCCTTCCCGCCAGCTCGTTTTCGATGTCGAGCATCGCCCGCTCGAGCTTCTCACCATCAGCCACGAACTGCCGGGCAGGGTAGATGAACGCATACTCGTCCGATCCGAGGATCTCTCCGCTTTTCGGGTCGAAGGTCTGCAGGCTGTCGATCTCGCTCCCGAAGAACTCGACGCGCATCGCCAGCTCCTCATGACCGGGAATGAGGTCGATCACGTCGCCCCGCACGCGGAAACGTCCGGGCGAGAGGTCGACGTCGTCCCTGAAATAGTGCAGTGACACGAGCTTCTGCAGGAACTCGTCACGATCCATCTCCATGCCCCGGCGAAGCTCGACGATCTGCGAAAGCCAGTCTTCCGGTGAACCCAGTCCGTAGATGCAGCTCACGGAGCTGACCACGATCACGTCGCTGCGGCCGCTCAGGAGCGCGCTGGTGGCACGCAGCCGGAGCCGTTCGATCTCGTCGTTGATCTTGAGATCCTTGGCGATGTACTTGTCGAGCGAAGGGATGTAGGCCTCCGGCTGGTAGAAGTCGTAGTAGCTGATGAAGTACTCGACCGCGTTGTCCGGAAAGAACTGGCAGAGCTCTCCATAGAGCTGCGCGGCCAGCGTCTTGTTGTGGCTGAGCACCAGGGTGGGACGGTTGACTGCCTCGATGACGTTCGACACCGTGAAGGTCTTTCCGGACCCGGTGACGCCCAGCAGCGTCTGCCAGCGATCCCCCGCCAGAACGCCGTCCGTGAGTGCACGGATCGCGCCCGGCTGGTCGCCCGTGGGCGAGTAGGGGCTTACCAGCCTGAACTTCCCGCCGCCTCTGTTTGACTGCATGAACTGATTGATAGGTAATACTGAATGAAGATTTTGAAAGTACCGGTACAAGAACGAATAAGCCCTGCTGTTAGTTCTTGACGCTGTCGCCTGATCTGCCGGGAACCGGAAACCCGCTTTTTTGCTGCCGGTTTGCCGGATTTTTCGTAATGTAAGGTTTTGCTTGCGACAACAAGAGTCACGGTGACAGTTCCCTGACCATATGACAACCCATGACCGGACCATTTCTGAAGCCGCCTGTCAGATTCGGCACAGCGCTCATCTTCGGCATATTGCTGCTCCATCTCATCTCCTGTAAATCCATGATGACCGAACAAGAACACTACCCATACACGACGACGCCTGGAGACTCGCTGCACACCAGGATCTACAAGCTCAGGAACGGGCTGACCGTCTACATGAGCCCCAACAGCGATGAACCGAGAATCTACACCTCCATAGCCGTCAGGGCGGGCAGCAAGAACGATCCGGCCGAGACCACCGGACTGGCCCACTACCTCGAGCACATGCTCTTCAAGGGCACCGATTCGATCGGGTCGCTCGACTACGGCAAGGAGCACGTCGAACTCGAAAAGATCATCGAACTCTACGAGAAGTACCGCACGGCGAGCGATGCCGAACACCGGGCTGCCATCTACCGGGAAATCGACAGCATCTCCAACGTGGCCGCGCAGTTCACCGTGCCCAACGAATACGACAAGCTGCTTAACTCGATAGGAGCCCACGGCACCAACGCCTATACCTGGGTGGAACAGACCGTCTATATCAACGACATCCCATCGAACGAGCTGGATCGGTGGCTGACCATCGAGGCCGAGCGGTTCCGCAACCCGGTCATGCGGCTCTTCCACACCGAACTCGAGACGGTCTACGAGGAGAAGAACATGACGATGGACAGCGACAGCCGCAAGCTCTGGGAGGAGCTGTTCAGCGGCCTGTTCAGGAAGCACACCTACGGCACCCAGACCACCATCGGCAAGGCGGAGCACCTGAAGAAGCCGTCGATCCGCAACGTGATGAACTACTACCGCGAGTTTTACGTGCCGAACAACATGGCCATCTGCATCGCGGGCGACTTCGATCCCGAAGAGGCCATCAGGATGATCGACCGGAAGTTCTCGGTGCTGCAGCCGAAGGCGGTCCCGGAGTTCCATCCGCCGGTTGAGAAGCCGATCGCCGGACCCTTGGTCAGGACCGTGACCGGCCCGGAGGCCGAAGAGCTGGTGCTCGGGTTCAGGTTCGGAGGGGCCGATTCGCAGGATGCCGACATGCTGACCCTCATCGACAAGATCCTGTTCAACCAGACCGCCGGCCTGATCGACCTGAACCTCAACCAGCAGCAGAAGGTGCTCGATGCAGGCTCCATGCTCGTCATGATGAAGGACTATTCGGCCCATATCCTCAGCGCGAAACCGCGTGAGGGGCAAAGCCTCGACGAGGTCGGCAAGCTCCTGCTTGACCAGCTTGAACTGGTCAAGCAGGGCAAGTTCCCCGACTGGCTGACCGGGGCCGTGATCAACGACCTCAAGCTCGAAGAGCTCAAGCTCTACGAATCCAACCGCGGCCGTTCTGAAGCCTATGTCGACGCCTTCGTCTGGGGCATGGACTGGGACCGCCATGTGCACCACATCGAACGGCTCGAAAAGATCACGAAACAGGAGATCGTCGATTTCGCCCGCCGGCACTACGCCTCGAATTACGTGGCCGTCTACAAGAAGCACGGCCAGCGCAAGAGCGAAGCGAAGATCCAGAAGCCGCAGATCACGCCCATCAAGGTCAACCGCGACCGCTCATCGACATTCGCCGAAGAGCTCCTCAAGCGGAAGACCGGAACCGTCAAGCCGTCGTTCCTCGATTTCCGCAAGGACATCGGCTACTACGACGTCACGCCGGAGATCAAGCTCCATTACGTGCCCAACCGGGAAAACGACATCTACAGCCTCTATTTCATCTTCGACACGGGCCTGAACCAGGACCGGAAGATCGACACCGCGCTCGACTACCTCTCCTATCTCGGGACGTCGAAGCTTACCCCGGCAGAGTTCAGCCAGGAGCTCTACAAGCTCGGCGCGGAGTTCTCGGTATTCACCTCCGAGGACTACGTCTACCTGAAGCTCACCGGCCTGAAGGAGAACTTTTCCCGTGCGACCGCCCTGCTCGACCAGCTGCTCGACGACGCGAAGCCCGATCCGGCGGCGCTCGAAAAGCTCAAGGAGGGCATCAGGAAAGAGCGTGCCGACGACAAGCTCGCCAAGCGCAAGATCCTCTTCGAGGCCATGGTCAATTACGGGAAATACGGTCCGAAATCACCCTTCACCAACGTACTCAGCGACCAGGAGATCGAACGCCTCACCCCGCAGGAGCTGCTTGACGAGATCAGGAATCTCATGGGTTACCGGCACCGGGTGCTCTACTACGGCCCCGAAACGCCGGAATCGCTGCTCTCCGGCCTTCGCGGCATGAAGCACTTTGACCGCAACTTCACCCCGGTCAATACTGCCCAGCCGTTCACCGAACTTGAGACCGACCGGAACCAGGTCTATGTGGTCGACTACGACATGAACCAGGCGGAGATCATCATGCTGTCGCGGGGCGACTCCTATGACGCGACCCAGGTCCCCCTCATCACGCTGTTCAACGAATACTACGGCGGCGGCATGTCATCGGTGGTCTTCCAGGAGATGCGTGAGGCCAAGGCGCTCGCCTATTCGGTCTTCTCGGTCTACCGTCTGCCGAAGGAGAAAAGCCACCACAGCTACCTCTTCAGCTATATCGGCACCCAGGCCGACAAGCTTCCCGAGGCGCTCGAAGGTTTCGAAGGGTTGATGCGGAAGCTTCCTGAATCGCCCGAGCTGTTCGCTTCGGCCAAAGCGGGCATCCAGCAGAAGATCCGGACTGAACGGCTGACCAGAAGCGAGATCCTGTTCGCTCGTGAGGAGGCCTCGAGGCTCGGGCTGGACCACGACATCAGGAGGGAGATATTCGAAAAGACCGCCTCGATGAATTTCCAGGATATCGAACGGTTCCACTCCTCGAAGTTCGGGAACCGGAAGCAGGTGATGCTCGTGCTCGGCAAGAAGGGTGAACTCGACCTGGAGACGCTGAGAAAACATGGCGACATCACCTTCCTCACGCTCGAGCAGATCTTCGGATACTGACCATGGCCGCGAGAGATACAGGATACAAACCGGACCCTGGCCAGGGGGAGCACGGCATACGCCGCCCCCTGAAGGGCCAGCTCCAATTGGAAAACACCCGATGAAGCTGATCGACCGCTACATCTCCCGGCAATTCCTGGTCACCTTCCTGTTCTCTTCAGCCAGCTTCGCCGCCCTGTTCACCATGATCCATATGGTGGACAACCTGGATGATTTCTTCGACCATCACATCCCCGCATCAAAGATTGCGCTCTTCTATCTCTTCGGACTTCCCGAAACCTTCCTGCTTACGACCCCGCTGAGCGTGCTGCTCTCTGCCCTGTTCGTGACCGGAAAGCTCTCGATGCAGAGCGAACTTCCCGCGCTCAAGTCAGCCGGAGTGAGCCTCGCCCGGCTGCTGAAACCCTTCCTGACCGTCGCGGCGGTGATCACTCTGGCCAATTTCCTCAACTCATGCTGGATAGTGCCCTCGACCTATGACTGGTCAAGAGGATTCGAGAAGCGATACCTGAAAAACGAGAACCGTGTAGACAGCACGGTGCGCATCAGGGAATCCAGAAACCGGATACTGACGGTCGGACATGTAGGAAACGATCTTGCCAGCGGTTCGTCGGTCTCGCTGGAAGAGTTCCAGGCTCACCAGCTCACTTCGCGTACCGACGCCGATTCGCTTCGGATCCTGCCTTCGTCAAACCGCTGGATTTTCTTCAACGCCCGGCGCCGCACCTTTGCCGGCGGCCAGGAGCGATATTCGTTCAGTCCCGGCTCGAACCCCATGGCTCTGGCCCTTTCGTCGGACACCTTCAGGATGATCAATGCCGATCCGGACCAGATGACCCTCTGGCAACTCTACAAGTTCATCAGGCATCAGGAGCAGGCGGGCATTTCGGGGCTCGACAAGGCCTGGGTCAAGTTCAACACCAAAATCGCGATGCCGTTCGCGGCCCTGATCATCGTCCTGATAGGGGTACCCCTCTCGACAAGGAAAAAGCGCAGCGGACTGGCGCTGGAAGCAAGCATCAGCCTGGTGATCGGATTTCTGTACCTCGGCATGCAGAAGGCACTCACCAGCGTCGGCTACAACGGCATGATGAACCCCGCACTGGCGGCATGGCTGCCGAATATCCTCTTCATTGCCGCCGGGGCGGCGCTCTATCGATCCGCAAACGACTGATTCCATGAGCCCGCAGCCGCTCATCGTCCTCTTGACCGATTTCGGTACCAGCGACACCTTCGTCGGAGTCATGAAGGGTGTGATCGCCTCCATCTGCACAGAGGCCCGGGTGATCGACCTGACCCACGCCATCAGCGCCCAGAACGTGCGGGAGGCCGCATTCCACCTCGACCGATCCCTCCCCTATTTCCCGGAAGGCACGATCTTCGTGTGCGTTGTCGATCCCGGCGTCGGCACCGCTCGAAAACCACTCTGCGTCGAAGCAGGGCCATACAGGTTCGTCGCACCCGACAATGGCCTGCTCACCCCCGTATTCGACCGTTACCCCGTCCTCCGCTGCCATCTTCTCGCCAACACCGCCTATCACCTGCCCTCCCCGAGCGCCACGTTCCATGGACGGGACATCTTCTCACCGGCGGCGGCCCACCTTGCCGCCGGCATAGCCGTCGAAAACCTCGGCCCGGCTGTTGCCGCTTCAGAGTGCGCCAGGATTGAAATGTTCAGGAATATCGCCCTGGAAAACCGGGCGGGATGGAAGGGAGAGGTGGTCTCGATCGACCGGTTCGGCAACGTCATCACCTCGTTCAGTGCCTCAATGCTCGCCACCGCCGCTTCGTGGATGGTCACGGCGGGATCGGCCAGCGACATTGCAGTGGTCACCACCTATGGCGACGTCGAATCCGGATGCCCGCTCGCCTATATCGGCAGCAGCGGCATGCTTGAAATAGCCCTGCGCAACGGACATGCCGGCCGTGAACTCCACATCGGACAGGAGACCCCCGTTTACCTGCATGAAGCCGGGCAGCGTCCGGACCGGGATTCCTGATGTTTGGCCTGAACAGGTGAAGGAATCAGCGAAAGAGAACGAAAAAAACGACGTCTACATTATTAATCGCCAGGAGAAGTGGTTTTTCCCCCGAACCCCGACTTCATGCGTAGAGCAGGTATCACACAAGAAACAGCATCGAATACGATCATGAAAAAACAGATTTTGCTGGCAATCGGCGTCGCAAGCATGTTCGCCGCTCAGCCGGAGAGCGATGCACGCGCGGACATCCGCATCGGCATCAACCTTTCAGGGGGACCCGGCTTCTATTTCGAAAGCAGGCCGGATTTCATCTATCTGGACGATTACGGATTCTCGGTCTCCTATGGTGGACCACAGGACGTCATCTATTACGGAAACGCCTATTTCGTCTACCGCGACGGTTACTGGTTCAGGGCATACGACTACAGGGGACCCTGGGGACGAATCAACGCATTCGAACTACCCGGCCCGATCAGAAGACATAACTGGAATGATATCCGGAGACACCGCGACTTCGAGTACCGCAGGCATGACCGCGGTTACTGGGATAACCGGTTCAGAAACGATCGCCAGCAGTGGGGCAGGCCTGAAGAACGGCGAGGTCCCTCCGGACCGATGAGGCCTGACGAGCGGCGTGGCCCCGAACCGATGAGATTTGACGAGCGGCGCGGTCCGGCCGGACCGATGAGGCCTGACGAGCGGCGCGGGCCCGCACCGATGGGACCTGACGAACGGCGCGGGCCGTGGCCGATCACTCCTGAGGGACCGGTGGGCAGGCCTCAGGGACCCGTCGAACGGCGTGGCCCCGAACCGATGAGACTTGAAGAGCGGCGCGGCCCCGCACCGATGGGACCTGACGAACGGCGCGGACCGTGGCCGATCACTCCTGAGGGACCGGTGGGCAGGCCTCAGGGACCCGTCGAACAGCGTGGACCGGTCGGACCGCAGACTCCCTCACGGCCACAGGGACCCGCTGAACAGCGTGGACCGGCAGTAGCACCCCAGCAGGGACCCTCCGAACAGCGTCGGGCGCCTGAACAAAGGGAGGAACGAGGCCGTCGGGATAATCGCGACGACAGTCGCGACCGTGACGGACGCTTCGGAGACTCTCAACACCAGGACCGGAGATAGTCCCCGAAATCGAAGGAACGGGACTTTTCATGCCATCACAGGGAGCCGACTCGGCTCCCTGTTTTCATTTACACCCACCCCGAATCAACCGGGCCGGCACTAATAACGCCCCGGATATCGTTGATATGTATCCCTGACTTACACCCTGATATAAAAGCTGACGTTGTGACAGAGGTTGTCTTCTGAACCGTAACCATGGAGGAACACGATGAACAAAGGAATCTTACTGGCGATTGGAGTCGCCGGAACCATGTGGTGCAACCCCGGGCCGGTAGCGTATGCGAACGCTCCGCTGGCCATGGGTGACAGGGACGGAGTAAGCTTTTCCATCCAAAGCAGGCCGGACTTCATCTATCTGGACGATTACGGATTCTCGGTCTCCTATGGAGGACCGTATAACGTCATCTACGACGACGGAGCCTATTTCGTCTTCCGTAATGGATACTGGTACCGGTCGCGCGATTACCGGGGACCGTGGGGCCGCATCAGGGATAACGACCTCCCTGGCCGGATACGTGCACACCGCTGGAACGACATCGAAAGGCGCCGCGACATGGAGTACCGTCGGTATGACCGGAGGATCTGGGACGAAAGGTTCCGGCAGGACCGCGAGCGCTGGCGGGACCGCGACGGCCGACCCGGGCCCGGTGGTTCTCCCGGACCTGGCCGCGACTGGAGGGACGGCAGGTGATCGATGGAGGCAACGCGACGGGCTTGCCCTGAACGGAAAAAGGCCGCTTTTCCGGAGAGGAAAAGCGGCCTTCATGCCGGCTATGGGCATAACCCGATTCCAGGTTGCGTCAGCTGCCGATGTACTCTTTCAGCACCTTGTTGTACGCTGACTGACGGAGGCGGCGGATAGCCTTCTCCTTGATCTGGCGCACACGCTCACGGGTGAGCTTGAACTTCTCGCCGATCTCCTCGAGGGTCAGCGGGTTGTCCATGCCGATGCCGAAGTAGGACCGGATGACGTCAGCCTCCCTCGGAGCGAGCACCGACAGCGAACGCTCGACCTCAAGGGTGAGCGAATCACGGTTCAGGCCGTGATCGGGCATGTGACCGTCGTTCTGCAGCACGTCGAGCAGGCGGTTGTCGTCACCCTGCGCGAAAGGCGCATCGACCGACACGTGCCGGCCGGCGATCTTGAGGGTATCGGCCACATCCTGCGAATCCATGTCGAGCAGGTTTGCCAGCTCCTTGGTGTTCGGATCACGCTCGAACTCCTGCTCCAGCTGGCTGTATGCCTTGCTGATCTTGTTCAGGGTGCCGACCCTGTTGAGCGGCAGGCGCACAATACGCGACTGCTCGGCAAGGGCCTGCAGAATGGACTGACGAATCCACCAGACCGCGTAGGAGATGAATTTGAATCCCCTGGTCTCATCGAACCGCTTCGCGGCCTTGATCAGGCCAAGGTTGCCTTCGTTGATCAGGTCGCCGAGGGTGAGTCCCTGGTTCTGGTATTGCTTGGCGACCGATACCACGAACCGCAGGTTTCCCTTGATGAGTTTATCGAGAGCCCTTTTTGCCCGTTTGTACTCGGGGGTGTCGACCGGCATGTCATAGCCCTCTTTGATCGCCATGGTCAGTTTCACTTCGTCTTCGGCGGTCAGCAATTCATACTTGCCGATCTCCTGAAGGTAACGGTCAAGGGAAAGGCTTTCCCTGTTGGTTATCTGCTTGCTTATTTTCAATTGCCTCATTGATGATGGGTCCTCTTTCGAACTTCGCGATACTTGCAAGGATACAACACAGCATGGCTCCTCCCACCTTCAAAAGGCTTCAGAGGAACCTGCGGGCATACGGCTTCAAGCTCGGAATATCCAAAAAAAAACAGAATTTTCAGAATAATTTATTTACAGGTCACCGGGACAGCACTCCGAGGTTCTCGTGAAGCTTTCCAGCAAGCACTCGCGCCTCTTCGAGCTTCTCGTGCTCCTTTGCCACGACATCAGCCGGGGCATTGGCCAGAAAAGCCTGATTTGACAGCTTTTTCTCAAGAGAGTCAATATATCCGGACACTTTTGCGATCTCCTTCTGAAGGCGCACCTTCTCCTTGTCGAATGATATCAACCCCTCGAGACGGATAAAAAGTTCATTGCCGTCTACGACCGAACCGGCAGAATGGGCTGGCCGCTCGATACCCCGGGCCACCTCCAGCTCACACCTGGTCAGGGCAGGGAATATCCTGAGTGAGGCCGAAAGCGCCGTTGCCGACTCGTCCGATGCAACCTTCACGACCGCTTCGGCACGCAGGTCGTGCGGCACATTGAACGCCGAACGAAGGCTGCGGATCTCGGAAACGACATTGCGCACCAGATCGAACGGCGCGGCCTCCTCCGGGCCCCAGTTCGCATCTGCCTGCGGCATGTCCGTCAGGGCGATGCTCTCCTCCATGCTCCGGGGCACCACGGCATGCCAGACCTCGTCGGTGATGAAGGGCATGACCGGGTGCAGGGTCTTGAGCGTGCCCTCCAGGACATGCACTGCAAGGCAGACTGCATGGCGAGCCTGTTCGGAGGTGACGTCGCCGGCCAGCTCGCTTTTCAGGGCCTCGAGGAACCAGTCGCAGTAGTCACCCCAGAAGAACTCGTGTGCGATCTTGACCAGGTCGTTGACCCGGAACTGGGCCATGGAGTGGTGGTAGCGGTCGAGCATGGCGTGGTAACGGGCCATGATCCAGCGACCAGAGTCCGAAAGCATCTCCCGATCCGGCACATAGGAGGCATAGGCCAGGGCGAAATCCTCCGTGGTGTCGAACCAGCGCTCGCGCTGCATGAAAACGAACCGCGAGGCGTTCCAGATCTTGGTGGCGAAGTTCCTGCCAAGCTCGCACTTCTCCTCGCCGAACAGCACATCCTGTCCGAGGGGGGCGATGTAGACGATGGTGAACCTCAGGGCGTCGGTGCCATACGTATCGATCACCTTGAGCGGATCGGGCGAATTGCCGAGGGATTTGGAGAGCTTCCGCCCCTTCATGTCCCGGATGATGCTGGTGAAGTAGACGTCGCGGAACGGCACGTCGCCCCTGAAGTGCATGCCGGCCATGATCATCCTGGCCACCCAGAAGAAGATGATGTCCGGTCCGGTCACCAGCGTATCGGTCGGATAGAAGGCCCGGAGATCGTCGTTGTCGCTGTGCAGGCCGGTCCAGCCGAGGGTGGTCAGCGGCCAGAGCCACGACGAGAACCACGTATCGAGCACATCCTCGTCCTGCACCAGTTTGTCGGTGCCGGCAAGGTGGCAGGCCTCATCGTACGAGGCGGCCACCCAGACATTGCCGCGATCATCGTACCATGCCGGGATGCGGTGCCCCCACCAGAGCTGACGCGAGATGCACCAGTCCTGGATGTTCTCCATCCAGTGGCGATAGGTGTTGATCCAGTGCTCCGGATGGAAACGGATCTCTCCATCGTTGACCGCCTTCAGTGCCGGCTCGGCGAGCGGCTGCATCTTCACGAACCACTGCTCGGACAGGTAGGGTTCGACGACCACGTCGGCACGCTCCGAGTAGCCGACGTTGTGCTCGTACTCCTCGACACGCACCAGATGGCCCAGTTCCTGGAGGTCGGCGATGATCTTCTCACGAGCCTCGAAGCGGTCCATGCCGGCGTATCCGAACTCGTCGGTCATGCGGCCGTCCTTTCCAACCACCGAGAATGCCGGCAGGTTATGTCGCCGGGCGACCTCGTAGTCATTGGGATCGTGGGCCGGGGTGATCTTCAGCGCACCCGTACCGAACTCGATGTCCACATAGTCGTCGGCGATGACCGGCACATGGCGTCCGGCTACCGGCACGACCACCAGCTCGCCGATGAGGTCGCTGTAGCGAGGATCATTCGGGTTGACCGCGATGGCCACATCGGCCAGGATGGTTTCGGGGCGGACCGTGGCGATCGTGATCGAACGGCCGGGATCTCTGGCGAGCGGATAGCTGACGTAGACCAACTGGTCGCGACGAGGCTTCATGATCACCTCCTCGTCGGAAAGCGCCGTCTGGGACACCGGACACCAGTTGATGATGCGCGTGCCGCGGTAGATCAGGCCGTCACGATAGAGGGCGACAAAAGCGTTGATGACCGCTTCGGAGGCGCGGTCGTCCATGGTGAACAGGTTGCGACGCCAGTCGCAGGAGATGCCGAGCTTGCGAAGCTGCTTGAGGATAAGGCCGCCGTATTCGTCGCGCCACTCCCAGACTTTCGAGAGGAAATCCTTGCGCCCGAGATCGTGGCGGGTAACCCCCTCCTGGCGAAGCTTGCGCTCGACCACCGTCTGGGTGGCGATGCCCGCATGGTCGGTGCCTGGAAGCCACAGGGCCTCGCGATTGGTCATGCGCGCATACCGGATGAAAATATCCTGGAGGGTATGGTTCAGGACGTGGCCGAGCGTGAGGCTGCCGGTCACGTTCGGCGGAGGCATCAGGACGGTATATGGTTCATGCCCCCCCTCTTCGGAAACCCTCGAGCTCTCCGCATGGAACACGCCGAGCGCCTCCCAGTGCGCACTACGCCAGCGCTCCTCGACATCATGGGGGTTGTAGGTTTTTTCGAGTTGCTGCGCCTGGATATGTTCGCTCATTGGTTCCGTCTACTGCGTTTGATGCTGATAATGGAAATCTCCAGAAACCATGGCGCGTTTCTGGAGGATCCTCTGTGTTTCTGTTGTCGTTTTCAGGCCACCGTCAATCGACCTTGGCCGGAGCGGGCCGCTTTTCGAAAATCTGGTCGATGATGCCGTACGCCTTGGCTTCGGAGGCGTTCATCCATCGGTCGCGCTCGGAATCCTCACGAATCCGCTGCACCTCCTGGCCGGTGTGCTTCGCCATCAGCTCTTCGAGCAGGCGGCGGATCTTCTCGATCTCCCTGGCCTGGATGAGAATGTCGGTCTCCTGCCCCTGCGCGCCGCCGGAGGGCTGGTGAATCATGATGCGGGAGTGCGGAAGGGAGGCCCGCTTGCCGGCCGTGCCGCTGGCGAGCAGGAACGCGCCCATGCTGGCAGCCATGCCGACGCAGACCGTCGCGATGTCGGGACGGATGTACTGCATGGTGTCATAGATGCCCAGACCGGCGGAGACGCTTCCTCCAGGGGAGTTGACATAGATGTAGATGTCGCGTTCCGGATCCTCCGATTCGAGGAAGATCAGCTGGGCCATGATCAGCCCGGCCACATGCTCGTCGATGCCCGAGCCGAGGAAAATGATCCGCTCCCGGAGGAGACGGGAAAATATGTCGAACGCGCGCTCTCCGCGACCGGAGGTCTCGATGACCATCGGCACGAGCTGACTGTTGATGCTCTGTTCAAACGCCCCGGAGTAGAGCTTCTTTGCCTGGTGTTCAAAGCCGAAATTGATATTTGCCATGATCGCGAACCTTTTGATAGTGTTGAGGCCCCGGCCGGTTTTCGCGGAACGTGATTCCGGACCGCCGGAAAGCGAAGCCTGAAAATCAACCCCTAAAATACAGAGTGTGAACAAGATTTCAAGAAATCCGGTTCCTGTTTAAAATAATTATATTTGCCCTACAAGTCTCAGCCCAATCCCGTCAATCCTCAGCCACCATGCAGGTACGCCTCATCTCCGTCACGAACCCGCTCATCGAAGTCGACAACCAGATGCTCACGCCCGAAGGGCTCATCGCCTACTGTGCGAGGGTATCGAGTCCGCACCAGGAGACGCCCGACTACGGGAAGCTGCTCTCCTACTGCATCGCGCACAAGCACTGGAGCGTGTTCGAGATGGTGGACATGACCGTGGAGATCGTCACCTCGAGGGCCATTTCGCCCCAGATCCTGAGGCACAGGAGCTTCTGCTTCCAGGAGTTCTCCCAGAGATACGCCAGGGCCCAGGCGATCGAACGCTACGAGCCGCGCCGACAGGACAGCAAGAACCGTCAGAACTCCCTTGACGACCTTGACCCGGAGACGGTCGCCTGGTTCGGCGATGCCCAGGATGGAGTGGCGAAGCTCGCGATGGAGAAGTACGAGGAGGCCCTTGAAAAGGGAATCGCCAAGGAGTGCGCACGGGTGCTGCTTCCGCTCGGCACGCAGACGAAGCTCTACATGAAGGGGTCGGTGCGGAGCTGGATCCATTACCTCGAAGTACGCACCGACAAAAGCACGCAGAAAGAGCACCGCGACATCGCCGAGGGGGTCATGAAGATCTTCACCGAACAGTTCCCGGTCACCAGCGGCGCCCTCGGATGGGGGTGAAAAGAAGAGAAAGTGGACTAAATGGACTTCATGGACAAATGTAAGAAATGGACGAAGTGGACAATGTAAGAGGAGAGTCTCTCCTTAGTCCTGGTCGTCCATCAAGTCCATTCCGTCCATTTAGTCCATGACATGCTCGTCCACGATTTTCATGTCACTTGTCACTGCTCAGGCCATGTGGCCGAACAGCCTGATCAACTGCTCACGCAGGTCCTTGCGGTGCACGATCAGATCGACGAACCCGTGGTCCCGCAGGAACTCGGCCCGCTGGAACCCTTCGGGAAGGTCGCGCTTGATGGTGTCACGGATGACGCGCGGGCCGGCAAAGCCGATCAGGGCCTTCGGCTCACTGATGTTGATGTCTCCAAGCATGGCGAACGAGGCGCTGATGCCGCCCATGGTCGGATCGGTCATGAGCGATATGTAGGGGATGCCATTCTCTCCCAGTCGCGTCAGGCGCGCCGCGGTCTTGGCCATCTGCATCAGGCTGAATGCGCCTTCCATCATGCGCGCTCCACCCGACTGCGATATCACGACCAGCGGGGCTTTAAGTTCGAGGCTCCTGTCGGCCGCCCTTGCGATCTTTTCACCGACGACCGAACCCATCGATCCTCCGATGAAACCGAAATCCATGGCCGAAATCACCAGCGGGCTGCCGCCCATGTTGCCCTCGGCGTTCCTGCAAGCCTCGTTTTTCCCCGTCTTCGCAATGGTCTCCCTGACCCGGTCGGGGTAGTTCTTGGTATCGACAAACCCGAGGGGGTCAGCCGCACGCAGGTTCGTATTGAACTCCTTGAAGGCGCCGTCGTCGAAAAGGATGGAGAAATATTCAGCAGGAGAGATGCGGAAGTGGTGACCACACTCGGGACAGGTATAGTGATGGTCTTCAAGCTGTTTCCTGTGGAGCGCTGCACCGCATTCGTCGCACTTCGTCCACAGCCCTTCAGGGGTATCGCGTTTATCCGTCGTTCGGATCGAGGGCTTCGCCCGTTTGAACCAGACCATTTTTTATTATTACGACTAAAGAGTTTACATTAAAACTCAAGATATGAACTCAGGACGACAACTCAAAAACAGGCTTCCGCTCCAGTATTGGTGAAGAGCAAACGCAAATCGCATCGTCCCTTGTCAAGGCACTCATTCCCCATACTGCTGGCAGTCACGCTTGCCTTCACCGGTGTCGCTCCGGGTTGCCTCCGGCAAGCCAGCGCTGCGACGGTAGTCTATCCCGACACGCTCTCGACAGCCGACCGGCGATACACCATCCTGCCGGCAATGCGGCCAATGAGAAAAACGGTTGGGCTGGCCCTTTCCGGTGGAGGCGCCAACGGATTCTCCCAGATCGGCGTGCTCAAGGCGCTCGAAGAGGAGAAAATCCCGGTCGACTTCATCGCCGGCACCAGCATCGGTGCCCTTGTCGGAGGCCTCTACAGCTCGGGGTATACGGCTGCCGAACTGGAAGCCATCGCCCATTCGCTCCCCTTGAAGAACCTCTTCTCCCTCGACAACGAAGCCCCGAGAACCAACAGCTACCTCGAACAGAAAAACATCAGGGACCGCGCCACCATCGCCATCCGCTTCGACAAGTTCAAGCTGGTGATGCCGAAGTCACTGAGTTCCGCCCAACCGATCACCAGAGCCATAGACCTGCTCATCCTGAACGCGCCCTATCATACGACCAGCGAATTCTCAGACCTGCCCGTGGCGTTCAGGGCCGTAACCACCGATCTGGTATCCGGAAGAAGGGTCACCCTGACCTCGGGACCGCTCTCCGAGGCCATGCGTGCAAGCAGTACGATTCCGATCCTTTACCAGCCCATCATGCGCAACGGGCTCAAGCTCGCCGATGGCGGCCTGGTGGCCAACCTGCCGGTCGACGAACTCGAAACGGCCGGGGCGGGATACAAGATCGCCGTCGATACCCATGGCAGGATGTACAAGGATGGCGATGATATCGATGTCCCGTGGAAAGCCGCCGACCAGGCCATGACCATCCTGACGCAGGTGCAGTACCCGGTTCAGCTCGACCAGGCGGATATCGTCATCTCCCCGGAGCTCGGCGACCACAAGGCGACGGATATCTCCGACATCGACCGGCTGATCGAAGCAGGCTACGCCAAAGGCAAGCTTCTCGCATCGACCATCAGCAGGAACATCCAGATCGCCCCTGCGCATGACCTGGGGATAGGTCGCTATACCAAAACCATCCGGGGCATTCCGGACACTCCCGCCTATATCGAACAGATGAGGACGGCGAACGGCATCGTCCGCAATGCATCACAACTCAGGGCAACCCTGCGGGAACTGCTGGCGACGGACCTCTTTACCAGGGCTCATGCCGAAGTCGACGCCAGGGCGCGTTCGGTCGTGTTCGTGCTCAGGCCTCTTCCCCGCATCGACAAGGTCGAAGTGACCGGCGGCCCGGCTGGCGCCGTCCCCGAAAAGGAGTTGAAGTCGGCGTTCCAGCCCATAACCGGAACCCTGTACACCAACGCCATCGCGACCAGGTCGCTGGAGAAACTCGTCAGGCTCTACCGGAACCGCGGCTACAGTCTGGTGAGCATCGACCAGGCCTGCGTCGACGGCGACCGGCTTCGCATCCGCCTCTCTTCGGGCAGACTCGATGCGATCAGCATCACCCAGGACAGGCATATCACCAAGGAGACTCCGATCAGGCGAGAGCTCGATGTCGATACGACCAGGGCCTTCCGGCTGGCAGATGCCGAAAAATCGATCGACAACCTTTACGGAACCGGGGTTTTCAACCGGGTCTCGCTGAGCACCGAGTCGCCGGACTCGAGAAAGGACGGGCAGCCTCATTACCTCGAAGTACGGCTCGATGAAAAGACGCCGAACGTCCTGCGCCTCGGACTGCGATATGACGAGACGTCGAACGCCCAGATGCTGCTGGATTTCAGGAACGAGAACATGCATGGCACCACGAACTCCATCGGGGGATGGGCAAAAATCAGCGAGAAAAACAACCGGTTCAACATCGAGTTCAGCATTCCTCGGATCGGCCGCACGCCCTTGACCATGTATTCGAGGGCGTTCTATGACCAGAGAGACATCGAGACCCGCCAGCGAAGGCTGACGGCCGATCCTCCTCCGAGCCAATTTTTCCAGCCTTACGCATTCGGCATCCAGCGATACGGCATCACCACGGCCTTCGGCACACAGATCAGGACCAGCGCGCGACTCGTTGCGGACCTGACGTTGCAGAACGCCCAGTCATTTCCGCGGAACGCCACGGCCAAACCCTTCGGCACGGAGGACCTCAATATGGCCTCCATAGGTGCCCAGTTCACCCTCGACACCAGGAACAGCTCGTTCCTGCCGACCACGGGCAGATACACGAACCTCAGGTACAGCTCGACGCATTCGATCAGCGAGGGGTTGAACCCTTTCTGGCAGCTCATCGGATCCCACGAAGAGAACCTCAGTATCGGGGATAACGCCACCATCCAGCTCTCGGCCGTCGCCGGCACCGGCAGCCCCGATGTCCCTTTCAGCGAAAAGTTCTTCCTGGGCGGCATGGGGAACAACTACAGCTATCGTTTCATAGGCCTGAAGGAGAACGACCTGATCGGCAGCAACCTTTTCGCGGCCGGTGCCCAGTTGCGGTACAAATCGCCGGTCCAGCTCATATTCCCGACATCCCTGATCGCCGCATACAACATCGGCAACGTCTGGCAGCTGCGCCGTCAGATGGCCCTGACCCAGCTGGTGCAGGGGGTCGGTGTCGGACTGGTATGGGAGACCCCTCTCGGACCGGCCCGTCTGACCGCAGCCAAAACGTTCGCATTCGAAACCGAGGACGTGAAAGACACCGCCGACCTCGACTTCTCAAAGATGGTGTTCTATTTCAGCCTGGGCCATGATTTCTGACGCACCCCGATTCCCGGAACGATCAGCAGGCCCGAACTCCTATACGCTTCAGAGTGACCGCACGCAGTAAACCGCATATTCTCGTCTGCAACGACGACGGCATCGAAGGTCCCGGGCTGCACGCCCTGGCAGCTTCCATGAAAAAGATCGGCACGGTCACGGTGGTGGCTCCGGCGGAACCCCACAGCGGCATGAGCCATGCCATGACCCTCGGCGAACCCCTGCGCATCAGGGAGTACTCGAGGAACAACCGCTTCTTCGGCCATACCGTCTCAGGAACCCCGGTCGACTGCGTCAAGGTAGCCCTGAGCCACATACTGAAGGCAAAGCCGGACCTGATCGTCTCGGGAATCAACTACGGAAGCAACACGGCCATGAACACCCTCTACTCGGGTACGGTCGCCGCGGCGCTCGAAGGCGTTCTGCAGGGCATTCCGTCCCTGGCCTTTTCACTGACGACCTACGTCAACGCCGATTTCGCCTACGCGGCCAAATTCGCAAGAATCCTCGCCCGGGAGGTCCTGAAACGCGGCCTGCCTCCCGATACGATCCTCTCCTCGAACATCCCGAACCTCCCGGAATCGGAGATACGCGGAGTGCTGGTGAC
>Ga0326732_1000120_pt1 | contig 18046 bp, 12 predicted proteins | sample MHFSIPfraction_4_FD_207644 | JGI IMG/M metagenome (GOLD analysis project Ga0326732, IMG submission 207644) | Lab enriched peat soil microbial communities from Michigan Hollow, Ithaca, NY, United States - MHF12FN SIP fraction | ecosystem: Environmental > Terrestrial > Soil > Wetlands > Peat...
GCTCTTGACGGAAAACACCACGTCGAGTCGATGCAACTCCATTATTTTCATGCGCATCGCGTCGAGAATCGCACGGCGCTCCGCGCTGCCCGGCTGCGGCGTATGGAGCATTCGGACAGTTTCCTGAGCTGGACGCGCTTGCAGCGGAGCGGCGACGGCGATACCGGCCACGGTCAGAAAAACCGCCAGAAGCAGCGTGCGAAGAAGTTGCATGGTTATCATCGCCAAGAAATTCGAGCATGATCGGTTTGACTGCAATATACCGCAAACCGAGCGCGATTTCACGCTTCAGGTTCATAGGACTGATCAGTCAGATTCATAATACATCATTCTCGCAGCGCAAAGCGGCGAACAATGCGGTTCTCGTGGAAATCATGTTTTTTTCGGCGGTTGTTTTTTCAGCGCGGTAAATTCGGTACTTTACGGCTCATTGGAAAGTGCGACTTATACCGCCGCTACCGTTACGAAACACTGAGAAATCAAAGGTTACATGCTCAAAATTTTCGCAAAGATTTTTGGATCGAAGCACGAAAAAGACATCAAGAAAATCCAGCCGATTGTCGATAGAATCAATGAGATTTATGGCTCGCTCAACTCCCTTTCGGACGAGGCGTTCCGCGGCAAGGGCGTGGAGTTGCGCAAAAAGGTGCGTGACAGGCTCGTCCCCTTCGAGACGCAGATAAAAGAGGCAGAACACAAGCTCGACCGCCCCGACATCAGCCACGAGGAGAGCGAGAAGCTCAACACCCAGCTCGAACAGCTCCGCCAGGAGTACGAAGAGGCCACGGCGGCCATTCTCGACGAGGTGCTTCCCGAAACGTTCGCTCTCGTCAAGGAGACCTGCCGCCGCCTGAAGAATCACGCCTACACGGTGATGGGCCGCGAAATGGTCTGGGACATGGTTCCCTACGACGTGCAGCTCATCGGTGGCGCAGTATTGCATCAGGGCAAGATCGCGGAGATGGCCACCGGGGAAGGCAAAACGCTGGTCTCGACCCTGCCGGTCTTCCTGAACGCTTTGACGGGGCGCGGCGTGCATGTGGTGACGGTCAACGAGTACCTGGCCCAGCGCGACATGGAGTGGATGCGTCCGGTCTACGAGTACCACGGTCTTTCGACCGGCGTGATTCTGGCGGGCATGTATTCGAACCAGCGGCGCGACGAGTACCTGTGCGACATCACCTGGGGCACCAACAGCGAGTTCGGCTTCGACTACCTGCGCGACAACATGGCGGGAACCGCCGAGGAGATGGTGCAGCGCGACTTTTACTTCGCCATCGTTGACGAGGTGGATAGCGTGCTCATCGACGAGGCGCGTACGCCGCTGATCATCTCCGGCCCGGTGCCCAATTCGGATACCGATACCAAGTTTCGCGAAATCAAGCCCTGGATCGAGCAGATCGTCCGGGCGCAGCAGAATCTGGTGGCCTCGCTGCTCGGTCAGGCCGAAAAAACACTGAAGGACAAGCCGACCGATTTCGACGCTGGTCTGGCGCTCTTGCGCGTCAAACGCGGCCAGCCGAAGAATAACCGTTTCATCAAGATGCTCTCGCAGTCCGGCGTTGGCAAACTCATCCAGTCGGTCGAAAACGAGTATCTGAAGGACAACTCCGCCCGGATGCACGAGGTGGACGACGAACTCTTCTACGCGGTGGACGAAAAGGCCAACACCATCGACCTCACCGAGAAGGGGCGCGAGTTCCTGAGCAAACTAAGCCATCAGGATCAGGATCTCTTCCTTCTGCCGGACGTGGGCAGCGAAATCGCGGCCATCGAGGCGGACAAGAACCTCCAGCCGACTGACAAAGTCCGCAAAAAGGACGAGGTCTACCGCCTCTACTCCGAGCGCTCGGACAGTCTGCACACCATCGGCCAGCTCCTCAAGGCCTACACGCTCTTCGCCAAGGATGACGAATATGTGGTGCAGGAGGGGCAGGTGATGATCGTGGACGAGTTCACGGGCCGCGTGCTCGCCGGACGCCGCTACAGCGACGGGCTGCATCAGGCTATCGAGGCCAAGGAGAACGTCAAGATCGAGGGCGAAACCCAGACGATGGCCACCATCACCATCCAGAACTACTTCCGCCTCTACAGCAAGCTGGCCGGCATGACCGGTACGGCTGAAACCGAGGCGTCGGAGTTCTTTGAAATCTACAAGCTCGACGTTGTGGTCATTCCGACCAACCGCCCGATCTCCCGCCACGACCTGGACGACCTGGTCTACAAGACACGCCGCGAGAAGTACAACGCCATTGTCAACAAGGTGCAGGAGCTGATCGACAAAGGCCAGCCGGTGCTGGTCGGCACGGCGAGCGTCGAGGTGTCGGAGACGCTGTCGAGGATGCTGCGCGCCAAGCGCATCACGCACAACGTGCTCAACGCCAAGCAGCACGCACGCGAGGCGGACATCGTGGCGATGGCCGGCCAAAAGAGCGCGGTGACTATCGCCACCAACATGGCCGGACGAGGCACCGACATCAAGCTCGGCACGGGAGTGCGCGAGTTGGGCGGCCTCTTCATTCTCGGTTCGGAACGGCACGAGGCGCGACGCATCGACCGCCAGCTTCGCGGACGCGCCGGACGCCAGGGCGATCCCGGTGAATCGATCTTCTACGTCTCGCTCGAAGACGAGCTGATGCGCCTGTTCGGCTCGGATCGCGTGATCGCCGTCATGGATCGGCTCGGTCACGAGGAGGGCGACGTCATCGAACACTCGATGATCACCAAGTCAATCGAGCGCGCCCAGAAGAAGGTCGAGGAGCAGAACTTCTCGATCCGCAAACGCCTGCTCGAATATGACGACGTCATGAACCAGCAGCGCGAGGTGGTCTACACGCGCCGCCGCAAGGCGCTCAAGATGGGGCGCCTGAAGAGCGACATCATGGATCTCTTGCAAGACTACTGTCATACCGTGGTCAAGAAGTTCCACGAGTCGAACGATCCGGCAGGACTGGAGGAGCAGGTGCTGCGCGAGCTGTCGATCGATTTCCGGACGGACGCCTCGGCTTTCGAGCGCGAACCGTTCGAGCAGACCGCAGAATCGCTCTTCAAAACTGCCAGCGAGTTCTACCACCGGAAGGAAAACTCACTGCCTGACGAAATCATGCACCAGATCGAGCGATACGCCGTCTTGTCGGTGATCGACCAGAAGTGGCGCGAGCACCTGCGCGAGATCGACGGACTGCGCGAGGGCATCAACCTCCGCGCCTACGGCCAGAAAGACCCGCTGCTCGAATACAAGCAGGAGGCCTTCAAGCTGTTTGAAGAGCTGATGCGCGAAATCGAGCACGAAACCCTGTCAGTGGCCTTCAAGCTCTTCCCGATCTCCCAGGAGGAGTCGGAGGAGATCGAAGCCCGCCAGCGCCGCCAGGCCGTGCGCCAGGAGCGGCTCGTGGCGCAGCACGCCGAAGCGGAGAGCGTCTACGAAATCGCCGCGGATGGCGGCATTGACGCCACCTTCTCGATGCCCGGCGAAGAAATCGTCATCCAGCAGCCGGTACGAGCCGAAAAGAAACCAGGCCGCAACGACGACTGCCCCTGCGGCAGCGGCAAAAAATACAAAAACTGCTGCGGCGCGAATGAATAATGGATAATGGACAATTGATAATTGATAGTTGATAATGAATAATTGGTAGGGGCTGGTCTTGTGCCCGCCCTGAATTGTGGACGACATGGACAAGCGATAGGAAATCTCTCTTTTATTCGTCCCTGTTGTCCCTGAAGTCCTTGCTGTCCTTTTCTTTTAAATTTTTACCAGCTCCCGTCAAACCGGGAGCTACCGTAAACAAGCCATTACCACCACCATACAATGAGCATCGAACCTGAAGTGAACCTGAAGCTGGCCCAGGAGCATGGCCTGAACAAAGAGGAATACGCCAAGATATGTGACGTACTGGGCCGGACGCCCTCCTTCACCGAACTTGGCATCTACTCGGTGATGTGGTCCGAGCATTGCAGCTACAAGAACTCAATCGCCGTGCTCAAGACCCTGCCGCGCGACGGCGCTTCGCTTCTGACGCAGGCTGGCGAGGAGAACGCCGGGCTTGTTGATATTGGTGACAACCTCGCCGTGGCCTTCAAGATCGAGTCGCACAACCACCCGTCGGCGGTCGAGCCATATCAGGGCGCGGCTACGGGCGTTGGCGGCATCCATCGCGACATCTTCACGATGGGCGCGAGGCCAGTAGCGTCGCTCGACTCCCTGCGCTTCGGCTCACCGCGTGACCCGCGCGTGCGCTACCTCGTGGACGGCGTAGTGCGTGGCATCGGCGATTACGGCAACTCGTTCGGCGTACCGACCGTCGGCGGTGAAATCTACTTCGAGGAGTGCTACACGGGCAACCCGCTGGTCAACGCCATGTCGGTCGGCCTGGTGGAGCATCACAAAACCGTGAGCGCCACGGCCAAGGGCAAAGGCAACCCGGTGCTGATCGTCGGTTCATCGACCGGCCGCGACGGCATCCACGGGGCGACCTTCGCGTCAGAAGACCTCAGCGAAGCATCGGAGGACAAGCGTCCGAGCGTGCAGGTCGGCGACCCGTTCGCCGAAAAGCTGCTTCTCGAAGCGACGCTCGAAGCGATCGCCACCGGCGCGGTCTCCGGCTTGCAGGACATGGGCGCGGCGGGACTGACCAGCTCCACCTCGGAGATGAGCGCTCGCGGCATTGAGAAGACCGGCAGCGGCGGCATCGAGATCGACCTCGACTTGACACCCGCCCGCGAGAAGGGGATGACCGCCTACGAGCTGATGCTCTCCGAATCGCAGGAACGTATGTTGATCGTGGCCGAAAAGGGGCGCGAGCAGGAGATCATCGATGTCTACCGAAAGTGGGACGTGAGCGCGGTGGTGATCGGACAGGTGACGGACGACAACATGCTGCGCGTACGCCAGCACGGCAAGGTGGTGGCCGAGATTCCGGCCATGTCGCTGGTGCTCGGCGGCGGCGCTCCGGTCTATATCCGCGAGGCGGTCGAGAAAAAACCCGACACAGCAGCCGCCGAGCTTGCGGCGGACGACTCGCTCGACTTCAAGGCGCTCTCGCTGCAACTGCTCTCCCGCCCGAACATCGCCAGCAAGGCGTGGGTCTACCAGCAGTACGACTCGATGGTGCAGACCAACACGGTAACACCGGTGGGCCAGACCGACGCGGCAGTCATCCGCATCAAGGGCACGAAAAAGGGCCTCGCGATGAAGACCGACTGCAACTCCCGCTACGTCTATCTCAACCCGAAAGCGGGCGGAGCCATCGCCGTTGCCGAGTGCGCGCGCAACATCGCCTGCACGGGCGCCAGACCGCTCGCCGTGACCAACTGCCTGAACTTCGGCAATCCCTACAAGCCGGAGGTTTACTTCCAGTTCAAGAGCGCCGTCGAAGGCATGGGCGACGCCTGCCGCATGTTCGACACGCCCGTAACTGGTGGAAACGTCAGCTTCTACAACGAGACCTCGCTCGGCGGCGGACGCACGGCAATCTACCCGACCCCCACCATCGGCATGATCGGCCTGCTCGACGACATCGACAACCTCGTTGAATCGACCTTCCGCGAGGCGGGCGACGCCATCGTGCTGCTCGGCGATCCGGAACTTTCTCTCGACGGTTCCGAGTACCTCGTGATGCAGTACGGCACCCCAGGCACGAACTCGCCTGTGGTCGATCTGAAACACGAAAAGAACCTTCAGGAACTCTTGGTCACGCTGGCCTCGAAGAAGCTTATCAACTCGGCCCACGACGTCTCGGATGGCGGTCTTGCCGTCACCCTCGCTGAAAAATCGATCATGAACCGCGACCGGATGTTCGGATTCGAGGTCGATCTCGAATGCGCGGATTCCGGCAGTGTGGCTATCCAGAAGCTCCTCTTCTCCGAAGCGCAGGGCCGCGTGGTGATCTCGGTCGATCCCGGCAAAGCCGGAGCGGTTATCGAGGAGGCCGACCGCCTGAACGTCCCGGTGCGCGTCATCGGCAAAGTGTTACCGGACGGTGGCAGCATCGCCGTGAATGGCAAGCTGGTGGTGGCGTTCACGCTCGACGAGCTGCTGCACGCCTACGAGCACGCGCTGGAAACGGCGTTGCACCTTGAGGAATTATAAGAAAGGGACAAAAAGGACTTAAGGGACGAAAAGGACGGAGAAGGAGACGAACGATGAATCCGGTACTGACGGCGCGGGAGATGAGTCTGGCGGATCGGGCGGCCATCGAGGAGCTGCGCACCGGCGAGACCCGTCTGATGGAACTTGCCGGACGCGAAACCGTGCGGATGATCGCCGAGCGGTTCGAGAGCGGGCGGAGCCTCGACGAGGTTTCGGTGCTCGTCGTCTGCGGCAAGGGCAACAACGGCGGCGACGGATTCGTCGTCGCACGGCACCTCCTGAATCGCGGCGCGAAGGTCGATGTGCTGCTCGTCTGGCCGGAGGAGGAGCTGGCAGGCGTGAACCTCGAAGGGCTGCACATCCTCAAGGCTTACAGGCGCTACAACGAGAGACTCAGAATCTTCGCGGGAATCGACGAAGCCCGCACTGCCGTTGGTGCGACCGAATACCAGGTGGTCGTGGACGCCCTGTTCGGCACCGGTCTCAGGATCGATCCCGCCGACTTGCAGCTCCGCGAACCAGCCAGGTCGGCTGTCGAGCTGATCAACTTCGTCAACACCCACTCCGAAGCGGTCACCGTGGCCGTCGATCTGCCGTCGGGCCTCGACGCCACAAGCGGTCGCGCCGCCGAACCGTGCGTCAAGGCGGATATGACCGTGACGATGGCCTTCCTAAAGACCGGATTTTTCCAGAATGCCGGGCCATCGCTTTGCGGTGAGATTCAGACTGCGGAAATTTCCATACCGGAGTTCCTCGTCGAGCCGACCTCCTGCCTGCTGGTGGATGAAACTTTTGCTGCGGAGAGCTACCTTCTGCGCGACCCGTCGAGCGCCAAGCATCTGAACGGCAAGGTGCTGCTCGTCACCGGCTCGGCTGACGGAGGAGGTTCCATGCTCGGCGCGGCCCTGCTCGCCGCCCGCGCCGCCGTCAAGACCGGCGCGGGATACGTCTGCGCGTCGCTGCCCGACGGCCACGCCTCGGTGATGCACAGCTTCGCGCCGGAAGTGGTGGTGATCGGGCGCGACATGATCTCGATCATCGAAAAGGCCCGATGGGCCGATGCGATTGTCATCGGCTGCGGTATCGGGCGCAGCGAGGAGGCGCAGGAGCTGGTCGAAACGCTGCTCTGCACCCCCGAAATCGCAGGAAAAAAGCTGGTGCTCGACGCCGACGCGCTGTATGCCATCGCCGAGCGCAACCTGTTCGAGCTGGTCACCGGCCTCGAAGACGCGGTGTTGACGCCACACGCGGGGGAATGCAGCCGGTTATCCGGCCTGTCGGTGGAGGATATTAAAGTGTCGCCGATCGACACGGCGAGGATGCTCGCCGAGGAGTGGAACGTCAACCTGCTGCTCAAAGGCACGCCAACCTTCGTGGCCTCCCCATCCGGCATGGTGCTCATCTCGGACAGCGGCACCGAAGCGCTCGCCTCGGCTGGCACGGGCGACGTGCTCTCAGGCATCGTGCTCGGCCTGCTGGCGCAAGGGATGCCCGCCTTCGAAGCCGCCGCCGCCGCCGCCTGGCTGCACGGCCGAGCCGGAGACCTCGCCTCGAACGTATCGAGCCTCGTGTCGTCAGTGGATGTTTTGCAAGCCATTCCCCAGGCTGTGCTGGAGCTGTTCGAGAGCGAGGAGTAAAATTAAGACCTATAAGACCTATAGGTCTTATAGGATAATAACGTTGAACACGGAATTACACCACCAACCTCAAACCCCGCCGTTGCTCTTCAAAAACCGCTTGATATTCCTCGCCGCCTGGCGTATTCGCTCTTCGTTTTCGATCATCGCTACGCGAACATACTCGTCGCCGTAGGCGCCGAAACCAACGCCGGGGCTGACGGCTACCTTGCCTTCGATGAGCAGCTTCTTGCTGAATTCGAGGCTGCCCATGCTGCGCATCGGCTCGGGAATTTTCGCCCAGACGAACATCGAGGCCTTCGGAGTGACAATATTCCAGCCCGCATTGGCGAAGCTTGAAATCAGCACGTCGCGGCGCTTGCGGTAGACCTCGCTGATCTCCCGGACGCAGCTCTGGTCTTCGGTGAGCGCGATGGTCGAGGCAACCTGGATCGGAGTGAAGGTTCCGTAGTCGAGCCAGCTTTTGATCTTCTCAAGCGCGCCAACCAGCTTGGCGTTGCCGACCATGAAGCCCACGCGCCAACCTGCCATGTTGTAGGTTTTTGAAAGCGTGTAGCTCTCGACGGCGACATCCTTCGCCCCCGGCACCTGGAGAATTGACGGCGTCACATAGCCGTCAAAGGTAATTTCGGCATAGGCGATATCGCTGATGATGTAAAAACGCTCCCGCCGCGCCAGCTCGACGAGCCGCTCGTAGAATGGCAGCTCGACCGTGGCCGTCGTGGGGTTGTTCGGGAAGTTGACCACGAGGTACTTCGGCTTGGGCGACGATTCGCGAAACACGGTCTCGATGTTGTGGAAAAAGGCCTCCTCGTCGAGCGTGTAGTCATCATTCATTTCGAGCTTCATGCGATGCACGTTGCCACCGGCGAGGATGAACGCCTGCGAGTGGATCGGATAGCACGGATCGGGCACGATGGCCAGGTCGCCCGGATTGGTGATCGCCTGCACCAGATGCGCGTAACCCTCCTTGGAGCCCATCGTCACCACCACCTCGCGGTCGAGATCGAGATCGACGTTGTATTTGTTGCGGTACCAGTTGCCTACCGCGCCGCGCAGCTTGTAGATGCCCTTGGACACCGAATAGCCATGCGTCCTGGGCTTGTTGACGCTCTCGACCAGCTTGTCGATGATATGCTGGGGCGTGGGGCCGTCGGGATTGCCCATCGAGAAATCGATGACATCCTCCCCTGCCCTGCGCTCGGCCATCTTCAGCTCGTTGACAGCGGCGAACACATATTTTGGAAGTCTCTTGATCTTGTCAAATTCTATCTCGTCAAACATGATTTCTGATTTTCTGATACTCGTTAAATCAACAATATTTTACTTTCTTAGTCTTATAAACAAACTTAATCATAAACAAAAAGCTGTATATCTCCATAGCGGAACAACCAAAAAACGCATCGTTTCTTGCCCGAAAGCTCCCGGCTCACCTCTTTTTTACAACTGCGACGTGCAATTCGGGCAGCGAACGGCCTTGAGCGGGATCGTCGAAAGGCAGTACGGGCACTCTTTGCTCTGCGGAGCCGGAGGTGGCGCGGCCTGTTTTTCCGATACGTTACGAAGCCGGTTGATCGACTTAACCATAAGGAACACGGCGAAGGCCATGATCAGAAAGCCGATGAGCACATTGACGAAAACGCCGTAATTGAGCGTCACGGCCCCGGCCTTTTTGGCGTCGGCAAGCGCGAGATAGGGGCCTGCCTGCGCGCCCTCCCTGAGCACGATAAAAAGATTGGCAAAATCGACGCCCTTCAGCAGAAGGCCAAGCGGAGGCATCAAAAGGTCGTTGACCAAGGAATTGACCAGCGCGCCGAAGGCTCCGCCGATGATAATGCCAACCGCCATATCGACCACGTTGCCCTTGAGGGCGAACTCCCTGAACTCTTTTAACATAGTTGTCGTTGTTTGATTTTCAGCAGATTTTGCGCATTTGAAGAATACGTTTTTCACTGGAAGTAAAGAAAATATCAGCCTTAATTTGACATTAGAGTATTTTTTATTACAATAAACACTCATGTCCTTGTTAGAACCCGCGCGAATTCATCCAAAAATAGCTGGCACCTCTTATCTTGACGTAGTCGATCACGTCATGACGTGGCGCAGCAGAGATACAGCTATCAGGTAGTTTGAACGTTAGATCGTTTCCAGGATATTCAAACATCAGCAGTCATCAATCGATGGAGCATACTATACGTACAGATTCATTGAAGCAGCAGCTCGAACAGGCGACCGGCAATAATTACGCCTGCTGCTATCAATGCGGCAAATGCACCGCCGGATGTCCCGCTGGCGGCTTCATGGACAATCCTCCCGCGCGGATCATGCGCCTCGTGCAGGCCGGTTACGTCGAGGAGGCGATGCAGAGCGACTCACTCTGGTACTGCATCGGATGCATGACCTGCACGGCGCGCTGCCCGCAGAATATGGAGATCGCTGGCACGATGGATGCCATCCGGGAGATGGCGCTCAGAAGCGGCATCGTCTCGTCCGACAAATCCAAAAAGCTGGTCACGGCCTTCCACACCTCGTTCCTGAACACGGTGCGCAAAAGTGGCCGGTTGCAGGAGCTGGCGCTGGTCAACAGCTACAAGCTGCGCACCCGCACATTCCTGCAGGACGCGGGCGCGGGCATCAAAATGATGAAGCAGGGCAAGATCAATCCGGTGACGGCCTTCACCTCGAAAGAAACCGTCGAGCACAAGGAAGAGATCGAGAAAATTTTCCAGATCGCCGAAGAGGTCAGCCATACGCCCGCGCCCAAACGCAAGCCCGTCAAGCGCGTCTTCAAGGCGGACGAGCCGGTCAAAATCACCTCCGGCATGACGATTGGCTACTATCCCGGCTGCTCGCTCTCCGGCACGGCAAAGGATTACGACATCTCCATCCGCAAGATGTGCGACCGGCTCGGCATCAGGTTGCATGAGATCGAAGACTGGAACTGCTGCGGCGCGAGTTCGGCTCACGCCACCAACCACAAGCTCTCGATGCTGCTTCCGGCGAGGAACCAGGCTTTGGCCGACCAGCAGGGATTCGATTACGTGCTCGCCCCCTGCGCGGCCTGCCTGAACCGCCAGGTGACCGCCCGCAAAGCGCTCATGGAGTCCGAGGAGCTTCGCGCTGAACTGAAAAGCGTGATGGGACGAGACACCGAGTGCAAGGCGCGTTACATCGGCGTCATGCAACTGCTCGAAGGCATGGGGGCTGAGGAACTCAAAAAGCGGGTCACCCACCCGCTCAAGGAGCTTCCGCTCGCCTGCTACTACGGCTGCCTGCTGGTGCGGCCGTTCGACGCTATGGGCTACGACGATCCGGAAAATCCTACAAAGATGGAGGCGATCATCGCGGCGCTTGGCGCCAAACCGGTTGACTGGGCCTACAAGGTCGAGTGCTGCGGCGCGGGTCTGACGATGGCCCAGCAGGAGATGATCGAGGACTTGACCCACAAGATCGCCAAGAACGCGACCATCTCCGGCGCGGGCGCGTTCGTCGTGGCCTGTCCGCTCTGCCACACCAACCTCGACATGCGTCAGGAGGGTATGCGCAAACGGTACAACGACATCAGTTCAATGCCTGTGTACTACATTTCGGATCTGGTCGCGATGGCTTGCGGCGCGAGTCCCGAAGAGGTGGCGCTCGACAAGCACTTCGTGCCGGCAACCGCCATGGTCAGAAACCAATAATTTGCGCCGGGCGTATGAAAAGAAGATATATTTGTCGTTATCTTCAGATGGTTCGTCCATCCGGCATCGTAAACCTCCCGTCATCCGGCGGGAGACCGTACTGATCGGCTGATACCTGCTTCAGCATCCTGTTTTTTCATGATGACGAGCTGAAGAAAAAGGCGATTGGCCGTGACGGAAATCTCTCAATTCGCAAAGTTCGAAGCGCACCGTTGTCAACAGCGGTATACGGGACTGACTGTCCCCTTGGTCTGGCGGTACATGAAAAGCGGCTTTCCGCTTCGGTACCGGAAACATCTTAAACTCAGTACTTCAGGATGGCAAAAATAGGAGTTTTCGTCTGTCACTGCGGTGAAAATATCGCCTCGAAGGTCGATACGGGCATTCTCGTCAAAAGCCTGTCCGACCATCCCGGCGTGGAAATCTGCCAGGAGTATAAATATTTTTGTTCCGATCCGGGACAGGAGACCGTCAAACGCGCCATCAGGGAACACAAACTGACCGGCGTCGTCGTTGCGGCCTGTTCACCAAGAATGCACGAGGTAACCTTCCGCAAGGCGTGCGCCGAAGCCGGTCTCAATCCGTACATGCTCGAACTGGCCAACATCCGCGAACAGTGCTCCTGGGTGCATTCGGAGAAGGATCAGGCCACGAGCAAGGCCATCGAAATCACCCGCTCGCTGGTCGAAAAGGTGAAGCGCAACAACGAGCTGAAGCCAATCTCCGTGCCGGTGACGCGCCGGGCGCTCGTCATCGGCGGCGGCATCGCGGGCATCCAGGCGGCGCTTGACATTGCCGGAGCTGGACGCGAAGTGGTGCTGGTCGAACGCGAGCCCTCGATTGGCGGCCACATGTCGCAGCTTTCCGAGACCTTCCCGACGCTCGACTGCTCGCAGTGCATCCTGACGCCGCGCATGGTGGAGGCGATCCAGCACCCGAAAATCACCGTCATGACCTACTCTGAAGTTGAAGAGGTGGAGGGTTACATCGGCAATTTCACAGCAAAGATACGCAAGAAAGCCCGTTACGTCGATATGGACAAGTGCACCGGTTGCGGTGACTGCATCCAGAAGTGTCCGGTCAAGAAGATTTCGAACGAATTCGAACTCGGACTCAGCAACCGCACGGCGATTTATACGCCATTCGCGCAGGCCGTGCCCAACGTGCCGGTCATCGACAAGAGCCGCTGCACCTACTTCAAGAACGGCAAATGCAAAATCTGCGAGAAGTCCTGCCAGATCGACGCCATCGACTTCGAGCAGCAGGAGAGCGTCGAAACCATCGAGTTCGGCGCCATCGTGGTGGCCACCGGCTTCCAGATACAGGACACGAGCGTTTACGGCGAATACGGTTACGGCAAGTACAAGGATGTGATCACCGGCCTGCACTTCGAGCGTCTCGCTTCGGCCAGCGGCCCGACCGCAGGCAAAATACAGCGCCCATCGGACGGCAAGGAGCCGGAAACGGTCGTCTTCATTCAGTGCGCCGGTTCGCGTGACCCGTCGAAAGGCGTAAAATATTGCTCCAAGATTTGCTGCATGTACACGGCAAAGCACGCCATGCTCTACACGCACAAGCACCATGGCAGCAACAGCAAAATTTTCTACATGGACATCCGCGCCGCGGGCAAGGGGTATGACGAGTTCACCCGCCGCGCCATCGAGGAGGATGGAGCCGACTACCTGCGCGGGCGAGTCAGCAAGGTGTTCGAGGAGAACGGCAAACTGATCGTGCGCGGCGTCGATACGCTGCTCGGCAAGCCGGTCGAGGTGAAGGCCGACATGGTGGTGCTCGCTACGGCCATGGTGCCGCAGCCCGACGCCAAAAATTTCGCCAAGCGCATCGGCATCGGCTATGACGAGTACGGCTTCTACAACGAGGCGCACCTGAAGCTACGTCCGGTCGAGACCGCCAAGGCGGGCATCTACCTCTGCGGAGCGTGCCAGTCGCCGAAGGACATTCCCGACTCGGTTTCGCAGGCTTCGGCGGCGGCGGCCAAGGTGCTCGGGCTGTTCAGCCGCGAGCAGCTCGAACGCGAGCCGGTGGTGGCCGCCGTCGGCGAATCGACTTGCGCCGGATGCTGGGGCTGCGTCTATGCCTGCCCGTACAACGCGATCGAAAAGAAGGACATCACCGACCGGAATGGCAACCTCATCAAGCAGGTGGCCAGCGTCAATCCCGGCCTCTGCCAGGGTTGCGGCACCTGCGTGACCTTCTGCCGCTCGAACAGCATCGATCTGGCGGGATTCACCGAAAAGCAGATATTCGCCGAAGTGATGGCGCTCTGACGATACGTCAAGCGCCGTAAAAGCAACCTGAACTCAACCAAGCGACCGAATCAGCCGATGAGCGAACCATTCGAACCGAAAATAGTGGCTTTTGTCTGCACCTACTGCACCTACGCGGGCGCGGACCTTGCAGGCACGAGCCGTCTGAAATACGCGCCGAACGTTAGAATCGTGCGTCTCCCCTGCACCGGACGCATCAGCCCGATGTTCATCCTCAAGGCTTTGCAGAAAGGGGCCGACACAGTGCTCGTCAGCGGCTGCCATCCCGGCGACTGCCACTTCACGGCGGGCAACTACCATGCCCGACGCCGCTGGACGGTCTTCCGCGCCCTGCTCGCCTTCACCGGCATTCCCGAAGAGCGCATCCGTTTTTCGTGGGTCAGCGCCGCCGAGGGAGCCAAGTTCGCCGAGATGATCAACGACATCACCGACGAGACCCGCAAACTCGGCCCGTTCACGCAGTACCAGGAGCTGCAAAAAGTCATCGAAACCCAGTCTTCGTACTAATCAATGGGAATACAGGAACAATACAGAAGTGAAGCGGCGGCGCTGCTCTCGTCGGGCGAGGTGAAACTAATCATCGGCTTCGGAGCAGGTTCAACCGCCGATCGCCGCCGACCGCTCTTTGCCCGCACGCCGGACGAGGCGCAGAAGTTTGTGCTCGACGCGGCCTGCATCGCGAACCTCTCGACCTATCTCGTCACCGAAGGACTGCTTTCGGACGGCAAGAAGGTGGCGGTTTTCCTCAAGCCGGACGGCATCCGCAGCGTCAATATTCTCATCTCGGAAGCGCAGCTCAAGCCCGAGCAGGTGGTGATTCTCGGATACGCCATCGACAACGCCGAGGTTACACCGCTCGAAGGACGTAAAATTTCGGATTTCAGCATCAGCGAACAGATCAGAAGCCTCACTCCGCCGCCGCATATTCTGCAGGAGGCGGAACGAATCGAGGAGATGAGCGCGACGGAGCGCTTCGAGTTCTGGAAAGAGCATTTCGCGAAGTGCATCAAGTGCTACGCCTGCCGACAGGTCTGCCCGATGTGCTACTGCCGCCGCTGCATCGTGGACGTCAACCAGCCGCAGTGGATCAGCACCTCGTCGCACACCCTCGGCAACTTCGAATGGAACCTCGTCCGCGCCTTCCATCTTGCCGGACGTTGCGCGGCTTGCGGCGCGTGCGACCGCGCCTGCCCGGTGAACATCCCACTCAGGCTTGTCAACTACCGCATGGGCAAGGAGGTAAGCGACGCTTTCGATTACTGCGCTGGCGAAAACAGCAATCAGAAACCGGTGCTCGCGAGCTTCAAGCAGGACGATCCCGAGACCTTCATTCTTTAAGCATCCGGACAAGCATGACCAGAATACTTCTCAGGAATAAACTCGACGAGTGCATCGCCGCGTGGCAAAAAGCCGGTTTCAGCGTGCTCGCGCCGGTCAGGCGGCATGAGATGAGCAGCTTCGGCGAGGTGCAAAAGGTTGCCGATATGGCCCTTGACCTCGTTCTGACCGAGCGCACCATCAAGGATAAGTTCTTCCCGCAGACCGAACCCTTGATCAAATACAAGATCAGCAAGCAGCAGATCGACAGCGAGACCATGACGCCGCCTGACCAAAAGCGCGTCTTCTTCGGCGTGCGCCCCTGCGACGCTTCGGGGCTTGCGATTGACGATCCGCTCTTCGGCTGGGACTACAAGGACGACTACTGGTTTCGCCGACGCGACAACTCGGTGATCGTCACTATCGCCTGCGCCAAGGCAGACGACTTCTGCATGTGCACCTCGGTGAAGCTCTCGCCGGAGAGCACGAAAGGCGCAGACGTGATGCTCCGTCCTCTGTTAGAAGGGAGCGGATGGCAGATCGAAGTTTGTACCGAACGCGGTAAGGCTCTGTTGGAGATTGTTTCGTCTCTCCTCCTGGAAGGCAATGGCCACACGTTCCCATTACCGCAGGTGGCCGAGAAGTTCGATGTCGAAAAGGTGATGGAGTGGCTGGCGAGCAAGGAGAACTTCGAGAGCCAGTTCTGGAAGGATATTTCGCTCCGTTGCGTCGGCTGCGGAAGCTGCACCTTCCTCTGCCCCACCTGCCACTGCTTCGACATCCAGGACGAGGGCGACACCTACCAGGGCATCCGGCGCAAAAACTGGGACAGTTGCTCCTTCGCGAACTTCACGATGCACACCTCCGGCCACAATCCGAGGAACACGCAATCGACCCGCTGGCGTCAGCGCATCATGCACAAATTCAACTACTACCGCGGCAAGTTCGGCGTCAACAGTTGCTCCGGCTGCGGCCGCTGCACCCGCCAGTGCCCGGTGGACATGGGTATTACCGAAACTCTGCAAGCGATTTCAAATTTACCGAGGTGACACAAGACCGATTCCATACCCACGACATGATCTACAGCCCGTTCCCGATGCGGGTCGTATCGAAGCGCCAGGAGGCCCCCGGCGTCAATACGCTCAAGCTCGAATTCGTCAAACAGGAGGATCACGAGTTCTTCAAGCAGAACTACAAGACCGGCATGTTCGGCCTGTACGGCATCTTTGGCGAGGGCGAAAGCACCTTCTGCGTCGCCAGCCCGGAGACCCGCAAGGAGTACATCGAATGCACCTTCCGCCAGTCGGGGCGGGTGACTTCGACCCTCGCGAGCGTCGACGCGGGCGACATCGTGACCTTCCGCGGCCCGTACGGCAACCGCTTCCCGATCGAGCAGTTCGAAGGCAAGAACCTGCTCTTCATCGCAGGCGGCATCGCCCTGCCCCCGACGCGCAGCGTCATCTGGTCGTGCCTCGACCAGCGCGAGAAGTACAGGGACGTGACAATTGTGTACGGCGCGAGAACCGTGGCCGATCTGGTGTACAAAAATGAGCTGGACGAGTGGAAAAAGCGTGACGACGTGCGCCTCGTGCTGACGGTCGATCCAGGAGGCGAAACGCCGGACTGGCAGGATCACGTCGGCTTCGTGCCGACGGTGCTCGAACAGGCCGCCCCGTCGCCGGAGAACACCATCGCCGTCCTCTGCGGCCCGCCGATCATGATCAAGTTCACGCTGACGGCATTACAAAAACTCGGCTTCACGGCGGAGAACGTCTACACAACGCTCGAAAACCGCATGAAATGCGGCGTCGGCAAATGCGGACGCTGCAACGTGGGTTCAGTGTACATCTGCAAAGAAGGCCCGGTCTTCACCGCCGCCGAAGTGCAGGCCATGCCACAGGCGGACCTTTAAAGAAAGGACCTAAACAAGAATCTGTAGGGGCAGCCCTCGCGGCTGCCCAACGCATTGTGCAGAACACAAACAAAGGGAGCCTCATCGCTCCCTTTGTTTTTTCGATCCTCCGCCATATTGCCCACAGCGTCCATGATTGTCCGTGCTGCTTCGTACGGGCGCTTCGCGAAGCGCCCGTACAACGCCACGCCACACGCAGCAGGGCGGGCATAAAACCCGCCCCTACAGAACATTATTCCTCGTCCGGGAGGAATTCAATTTGGTTCCTTCTTTTTTATAATTTCCCTTAATACCTTCAGATTATCCCTCATTCCAATCGTGTTGGGGTGCGATGCGCCCAATACATCTTCGCAAATCTGTACAGCACGCTGATAAAGCGGTTCAGCTTCTGTGTATTTCCCTTGCTCTTTCAGCAAAAACGCCAAATTGTTTAAATAGGTCGCAACATCGGGATGTTTGCCGCCAAGTTGTTCTTCGCTGATCTCCAGCGATCTCCTTTGGAGCGGCTCGGCTTCGTCGTAGTTACCCAGTACCCGAAGCAACTGAGCCAAATTGTTTAAATTGGTTGCAACGTATGGATGATCTGGGCCAAGAGCTTTTTCAACAATAATAAGAGATCGTCTAAAAAGCCGTTCAGCTTCAAAATACTCCCCTTGACCTTGAAGCAATGATGCAAGATTATTCAAACTACTCGCAACATATGGATGATCTATGCCTAATGATTTTTCGTTAATCTTTATAGCTCGTCGAAAAAGTGGTTCAGCCTCAACGTATTTACCCCGAATACGGAGTAATTCTGCCAAATTATTAAGTTTTTCAGCAACATTGGGATGTTCTACTCCAAAGACTTTTTCATCAATCTCAAGAGCAAAACGACTGAGTGCCTCGGCTTCAGAGTACTGGCCTTGGCATCGAAGCAATCCCGCTATATTGCTTAAGCTATTAGCCACATCAGGATGCTCGCATCCTAACTTTTCTTCACGAATTTCTAAAGATCTTCTATAGATTGGTTCCGCGTCAACATACAAGCCTTTATGTTTAAGTAATAACGCTAAATTATTGAGACCAGTAGCAACTTTGAGATGATCTCGGCCTAACTGTTCTTCCCATAAACCAATAGC
>Ga0326732_1000123_pt1 | contig 17781 bp, 14 predicted proteins | sample MHFSIPfraction_4_FD_207644 | JGI IMG/M metagenome (GOLD analysis project Ga0326732, IMG submission 207644) | Lab enriched peat soil microbial communities from Michigan Hollow, Ithaca, NY, United States - MHF12FN SIP fraction | ecosystem: Environmental > Terrestrial > Soil > Wetlands > Peat...
TCTGTTCCTTCCGCTCATCGGGCTGCTCGCCGCGCAGCCGGTGCGGGCCCAGAGCGCGTTGCCGTTGCAGCACGCGCCCCGGCCCACGACCTCGGCGATCACGGCCGCGGATCTGATGACCCGGCTCTACATCTACGCGGACGATTCGATGATGGGTCGTGAGGCGGGAACGGCCGGCAACGTGAGGGGGACGAACTACATCGCCGCCGAGCTGCGGCGCATGGGGCTGCAACCCGCCGGCGACAGCGGGACGTACTTCCAGACGATTCCGCTCAAGACCCGCAGTTTCGATACGACGTCGACCTTCACGGTGGCGGGCGCACCCCTCGCCCTGTTCACTGATTACCTGCCGCTCACCCGCCAGCCGTCGAGCACCGCATCCGTGCCGATCGTGTTCGGCGGGATGATGGGGGATTCCGCCCACCAGCTCTCAGCGGAGCAGGCGGCCGGCAAGCTCGTCGTCCTCACGACACCCGGATTCAATTCGTTGCGCGCGCTGCGCCGCGCGCCGACGGTCGCAGGCGCCTGGGGCGTGGCGCTCATCGGACTCGACAGCATGCCGCCCCAGTTCATGGGCTTCCTGCGGCGGCCCCAGATGTTCCTGGACGACAACCCGCCGGGCCCATCGCAGCCGCCGATCTTCCTCGTCACGCAGGCCGCGGCGGCGAAGATGTTCACGACCCGGCTCGATTCGCTCACGCCGGGGAGCGCGGGCGCCAGCGCCGCGGTCGATGTGCGGTATGACGTCACCGCCATCGCCGATCCGGCGCGGAACGTCGTCGCCATCGTCCCGGGCAGCGATCCGCGGCTCAAGGGCGAGTTCGTGGCGATCGGCGCCCACAACGATCACATCGGCCTGGCCCGACCGGTGGACCACGACTCGATCCGCATCTGGAATCACGTGGTGCGTCCCGAGGGAGCCGACGACGGCGGCAAGCAGGCGACGCCGGCCCAGCAGGCGAGCGTGGACTCACTGCTCGCGGCGTACCGCGCCACCCATCCGGGCAGCACGCGGGTCGACTCGATCTCGAACGGCGCCGACGACGATGGGTCTGGCACCGTGTCCGCCCTCGAAGTGGCGGAGCGCCTCGTCTCGATGCCGCGCAAGCCGAAGCGGTCGATCCTGTTCGTCTGGCATACCGGCGAGGAGAAAGGGCTGCTCGGCTCCCGCTTCTTCACCGATCATCCGACCGTCTCACGCGATTCGATCGTGGCGCAGCTCAACATGGACATGGTCGGCCGGGGCGACGCGATCGACGAGACCGGCCGCACCAAGGACGGCATCGCGATCCGCGGCACGCCGACGTACCTGCAGCTCGTCGGGTCACGCCGCCTGTCGACCGAGCTGGGGAACTTGATCGAGACGGTGAACACGCAGGGGCATCACGGCCTGACGCTCGACTACGCGATCGACGCCGACGGCCACCCGTCCAACATCTACTGCCGCAGCGATCACTACTCCTATGCGCGCTACGGCATCCCGATCACCTTCTTCACGACGGGCTTGCACTCGGATTATCACCAGGTGACCGACGAGCCGGAGTACATCGACTACGATCACATGGCGCGGGTCGCGAACTTCGTGGCCGATATCGCGCTCCACGTGGCGGATCTCGATCATCGCGTCGTGGTGGATCACCCCAAGCCCGATCCCGCCGCGCCCTGCCGGCAATAGGGGGCGGCGCGGGCAAGACGATGCGGGCTGGGGGCGACGTTCTGCTGATCTCGTGCTACGAGCTGGGGCACCAGCCGCTGGGCACGGCCTGGCCCGCCGCCTTCCTCGAGCGCGCCGGGTTTCTTCCGGCGCAGATCGATCTCGCCGTCGAGCCGCTGGACGACGCGGCGGTGCGCCGCGCCCGGTTCGTGGGGATCTCGGTGCCGATGCACACGGCCCTCCGCCTCGGTGTGCGGGCGGCGGAGCGCGTCCGCGCCCTCAACCCCGACGCGTTCATTTGCTTCTACGGATTGTACGCGTCGCTCAACGCTCCCTACCTGCTGGCCGGCCGGGGACACGCCGTGCTGGGCGGGGAGCTCGAGCAGGCGCTGGTGTCACTCGTCGAGCAGGTGAGTCGGGGCGAACGACGGGCGAGCGCCGTCGTGTCACGGCCCGTGCTCGCGCGCCTCGATTTCCCGCTGCCCCACCGGACGAAGCCGCCCGGCGCGCCGGGATATGCCCGGCTCGAGCGGGACGGGGCGCTGGTCCCCGCGGGGTATGTCGAGGCCACGCGGGGGTGCCTGCACCACTGTCTCCATTGTCCGATCCCGCCGGTGTACGGCGGGCGTTTCTTCGCGGTGCCCGCCACGACCGTGCTCGCGGACATCCGGCAGCAGGTGGAGGCGGGAGCGGGCCACATCACCTTCGGCGACCCGGACTTCCTGAACGGGCCGGGCCATGCGTTACGCGTGACCCGGGCACTGCACGCGGCGTTTCCCGACGTGACCTTCGACATCACGGCCAAGATCGAGCATCTGGTGCGGCATCGCCCGATGCTCCCCGAGCTGGCGGCGCTCGGCTGCGTCTTCATCGTGTCGGCGGTCGAATCGTTCAGCGACGTCGTGCTGGCGCGGTTGGAGAAGGGACACACGCGGGCCGACGTGTTGACGGCGCTCGCGATCACGCGGGACGCCAACATCGCACTGCGGCCGTCGTTCGTGGCGTTCACCCCGTGGACGACGTTCGACGACTACGTGGAGATGCTGGACATCGCCGTCGCCGAAGGATTGATCGACCAGGTCGATCCGATCCAGTACGCCATCCGGCTGCTCGTGCCGCCCGGCTCGGCCCTGCTCGAGAAGCCGTGGATGCGCGAACACCTGGGCGAGCTGGACGAGACGGCCCTGACGTATCGCTGGAGCCATCCCGATCCGCGCATGGATCGCCTGCACGGGGTGGTGAGCGGGATCGTGGAGGACGCTGCCGAGCGCACCGAGGACGCGGCCGTGACGCTCGGGCGGATCCGCGCCGCCGCCGAGGCGCTCGCCGAGCGCCCGCGGCCCCAGCCCCGCGCAGGCGCGACGCCCCGCGCGCGCCGTCGATCGGCGCGACTCACCGAGCCCTGGTTCTGCTGAGCGGAGCCCAGCAAGGGCCAGTTCGGCCCGATCGTCTGAACTAGAGCTGCGAGCTGCCGGCCAGGGCGGCGAGCGCGCGGTTCCGGTCCGTCTCCGAGCCGATCTTGTTCGCCGCCTCGACGTAGGCCTGGCGCAGCGCGTTCGTGAAGCGCAAGTGCCGCGCGACCGCGACCAGGACGTTGGCGCAATCGTAGTCCGAGCCGATACGGCCGGCGGACGCGATCACCGCCGTCGCTTCGGCCTCGGTCAGGCCGGCGTGCTCGCTGAGCGCGGTGAGCACCCGGGCGTGGTCGTAGTCCGAGCCGATGCCATCGGCCGCCTTGAAGAAGGGGCTCCGTGAGGCGTCGTCCACGCCCGGGCCCTCCGCCACCTGCACCAGCAGCTCCGCCCGGTCGTAGTCCGACGAAATCTGTGCCGCCGAGGTGAGGGCGGCGGCGACCAGCGCGGGCGACGTTTCGCGCTGCGCGAGCACCGTCGCGAGCACACGGCGGCGGTCGTAGTCCGACTCGATGCCGTTCACGGCCTGGAAAAAGGCGGGGCTCATCGCCGCCGTAATCGGGTGCTTCTGGATCAGCACGATGAGCACTTCGGCGAGGTCGTAATCCGACTCGATGTGACCGGCCGAGCCCAGGATGGCCGTCGCGAGCTCATCGGGCAGGTTCTTTCCGGCGAGCACCACCGCGAGCACCCGATGGCGGTCGTAGTCGGATTCGATGTGATCGGCGGCCGTCACGAACGCCGTGCGTGCGGGCTCGCTCAGGGGATAGCGCGCGGCGACGAGCACCAGCACCTCGGCCAGGTCGTAGTCGCTGGAGATCTCGCTCCCCGCCTGCGTCACGACCCGCGCGACGCCTGCCGGATCCAGCCGGCCGTCGGCTACGAGCTCCTGATAGTACAGCCGCTTTGCATAGTCCCCCGAGACCTGGGTGATCTCCTGGAACAGGGCGTCCTGGCCGCGAGTTTGCAGGATCCAGCGGCTGCGCGCTTCCCCGGCATACCCCGTCCGGCGCAGCAGCTCCGTGAGGGTCGCCGTGAGCCACGCGCGGGCCTCGGCATCGTAGGGGCGCTCGGTGTCGTCCACGAACCATCTGTGCGCCACGCCGCCCGGGCCCGGGCGCATCTCCACCCGACGTTTCTGGTCGCCGTCGCGCCGCTCCAACACGACCGAGCCGTTGGGATCGATCTCGGAGATGTCGGTGAAATCGGTGGTGAAGCGGAATTCACCCTCCGCGACGAGCTCCAGGGAGCAGCTGCCAGTCTTGTACAGCAGCTGCGTCCGGCGGCCATCGCTGTGTTCGCTGGAGGTGCTGGAGCTGCTGGTGCTGCCGGAGGCGGTCCGGGACGGCCGAGGCTCGCAGCCGCTCGAATCAGGGGCTGGATCAGGGCGCACGGGCTGCTGCGCCATCGCGCGATGCACCGCCTGCAGTGTCTCCTGCGGATCGTCGCTCGGCGCCCAGGGCAGGGTGGTCTGGGCCGCCTGGTGCGCGGAGAGGCGCGTGGGACGCAGCACGGCGAGCGGCAGCACGACGAGCGCCGCGGCGAGGGCACTGGGGACCGCCAGCCGGCGGCTCACTGCATCGCGACAGCGCGCAGGATCGAGCACGTCGAGGAGGCGGCTGCCGAGCTGGGACGGGCGGGCCATCGCGACGCTGGCGAGTCCGGTGACGGACGCGGCCCGCAGCGTACGGGCGATGTCGAGCAAGTGTCCGGCGTAGTCGGAGGGCTTGGCGCCGCCGGCCAGGACCCGGTCGTCGCATGCCCGCTCGCGCTCGACGCGCAGCCGCGCCGCGGCGACCCAGACGAGGGGGTGGAACCAGTACGCCGCACAGGCGCAGACGGCGAGCAGCTGCGTCAGGCAATCGCGCCGCTCGACATGCGCCAGCTCGTGGAGCAGGACGTCGCGGCGGCGCTCGGCCGACCATTCGCCGGCGTCGGCCGGGAGCAGGACGACCGGCCGGACGATGCCCCAGGTCATCGGCATCGTGGGTCCGGCCGCGGCGAGCAGACGCACCGGCGCGCGCAGCCCCAGCTCGGCGGCGATCGACGCCTGGAGTTCGAGCCAATCCCGCGAGCGGATGGGGTAGGCTCGCCGCGCGATGCGCGCGACCCGCCACGCGCCGGCCAGGTAGGCTCCCAGCACGAGCACCATCCCGGCGACCCACACCGCGACCAGCCACAGGCGACGATCGAGCCCTGCCGCATCGGGAGTCGCCACGACGGTCGAGGTGGTGCTGGTGATGGTAGAAGCCAGGGGCTCCACGACCGTCGTCCTCGCGTGATCACTCCCACGAGGCGCGGGGGATGGCGCCGGATCAGCCACCGGGGCAGGTGCCGGGAGCACCGGCACGCGCCACGCCGGCCCGAACAGCCGGGCCGCCGGAAGGACGAGCGTGCACGCGAGGCCAAGCGTCCAGATCAGGTGCCGGTGCGCGGCCGCGCGCCAGGCGAGGGTGACGACTGCGGCCGCGCCGAGCAGCAGGGTCGCCTTGGCGAGCGTGTCGGGGACGAAGTCGGGCATGGTCACCGTCCTTCTTTCTTGGCCTGGGCGATGAGCCCGGCGAGTCGGTTCAGCTCCGAGTCGGAGAGTCGCGCGTTCGAGATATCGAGCAGGGCCGCGACCGCGGCTTCGGTGGAACCGCCGAAGAAGGTGGTGACGACCTGGCGCAGCGCCGATTCCCGCGCGCGCTCCCGCGGCACGGTCGGGGAGTAGACGTAGCGCGGGCCGTCTTCGATATGGCGCAAGTGGCCCTTGCCCTCGAGTACGCGCAACAACGCGCGGACGGTGGAATAGCTGGGCCGGTCGGGCAGGGCGTCGTGGACGTCGGCGGCGCTGGCGCTTCCGAGGCGGTAGATCACATCCATGATCTGGCGCTCGCGTCGCGACAGTAGGGAGCGGGCCGGGGGTGCCATATGCGCTGCTCCGGATGAAGTGCTAAAATTCTAGCATCATGCTAAAAACTTAGCAACCCCAGGGCTTGACCATTTCTTGACGCAGCCGCCCGAGCTTCCCCGTCGAATTCTCTCTCTCATCGGGGGTCGCTCATGCGCACACTCTGCTCGCTCCTCGCCGTCGCCGTGCTGGCGGCGGCCTGCGACGATCGCGACATCGCGGGAATCAGCGCAAACCGCTCCAATCTGCACGGCGGCGACTTTGGGGACCGGGATGGCCCGGGCCTCACGGTCATGACGTACAACGTCTACTACGGCACCGATCCGGCGCCGCTCCTGACCACGCCGCTCGATCAGGTTCCGTTCGTCGCGGCCGGGGTGTGGGCGCTGGCGCAGCACACGGACTTCCCGGCGCGCGCCGGGGCCCTGGCGGCGTTGATCGCGACCCGCCGACCGCACCTCGTCGGCCTGCAGGAGGCGGCCGTCTATCGGCTGCAGCACCCCGGAGATGCCGCATTCGGTGGAGCGACGCCGGCGACGGCCGTCGTGTACGATTTTCTGGCGCTGCTCGTCGATTCCCTCTCGGCGCGCGGTCTCCACTACGTGGTCGCCGCGGCGGACTCGACCACGGACGTGGAGCTGCCGGCGTTCACGGGAATCGACGGGGCGGGAAACCCGACCTTCGACGACGTCCGTCTGACCGACCGGGATGCGGTGCTCGCCCGCGCCGACGTCCAGTTCGCCAATGTGCAGCACGGCAAGTACCAGGCGTTCATTCCCGTGAGCTTCGGCTCGGTGCAGACGGGAGTGTTCGAGGGATGGGCGTCGGTGGATGCGACGATCCACGGTCGGACGATCCGGTTCGTCTCGACGCACCTCGAAGCACAGCTGGCCGTCCCCGTGCAGGTGGGGCAGGCGCAGGAGCTGCTCGGGTTGCTGCAGTCCGAGACCCGGCCCACGATTCTCGTCGGCGACTTCAATTCCGACGTGTTGGGGCAGGTTCCCGGCACCGCCACCCCGTCCTACGGCCTGATCACGGGGGCAGGATTTGCGGATAGCTGGCTTCGACCGCACCAGCGGGACCCGGGCGCCACGTGCTGTGAGCGCGCGGATCTGGGCAATCCACAGGCCACCCTGAATCAGCGGATCGACTTCGTCTTCACGCGACATTTGCCGCGATTCGCCGTCCCGCTGCGCCGTGAAGTCGTGGGCGACCGTCTCGGCGATCGGACCGCCGGCGGGCTCTGGCCCTCCGATCACGCCGGGCTCGTCGCGTCGTTCGTGTGGCCGCCCATGGGGCCGTGGCGGGATGGGGCGGACGTGGCTGAGTGATGGCCGGCCTCGTGACGCTGCGGCGTCCGTGGCTGCAACTGGTGCCGGCGGCCCCCAAGGCTACATTGGCGAGGCCGCCGGCCATGGCCTCGTTCTTCGAGCAGTTCCGCGGGTTCCTCGCACACCACACGGGCTTGAATCGGCCGGTGGCGGTGAAGACGCTGTTGCCCGGATGATCGAGCTCGAGCTGCTTGGCCCGGTGCGGGTCAGCGTGAACGGGGCCGCGCCGCCCGCGGAGCTGTTGTGGCGCAAGAACCTCGCGCTCCTGATGTACCTCGCCTGCTCCCCCAAGCGGAGCCGCACCCGCGATCACCTGATCGGCCTGTTGTGGCCCGACAAGTCCGACCACGCGTCGAGGCGTTCCCTCACCGTGGCCCTCTCCACGATCCGGCAGGTCATCGGTGACCAATGCATTGAGACGATCGCGGATCAGGTTCGACTCAAGGCCGATACCGTGCGTCTCGACACCGATCAGTTCGTACGGTTGAGCGCTGCGGAAGATTGGCGGGCGGCCGCCGCCCTCGTGTCCGGAGCCTTCGCCGAGGGGCTGGCGGTGCCGGGAGCGACCGGATTCGAGGAGTGGCTCAGCGGCGAGCGACGAGTCTGGAGCGGCCGTGCGGTCGACGCGTTGTTGCGACTCGCGCATGGGGAGCTGGACCGCGGTGCCCAGCGTTCGGCGGTGAATACCGCGCGGCGGGCCGTGGCGATCGCGCCCACCAGCGACGCGGCAGTCCTGACGTTGATGCGAGCGCTGGCATTGGATGGGGACCATGCCGCCGCACTCCGGGAGTTTGACGAGTTTGCCTCGCGACTCGCCGCCGACGTCGGCACCCAGCCCAGTAGCGCGTGCGCCGCTCTGGCCGAGCGCATCCGCCAGACGCCGGGCGTGGCCGGGCCGCGAGGTCGCGGCTTCACGTCGGAACGGCGCCGCGCGCCCCTCGTGGGCCGCGGCCCGGAGCTGGAACGTCTGATCGAAGAATGGCGGAGCGGACGAGACGCCTGTCGGGCCGTCGCGACCCTTCTCCTGGGCGACGCCGGCGTGGGGAAGACGCGGTTCGCCGACGAGTTGACGTCCCGCATGCGCTTCGAAGGGTCCGCCACCGCGGTGATCCGGGCGGTCGAGGGCGACCTCGCCGCACCCTGGAGCGGCGTCCTTGGGCTTGCGCGTGGCGGCTTGCTCGCAGCGGGAGGGGTCGCCGGTGCCGCGCCGGACGCCCTGGCCTGGTTTGCCGAGCGCATTCCCGAATGGGCCGACCGTTTTGCGGCGACCCGACACGTGTCGGCGGAGGAGGCACCGGTTCGGGCGCTGAGCGAGGTGCTGAGCGCGACCCTCGCCGTGCAGCCGGTCGCGCTGGTCGTGGACGACGCGGAGCTGCTGGACCGCGATTCATTGCTTGCGCTCGGCGCCATCTTGCGCGATCTCGTCGACCGCCCGCTCTACGTTCTCTGCACGGCGAACGGAGCCACGACGCGGCCGGAGCTCGAGGCGCTGCGCGCGCGTCTCGGTCGTGACGTGACGGGTGGGGTGGTACGACTCGGTGCGCTCGAAACCGCGGATATCAAAGTGCTGGCGCACTGGGCCTGCCCGGACTATGCCGATGTCGAATTGGAGCGCCTCACACGCCGCGTGAGCACCGACTCTGCCGGTCTGCCCCTGCTGGTGGTGGAGCTGCTGAGCGCAGTGGCCGCCGGCCTCGATCTCGCCAGGGTCCGGGGAGCCTGGCCGGAAGCCTTTCGCACGCTGGATCAGACCCTCCCGGGGGAGCTGCCCGAAGCTGTGGTCGGCGCCATACGGGTCGGTTTTCGGCGCCTCAGCCCGGCGGCACAGCGTCAGCTGCAAGCCCTCGCAGTGCTCGACGGACGTGTGACAGCCGAGCGGCTGGCGCGCGCATCGGGCCTCGCACCCGACGCAGGGACGGAAGCGCTCGATCAGCTCGAGTGGAACCGTTGGATCGTCGCCGATGGCCGAGGCTACGCGTTCACCGCCCGTATCGTGCGCGAGGTCGTCAAGCAGGACCTGGTCCTGCCAGGACAACGACAGCGCCTGGTGGAGGCCGCGGGCCCCGACTGAGGCCAGGGCGGCACCCTCACCTCGCCCCCGGCCGATTCTCCCATACCACGTTGATGATCACCCAGTGGCCGTTCCACCGGATCTCCTGCAGGTAGTCCACCCACCCGGTCGCGTCGATCTTCACCATCGCGGCGTTGCCGAAGATGTCCAGGATCTTGACGTCCTCGCGCCGCTCCGCGGGGGGTGCCGCGGAGTGATGGCCGGTCCCCTGCACGAGCTCGAGCGCGGTCAGATCCACGAGGTGGCTGTGCCCCATGGAATCGGCGTAGACGAGCCGCTTGGCGAGGTGAGTGTGCAGTGCCCGCTCCATGCGAGGCGCGTCGGCCGAATACCAGCCGTCGATGTAGTCGAGGGCGGTCGCGCGGATCGCGGCGCTGTCGGCGGCGCTTTGGGCGCGGGCGAGCGGTGCGAGCCCGCAGACGAGGCCCAGCGACAGGAAGAGAGACGCTTTCACGGGAGAGCTCCGGGTCGGGGAGCGTCAACGCTGCGGTGCCGGGGCAGCGGCGACAATGTCGCCGCCGCCGACACGGTGCTTCGTGGGATGAATGCGGACGAGCGCGGGACGAATGGGACGCCCGCCGCACCGGCTCCGCTTGCCACCGTTGCCTGCTCGCGCTCGCCCTCCCCAGATTGAGCCATGGATTTCGTTCGCGGCCGCGCCGCCCGCATCCTCTTCGTGTGGCTCGGCGTGGGAGTGTTCTTCAGCGCGCAGAACGTGCTCGTGCGGATCTCGCGCCGCGGGACCATCGAGTGGCAGTGGGACATCTTCCACGAATTCGTCTATGCGCTGACGTGGGCTGCCTGCACGCCGATTGTGCTGGCCGCGGCGCGGCGCTGGCGTCTCGAGCCGGGAACCGGCCTCGGTTCGGTGCCGCGCCACCTCGGCCTGATGCTCCTGCTGGCGCCGGTCCAGATCACCGCGACGTATCTGTTCCACTACGCGGTCCTCAAAGGGCTCGGGATGCCTCCCGCTCCCGATCTGGGGAAGTGGCTGGCGGGCCTGGGGCCGGGCATCGTGTGGGGGACCTTCACCGGATGCCTGTATTACTGGCTCATCCTCGGCGTGCACACGGCATTCATCTATCCACGACTGTACCACGCCGAGCGCTCTGGTGCTGCCGAGCTGGCTACGCGGGCCGCACGGCTCGAGAGCCGCCTCGCCCATGCGCAGCTCGACGCCCTGCGGTTGCAGCTCCATCCGCACTTTCTCTTCAACACGCTGAACGCGATCGCGGCGCTCGCCGCGGCCGATCCCGCGCGCGCCCAGCGCATGCTGGCGCGCCTGGGTGAGCTGTTGCGGCAAACCCTCGAAGGCGACGGAGCCGCGGAGGTGTCGGTCGAGCGCGAGCTGGCGCTGCTCGCCCCCTACATCGACATTCAGCGGATGCGGTTCGGAGAACGGTTGCGCTACCGGGAGGAGATCGCGCCCGAGAGCCGGGCCGCGCTGGTGCCGGCGCTGATCCTCCAGCCGTTGGTCGAGAACGCGGTGCAGCACGGCGTGAGCCGTCGCCCCGACGGCGCGACCATCGTGCTCCGGGTCGAACGGGCGGGCGACCGGCTCAGCCTGGAAGTCGAAGACGACGGGCCCGGCCTCACCCCCGAGCCACCGGTGACCGGCATCGGCCTGGCCAACACCCGCGCGCGACTGGCACAGCTCTATCCGGACTCGCACGGGTTCGCGCTTCGCCCGGGTCCCGCGGGAGGCGCCGTGGTCCGGATCGACATCCCCTACCGGACGGCGGGCTGATGCGCATCGTGATCGTGGACGACGAGCCGCTCGGCCGGCTCGCGGTGCGCCAGCAGCTCGCGGCGCTGCCCGAGGCGGAGATCGTCGCCGAGTGCGGGGACGGGGCCGCCGCCGTGGAGGCGATCGTCCGTGAATCGCCGGACCTCGCCTTTCTGGACGTTCAGATGCCCGGACTGTCGGGGTTCGACGTGCTGGAGCGCGTCGGGTCGGAAGCGGTGCCGGCGGTCGTCTTCGTGACCGCGTACGACCGCTATGCGCTGCGCGCGTTCGAGGCCCACGCGGTGGACTACCTCCTCAAGCCGATCGATCCGGACCGGTTCCGTGAGGCCTACGCGCGAGCCGCGCGCGCCACGGAGCGCGACGGCCGGGAGCGCGCTGCGGGACGTCTCGAAGCGCTGATCGCCCAGCTCGCCGGGCGGCCCCGCGAGATCGTCGCGCCGGTCGAGCGCCTTGTCGTCCGGGAGAACGGACGGCTGCAGTTCGTGCCCGTCGCCTCGATCGAGTGGGTGGAGGCCGCGGGGAACTACGTGAAGCTGCACGTCGGCGCCACCGAGCATCTGATGCGTCAGACGGTCGAGCGCACCGCGGGGCGCCTCGGCGATCGATTCGTCCGCATCCGGCGCTCCGCCCTGGTCAACGTCTCGGCGATTCGCGCGCTCGAGCCGTACGGCAAGGGGAGCTATGTCGTGTTCTTGCGTGACGGCACCAAATTGATCTCCAGCCGGTACGCCGGCGCCGCCCTGCGCCGCCTGGCCGAGACCTGAGTCATTTCAGAATGGAGGGACCACACCATGAAGCGTTTCATCGCCTTCGCGCTCGTCGCCGCCATCCAGGGCCCCGCGGTCGTCGAATACCCGCTGCCGCGCTCGGGAGCGTTCCCGCATGACCCGGCGGTGAGCCAGGACGGCAGCGTCTGGTACACGGATCAGCGCAACAGCTTCATCGGACGGCTCGATCCTGCCTCGGGCAAGGTCACCGACTACCCCACACCGACGGCGGGGTCCGGCCCCCACGGGATCATCGTGGCTCCGGACGGCGCGGTGTGGTACACGGGAAATGCCAAGGGGCTGATCGGGCGCCTCGATCCCGCGAGCGGCGCCATCAAGGAGTTTGCGATGCCCGCCGCGGCCCGTGATCCGCACACGCCGCTGTTTCACGACGGAAAGGTCTGGTTCACGGCGCAGGGCGCCAACCTCTACGGTTGTCTCGATCCCGCGACCGGAGCGGTGAAGACGTTCCCGCTCACGAAACCCGATTCACGGCCCTACGGCCTCGTGGCGGCGTCGGACGGCTCGCTCTGGATGGCGCTCCTGGGGTCGAACACGATCGGCCGCATCAATCCGGCGGACGGGGTGCTGCGCGAGTTCTCTCTGCCCGCGGTCGGCGCACGGCCGCGCCGCCTGCAGGTGGACCCGAAGGGGATCGTCTGGTACACGGACTTCGCCCGCGGCTACCTCGGCCGTCTCGATCCGGCGACCGGGCAGGTTCGCGAGTTCGCGAGCCCCGGTGGGAGCGGCAGCGGGCCGTACGGAATCGCCATCGCGCCCGATGGGCGGATCTGGTACGACGAAGCCGGGACGAGCCAGATCGTGGTATTCGATCCTGCGACGGAGCGTGCGCAGACGGTGGCGATCCCCACGCGCGGTGCCATCGTGCGCAACATGACGGTCGATTCGACCCGGGGCCGCTTGTGGCTCGCGCTGAGCGGGACCCAGCGGCTGGGGCGGATCGACGTGGGTGCAGGCCGGTAGGCCGCTTGATGGCTGCTTGACCGGGGTGGACGATGATCCTGCATCCTCCACACGGAGCGTCTGCAATGAATCGCGTGACTGGCCTGCTCTCCTGCATCCTGGCGACCTGGGCGAGCGCCGTTCCGGCGCAGGTCCTCCAACCCTGGAGCGAGCCGACGATCAAGAGCGTCTCGCTCGACGCCCTCCGGCCGTCGTTCGACGGCGGCGGGACCTCGGCCCTCACGACGGTGGACCAGCTCAGCGTCCGCTATCCCTTCAAGTCGGTCGTGCTCATGGCGGAGTTTCCCTTCGTCAACGCCAAGGCGGACGGCGCGCCCTCCGGGGCCCTCCTGATCGGAAACCCGCTCGTGGGGGTCGCCACAGCGCCGAGCTCGGCGCTCATCGCCGACTTCGGCATACGGATTCCCGTCGTCAGTGCTTCGACAGCGGAGCGGCAATTCGCCCAAGAAGTGGGCGTGTTCAGCGACTTCATGGACCTCGAAGCCTACGGAGAGGATCTGCTCAGCATCCGCGCGACGGGAGGGTACCGGGTCCGTTCGCCCAACCACCTCGGCATGCGGTTCGCACTTCGTCCGACGTTCGTGGCCCCGGTCGGCAGCAACTCAGCCGATTCCGAGCTGTTCCTGGACTATGGAGTTCAGGGAGGCTACGAGACCGACCGCGCCAGCTTCGGCATCACGTTCACCGGCAGGGCACTGGTCACGGAGTCGGGGAGCATCGGCGAGCGCACGGTGCACGACCTGGCACTGGGCGGCTCGGCGACGTTTGGCCAGTTTCGCCCGGGCCTGCTCATTCGCGTGCCGCTCGAAAAGGACCTCGGCGATCTGCTGAAGTATTCGGTGGGTCTCAAGCTCGAGGTCGCTTTCTGACGGCGACTCCCTAGGGACTGCCGGCGAGCCACCGAGCGCGCAGCGCCCGCTGCCGCTCGGTGGCTTGGGGGAGTTCCTCGAGCCGCACCGTCGGACGGTCGAACCCCGTCGCGACGACCGTCGTCCGGAACGGACCGCTCGCTCGCATGACCTCGATCCGCACCGTGTCTCCGATGCGCAGCCCACCGAACAGTGTCCGGAAAGCGGCCATGTCGGCGAGCGGCGCGCCGTTCACCGCGGCGATCCGGTCGCCCGTGTGCAGTCCCGCGCGTCCCCAGATGCTCGCGGGATTCGAGATGAGGAGACTCACCGACCGCGCTCCGGGAGGGACCCAGCCATACACGCGCAGGTCGGTCGCGGGTTGCCCGTCACGTCCCAGCGCGGGGGACCAGGAAATGCTGGTGCGGAGCCCGACCAGGCGGAGGTAGCGGTCGAAGTCTATCGGCGTGGCGGCCCGGACGTAGCGATCGAAGAAATCCCCGACCGCACAGCCACAGACGTCCGCGACTGTCCGCTGGAGATCGCGTCCGGTATAGCCGTGCTCACCCGAGAAGCGCTCGAGTGTTGCGCGCACCACATCGTCCAGAGACCGCTGGCCGTTGGTGGCGTCGCGCACGACGAAATCGAGCATCGTGCCGAGCAATTCCCCCTGAAGATGGGTGCTGGCACTGTAGTCCCCGAGCACGCCCGGCGGCGCGCCGTAGGACACGACGCTCACGCTCTCCGGAGAGAATCGGGAGTTCCCCGGGCTCGCCACATAACGCGCGATCAACCCCGCGACGTGCATGCTCCGCGTGGAGTCGTCGTTGGGCAGGCCGGCGCGGCGCCGCAGCAGGTCGGCGTAGAACATGGTGATGCCCTCGCCCCACCACAGGCCGCGCGATCGCGGCGGCGTACGGTAGTCCACGTCGCCGTATTCCACCGGATGAATGCGCATCAGGTTCCAGGTATGGAAGTACTCGTGCGCGGTTTCGCTGAAGAAGTCGGTCAGACCCTGTGCGAGCCGGGCGCTCGGTGCACCGAGCGATACCGAATTGCGGTGCTCGAGCGACCCCACGGCGCCGTCCTGGATCTGGAACGTGAAGTCCCGATAGGGCGCCCGCCCGAACAGCGCCACCGCCGCACGCGCGAGCCGCTCCAGTCCGGCGACGAGCGCGGCCGTGTCGAACGGTTGTGCGTCGGGGAGCGGCCAGTACACCACGCGGTGCGGCACGCCGTCCACCGCGAAGCGCCAGCTGCGCAGCTGGCCCAGGAGGATCGGCCCGTCCACCAGGGTGGCTACGCTGGGCGCGTAGAATGTGGTGGGGTCGACGGTCTGCTCGAGCCCGGTGGCGATGTCCCACCCGGACGGTAGCGCGAGCCTCACGTGGGCGGCGATCCGCGTCGCGCCGACGATGTACAGGAAGCCGTGCGGACCGCCCACGAGCCCGCCGGTGGGAGACAGAAACGGCATCCACGCGGAGCGGACCGGCCCGACGGCGGCGGGGAGCTGCAGACGGTATCGCAGCACGCTCTCCCCGCCGGGAGCGACGACGCGCCACACGGCGCTGTCCTCGCGGGTGACGGTGGACCCGGCCGCCCCCTCGACCCGGAGATTCACCACGAACCGCCAGTAGCGATCGTCGTACTCGGGGTGCGCCACCATCGCCAGACGGAACGTGTCCGGGGCGTGGCCGATCCGCATCTCGACGTCGAAGCCGGAGAGATCGGCGCTGTCCACCCGCAGGGTGTAGGCGACGACGGGCTGCGCGTCGCGGACGGCGGCGCCATGTTGTTGGGCCGTCAGGCCGCCCGCGAGCGGTCCCAGGGCGACGAGAGTGGCGATGATGGCGACGGGTCTCGACATGGCGGCGGCTCCCAAAGGTTCGATGGTTCGATGCCGGCGGCCGGCGCCCGGTTTGGAGCTGGCCCGAATCGAGCTATGGTTTGAGGGGAACCGATGGAGACCCAGCGCAGCCCCGACCACTTCTCCCGCGTTGCCGACGGCTACGCGGCGTATCGCCCCGCATACCCCGCCGCGCTGGTGGACCTCCTGGCGGACCTCGCGCCGGCGCACGACCTGGCCTGGGATGCGGGGTGCGGCTCGGGTCAGTTATCGGTTGGACTGGCGCACCGGTTCACGCGGGTGATCGCCACCGACGTCAGCGACGAGCAGCTCGCCCGGGCCGCACCGCACGCCCGCGTCGAATACCGCCGGGCCGGCGCCGACGCTTCGGGGATTCCCCCGGGGACGGTGGATCTCGCCGCGGCTGCGCAGGCGGCGCACTGGTTCGACCTGCCGGCCTACTATGCGGAAGTCCGGCGGGTCAGCCGCCCCGGTGCGATCCTCGCCCTCGTGAGCTACGGTCTGATCCGGATCGCGCCCGAGATCGACCCGGTTATCGATGCGTTCTACGAGACGTTGGGGCCCCATTGGCCGCCCGAGCGCCGTCATGTTGAAGACGGCTACCGATCGCTGCCGTTCCCCTTCGAGGAGCAGGCAACGCCTCCGCTGGACATGCGCGAGACCTGGACGCTCCCTCATGTACTCGGGTACGTGGAGACCTGGTCTGCCCTGCGGGGGGCGGAGCGCGAAACGAATCCCGCGCCATTCGAAGACTTCAGACGCGAGCTTGGGCGTGTCTGGGGCGCCGCGGGCGCCCGACGGCCGGTACGGTGGGAGCTGGCGCTGCGCGTGGGCCGCATCGGCACCTGAGCCCCGCGATCAGCGCACGCCCACTTCGTCGAGGTGGCGCAGCAGGTCCGCGGGGTCCTGATAGACCCGGTAGGCGCCGGATCGCTCGAGTTCGTCCTGTCCGTACCCACCCGACAAGAGCCCGACACCGAGGGCGCGGGCTCGCTGTGCCGCGAGGAGATCCCAGACGCTATCCCCGACGACCACGGATTCGGTGATCGGGATTCCCAACCGTTCGGCAGCCGCCAGGAAGAGATCGGGATCGGGTTTGGCGTGCTCCACCTGGTCGCGCGTGATCACGGGGACGTCGGCGGGGATGCCGAGCATGGCGAGCGTCGGCTTGGCGCTCTCGATCCAGCCGCTCGTCGCGACCGCCCAGGGAACATGGAGACGCGACAGATGCGCGAGCAGGTCGCGTGCGCCGGGGAGCGGGCGTACCGTCCCGGACAACCGGGCGTAGGCTTCCGCGTGAAAGCGCCGGACCCGTTCGAGGTCCTCCGGGCTCATTTCGCGTCCCGTCTCGCGCAGGAACGCATTGACCAGCAGCCCCCCGCTCATGCCGATGCGACGATGGATCCGCCACACCGACAGCTCGACTCCGACCCGCTCGAGGGCTTCGCGCCAGGCGAGCACGTGCTGGTACACGCTGTCCACCAGCGTGCCGTCGAGGTCGAACACGAATGCCGGCGTCCCGCTCATCTGGTGGACGCGCCGGCGTCGGGCGAGCGCGACCGCTCCCGTCCCAGTCGCCGTCCCACGATCATCTTGACGAGCAGCCGGTCCGTCGCGGGGGTGAGTCCCACGCCGAGGCCGAGATTGAATTCCCAGTTCTCGCCGAGGTTGAGGTCGACGGCCGGAATGAGCTGCTGCGCGCTGCGATCGAGCGGGAGCGGATCTCGCACCGCGCCGAACCCGCCGTAGTACTCCAGCGCCGCGGTCACCTTCGGAGAGACATCGACCGTCACCTGGACGTTGGGGGAGAAACCGAACCCTTCGCCCGCACCGGGCCCTTTGAGTGCGCGATCGAACACGGGGTTGAGCGAGACGTAGAGCGGCCCGAACCGCCGGTCCACGATCGGCCGGATCTCCCAGGTCCAGGTGTCTTCCGAGTAGGCCCGCCGCTGATACCCGATCTCCTGTGACACGCTGACGCCAACCGGCCAGTGCCAGCGCGCGGGCGCGCTGAGCCGCGGCCGGATATGGTCACCCACCCACTGCCACCCCGTGCCCGCCTGGGCGCTCGTGAAGACGTAGAACCCGACCTCCAGCCAGTCGCTGAAGCCGTGGGTGATCTCGACCGTTTCATGCAGGGCGTGCCGGCTCGTGAGGACGCCGCCGGTTCCTGCCACCCCGTCGAACGTGTAGTTGCTGTGCAGCTC
>Ga0326732_1000126_pt1 | contig 17747 bp, 13 predicted proteins | sample MHFSIPfraction_4_FD_207644 | JGI IMG/M metagenome (GOLD analysis project Ga0326732, IMG submission 207644) | Lab enriched peat soil microbial communities from Michigan Hollow, Ithaca, NY, United States - MHF12FN SIP fraction | ecosystem: Environmental > Terrestrial > Soil > Wetlands > Peat...
GGCGAAGCCTCGTGCGCGGTCATCAGCCCGGTCGAGGCCGTCAATATCCTCGGCAGCATGCTCGGCGGCTACAACGTCAAGCCGCTCGTCGACGCCCTCAGCAATGCCGACCAGTCCGTTGCCGCCGGTGCCGCAGAGGCCCTGAAGATGACCCTGCTGGTTTACGATTCATTCGATGCCGTGGTAGAGATGTCAGGAAGCAACGTTTTCGCCAGGTCGGTGCTCGACTCCTGGGCGAACGGCGAGTGGTTCACCTCGCTGCCGACCCTTCCTGAAAAGATGACCCTCACCGTATTCAAGGTCCCCGGCGAGACCAATACCGACGACCTCTCTCCCGCAGGCGAAGCCTTCACCCGAAGCGACATCCCGATGCACGCCCTGAGCATGCTCCGTTCGAAGATGGACAATCCGATCGCGACCATCGCCAGCCTGAAGGAGAAGGGGCATCCACTCGCCTATGTCGGCGACGTCGTGGGCACCGGATCGAGCCGCAAGTCCGGCATCAACTCCGTGCAGTGGCACCTCGGCCAGGACATTCCTGCCGTACCGAACAAGCGCACCGCCGGTGTGGTGATCGGCAGCATCGTGGCGCCGATCTTCTTCAACACCGCAGAGGATTCGGGCGCGCTCCCGATCCAGGCCGACGTTACCTCCATGGAGACCGGGGACGTCATCGACGTCTACCCGATGGCCGGCAAAATCGAGAAAAACGGCCAGCTGATCGCCAGCTTCGAGCTCGAACCGAACACGCTGGCCGACGAGGTCAGGGCCGGCGGCCGCATTACCCTCATCATCGGCAGGAACCTTACCCGCAAGGCTCGCAAGGTGCTCGGGCTCGGCGACGAGACGATCTTCAGCAAACCCCAGCAGCCAGCCGACACCGGCAAGGGATACACCCTCGCCCAGAAGATGATCGGCAAGGCTTCCGGCCTGCCCGGCGTCCGGCCCGGCATGTACGTCGAGGCGGAAACGCTCACGGTCGGTTCACAGGACACCACCGGCCCGATGACCAGGGACGAGATCAAGGAGCTTGCCGCCCTGAGCTTCAGCGCCGACCTGTTCATGCAGAGCTTCTGCCACACGGCGGCCTATCCGAAGCCGTCGGACGTGAAGATGCACCGCAGCCTTCCCTATTTTATCATGAGCAGGGGAGGGGTCTCCCTGAAGCCCGGCGACGGCGTGATCCATACCTGGCTTAACCGGATGGTGCTGCCCGATACGCTCGGCACCGGAGGCGACTCGCACACCCGTTTCCCGATCGGTGTCTCGTTCCCGGCAGGTTCGGGCCTCGTCGCCTTCGCAGGCGTGACCGGCACCATGCCGCTGAATGTGCCCGAATCGGTCCTGGTTCGCTTCAAGGGCGAGCTCCAGCCGGGCATCACCCTGCGTGACCTGGTCAACGCCATTCCCTACGTGGCGATCAGGAAAGGACTTCTGACGGTCGAGAAGAAGGGCAAGAAGAACATCTTCGCCGGAAGGATCCTCGAAATCGAAGGGTTGCCGCAGCTCAAGGTCGAGCAGGCATTCGAGCTTTCCGATGCCTCAGCCGAGCGGAGCGCAGCGGCATGTACGGTCAGGCTCGACAAGGCGCCGGTGATCGAATACCTCGAATCAAACGTCAAACTGCTCGGCCAGATGATCGAGGAGGGATACGGCGACGCCGAGACCATCCGCCGCCGCATCGGCAAGATGCAGGAGTGGCTCGCCGATCCTCAGCTGCTCGAGCCTGACGCCGATGCCGAGTACGCGTCGGTCATCGAGATCGACATGTCGGAGATCAAGGAGCCTATCCTTGCCTGCCCGAACGATCCGGACGACGTTGCGACGCTCAGCGAAGTGCTTGCGGACTCGAAACGCCCGAAACAGATCGACGAGGTTTTCGTGGGAAGCTGCATGACCAATATCGGCCACTTCCGCGCTCTCGGCGAGGTGCTTCGCGGCAAAGGCCAGGCAAAGGCCAAGCTCTGGGTGGTGCCGCCGACCAAGATGGACCTCAAGAAGCTTGCCGAAGAGGGCTATTACGCGGTGTTCGGCGCTGCCGGTGCCAGGGCGGAAGTGCCGGGATGCTCGCTCTGCATGGGCAACCAGGCGCGCGTTGCGGACAACGCGGTGGTCTTCTCGACCAGCACGAGGAACTTCGACGATCGCATGGGCAACGGGGCCCAGGTCTATCTCGGCTCTGCCGAGCTCGCGGCCGTCTGCGCCCTCAAGGGCCGGCTCCCTGAGCTTGAGGAGTACAGGGAGATCGTGGGATCGCTTGCCAAGGACGCCGACAAGGTCTACAGTTACCTCAATTTCCATCAGGTCGGACGCGAGGAGCTGCAGATGCTGGTCGACTGACGATTATTTGCTTGGGAGACCACGCAAATAATCGCATATTAGTCTATACAGCGTTGTTTGAAAAATCACTGTTATTCGTTATTATGTGTGAGCTGAACAAGCTGTTACATTACTCGAAAACCCAAATGCATTGGAACCATGAAAAAACTTTTCGCTTTCCTTTTCCTCTTGAGCTCAGTTTCTTTCGTTGGCTGCGCACAGAAGGCTCCTGAAGCTCCGGTCGAAGAGCCGAAGCAGGAAGCTCCTGCAGCTGCACCTGCTGCTGCACCTGCCGCCGATCAGGCTGCACCTGCTGCCGCTCCGGCTGCTGCTCCTGCCGCTGGCGAAGCTGCACCTGCTGCTGCTCCGGCTGCGAAATAAGTTCTCTAACAAGGACTTTGCACCAAAGGAGACAGAGGCAACTCTGTCTCCTTTTTTTTTATTCATTTTTTCAGCATTCAGGAAAAGCCCAACACCATCCGGGAAAATCGATTCCCGACTCCGCCTCATCTGATTCCGGCAAATCGCCTTGCTATTCGTTCAGATTATTTTCTGGCAGTACATTTTTATCCCCTTGGAGCGCCGTGCTCCAGCCCCGCTTTTTTCGATATCGTTACATCCTGCTGTCATTCCTGTGACTTCTTTTGCCCAGGAGCACTGGCAAATCGCCTGAGCATCAGCGGCGTGCCCCTGAAGTCCAGTACCATTGCCGAACCGCTTATCTCCTTTATCGCCAGGCCCTCAGTATATTTTACCCGGTAGTATCCGAATCAGTACCCTCCACTGAACCCCCGACTTCCCGGATATCATGAATCCTCGCTTTGTCGTTCACGATTCCATCGCTGTTCCGGCGACTGAATTCAGTCTGTTCCTAAGTACGCTCTGTCATGAACGTCTCCAGGAACGCTATTCGAACGTAGCAGGATTTTTTCGATGAAAAGCTTTGCTGCGGTCGGGTCCGTCATTGGATTGGCACTCCTCCTCGCCTACCTGGCTGGCTACACTATTGGCAGAAGGCGAAGACGGGCAGAGGAAAACAACGGAGAGGCTGCCGTGCGAAGGGTACTCTCAAGAGTATTCGCAGGCAGAGACTTTCACCTTATGAACAGCATCACCATGCCAACTGGGGATGGGACTACACAAATCGACCACATATTGATCTCTCGTTTCGGAGTCTTTGTCGTAGAGACAAAACATTTTACAGGTTGGATTTTCGGAAATGCGTCGAGCCGAAAATGGACGCAAGTAGTTTTTTATAAAAAAAATCGGTTCCAGAACCCCTTACATCAGAACCATAAACACGTAATGACTGTCCGGGACGCACTAGATTTTCTTCCTTCGGAAGACGTCCATTCAGTTGTGGTCTTCACCGGTAATGCACAATTCAAAACCTCGCGCCCTGAAGGTGTTTTTCGTCTCGATGAACTTGTCAGTCACATCCAGTCATTCCGCGAGGAGAGGATAAGTGAGAACCGCATGCAGTTCTGTGTAGGCAGGTTGGAGACAAGGCGCAGAATGATCAGTGGTCGAACCGATGTGGAGCACCTGGCGTATCTGGACTCGAAATTTGGAAGTGTCAACTGAAGATGTGTGTTTGAGTCGAAGACAACACGCAAAGTACAGGCCATGGCACCAAAGATGCGCCCACATTGAGCAGCGCTCCTTCATCTTGGTAAAAATCCGTTTCCTGATCGTCTTCAGGGCTGTTCCTGAGTACGCTTACTCATGAATGTGCCTGAGAACCATTGATATGTCGGAATTAATTCGGGTTGGAAATATACGGCACCTGAAAAGACGGCAGGGGGAGATTGATAATCCTGATTTCAATAAGTTTGATGGTGATCAATCTTTGAGTGTCTGAATTTTTTATGAGAAATGTATGTTGACATTTACTTCCAGACTATACTTCTCAATCATGAATATTGAAACGATGACAACTATTGCAGAACTTCAGGCACAGGAAGCTGAAATCCGGAAACAGATTGATCGGCTCAGGGCAGAAGGCAAACGAAATGCCATTAGAGAGATCAAAGCCAAAATGGCTGAGTATGAGATAACCGCGGATGAACTTCAGGGGACATCAACGGCAACAACCACTAAGGCTCCGAAAGCACCTTCTGTTGTCAAATATCGAAAGAGTGAGACAGAGACATGGGTTGGCAGAGGACCCAAGCCTCAGTGGGTGAAAGATTATGAGGCTGCCGGTGGGAGCATCAGGGACTTTCTGGTACAGTAAGGCTGAGAATAGAAATGTGCTTTTCGAGGATGTAAGTGAAGAAGGAAAGTTATTCTCGATCCAAATGGCACCGGAGCGGAGCTCGTTCTGAAGCGACGGAGGCGGTGCCTTCGGCATAAGTTGCTGATGGGCAACAAAAAAGACACGGTACATGCCGTGTCTTTTTTGTTACTGATGCAGAAATCTGTCGTGAAGGGCACGTGAGCCAGGACTACGGTACCATGTAAAAATTTTATTTTCTGAGGATCAATGGCGCTGAATCATTGGCTGACGGTTGGAAAGCTGTCAGTCTTTAAGCTTTTCAGCGAGATCCCGAATAGCGTTGCTTAATGACAGCAAAGCATTTTCAAGGCCATCCTTGAGTTGCTCCCATGCGTCTTCTCCTGCCGACCCCAGTTCGTTCAGCTTTTCCTTCATGGCAGTAATACTGTGCTCAAGATTATCCATCTGTTCGGCATGTCCTATTTTGGATTCTGCTATGGACTTATTCGTTTTAGCCTGAAATTCGGCCAATTTTGCCTGTGCCAGATTCAGCTCGGCCTCTGCTTTTTGTTTGTAAGCATCTTGTAAACTCATAAGGATCTCCTTGGGATTTGGATGTTTTCGGGTAAAAAAGGTGGTTGAAAGGACACTGCCACCTTTTTGATTTTTCATGAACCTTGAATCAGTTGTATTCCGCTAATTAACTGAGTACCGATCTGTATCTCCATCAGCGGCGAGGTTCGTTGCTCCGCTGTTGCTCCAGTAACCGTTTGTTGTTTTCGTCACTTCGCTGCTGCTCCAGGGTTCGCCTGCTGTTCTCGTCACTCCGCTGCTGGTCCAGGGTTCGCTGCTTGTTTTCATCGCTCCGCTGTTGGTCCAGGGTCCGTTTGTTGTTTTCGTCGCTCCGCTGCTGCTCCAGGGTCCGTCTGCTGTTTTCATCGTTCCGCTGCTGCTCCAGGGTCCGCCTGTTGCTTTCATCGTTCCGCCGCTGCTCAAAACGACTGCTGTTGTGCCTGCTGTACTCGTTATCACGGAACCTTCTGATATCGTCCAGACGATGCTTCCTGATTCTGGAAGGAAGATTATTCTCACGGATGTACTTCCAGGGGCCATGGTAGTTTGTCGAGCGATACCACGATCCATCATGGTTCATATAGTAGCGGTTGTCGTAGAATACGATATCATACTGACTTCCCACGGCAACCGAAAACCCTTGTTCAGGCAGCATGATAAAGTTCGGACGCCTGTCGAACACAAAGGTACGGCCGTTCTCTCTGTAGATTTTTTCATTAACAGCGCCGTTAACATCAGTTGCGGCACTACCAAGAAGCATTCCTGCGACTCCTGCGGCAATCCAGATGGTTTTTTTCATTTTCGATCTCCTGTTATCATGTTGTTCAGATCGATGAGAACACATTCCTGATGCTGAGTTCAGTAACAGGGATGATTCTCACCTTTTTCCGGATCTTCCGGATTTTCCGTACCTGGCACTTATGTTGTCTACTTCATGCCAAAGAACTATTCAATCGTCATTGATAGAGTAACGCCCATTTTCAGATGAAAAAGCTATTCAGGTTCGCTTCGGTTATCAGGAATCGTGGATGCCTTGGGAGCAGGCGAAAACAGAGCTACCAGCGTTCATAAGTCCTGTTTTATTGGGCGAGTCGCAGCTGGAGTCTGATGAGTGGTGCCTGGATACCAGGATTTGGAAATACTTTTGCCGAACTCAAGTATTGTGGAAAATGGCTGGATCTTGTAGAACGTACCGATGCCTACATAAAGAGCGAGCACGATTATGAAAATCAATTCAACAGGTTTTTTCAGGCTTTCCTGTGATTTTATTTTCAGGTAAGAGAAAAACGCTTTCCAGTTGATCAGAAACAGATGAAAGAGTGCGAGCAACGAAAAGGCGAATCCAAAAATGATATGCTGGTTTTGCCACTCCGGTTTTGTCAGCCCGATCATGCGCCAAACAACCGGGGTTGGAGCCTTGCCTGAAGGACCTATATAAAGGATCACTCCTGAAATAAGGATTACAAACAATGCAATGAAAAGGCCGAAGCTGATGAAAAACCGCCATCTGAAAAATCTGCTCATGGTGAGTCCTGGTTGTTATAAAATTATGTTGATTAGATGATCATCGAATCTGTTGCTGTCATCTTATTCGTCCGTGAGAATCATTTCGTGATGTTTCAATGATATCATCGGCGATGACCAATAAAAACAGTGAATACCTACGGTGAAGCCTTTCGACCTTTTGACTGTTGACTGAAAAGATTACAGGTTACGTCTGCTTAAAACGATAACGAGTAATGCTGAATACAATTACTGCGTAAAAATCCGGGGTAATAAAATGGTATCAGATAGCCGGTGTATCAGATACCTTGCTGCGGAGGCTGCAGCCATGAGTAGTGATATGAGGTTGGAGGGTAATCACGTAAGCTTATTCTACTCATTTCTACTATAAACAGCCAGAGGAGCCATATAAGTTCCTTTTCATTATATATGTCCCAGGGAGCTCAGGTGCGTAGTCGAAGCAGAGATGTCATTCTTTTGGAGATGAGGCGGATGGAGCCTGATTTTGCGTCGCATGACACGACACAGCGTGTGAGAAGAGCTGGAGCATTTTAAGCTGATCCTACGAGTTGGGCTGTGAAGGCAGAAGCGGTCACGGATGGGTTGAACACTCCGCTCACAGCGCGACTTTGCTCACCGACCACTGAACAGTTCCTCAGCTCAAGCTGATTTTCATGCACCTGGCTGAGTTATTTTAGACAGTCACCCCAAGACCACAACCAACCGAGTTGCAGATCCGATCACCCGTAACCCTGCGCCAACGTGAATTCATATTTAATTTACCTCTATCACCTACGTTCCCGAGTATTTATATAAACTGCTCACACGCCATGCCAGGAAGTCCGATTGTCATAAGCAAGTCGGTTACCATTCTGGCACCATTAATTTTCTTATGATTGAAGATTGCTACGGATTCTTGACCTGACTTGATAGTGCTGCCAGAGACTTCGGGGAAAAGGGAACTTGACTCGACCTGCTCGATTATTGAGGGTGGCAAATTATTAAAACAAGAACAGATGTCGGGGGGTGCTTAATGCCACTGAACAAGATGGGGTTTGGTCGCGATGGATATTTGTGTGAATAAATTATTATAAATAAAGATCAAACGCGTCTCATCCGTTATTATGAATATTTCAAATTGTTCTTTCGTTTTTAACCGCAAGCCAAGGAGGAAAAATGTTTGGACTCGGAGTTCAAGAGCTGATTATATTGTTCTTCATCTTTCTGCCATTAATTTTAATCATATCGGCACTTGTTGATATATTAAAAAGCGAGTTCACTGGCAACAATAAGATCGTATGGGTGCTGGTTGTAATGTTTTTACCATTGTTAGGCTCAATACTGTATTTTGTGATTGGTTGCAATCAAAAAACCACTTAAAGAAAGACTAACAATGCGAAATTTTTCATTATGATGAAGTATACGCTGATATTTATGGAAGTGCCTATTTTATGGTTATTGCTTCGAAAATATCCATTCTACCGACATTCTTTCGGTAACATAAAGCCAAAATCATCTATCGGGCCAGTTCCACCCCTTGTCGGTATGTCTCTTTCATATGCTTTTATCATCCCATCCAAAAGCCAATAGTTGAGATCTGAAGTGTCTGGATATTGACAAAGATATTTGACTCGACCGGCAGCCTGCAAAGCCTCCCTTAATCCGGAGCCAATGAAAACATGTCTCGGTGTTATATGACACGCCCGTATCGCATCATCAAACCGGCCAATGGCTTGCTCAGGTGTCATCACGGACTCCAAATCTCAATGACATCAGTATCATCAATTCCCAGGTGTCAGAGTTCGAATTCACAGCACGGTTATGAACTTCCTCTAACGCCAATAAATGCGCTGCCGGGGAGACATCGGAAAACTGTCGACGAAGAGATGTAGCCGGATGTCTATCCACCTCAATACCAACCAGTCCTGGCTGACGGGCCGACACCACCAATCCTCTATTGGCGATTGGATCAAAATCGTGCATGCTGATCGCCACCTGAACTTACGGAACTGACGTCAGATGTAACTGAAGGATGCCTGGAGTTACCTCCAATGCATGCATAATGGAAGGATTGAAAATTATCATATCACGAGAAGTAAAGGTTCAGTAGGGAACTGATGGTACTACTCGGGATACTGCTGCAGGAAATGATATAGAGCCTCAAGGAAAATCCACACTATCAACAAAACCATCCCAAGACAAACACCCCCGTAAGCCAGTCCATTGCCTGCTTGTATTTCTGGAAAGCCTTGAACGTGAATGCAACGCCTTCTTCCTTTGCTTTTTCGCTGAATGATTGCATCATGGGGTAGTGCTTACTGGATTTTGTAAGCAATGCCGCCTTTTCTTTGGTTGCACCAGGTGGGTAATAACGCTTAATCTGGTTGATCAGGGCGATAGCCTTGGGCTCGGAATAATCACACTCAAAGGTCTCATCGAATATCCAGATGGAGTTTTTGTGGGGATAATCCGGCTGAAGCATGAGATTCATCTGAGCGTCGAACAACTCGGTTTCATCCAGATTTCCATACACAAATACTTGAATGAGATCCTTGTCGCGGTGAACGGAGTACATGTTGCTTGATGTTTAGTGTTGTTACATCAAAGGCTCGTACTGCTTTATTACAAGTTAATTATTGGAAGGTTAAACGCGGTGGTCCGTCGATCACTAACGTAAGTATACAGAAATATGGATGTAAAACGAAAGCAGAATCATTAGCGAAACGTGCTTTGCACGTTCCGATTGAAGGTTTGCCGGTGATGCCCGACTTTCATGAGGCATCAATGGATATGCAACCGGTATCCGGGGACGTTGCCGAATAATTGTATGTTGTGCTGACCGGACATGTAACGAGGAATAAGCTTGACTATTATATCTTTGGCTAAAGATTTGCCAAGTGCAATGATGCGGGATGTTTCGGGGCTCCTGCATCATTTGATCATGCGAGGGAGTTCATGGGCGATGCAGGAGACCTTGCTAAGTTAGATTGCTGCATGCGTGGATGCGGATCTGGCGAGATGCGCTGGGCTGGCAGTATCAGTCGCGGATGGGCAAAAAAAAAGACACGGAACATGCCGTGTCTTTTTGCTGAGGAGCCAGGACTCGAACCAGGAATTGCCTGAATCAGAGCTCAGATGATCAACCGGTACGGCAGTTATCTTGCTATGAAATAATGTGATATTGGCTCATTGCTATGGCGTTCCTGATCAACTCAAAAGGTGACGAAATGATTGCTTTCCGCTAGAATTATATGTACTATCACAGACGAGTAAGATGTTGTTATTCCCTATCGATAACCCCTTAAGTGTTTAACCATGAAAAAGTTTGTCCCCCTTTTGTTCGCCGCATCCCTGATTTCACCCACAGCATTCGCCGCTTCAGGTTCTGCGTTTAACGGTTTCTATGCCGGGTGCAACGTCGGAGCCTCATTCATGAAAAGCGTGCCTCTTTCAGGTAGTGTTTCAAGCGGAACGTATAACGCCAATCTCACGACCAAGACCGGCGTTGCGGTGACAGGTACCGTCGGATACGATTTCGGCTCGGTTCGTGTTGCGGAAGAGGTTGGATACCAGCAGAACAGCATAGGCGGGACTGCCACGACGACCACTACCGGACAACAAGGTTCATATCAATATCCCGATTCAGGAGGCTCGACAAGCTCGACGCAGCCGGTATCGGGCAACATATCGGTTGTGTCGGTCATGACCAGCGTCAGCAAGGATTTCCAGGTTGGCGGAGTCTCTCCTTACGTAACTGCCGGCGCCGGTGTGGCTAACGTCAGTTTCAATAATGTGTCCGATGGCACGACAATTATCAATCAACACAATACGAAATTAGCCTACCAGATTGGGGCAGGCGTTTCCTATTCGTTCACTCCATCGGTAAAAATGGATATTCATTATGACTATTCTGCCGTCGCAGGTTTCGTCAGTCCTGTCAATACCACACAGAATACTATTCACATCAGCAGTCATAAGATAAACGTAGGCATGGGTTATCGCTTCTGATTCGTCGATCTCATCAACCGCGAGAAGCAGGCTCGAGCTTCCTTTTCCCGGAATTCTGCGCTACTGTTTCAGGTGATCCGCCTTGCCGGCTTTCCTCGAAATCAGGCCGTTCCGGAGCGGGACTTTGGGCCCATCATCGAAACGGAGATTCCTTGGGCGGAAAAGCAAAAAGCCTTGCAACATCTTTGCTGCAAGGCTTTTTGCATGCTGAAAAGCCAAACAACGGTGGCAAGGCACAGTACCTGTTCTACAGAAAAATCGAAACGTTAGGGGGAGTGCGGGGGAATGGAAAACAACACTGGATTGGCCCGTAAGTTGGTGGATGAACATGGAAAGATGCAGGAGGTACGAGATGTCCCCTGATGCATTGAAACTGGTGGGGCAGCAAATCGATTACTATCATCGTACTTGTATGTGGTAATGAACAAGGATGTGGGGAGCGTGGGAGCGTTTAGGATGACACATTTGACGGGGCAAAAAAAAAGACACGGAACATGCCGTGTCTTTTTGCTGAGGAGCCAGGACTCGAACCTGGAATTGCCTGATCCAGAATCAGGAGCCTTACCAATTTGGCCACTCCTCAATTGAGTGAAGTGAATTTACGAATTATTCGGAAAATTCATAACCCGATTCTGAAATTTTTCCGCTTTTAAGGCTTCGTCGCCGTTTGCCTTGTAATGCCTTTCGGTATTGCGCTTTAGGGCGTCAAATCTCAGGATCGGTGGTCAATAGGAAGGGGAGTGCGAATGGCTCCGAGGCGTGGGGCTGTCACAAAGTTGGCATGAACCATGAAAATCGGCAACGAACCTCTCATTTGAACAGTATCGCCGTGACCGGATGCAGGAAGGCCAGCGTCATGAGCACGGTCAGGACTGGACGGATGGCGTTCTGCCATGTAGTGTTCTTGTCGACGATAAGCGAGTAGGCGTGGTTGGCTGCCGAGAGGATCAGAAACAGGCAAAAAACAAACACCAGGGCGATGTTGGCGTAGGCGTTCCAGCCGGCAATGAATGAGACCAGAGCGGCCAAGGCCACGGAGAGGAACCAGAGCGCGCTTTGCCGTTGGTAATTGCTGCCCTGTTCGAACCCTTTTTCAGCTGCGGCCTGCCTGGCGAAGAAGAGGCCGTCGATTGCCGAAAAGCCTGCAATCGACCCGATCATCCAGGGGGTCATGATGCGGAGGATCTCTTCGGGTGAAGTGCCAAAGTAGTACGCGAGGAAAACACCAAGGCAGGCACCGATGATTCGGAAAATCTCAAGCAGCTTGATGATCATGATCGTGAGGGTGAATTTCAGGAAGTTACGAAAAATTGTTGCTTTCGTATTCGATCCTGACCGGGGGGCTTAGCACATCCGGAATCAATAAAACGAAAAAGACCTGCAAGCGTGAGCCTGCAGGTCCTTATACTTTATGGTACACCCGAAGGGAGTCGAACCCCTAACCTTCTGATCCGTAGTCAGATGCTCTATCCAATTGAGCTACGGGTGCAAATCGGGGCATCTTTCGCAAGATGCCCGCCTATGTAGCGTGTACGGGATTCGAACCCGTGATCTTCGCCTTGAGAGGGCGATGTCCTGGGCCACTAGACGAACACGCCATGTAATCACTTAAAACAGTGCCAGTTGGTGGGCCCTGTAGGACTTGAACCTACGACCCAGCGATTATGAGTCGCTTGCTCTGACCAACTGAGCTAAGGGCCCTCTAAGCCATGCTTTAGAGTCAAACAATGTAGTGCTTTCGATCTAATTTACAAAACATTTTTTTCAGTTATTTCGACCATTTTCAGGAAAATTCCTGGTACGAGTCACGCTCTATGTCAGCGCCGAGCGAGGTCAGCTTCTTCTCGATCTTTTCGTATCCCCGGTCGAGGTGGTAGACCCTGAGCACCTCGGTGGTTTCACCGGCGACAAGGCCTGCGAGCACGAGGCAGGCGGAGGCCCTGAGGTCGGTAGACATGACTTTGGTGCCGGTCAGCGGTTGCGGCCCGTGCACGACCGCCTGGTTGTCCAGGATCTCGATCCGGGCGCCGAGCCGGTTGAGTTCGGGAATATGGTTGAACCGTTCGTGGTAGATCTTGTCGGTGATGTGGCTTATCCCTTCCGCCTGGGTCATGAGTGCCATCCACTGGGCCTGCATGTCGGTCGGAAAGCTTGGGTAGGGTTTTGCCGTGACATCGGTCGCCTTGAGCTTTTCCGGTGCGGAGAGCGTGACGCAGTCTGCTCCGGTAGTCACGGTGCATCCTGCTTCGGAGAAGGCTCGCAGGACGGAATCAAGATGATGGGGCACGACGCCCGTGACCGTGATGTCGCCCCTGGTGATTGCCGCCGCGCAAAGCAGCGTGCCCGCCTCGATGCGGTCGAAAATGTTGTCGAACGTCACGGCCTGGAGCCGGTCGACCCCTTCGACGGTCAGGGTCGTCGTTCCGACGCCGCTGATGTTTGCTCCCATCTTCTGAAGGAAATGGCAGAGACATTCGATTTCCGGTTCGATGGCCGCGTTGCCGAGAATGGTCGTGCCTTCGGCGGTCACCGCCGCCATGAGGGCATTGCCGGTGGCTCCGACCGAGGAGATCGGGAAGTCGATGCGTGCGCCGCGGAGCTTAGAACCGATCACCTGCGCATCGATAAACCCTTTTTCGATCGTGATGCGTGCGCCGAGCTTCTCCATGGCCATGATATGCAGGTCGACGGGGCGAGGGCCGAAGGCGCATCCGCCGGGAAGCGAGACCCGGGTGTGGCCGAGTCGCGAGAGCAGTGGCCCGAGTACGTAGATCGACGCCCGCATCTTCTTGACCAGCTCGTAGGGGGCCTCGATGCTCTTCAGGTCAGCCGTTGAAACACGGAGGACATTGTTTTCGAACGAGAGCTTTGCACCGAGGTATTCGAGGAGATGGCCGAAGGTCCTGACGTCCTGGAGGTCAGGTATGCGGTTGATGGTGAATGTGCCTTCGGGAGCCAGCAGGGTGGCTGCGATGACCGGCAGTGCAGAGTTCTTGGAGCCGGATGCGGCGATTGTGCCGGAAATCCGCTTTCCTCCGCGAATGACGAGTTTGTCCATAAATTCCTTTGTTACATCTAAAGCACCTATTTAATTAAATCGGGCTCAGAAGTGCAAATTAATTATTTTACATCCGGTTTCGAGCAGGCCTTCGCGCCGGTACGTCATGGACGCCGGCACGTTTCGGCAAGCAACCCTCAGTGCCAACTATTCCGAAGCTATGCGAACTTTTCCAGGAAGCCGTCACATATACCCGTTCATCCAGAAGACGCTCTGCCTTTGCCTTGTTATTGCCGCCCTTCTTGCCGTGCGACCCTCAGAGTCCTTCGCCGCCGGGAAGGAGATGACCCGGATCCTTCAGGAGCGGAGCAGGGTGGAAAGCAACCTTATCGGGCTGAAAAAGCAGTTGGAGGAGTATCAGCTCAAGCTGTCGAAGACCAAAAAGGACGAAGCCAGTTCCATGAAGGCCCTGAACAACATCAGGACGCAGATCCTGGTCTATCAGCGCCTGATCGGCGAAAACCAGACCTACCTGAACAGCCTGAACAGCCAGATCGATGCGCTGCATCAGGAGCTGGATGTGAACCGCCAGAATTACGGCCGCGTCTCTTCCGATTTTCAGCGCCTCGCCGTGGCGGCTTATAAACGGGGGGGTGACCGTGACGCCGAAACGATCTTCGCTTCCGGGTCGATGAACGATGCCCTGCTCAGGGCGAGGTACATGGGTTTCCTCTCGCAATCGGTGAGGTTCAAGGTCAATGACCTGGAGTCGAGTGCACAGCGGATACAGAGCGCGCAGGCCCAGTTGCAGGAGAGCTATCGCCAGAAGCAGTCCGCTCTGAAGGCACAGCAGGAGCAGCTCAAGGATTACGCCTCAAGGCAGAAGGAGAAGGAGACGGTGCTCAGCAGCATCAAGGAGGACCGGAAGACCTACCTCACCCGGATCACCGAAGTCAGGAGAAAGCAGCGGGAGATGCAGTCCCGGATCGAATCGCTGATCATGGCCCAGCAGGCGGTCATCCAGAAGGAGCAGGAACGGGCCCGTCAGGCCGCGCTGCAGCGCCAGCGGATTCAGCAGGCTCGTCTTGCCGAGGCGCGGCGCCTCGAGTCGATACGCCAGGAGAAGACCGCCGCGGCCTTGCGCGCCCGCCAGCTTGCGGCCCGACTGTCCAGACAACGCCAGGTAGAACCACGCAGCACCGATGTGCATCAGGTGACCATGCCTCGCCTGAAGGAGCCCGCTGTACGGCAGCAGACACCGACGAAGCCGCTACCCGCCGTGACTACGCTTGAGCCGAAAACGGAGCCGGTCGCGAATGTCGAGCCGAAGTCGGAGCCTGTTGCAAGGACCGAGCCGGTGCCGAGTGCGGAACCGGTGAAACCCCTCCCTCGCGAAGAGCCGCCGAAACTGGTGCCTGACATCGAAGAGACTGAAATCGCGAAGGTCTCAGCAGATTTCGACAGTGCCGTGAGACATCTTCCCTGGCCGGTGGTGAATGGCGTCGTCGTTCGACATTTCGGCTCCTTCAAGGACAAGGACCTGAACATCGTGACGACCAGCAACGGAATCGACATCTCCGTGCCGGTCAACAGCCCGGTCAAGGCCATCTCCGGCGGCAAGGTGGCGCAGATCGCCTATCTTCCGACCTTCGGCAACGTGGTGATCATTCGCCATCCGAAATCGTATCTTACGGTCTACGCGAATCTCTCGAGGGTCTCCGTTGCGAAGGGGGAGGTCATCAGGTCGGGCCATGCGCTCGGGGCCTCGGGCCCGATGCCCGAAGGGGGTTCGATCGTGCATTTCGAGATCTGGAAGGGAAAGGTCAAACAGAATCCTGAAAAATGGCTCAGATAACAAAGTCGGATCTATGGGGCTGAAGTGGTTGTTCATGACGATGTTTTCGGTTCTGTTCCATCCGGAAGCCTTCTGGAAGGATAACGCCGAACGACGCGAAGGGGTCAACGCGCTGAAGGATTACGCCGCACCGGTCATCGCGATGGTCCAGCTGGTCAAGCTGCCGCTGGCCGGCGTTCCGAGGTCGGCCATGATCCTGGCCATCGTCAGTTTCATCGTCGACGTGTCAGTGCTCTACCTGCTTGCCGGCGCCATCGCCTCGCTGGCCGGACGCGACCGAAGGGAGTCCCTGCAGGACGAGGTGCTGACGATGCTCTGCTATTCGCTCACTCCGGTATGGCTTGTCGAACCGTTCTATTTCGCCGGGATCTGGCGCTGGCTGTTTCTCGCCGGCGGCCTCCTGTATACCTTCCTGATCCTGAAGCCCGGCATCCACGCCACGCTCGACCGCGATGTGCCGCATATCGAAGTCCTGACGGGCAAATCTGCCCTGCTCACCTTCGTGGCCACGATGGCCTCGTTCATGGCAATGACCGGACTCATCCGTATGTTCACCTCTTTTTGACCGTTACCGTATGCAACGTCACGACCTTCATCTGGATTACTCCCTGGTAGAATCCATCCTGATCGCCTTCATCCGCAATGAGATCAGGAAGTTCGGCTTCAAATCGGTCGTGCTCGGACTTTCCGGCGGCATCGATTCGGCCGTGGTGTGCGAGCTCGCGGTCCGGGCGCTCGGTCCGGAGCATGTGCTTGCGCTCATGATGCCCTACAGGACGAGCAGCGGGGAGAGCCTGGAGCACGCGAGGATGATGGTCGACCGGCTCGGCATCGAGGCGGAGGTCATGCCGGTGACCGGTGTGGTCGACGCGTTTTTCGCTGGCATGGAAGAGGCCAGCAGGCTGAGACGGGGGAACGTGATGGCCCGGGCGCGGATGCTTTTCCTCTACGACGTTTCGGCCAGGGACGGCCGCCTGGTGCTCGGAACCAGCAACAAGACCGAACTGCTGCTCGGCTACGGAACCATGTTCGGCGATATGGCCTCCGCGGTCAACCCGATCGGCGACCTTTACAAGACCCAGCTCCGCGGGCTCGCATGGCATCTGGGCATCCCGGCTCCGCTCATCGAGAAGAGCCCTTCAGCCGACCTGTGGGAGGGGCAGAGCGACGAGGAGGACCTCGGGTTCAGCTATGAATCGGTGGACCGGCTGCTCTTCATGATGCTCGAAGAGCGCATGGAGCGCGATGCGATCCTTGCCGAAGGCATCGAGCCGGCATTCTATCAGCGGGTGAGGGGGATGGTCGTCAGAAGCCAGTACAAGCGCATGATGCCGGTCATCGCGAAGCTCTCCGGCCGCACCCCCGGCATCGATTTCAGGTATGCCCGCGACTGGCAGGAAGTGAAGTAGTTATTCAGGCGGGTTTGAACCCGCCGGACATCAGTGTTTTCCCGCATTCCATTGCCCAGGGTTTCAACCCGGGGCAATGTGAAGAGAATGTAAGAGTTGAATGTCCGTCGGGATAAATCCCTCCTGAGATTCTCCGGGTTACAACCCTATTGTCCGGTGTTCGGCTTCAGAACGATCGCAGCACCGTATCCTTCAGATAGTGCCGGTCGTCCTTTTCCGGGTAGTCCGTCGTGTAGTGCAACCCCCTCGATTCCCTCCGCTTTATCGCGCTTTCGATGATCAGGCTCGAGACCTTGATGATATTCCTCAGTTCGATGATCTGGGGGGTGATCCTCGTCTTCTTGTAGTACGCCTCGGTCTCTTCCTTGAGGAACTCGATGCGCCTCCTGGCCCGTTCGAGGCGGAGGTCGCTCCTGACGATGCCCACGTAGTCGTTCATCACCGCCTGGGCCTCCCGCTTGTTGTGTGAGACGAGGATCCACTCTTCAGGGTTCGTGGTGCCGGAGTCGTCCCAGTCGGGGAACTCCTGGCCATGGTGGATCGAATGCAGCCGCTCCTTGATGTCGATGCTCGACCGGTGGGCGAACACGAGCGCCTCGAGCAGCGAGTTGCTCGCCAGCCGGTTGGCCCCGTGCACGCCGGTGCAACTGGTCTCGCCGCAGGCGTAAAGCCGGTTGATCGTGCTCCGCCCGTGGTCGTCGGTCCTGATGCCGCCGCAGGCGTAGTGGGCCGCAGGGACCACGGGAATCATCTCCTTCGTCATGTCGATGCCGAACTCGAGGCACGTTTCGTAGATGTTCGGGAAGTGCTCCCTGACTTTCTCGTGATCGAGATGCGTGACGTCGAGGAAAACGCATTCGTCGC
>Ga0326732_1000128_pt1 | contig 17662 bp, 17 predicted proteins | sample MHFSIPfraction_4_FD_207644 | JGI IMG/M metagenome (GOLD analysis project Ga0326732, IMG submission 207644) | Lab enriched peat soil microbial communities from Michigan Hollow, Ithaca, NY, United States - MHF12FN SIP fraction | ecosystem: Environmental > Terrestrial > Soil > Wetlands > Peat...
CGAAGACGCCGCCGAGGGACGGAAGGTCGCCTTCATCGGCTGGAAGGTCGCCACGGACCTGTTCGGCAGCCCCGACGTCGTGGGCAAGACGATCGTCATCAACCGCGTGCCTTTCACCGTGGTCGGCGTGCTGGTAAAAAAGATCCAGGACTCGATGTACAACGGGCCGGACGCGGAACAGGTCTATCTGCCGTTCCATGCCTACCAGCAGATCGACAACCGCCGCCGCATCAACCAGATCCACATCCAGCCCCGCGAGGCCTCCCAGTCGAAGCTCATCGAGAACCGGGTCAAGGCGCTCCTCGGCCGCAAGTACCGCTTCGATCCCAGTGACCGCTATGCCACGAGCTTCTGGAATACCATCGAGGACGCCAAGGAAGGGCTGGCCATCTTCAAGGGCATCGAGATCTTCCTCGGCATCATCGGCGCCCTGACACTGCTCATCGGCGCGGTCGGCGTCACCAACCTGATGTACGCCGCGGCCAAGGAGCGGACGAAGGAGATCGGCATCAAGCTGGCCATCGGCGCGCGGCGCCGGACGATCATCGCCCAGTTCTTTTTAGAGACGGTCTTCGTCTTCACGAAAGGCACATTCTGGGGGTTCATCACCTCCTTCAATATCGTCCACCTCGTCCGGCTGGCTCCGATCAACTACGATTCGTTCGGGATCGAGGCCTATCTCCTGCGGCCGGAGTTCTCTCTGAGGATCCTGGTCATCTACATCGCCGTCCTCGGCGTCCTGTGCTTCCTGTCGGGCATCTTCCCGGCGCTCCGGGCCTCGCGGGCCAACCCGATCGAATCGCTGCGCTATGAATAGAGGGTCGCCATGATCGAGCTCAACGGCATCACCAAGGTCTACCGGACGGGAAGCCAGTCGCTGGAAGCGCTCCGCGGCATCTCCCTCGGGATCGGCAAGGGCGAATTCGTCTCGGTCATGGGGCCGTCCGGATCGGGCAAGTCGACACTGATGAACATCGTCGGCTGCCTGGACACGCCGACGGCGGGGGAGTACGTCCTCGACGGCGACAACGTCGCCGGATTGACGTTCGACGAGCTGGCGGCGGTGCGCAACCGCAAGATCGGCTTCGTCTTCCAGAACTTCAACCTCCTGCCCTACGCCACGGCCTGGGAGAACGTCGAGCTGCCGATGCTCTTCGACGGCAAGAACGCGAAGAGGCGGCGGGAGCGCGTCACGGAGCTCCTCAACGCCGTCGGGCTCCTCGACTGGCGCGACCACCGGCCCACGGAGCTCTCGGGGGGCCAGCAGCAGCGCATCGCCCTGGCCCGGGCCCTGGCCAACGACCCGCCCATCCTGCTCGCCGACGAGCCGACGGGCAACCTCGATTCGAAGAGCGGCGAGGAGATCATGGCCATCCTGACCGAGCTCTGGCGCGCCGGCCGGACGATCGTCATGGTCACCCACAACGACCATATCGCGGCCCGGTCCGAGAGGACGATCCGCCTCTTTGACGGCCAGGTCGTCGCCTGATCCCGAGGGCCGTCAGAGCGCCCGGCGCCGGTTTGACAGCCTCCGGACCGCGGGCTATCATGCCCTCATCGCCGGCTCCGCGCCGGCGCCCACCCGATCGCGAGGAGGGAACGCGATGAACAAAGGTCTGCTCCCGGTCGTTCTCGTCTTTTCGGGCCTGCTGGTGACGCTCCCCCCAGTGCCCGGCCAGGACCTGAGCTGGCAGGCCTACCGGGGCTACGACGTCCCGTTCGTGCCGACGCCCACCGAAGTCGTCGACGAGATGCTTCGCCTGGCTGGCGTCAAGTCCGGCGATGTCCTCTATGATCTCGGCTGCGGCGACGGCCGCATCGTCATCGCGGCGGCCAAGCGCTTCGGGGTCCGGGCGGTCGGCATCGACATCGATCCCGTCCGCATCCGCGAAAGCAACGACAACGCGGCCCAGGCCGGCCTCACCGGAAAAGTCCGCTTCATCCAGGAGGACCTGTTCAAAGCCGACTTCAAGGACGCCACAGTCGTCACGATGTACCTCCTGACGTCGGTCAACCTCCGCCTGCGGCCCAAACTCCTGGCCGAGCTCAAGCCGGGGACCCGTCTCGTCTCTCACAGCTTCGAGATGGGCGATTGGCAGCCGGACAAGACCTCCGTGGTCGCCACGTCGTTCGGGGACGAGCGGGACGTCCATTTCTGGGTCGTCCCGGCCAACGCGACCGGACGATGGGAATGGGAGGCCGCCGGCGGCTCGGGCACCAAGCACTGCGTGCTCGAGGCCAGTCAGCAGTTCCAGGTCGTGACCGCGTCGGGACGCGAGGGGGATTGGCCTCTCTCCGTCGGCGACTTCCGGCTCAGCGGCGACACCATCAGCTTCCGGGCCGACACGGAGGCCGACGGCAAGATGCTGTCCATGCTCTATCAGGGACAGATCAAGGGCAACGTGATCACCGGCACGGTCCGGCCCGCGGCAGATCCGAAGGCGGCTGCCGTCGCCTGGAAGGCCGTCAGGGATCCCAAGACGATGGTGTCCATCGCCCAATAACCGCGCCGCCGCCGGCGTCAATCGAGGGAGAAGGCCCGCGACGACAGGGCCATGAGCGCCACCAGCCCCGGGTCGAGATCGGCCAGCCGGTCGCAACCCGGGGGCAGCCCGTCTTTGAGCCGCGCCCGCACCTTGCGCAGATAGGAAAAGCGCGCCGGGAACGTCCGCTTGGCCCTGCGGACGAAGGACCGGCGGAAATACCCTGGCTGTTTGCCGATGGATTCACGGAACATCAGCCTCAGGCCGCTCCGGATGGCATCGCAGAGTGCGATCCGGTTCGGCGCCGCATCCGGGCGGGCCCGTTCCAGGACCGCGTCGAGATAGGACTCGAGCCGGAGGGCCGTCGCATCGAGCGGCTCCCCGGGCGCTCCCGAGGAGAACAGGGTCCGGTGCCCGCAGCGGGAATCCTCGGCGATGTCCTGGAGGTCGTCGGCCAGCTGGAGGAACGTCCCGAAGCCGAAGCAGAACTCCTCGTCCCGACGGCGCAGGCTCCCGGCCACAAGATAGCCGTCGGCGAGGACCGAGGTGCCGCCCTTCTCCAGGCTGATGGCCAGGATCTCTTCCGGCGACGGGGCCGCGTCCGGCCTCTGCTGCAACAGGCTCTTCACCTGGGCGTTGTAGATGGCCAGGAGCGACTGATAGACGCCGGGGAATCCGGGCCGGGGGAAGCGGGCCTCGATGAGACGGACGAGGGAGAGAAGCTTTTCTTCGCCCGGCGATCCCGGAGCCTGGGCCGAGCCCTCGAGCCAGTTCCTCAGCCTGGCCATGAAAGCGAGCTTCCCGGCTTCGCCGGTCCGGGCGTCGTCGAGCAGGTTATCGAGGTAAGGGTAGACCATGCTGTAGGCGAAGATCGCGTCGGTGTGCTCGACCACGAGGCCCAGGTCGAACTGCAGGGAATTCATGATCCAGACGTTGCGCAGGGCCTGGTAGGCCGAAGCCAGCCCAAGGTCCGGATCGAAGTCGCGGGCCGCCTGAATGAACCGGCGGGTGGAATCGACGAACCGGGCATCGTAGACGGCCTCGAGAGGCAGGCCGGTGAGCTGCAACAGCCGCTTGAAGGAGGGGCGGAGACGGGCGGCCAGCTCCTCGACGCGGGCCGCGTCTAGCGAGCCGTCGAGGAACGCGCTCCGTTCCGGCTCCGAGGACAGCCCGGACACGATCCCGGAAAGCTCCTGTTCGACCGCCCGCTTCTCTTTGCGGCGGTAGCGTCTTTCCGGGGCGGCGGGATCGACCGGCGCTTCGCGCCAGAGGCGCGCGTGTCCGAGGACAAGCTCCCCGATGCGCGGGCCGAGGGGCCCGACTTCAGTCGACAGGAACGACGTCAGATCGCTCATGGGGCTTCCGGCTTCCGATTATAGGCCAAAACCGGGCCTGCCGGGAACGAATTCTGTTGACGCCCGCCGCCGGGACGACCGGGAGATGGCCGAGCTCGAGGCGGTCTTCATCGGCTTGCTGCTCGAGAACCGGGAGGCCCTGGCGCGGGCCTGGCCTGATCAGTGCGAGATGGCCGTCGGGATGCCGCCGTTGCGCTCGGCGTAAAGGTGCTTGATCAAGGAGAGCAGCGTCTGGGAGATGCTGTGCAGGAATTCGACGCCGCTCTCGAAGAGGTCGTCGTCGTCCTCGCTCTTCTTCGTCCATTTGACCTCGCCGTCCACCTTGATGGACTGGTGGGTCCGCTCGAGGTCGATGACGATGCGGACGACGCTGCCCACCGGGAAATAGTGCGGCGTGCAGATCCTCGCCCCTGAGAGAGAAAGGTCGTGGGTGTGGGCGTTGATGCCCTGCCCGTAGAAAACCTCGGCGGTTTCCGAGGTCGATTTGATGAACACGGTGTTCCGTTCGAGGAACCGCTTGTCTTTCCGATTGTCCATGGTCCACGTCCTCCCGCCGGGGGCTTTCAGCTCATTGCGCGTCCATATTCGCGCCGGTGGGCCGGACGGTCAATCACCCCTAAAGGTGATTCTCGAGGTGATATCTCACCCCCGGCAGAACGCCGGGGTTTCAGCTCTCCCTGCCGACGATGTCAGCGAGAAGCCCCTCGAGGATCTCTTTCTGGCCGGCCCGGACGGGCAGGGCCTTGATCTCGTCCCCGGCCCGCCGGCCGAGACGGGTCATGACCCGGCGGACGTCCTTCCTGACGCCGAGCCGCTCGGCCAGGTCCCGGACGAAACGGATGTCGGCCTCGGTCGCCCCGGCGCAGCCGAAGATGCCGGCCAGCCGCTCCCGGTCGGCCCCCGTCGCCCGGTTGAGGAGCCCGGCGGCATGGAGCGTCCTCTTGCCCTCGCGGACGTCGGAGCCGACAGGCTTGCCGGTCAGGCCGGGGCTCCCGAACAGGCCGAGCTCGTCGTCCCTGATCTGGAAGGCGAGCCCGAGGTCTTCGCCCAGCTGCTCGAGGGCGGGCCGGACGGCGCTCCGGCCGCCGCCGAGCGCCCAGCCGGCGGCAAGTGGGAGATAGAACGAATAGCGGGCGGTCTTGTAACGATAGACCTCGAGGATCCTCCGTTCCGGCAGAGGCTTCCGGGTCGTCCCGGCCTCGATGTCGAGCATCTGGCCCAGGCCCACCAGCCCGAACTCCGAGGCGAAGAGCTTCTGGGCGGCGGCCGTCCGCTTGGCCGGGCCGGGCAGGCCGGCCATGGCCTCGAAGGCCAGGAAGATCGCGATCTCGCCGGCGCAGATGGCCATGCTCGTCCCGAAATGGGCGTCGCCGGCCCGGCTGGCGGACGGCGAGAGGCGAGCGTATTGCTCGTGGATGGACGGGCCGCCGCGCCGCCGCGGGTCCCGGTCCATGATGTCGTCGTGGATGAGAAGGCCCGACTGGATAAGCTCGAACGCGGTGCCGGCCCGGACCGCCGCGGCGCCGGCCCGGCCGCCGGCCATCTCGCGGCCGAGGGCGACCAGGCCGCCCCGGATCATCTTGCCTTTCCGGGTGAACGTTCCCAGACGCTCGAGGACGTCGGGGCCCCAGGGCCGGAGGCCGGCCATGTTGGCGCGCTTGGAGGCCAGAAAGGCCGCTACGTCGTCGGAGAGACGCGCTTTCGTCCTATCGAAAAAAGCTTCGAACTTCATGACGTTCTGTCCGCTGGGCCGGGCGATGCCGCCCGGGATTCGAGGCGCCGGACGACCTCGACAATGAGCTCCATGGGCGTCGAAGCGCCGGACGCGATGAAGACCTTGGCCTTGTCCGGGATGGCGATGTCCTCGACGCTCTCGGGCCGGTCGATGAGGTGCGTCTGCGGGTTGATGGCCCGGGCGATGTTGAAGAGGTGCCGGGTGTTGGCGCTGTGCCGGGAGCCGATGACGATGACGCAATCGGCTTTCCGGGTGTGCGTCTCGACCTCGCGCTGGCGGGTCTTCGTCGGCTGGCAGATCGTGTCGTGGAAGACGACGTCGGGGACGATGGCGCGGATGCGCTCGACGATCCGCCGGGCCTCCTCCTCGACGAAGGTCGACTGGGCCACGACGCCCGCGCGGTCGACGCCGGCGAAGAGCTCGGGCGTCACTTCGTCGGGGGTCTTGACGACCAGGGCCCGGGAGACCTGGCCGACGATGCCCCGGACCTCTTCGTGGCCGACCTGGCCGATGACGACGGGCAGGCGGCCCTGGGCTTCGACCTCGCGGATCCGGTCGTGGATGATCCGGACCATGGGGCAGGTGGCGTCTACGAACTCGAGACCGCGCGCCGCGAGCTCGGCGTAGCGCTTGCGCGTCGAGCCGTGGCTCTGGAGGATGACGACCCCGCCCGCCGGGACGGCGTCGAGAGCCTGGACGATGCGCAGCCCCTTCGCCTTCAAGGCCTCGACGACGTGCTCGTTGTGGACGATCTCGCCCAGCATGTAATAGGTCCGGTCCGGCCGGTCGGCCAGGAGCTGCTGGATGAGCTCCAGCGTCTTGCGCACGCCGAAACAATAGCTCAGGGTTTCGGACAGGACGATCGTCATGAGGGCTCCGGACGCTTGGCATTTTATGCGCCGCCCCTACCCCTGTCAACGGACAGACAAAATGGGGACGCTTCTATTTTTAAAAAAATGCATTCATTTCAAAAATAGAAGCGTCCCCATTTCGTCAGGACGATTGACTCGGGCCGGGGCCGAGATTATGATCGAGCCCGAAGGAGCCGCCCATGAACCCTCTTCGGACCAAGACGAAAGTCCTTCTCTTCGGCTTGCTGGTGACCGCGGCGCTCGCCGCGGCGGTCGCCGTGGTCTCGTCAAACGGACAGCCCGGTGCCGCCCCCGACTTCACCGTCACCGAGGCGATGGTGCCGATGCGGGACGGCGTCAAGCTCCACACGGTCCTCTTCACGCCCAAGGGCGTTGCGGCGCCGCTGCCGTTCCTCTTTATTCGGACGCCCTACCAGGCCCCGGAGACGACCCGCCCTCTGGCCTCCGAATCCTACCGTGAGCTCATCGCCGAGGGCTACATCTTCGTCTTCCAGGATATCCGGGGCCGGTTCAAATCCGAAGGGGCGTTCGTCATGCAGCGGCCGCCGCGCGACCGCCGCGATCCCCGGGCGATCGACGAGGGCACGGACGCTTACGATACGATCGCCTGGCTCGTCGCCAACGTCCAGGGCCACAACGGCCGCGTCGGCATGATGGGGGTCTCCTATGACGGCTGGCTCACGGCCCAGGCCATGCTCGATCCCCATCCCGCCCTGAGGGCGGTATCGCCCCAGGCTTCGCCGGCGGATATGTATCTGGGCGACGACTTCCATCACAACGGCGCCTTCCGGCTGAGCTACGGGTTCGAATACGCGGCCATGATGGAGACGTCCAAGGAGAGCTTCGCCTTCCGCTTCGACAAATATGACACGTACGAGTGGTACCTCGGACTCGGCCCCCTCGGCACGGTCAACGAGAAGATCCTGCTCGGCAAGATCCCCAGCTGGAACGACTTCGTCGCCCACCCGAACTACGACGCGTTCTGGCAGAAGCAGGCCATGGCGCCTTATCTCGTCCGGGTGACGGTCCCGACGCTCGACGTCGCCGGCTGGTGGGACCAGGAGGACTTCTACGGCCCGCAGAAGATCTACGAGACCCTCGAGCCCCACGACAGCCGGAAGGAGAACTTCTTCGCCGCCGGACCGTGGAGCCACGGCGGCTGGATGCGCCGCGACGGGAGCGCCCTCGGCCGGATCAAGTTCGGCAGCGACACGGCGAAGGACTTTCGGGAGAAGGTCCTGGCGCCGTTCTTCGCCCACTATCTGAAGGACAAGAACGGCTGGGATGTCACGGAGGCCGTCACCTTCGAGACCGGCACGAACGCCTGGCAGAAGTATGATATCTGGCCGCCCCGGAACCTGACCGAGGAACGAGGCCTCTATTTCCATGAAGGCGGCCGCCTGTCCTTCGAGCCTCCCGCGGCGGAGGAGTCCGCGGCTTTCGACAGCTATGTCTCGGACCCGGCCCGCCCCGTGCCCTACCGGCCCCGGCCCGTCGAGCCGACCTACTATTCGCGGGGCTCGGGCTGGCCGACGTGGCTTGTCGGTGACCAGCGCTTCGCCCATCTGAGGCCCGACGTCCTCAGCTGGGAGACCGAGCCCCTGGCCGCGGACGTCACCGTGACCGGCCGGCTCGCCGCGCGGCTGTTCGCTTCGACCAGCGGCACGGACAGCGATTGGGTGGTCAAGCTCATCGACGTCTACCCCGAGGACTACCCGGACGATCCGTCGATGGGCGGCTACCAGCTGATGATCGCCAACGAGGTCTTCCGGGGACGGTTCCTGAAGAGCTTCGAGCGGCCGGAGCCGCTCGTCCCGGGCCGGGTGGCCGAATTCCCTATCGACCTCCACGCCGCCGACCATCGCTTTCTCAAAGGCCACCGGATCATGGTCCAGGTCCAGAGCACATGGTTCCCTCTCATCGACAGGAATCCCCAGACCTTCGTCGAGAACATTTTCCTGGCCAAGGCCTCGGATTATCGGCCGGCCACCCAGCGCATCTATCGATCGAAGGCGCACCCGTCCTGCATCGTGCTGCCCGTACGCGTCCGCTGACCAAGTAGGGTCAAACCTGACCAAGAAGGGGCCAAACCTACCTTCTACCCAAATAACGGGTAAAAGGTAGGTTTGACCTCTTCTTATAGAAACATATCCCTGTAGTATGTCCAGCCGTCTGCGATCGTTGTGTCCGCGTCGATATACGCGTGGTCGAACTTCCGCCGGCTTTTCGAGCTGTCGTAGTAGGCCGTCCAGCCGCTCAGCCGGCCATAGGCCGCCGTAAGCAGCGGACGCCGGCCGCTCCGGCGTGCGGCCCGCTCCAGAATGCGGCCGACCGCTGTCAGCAGGGGAGCGGGAACCGGGAAAGGATAGGACTTGCGGCCGCAGGCCCGGCTGATGCGGCGGACGATGTCGGAGTAGGGGAGGTTCGCCCCGACGATGAGATAGCTCTCGCCGTCGCGGCCCCGGCCCTCCAGGGCCTTAAGAATAACGGCGACGAGGTCCCTGACGTCGACGATCGCCAAGCCGCCGGCGAAGGAGCCGATCTGCGTCCGGCGGCAGATCCTCTTGTAGAGCTCGTTAAGGGGGGTCGCAGGGTTGTCGTCGCCCGGGCCCATGATCGAGGCCGGGTTCAGGATGACCGCTCTCAAGCCGCGTTCCCGGACCGCCCGCTCCACGATGTCCTGGCCGCGGCGCTTCGAAGCCATGTAGAGGATGTCTTCGGGCCAGTTGAAAAAGGTCGTCTCGTCGGCCGGCCTCCCATCCTCGTGAAAACCGACGGCGCCGACGGAGGAGATGTGGACCAGGCGCTCGACCCCCGCCGTGAGCGAGGCCTCGATGACGGACCGGACGCCGTCCTCGTTGACCGCCTTGAGCCTGCCCTCGTCCCCTTTCCAGTAGGAGATGACGCCGGCAAGGTGGACGACATGGCTGTGGCCTCTCACGGCGGCCGCCACCGCGGCCGCATCGGCAATGTCGCCGGCGAACGTCCGCACGCCGGCCTCCCGCCAGGTCGAGGGGAGGGCTTCGCCCGGCAGGACGAACGCGTCGACGGCCCCCGCCCCGTAGCGGCGGACAAGCCCGGGCATGAGGACCGACCCGACGAACCCGGTCGCCCCCGTGACCAGGATCTTCACCGGCCGGCCTGCCGGCGGCGCAGGAACAGACACGTGTCCGCGGTGATCCCGGTCGACGCGTGAAGGATGAGCGGGTAGACGAACGAGCCCGTGAAGTAGGCGAGCAAACCGAAGGCCAGCCCCGCGCCGGCCGCGGCGAAGACCTCCGAGTCGGGATGCCCGATGTGGAGGAGCGTCGAAATCGTCGTCTGCACGGCCAGCGCGGGCAGGAGACCGATCGCCGGGACGAGGGGCAGGAATAGAGCGCCCCGGAACACGGCCTCCCACGGCCAATAGTAGAGGGCGAGATAGGACACCTCGTAGCCTACGAAGGTCCGCCGATCGGCGCACGCGGCCTTGGCGAACGGATACATTTTCTGCAAGGCGGGGTCGCGGGAGCCGAGATAGCCGGCCAGGATGGCGAGGGGCAGCCCGCCGAGCGTCAGTGTCGCGCCCAGGCCGCTCCGGCCGAAGGTCCAGCCGAACGACGCGAACGTCTCCAGAGGCCGCCCCGCCGTCGCCAGGACGAGAAGGGAGGGCAGGGCGAGGAGGAGCCCGAAGAAGGCCAGGAAATAGATCCGTACGGCCTTGAGCTCGTCGCGCGTTTCCCGGAGCCGGCGAAAGTGGAGGACCGTCGAAACCAGGGCCAGCGCGAGGACGAGCTCCAGGTAGACCAGGGCCAGGGCCGGGCCGCCGGGCCCCGCGGCCCGCTCAAGCCAGCCAGCCACGGGCCCTCTCTGTCTTGTACCAGGCGACGATCTCGGCGAACTGCCGCTCGAAATCGTCATCGGGCGCGTAACCCAGTTCGGCGATCGTCTTCGAGATGTCGTAGGTCGTTTCCGTCGTGACGCGGCGGATCCGGTAGGTGTTGATCTTGTCCTTGACGAGGGGAAGGACGACCCCCGCGGCGCCCGAGGCGGCCGCCAGCACGCGCGCGAGAAAGACCGGCACGTACACTTTCTGTCTCTTCCCCAGACCGTCCTGCATGGCGTGGAAAAAATCCCGCCACGTCGGTAGGACGCGGTTCGTTACCGTGTAGGCCCGTCCCTCGATCCCGGGGGTGACCAGCGCCAGCTCTGAGGCCTGGCAGAGGTTCCCGATATAACAATAGCCGAAGCGCAAGCGGCCTCGGCCGGCGACGAGCGGTATGCCCTGCTCCGACGTCTGGAGGACCCTGGCGCAGGTCACGCGGTCGTTCGGCCCGAATACGTCGCCCGGCCGGAGGATGACCACGGGGAAACGGCGAACGGCGTGCTGGTCCCGGAGTTCGTTCTCCGTGCGGATCTTGTGGCGCACGTAAGGCACGAACGTCGCCGGCCGTCCGCGGCGTTCCTCGGAGATGTCCCGTCCGTCGAAGCCGATGGCCAGGGCCGTCGAGATGTAGACGAAGCGCTGCAGCGGCAGGCCGGACGCGATGATCCTCCGGACGAAGCTCCGGGTCATGTCGAAGATGTTCCGGCTGCAATCCTCGTCGCCGGCCGTGTCGGAGACGAGGGACGCGGCGTGGATGATGTGGGTCGTCCCGGCCGGGAGATCGATCCGGTCCGAGAATCGGAGGTCGCCCCGGATGAGGCGGACGTCGAGTCCGTCGAGGAAATGGAGATCGGAGGACTCGCGGACGAGGGCATCGACCTCCCAGCCGCGGCCGCGGAACCAGCGGCAGAGGTTGGAGCCGACGAAGCCGTTGGCGCCCGTGATCAGGACCCGGTTCACTTCAGCTCTCCCGGGATCGAGGCCGGCCGGCCGTTCCAGGCGCGCGCGATGGCCGGCGAGATGAGGATGACGAAGACCCCTGCGGCGATGCCGATGACCATGTCGGACAGGTAATGGTAGCGGCAATAGACCGTCGAAGCGTAGAGCCCGATCATCACGGGGGCGAGCCAGAGCGCGCCGTGCCGCGTGTATTTCCGCGACATGAACCACATCACCGTAGCCACGGCACAGTGGGGACTGGGGATGGCGCCCCCCGGCTGGTGGATGTTGGTCCGGATCCACTCGCCCAGCATGCCGAAGAACCCGGCGTTCAAGGGTTTCGTCAGGAGCGCGCGCACGCTCGGCCAGTTCATCGGGCTGGCCACCGGGAAGATGATGAAGCCCAGGCCGCAGACGATATTCACCAGGCCGAGCTCGAAGAGATAATCCTCGTTGGCCTCCTCGCCGCGCTTGAAGAAGATGATCGCCCCGAGGACGGGGTAGATAACGACATAGAAGACGTAGACAAAGAACATCCATTCGTTGAGCGGGACCGAATAGTGCTTCTGGATCTCGACGAGCGGTTGGAAGCCCAGTAGGGCGTTTTCCCAGGCGATGACGCGGTCGTCCTGCCAGGGGAAGAAGGCCACCTGGAGCTCGTTGGCTGCCTTGTAGACCTGGAGAAAAGTCAGTTGGACGGTCGCCGTCCTTAGCAGGAAACGGGGCCAGGGACGACGCAGGTGGGGCAGAACGGCTAGCGAGGCCAGGTAGAGAGCGATGAAGAGAATGCTGAAGGCGAAGAGCGCTACGGGATGCCTGAGACGGCCGTAGACGAGGATGGCTGTGGCCGCGAAGGCGACCAGCCCCCCCAGCGTGACCGCATCGGTCAGCCGGAATTCGAGGCCGGCCAGGCGCAGCCGCCGGCCCGCCATTAGGCCTTCGCTCCGTCCCGGCCGTGCTTCGGGCCGGCCTGGGGCCCGGCCTCCCTGATGGCGCCGCGTACCGAATCGCGCATGGTCGAACGCGGCTCGAAGCCGAGCTCACGCCGTATCTTCGAGCCGTCATAAATCCAGAAATGGTCGCGCCCGGCCCGGACCATATCGCGTGTCAGGGCGGGGGACTTTCCGGTCAGCCGGGCGGCCCCTTCGGCGAGAAGCGCGGCCAGGATCTGAGCCGCGGGGGGGACCGGGACCCGGAACCGCCCCACGCCGAGCTCTTCGGTCAGGACCGCCATGATCTCGGGCCAGGCATAGGCGCGGCCGTCGGTGACGAAGTAGGTTTGCCCGACGCTCCGGACGTTCGATGCGGCTAGGAGCAGGGCCTCGACGAGGTCGTCGACGTCGATGAGACTCGTTCGCGGCTGGCCGTCGCCGACCGCGGGGACGATCCGCTTCCGGACGAGGCCGATGGCCCGCTCGAGCTCCTTCGAGCCCGGCCCGAGGACGTTTGTGGGCCTGACGATCGTCGCCGGCATCAGATGGGCGGTCTCGAGGACGATGCCTTCGGCCGCCAGCTTGCTGCGGCCGTAGGCGATGACGGGCCGGGGTTCATCGGCCTCGGTCCCCGGCCGGCCGGGCGCGCTCGGTCCCGCGGCGGCGATGCTGGAGACCAAGACGAAGCGCTCGAGACGCGGCGTCCGCCGGAGGCAGGCCTCGACGAGATGGCGCGTGCCCTGGACGTTGACCGCCTCAAACGCCGGTTCGCCGGCCGCCTGGACGACGCCGCCCAGGTGAAAGACCCAGTCCCGCCCCGCAACGGCGGCGTCGAGCGAGGCCGGGTCCCGGAGGTCGCCGACGACAAGCTCAACCCGAAGCCCTTCGAGGCAGGCGGTCCGACTCGTCTTGCGTACGAGACAGGCGACGCGATGGCCCCGGCGCGCCAGCGCCGCCGTCAGCCTGCGCCCGATAAACCCGCTCGCGCCCGTGACCAGGGCTTTCATGGATCGATTCTCCGCGCTCCAACCGCAAGGAATGTCTTAACCAAAGATTCTAACAAAAATCCGGGAGGGAATAAAGCGCCGGTCAGGAGCCGGCCGCGGCCTCGTAGAGGACCATCTCCGCTTCCGTTTTCGTCGGCGTCCGGACAATGATCCCCCGGCTTTCCTGGGCGAATCCTCCCCGGTCCACGATCACGTCGCGGGCCGCCGTCAGCCAGGCGTCGACACCGGCGAAATCGGGACGGTGACGCTCATTGTTGTCGATCGGGTAGAGGATGTTCTTGGCGGCCCAGTAATCGAGGGCGACAGGGTCCTGGCTGGCGACGATCGTGTCGGCCCGATGCGTGGCCGAAGCCGGGTACCCGGTGATCGCGGCGTGCGACACCCAGATGGCGTCCATGATGTTGAGGACGGGGGTGTGGACGGACACCATCATCTTGCCGCATGTCTCGCCCAGCCCGCCGTAGTGGCGGAAGCCCGATTGGCCGTCCGACATCGAGACCAGGCCGTACATGTGCTTGAGGGACCCGGTGAGCTCCGAGCCGCCCGTATCGTGGTGCTTGAGGACAGGAACGTTGATGAGCTTGAGGGTCGCGTCGTGGGACGTCCCGTTCCAGATCCCTTCCCGGAGCTCGACGCGCCGGCCGCCGGCCGTCGTGAAGCAGGGGTACGAGACGTTCTCGAAGGCCCGGTAGCCGTCCGTCGCGTGCTCGCCGGCCCCGATGAAGGTCTCCCGGATCGGGTCGAGGAGGAAGGCGGAGACGCGCGGGTCCCGGAATTGGCTGTCGACGAGCCAGAGGAACGAGTGGCTCTCGTCCTGGGCGTTGGCGTGCACGCTGCTGTCCCCGTACGAGCTCGAGGTGTCGCAGGCCAGGCTGCCCCGGCCCTGGCCGTTCTCGACAATGACGACCTCGCCGTGGAACCCCTCGGGGTGCTCGAGGATGCGCTGGATGAGGCCCCGGACGAGATCGGAGTTGGTGCAGCCGCGGTATTTCCACTGGCCGTTGACCTTGATGAGAACGACGTCGCCGGCGGCGATGAGGCCGTTCGAGCCGCTCTCCGGGCCGGAGGCGGCGCTGCGATAGAACTTGAGCCCCTTGCCGCCCATGAGATCGATCAGGGTGTCCACCCCGGCGTGGCGGTTCCCGGTCGTAATGGCGTCCGGGGGGATGGCGGTGACCCGGAACAGGGCGTTCCGGGTGTCGGTTGGCCCGTCCGGAGAAGTCGCCGTCTGGCAGCCTGAGAAGGGCAGGGAGGCCGCTCCCGCCAGGGCCAGCTTGACGAAATGGCGTCGCCTCATGGTCCACCGTCCTTCCAGATCTTTAGTCGCGCCACTTCCATGTTAGCACATGGGTCGATGAGGGCGGATGCGGGGAGGATGTCTCCCACTCAGAAAGCGGGAACGGGCTGCGAGCTAAAAGGAGGCCGATCCGGGCGCTCAGACCGTCATGCCTATCTTCTGGCCCGAGACCCGAAGCAGCTGACGGGCCCCGAGGGCAGGGACCAGGCGGACGACGACCTCGACCTCGACGCCCGGCTCCCACTTGGGACCGCCATAGGCCTTTTTCTCGAGTTGGTAGAGGCGGGCCTGGGAGGGGGGGCCGCTTTCATCAGTGAAGTCCGCCTCCCAGACTTCGTCGCCATAGATCACCCAGACCTTATCGGCGTCGAGGCCGGTCGGATAGGGTTGGCGGTCCTGCGCTGTGATGAGAGCGACGGCCATGAGCTCCGAACCGCCTGCGTTATCACCAGGCATGAAATCCCGCCAGACGGTCGTCTCCAGGGTCAGGGTTCTGCCGGTTACTGCGACCTGTTCCGGGGCGGAAAGCAGGGTTTCCAGAGGCACGGAAGGGACGGTCGGCCCCTGGCATGCCGCCGCCAGGGCGGCGATAAGGCCTAACGTGATCCGAACAGGCTTCATGGCGGCCTCCTTATCCAGCGATATAACGATAGGTCCCCAGGGGGGTCTTGTCAAGTGATCCGCCTCTGTTGACGCCGGCGGGAGTCCGTGGGATAATCGCTTACCGATGAAAAGGGCCGCTGTCCTCGCTTTCGCCTTGATGTTCGCCGCCTGTCTGTTCCATTTCTATTATGCCGAGGACCACTGCCCCATCCATTGCCCGTCCCGGGGCGGGGGATTCGGCCACGTCCATCCCCACCATCACGGTGCGGAGGTCTGCCTCTGCTTCTGGTCCACTCTCATGGGCCCGGAGACCAGCGATTTTCTGCCCTCACCTGCTTTTGCGGCCCTCCTCGGCAGCAAGACCGAAGCGTGTGTTCTAGCCATGTTGGCCGCGGACATCACCCCTCCCCCTCGATCCTCCCTCGTCTGAGCTCCGTCCCGGTTTCTCCCCGAAGTCCAGACTAGGAGGATCGTTATGCCGGTCAAAAGACCGTTCGTACTCGCCCTTGCCGCGGCCCTTGCCATCATCCCTGCCCTCTTCGCCCAGGAGAACGGTCTGACCCTCGATAAAGCGGTCGAGATCGCCCTGGACCGGAATCCGGAAGTCCTCGCGGCCAGGACCAGGATCGATGCCGCCCGCGGACGGACACTCCAGCTCAAGTCCCGCCCCGAGCCCGAGGCGGCCGCCAGCGTCGAGGGCATACCGATTCCCGGCCTCAAAAAGGAAGGCGATCAGGTCGAGATCCATCTCGGCGTCCAACAGGCCTTCGAGTATCCCGGCAAGCGCTCCCTGCGTGCCGAGATCGGCCGGCAGGGCGAGGACATCGCGGCGGCCGAGCTCGACAGGATCCGGCTGCTCCTAACGGCCAGGGTGAAAAGGACCTACTGGAACGCCGCATTTGCGGGCGCCGCCGTCGAGGCCCTCGAGCGCACGTCGTCTCGGCTCGACGCCCTGCTCGAGGACCTGCAGGCGAAATACCGGACCGGCGCGGCCGCCTATGCCGACGTGCTCAGGGCCCGCGCCGAAAAAGCCCGGCTGAGGAACCAGATCCTTGAGCAGGCTAAAGAAAAGCGCACGGCCGAGCTGGGGCTCGACGAGCTCCTGGGCCGGCCTCCCGACGAACCCGTCGTGCTGCTGACGGCGCTCCCGTTCATTCCGCTCGAAGCGGACGCCGGGGCGCTCGTCGAGCGGGCCCGGGCCAACCTTCCGTCGTTCAGGCTGTCGGCGCTCAGGATCCAGGGGGCCGAGTCGGTGATCAAGCTGGCCGCGCTCAGCCGCCGTCCGGATTTTCTGGCCGGCTTCCTTCTCCCGAGCGTCCGTCCCAACGCCTGGGGCGTCTCGTTCGGGCTGACCATGCCGTTCCTCAGGCCGGGCCGGGCCAAGGGTTTGGCCCAGGAGGCCTCCGCCGAAGCGGAGACCAGCCGGTTCGCCGCCGAGGCCCTCGACCGGCGCGTCCGGACGGCCGTCGAAAGCGCCTACATCGCGGCGAAATCCGCGGAGGAACAGGTCCTTGTCTATGAGAAGAGCCTGCTCCGGGAGCTCGACGACGAGCTCGGCATCCAGCTCGACTATTTTCGCTACGGCAAGGCCGAAGCCTTCAGCCTGCTCGACCTCTACCGGACCTATATCCTGGCCCAGGTCGAACACCTGCGAGCTCTGCTCCTTTACAACCTCGCCCTGGCCGACCTCGAGGTCGCGGGCGAATCCGCGGACTGATGGAGAACCCGAATGAAAACGATCGCCCGTAAGATCCTCTGGGCCGTCCTGCCGGCCCTGGTCCTCGTCGGCGGCTGCCGCGCCAAAAGCGCCGCCGAGGCCGGCCGCCCGGTCGAGACCGCCGTCCTCGAAGCCGCCGCCCCGGCGTCCGTGACGCTGAAGCCCGAGGCCGTCGCTGCGGCCGACATCAAGACGGTGAGCGCAACGATGCGTCTCGTGGCCAGGCGGATCACGGCCGCGGGCGAGCTCGAATGGAACTCTCGCCGCCTCGTCAATCTCACCGCCCGGACGCCGGGCAGGCTCGAACGCGTCCTCGCGGTCAAGGGCGACCACGTCCGCCAGGGCCAGCTCCTGGCCGAGATCTACAGCCCGGATTTCCTGAGCATGCAGGCGGAGTACATCCAAGCGGCCGCCAGGGCCAAGAGGCATGCCGGCGATGCGACCGAGGAGGGTCCGGCCCGGGACGTTCTCGCCGGGGCCCGGGAACGCCTGGAGCTTCTGGGCCTTCAGGCCGCCGAGATCGAGTCCCTCGACGGCAAGGCCGTGCCGATGCCGCTGCTCGCCGTCCGGGCGCCGCTCACCGGCACCGTCCTCGAGAGCGGGGTCGTCGCGGGCGACGCCGTCGAGCTCGGCACGAGCCTCTTCCGCCTGGCCGACCCGTCGACGCTTTGGGCCTGCCTCCACATCGTCGAGGAGGACCTCGGCGCCGCCAAAGCGGGCAGCGAGGTCCTCCTGAGGGCGCACGCCTATCCCGGAGAGGAGTTCCGCGGCCGGCTCATCCTCGTCGGCGACGTCCTCGACGCGGCGACCCGGACGGTCGAAGGCCGGGTCGAGGTCTCCAGCGCCGGAGGAAGGCT
>Ga0326732_1000129_pt1 | contig 17647 bp, 12 predicted proteins | sample MHFSIPfraction_4_FD_207644 | JGI IMG/M metagenome (GOLD analysis project Ga0326732, IMG submission 207644) | Lab enriched peat soil microbial communities from Michigan Hollow, Ithaca, NY, United States - MHF12FN SIP fraction | ecosystem: Environmental > Terrestrial > Soil > Wetlands > Peat...
CCCGGCATATTCGATGCCGATCTTGACGTTAGGCCTGAGCAGGGCACCGATTCCCGGGATGATCTTGGTGTACTCGCCATTGAGATTGTCCTTCATTCTTTCGTAGCGAACGGCACCAAAGAGCCAGGGGTAGAACCAGTAGTCGCCTTCGAGCGAGACCGCGCTCCTTCTGCCCGTGTCGATGTTTTCTCCCGTGTGGGTATCGACAACCTGGTTGAAGCGGGTGTATTGGCCGACCAGACGGGTATTTCCGTAGGTGATCCTGATGTCTCCGCCCAAAGCGGTGTTCGTAAGTCCGGCCGTGTAGTCCGCCGCATTGGTGTTCGTCCCGTTGCTGGAATTCAACACGTTGAAGCCAAAGGTGACCGAATCGTCCAGGCCGATCTGGTTGTTGCCGAGTTTTCCGCCGGAGCCGCTCAGCAGACCGTTTCCGCCGATCTTGATGGCGAGCCTTGCATATTTCGTGTCCGCGAAATTTCCGCCGCCACCGCTGCCGTTCACATCGTAGACTCCCTCATCAGTGGTCCGGGTGGCCTGACTGTCGCTCTGGGAGTTCCTGCCGATACCGGCGACAAGCGCGTAGCTGGCGCTCTTTCCTGCAGCTCCGGTGAGCCTGAGTTCCGCACCCTTGTTCGGATTCGGCATCTGTGCCGCATAACCGTTCGGATCGGTACCGCCACTCATGGTGATCATGTCGAACTGCTCAGGAAATCCAACGTCGCCGATTGCCATGGTGATACCGGGCTTGAAGGTCCAGAGCAGCTGTATTCTTCCCAGCGTGGTGGGTTCATTGTTTGAGGCGATGGCAACGTCGCCGATATAGCTGATCTGCTCGGTGATCGTTCCGGCAAAGAAAATGTCCAGCTCCTCATCGAACTGTGTATTCCTGAACTTTCCGTTCTCCTTCTGCGAATATCCGGCGACTCTGGCCAGGAAGCCGAGAGACGGCATGTTCGGAATGTCCGATGGCCAGATCGCCTTGGGGAAGATTTTTTTATAGGAGTCCTGGCCGAGCTTGATCGGTTCCTCCTTCACCATACCCTCGTCGGTACTGTCAGGGAATCGATAGCCATTGTTGCGGAATGCCTCGCCAAACCCGTTGCGAACCGGAAAAGCGAGATGGCAGGTTGAACATGCCGTATGATATTTCCTCGCGAATGCAGGTACTGCCGAGGCATCGTTCCAAAAGAACAGTATGGGCACTGCCAACACCAAGATCAAAGACGCCAAAGAGAATCTTTTCATGATTCGTGCTCCTTTATTTTTAACAATTGTTAAATCGCTGTTCTCTATTCAAAAGCCGGAAATGAATGCAGATTGAAAAGCCGGATCTGTATGGATTGCGATGGCCGTATCTATCACACTCCCGCCAATCAATGACAGAAAGAGACGGCAAGCGTTATCGTGTTGTTCATACTCCGCCGGGTGACCTGTTCAGAAAGAAGATCACATGACTGAACTTTTCTGAACCGTTCAACTGAAGGTCAGAACCTTAAAGAAGTGCCTTTACTGTGCTGTTATAAACTTTCAGCACCTTTTTCAGGGATATGCCTGTTTCTGGGAGCCATTGTTCAGGAGATGAACATGAGCGACCCACGAATCAAGAGGGCAGATAAGTGACTCTTATTAATTACAATAAAATATTAATGAAATTTTAATCAATTTTTAAGGAAATTTTATCCGTTTGATATGATGGCGCATAAAATATATATGATATACGTATCGTTTTGGACAATACGAGAGATCACTCAGGAGTCAGGGGGGGCGCTTCTCGTTTCTGAACCATCCCCTCCGGGCGGCGCGATTGTCAGATGAAAGGTGGTTTCTGAGGGGACAAGGGGAGTCCAGGCGGACGGTGAGAAAAACAAAAAAGCCTCCATGTCGGAGGCTTCTTTGTTACGTCTGAGCGGGAAACGAGACTCGAACTCGCGACCCCAACCTTGGCAAGGTTGTGCTCTACCAGCTGAGCTATTCCCGCTTGGTAGGTTCGATTATAGGTATAATTTTGTAATTGTGCAAGCGTCGGAGCGATAACGGATTTTATCGCCTGAAAACAGAAAAGCCTCCATGTCGGAGGCTTTTCTGTTACTTCTGAGCGGGAAACGAGACTCGAACTCGCGACCCCAACCTTGGCAAGGTTGTGCTCTACCAGCTGAGCTATTCCCGCTTGAGAGGCCTCATTATAGGGATTATTCCGATTTTGTGCAAGTGTGCAATGCCGATTTTTCAAAATTCCGGTAACGCTTTTTTCAAAGATCAAGCTCCTGCATGATCGTGCCCATATCCTTGTCTCCCCGCCCTGAAAGGTTGACCACGATGAACGACTCTTTCGGCATCATCGGAGCGCGCATCATGGCGTAGTGCATGGCGTGGGCCGATTCGAGCGCGCAGATGATCCCTTCGGTTTTGGCGAGCGTGTCGAGAGCCGCGATGGCCTCCCGGTCGGTCGCCGAGGTATAGGACACCAGGCCGAGCCTCTGAAGGTAACAGTGTTCAGGGCCGACACCGGGATAGTCGAGGCCGGCCGAAATCGAGTGGGCTTCAAGTACCTGCCCGTGCTCGTCCTGCAGCAGTTTCATCATGGCGCCGTGCAGTACGCCGATGTCTCCCTTCGTCAGCGAGGCGGCATGTTTGCCTTCGAGTCCTTCGCCAGCCGCTTCGACACCGATAAGTTCGATGCTACGGGCATCTGGAAGAAAATCATAGAACATGCCGATGGCATTGCTGCCCCCACCTACGCAGGCCACGACGACATCGGGAAGGCGCCCAGCCTGTTCGATCGACTGACGGCGGGTTTCACGACCGATGATGGCCTGGAAATCACGGACCATCATGGGGTAAGGGTGCATGCCGATAACCGAGCCGACGATGTAGAAGGTCTCTTCCGGGTTGTTCATCCAGTCGCGAATCGCTTCGCTGGTGGCGTCCTTAAGCGTTTTCGTGCCGGCACTGACCGGGCGGACTTCGGCGCCGAGCAGTTTCATTCTGGCGACATTCGGTGCCTGTCTCCTGATATCCTCCTCGCCCATATAGACAATGCATTCCAGGTTGAAAAGCGCACAGACGGTGGCGGTGGCAACGCCGTGCTGTCCGGCGCCGGTCTCGGCGATCACCCGTTTTTTCCCCATTCGCCTGGCGAGCAGGACCTGACCAAGCGCGTTGTTGATCTTGTGAGCGCCCGTATGGCAGAGGTCTTCCCTTTTGAGCCAGATGGCCGCGCCACCGAGCTTTTCGCTGAGCCTCCGGGCATGGTACAGAGGAGTCGGGCGACCGACGTAGTCGCGGAGCAGATTGGCAAGCGTTTCCTGGAACTCGGGGTCCTCTTTGGCTTTCAGGTACTCATTCTCGAGATCCGAAGCATTCTTTATGAGTGTTTCCGGTATGAATTTGCCGCCGAAGGTGCCGAAATGGCCGGATTTATCGGGAGCGTTGTAGACTACCTTGGTCATGTAGCGCTGTCAGTTGTAATGAATGTGGATCCGAATCGAACGCGACGGCACCGGTGGTGCGCCTATTCCGAAATATAGAAACCTTTGACTTATTTCATCACGAACCCGAACCTCCTCGGCTCTTGTCGCCATTTTCGACAGACCCTGTTCATGTCATCTGCGCATGGCGTTCAAAAGGCAAAGGTTTCATATATTCAGGTTTCATAACCGGATGGAGTTCCCGCGATTCCTTCCGAAAACCCAGCAGCTTCAGCCCGTGAGATTTTTCAGGTCGTTGAAAGTTCTTAGCCTGCTCCTTATCGTCGGCATGACGGACGGGATCGTACCGGCGCGGGCGGGCGACGGTGGAAAGGCTGGCCAGGGAAAGCGCTCCGGAGGCGCCGCTCCGGACAGCCTCCCCAGAAAGCACGACGATCTCGATTCGACCATAGTATATACCGCCAGGGACTCGCTCATCTACAATTTCGACAAGCGTACCGCAGACCTTTACGGCAAGGCCAGAGTCGATTACAAGGACATGAAGATCACCGGGCCGCGGATAACCGTCGACAATATCGCCAAAACGGTCCATACCCATGCTTTGTCGGATTCCCTCGGCCATCCGACTGAGTTGCCGGTGTACACCGACAAGTCAGGATCGTTCACTGCCGAGACAATGACATACAACTACAGCTCAAGAAAAGGGCTGACGTCGAACGTATCATCGAAGGATTCCCAAGGCATCTATTCCGGGTATCAGGTCAAGCGCCTTCCGACCGGCGAACTGTACATCAGGGACGGTATCTATACGACCTGTGACGATCCGGAGCCCCATTACTGGTTTGCGGGCAAGAACATGAAGATCATCCCCGATGAGCGCCTTGTGGCTCGCCCGATGGTGATGTGGATCCATCCGGAAATCTTCCATCATCGCCTGCCGGCCGTGCCGCTGCTGCCCCTGCCGTTCATGTCGATCCCCATTTCGAACAAGCGTGCATCCGGCTTCCTGATTCCTGGTATCGGCAGCGACAGTAAACGAGGTGCCGTTTTTTCAGACATCGGTTACTTCTGGGCCATCAACGACTATTCGGATTTTCGGCTCGAGAGCGACATCGCGATCAACGGAAGCTGGCGTCTCGGGGAGCGCTTCCGGTATAAAAACCTGAACCATTTCAATGGCTCGATCGAGAGTCAGTACGAGAACTATGTCCTGAACCATCCTGACGATCCGAATTACGCTGAATACAGAAACTGGTATGCGAGGATAATCCACCATCAGCAGTTCGACCCGACAGCTAAGCTGGACATGAACCTCCAGTACATCGGCGGCGACCGCTACTATGATATCAACTCGATCAATCCCGAGATCATCATCACCCAGCAGGCGACCTCGTACGCCTCGTTCTCGAAGTTCTGGGACGAGGGTAACCGGGTTTTTTCACTTGGTTACCAGAGGGTGTCCTCGCTGACTGCGGAAAACGTCACCGAGAGCGTGACCGGCTCGCTTTACCAGAACAAGATCTACCCCTTCAGGCCTATGTTCGGCGCCCTGGAGACGGACTGGAGATCGCGCTTCTCCTTCCAGCCGACGGCATCGTTCTCAGGGTTGTTCACCGATCTCAGCGGCGTGCATACCGACCTCTATACCGGAAATGCCGGAATGAGCGTCAACTACCTGCAGAATTTTGCTCCGGGTTACCGCGCGACATTCAGCCAGGGATTCAATTATCAGCAGCTGTACCAGACGACAACCGACCAGAATGCACTTTCCGGATACAGCGTGCAGCTCCCGTTCACGGTTCAGTCGACACTGTTCAGATACCTCACGCTCAACCCATCGTTGACCTTCACCCATTACCGGGTCAACAGCACGCTCCTGAAGTATTACGATGGCGGAGAGCAGACGGTCCTGGTCAACCAGCCTGCCGATTATTCGACTGCCGTCTTCACGGTCAGCGCCCAGACGCGTCTCTACGCTGCCATGAACACCGGGTTGCTTGAAAACCTCATTGGCCTGAAAGCCATCCGGCATACCCTGATTCCTACGATCAGCTTCACCTACAACCCCGATTATCAGGGGACCAGTTACGATTACTACGGTTCCTATATCAATCCCGTCACCCAGTCGCTGGTGCGTTACAACCGCTTCGGATCGTCGTTGTACAGCAATGTTCCCCAGGCGCAACGTACGGTGGGTATCAGCATCCAGAACCTCTTCAACGGAAAGTTCCGAAGCCGTGGCGTTTCGGCCGATCCCGACGCGGATCCCTCCAAGTCCGAAAAAACGGTCCAGATGCTCTCCTTGACCGCGTCCACCGGATACAACTTCGCGGCCGATTCCCTGCGCATTGCTCCGCTGATCCTTAACGCGTCAAGCAGTGCGTTCTCTCCCGGCTTCCTTATGACCGGGGGCGCAGCATATGACTTTTACACATTCGACCCTGTGACCGGCGCCAGAATCAACACGCTCAACAAGGATGCCGGAAAGGGCCTGCTCCGCCTCATGAGCGGATATCTCAACATGAGCATGAGCGTCAGCGGCACCCTTCGCCACAGCTATGACTCAGGCAGGGACGGCGGGCCGTCACTGCTCAGAAGCGACGGGTCGAGAGTCGAACAGGCCATTTTCAGGGACCGTTTCAATAACGGAGAGGTAGTTGAATTCAATCCGCTGATGCCCTGGTCACTCCGCGCGTCGCTCTACCTGGTCAGCGACAGGAGCAACCCCCTCACTCCTACAAGTTCGGCGCTGCTGAATTCGGCGGGCAGGATCGCCGTGAGCCGGCACTGGCAGGCGGGGTTCAATACCGGCTACGACATCGTCAACAGGGAGTTCATCTTCCCTGCGCTGATTCTGTACCGCGATCTCCACGATTTCCAGTTCAGGTTCCAGTGGGTTCCTTCTGGCCAGTATCGGAGCTACCAGTTCGAGATCGCCATGAAGCCAGCCCAGCTCAAGGATATCAGGTACCAGGGCAGCAAGTCATATTGATATAGTCGATTGCGTACCGACGTTCAGGCCAGTTGGTCGAGAATCTGTCCGAGACGTGAGTTGAATGCCTCGTGCGCATCGTGATGGATGCAGTGGCCGGCCTTCGGGATGATGAAGGCCCCGGCCTGCGGGAGCAGCTCCTGGAACTCGGGGATGATCTTGTGTGGAGGCAGTGCGGTGTCTTCCGCTCCCCAGATCAGCCAGGCATTCCCCTTGTACCCGCATGGTTTGAGGCTGTCGAGGGTGAAGTCATGCGGCCGCCTCGATGGTGAAAGGTAGGAAAAGATGGCGCCGCGGTCCTGCAGCGGCCGGGCAAACTGGTTGATGAGATTGAGGTCGACCTTTTTCTGGTTGTAGTACGTCGGCGCGAGGCTCTGGCTTACGCCGACAGGGTTGGCGAATGCCGCGAAAAGCACTTCGCCGATCAGAGGCGATCCTACCAGCCCGAAAAAGGCCTTTGCCATGCCGTCCATGCTGTCTCCGTAAAGGCCCGACGGATTGGCGAGCACCAGCGCCTCGACAGTGCCGGGATTGAAATGGGCATGGACGATGCCGCCGGCCGCCCCCATCGAGTGCCCTACCAGAATGATCTTATCGAGTCGCTTGAGGTGGAGGAACGCCTCGATCTGCGCCGCGAACATCGCCAGGCTGTATCGAACGTTGGGTTTTTCGGATTGCCCGAACCCGATGAAGTCCATGGCATAGATCCGGAAGCGGCCCTCGAACGCCGGGATATTCAGGTTCCAGTGCTCGAGCATTCCGCCATAGCCGTGGACGAACAGCAACGGGGTGAAGGGTGAGTCGGCGGGCCCGTACTCCTGATAGCGGATTCTCGCTTCCTGTCCCTCGGCGAACTGCCAGATGAACCAGCGGTCTTTAGGTTTGTTGTGCATGGCGCAGAGGAGTTGTTTCGGTTCAGGGCACGACCCGTTGGGTCCAACTTCGGATCACCCTGAAAATATAGCCCATGAGTCGATAATAATAAGATCATTGTTGAATTTCCTGAAAATAGGTTTAAATTTATCCTGTTTAAGAATCCAATTCCGATCATGCTACAGGTATCAAGAAAATTCGAATACGGCCTGCATGCCGTCACCTACCTTGCTGTGCAGGGCTCCGGTCGGGTGGTGACCGTCAAGGAGATGGCCGCCGACATCGGCTTTTCACAGGTTTTTCTCGCCAAGGCCATGCAGGAACTCAAAAAGGCCGGTATAGCCCGATCGGTACAGGGAGTCAAGGGTGGGTACAAGCTTGGCAGGCCCCCGGAACAGATCACGGTGGCCGATATCGGACTTGCCATCGAAGGCAAGCCGCATCTTACCCGTTGTTCCCAGGCGGATTGCCAATGCGAGATCGAGACGAATTGCCATCACAAGGGGTATATGAGCGATCTCCAGATGAGGATCCATGGTCTTCTTGAGGAAACCACGATCGCCATGCTTCTTGACCGCTTCGGAAAACGGTGAATGGATACCTCCCCGATTTCGTTACATTTACCTGGAGTCTTTCCAGCACCTTAAACCCTGCATGCTGAATCTCAACGACCAATCCCCGGCACTGACCTCCGAAGAACGGCAAAACCGAAGCGCCGGAACCCTGCCCGACATCGTGCTCGGCGGCGTGACGACGCACAACCTGAAAAACGTGACGGTGCGGATTCCGCGCAACAGGTTCGTCGTGCTGACCGGACTGAGCGGCTCAGGAAAGTCGAGCCTCGCGTTCGACACGCTCTATGCGGAAGGGCACCGTCGCTACGTCGAATCCCTTTCGGCCTATGTGCGGCAGTTTCTCGAGAGGATGCCGAAACCCGAGATCGAAACGGTCGACGGCATCGCCCCGGCCATCGCCATCGAGCAGAAAGCCATCCCGAAGAATCCCCGTTCGACCGTCGGTACGGTTTCGGAGATCTATGACTACCTGCGGTTGCTCTATGCGAGGATCGGGAAGATCTACTCACGCGACACGAACGAGCTGGTGCTGAAGCACACCCCCGAGGATGTGGCTCTGCAGGCCCGATTCTTCAAGGATGGCGCCAGGTTCTACGTCGGCTATCCGTTTCCCTGCCACCACGACCCGAGCCAGCACGACTGCTCTACCGCTGAAGAGCTGAAGAACCTGCTGCAGAAAGGTTTTTTCAGGTTGCTCAGGGATGAAGCCATCATCGATATTTCTGTTGAAGCCGTTCGAGACGAAGTCGAATCCATGGACAAGACCTCCCTGAAAGGGCTGCTCGTACTTGTCGACCGTTTCGTGGCGAAAGCGGATGAGAAGATGTACGGAAGGGTGGCGCAGGCGGCTGAAACCTGTTTTGCCGAGTCGGGGGGGAACGCCGTCATCAGGGTCTCCGGCGGGAAGGATTACCGGTTCAGCGATCGGCTTGAAATGAACGGAGTGGTCTATCAGGAACCGTCGCCGCAGCTGTTCGCCTTCAACTCCCCGATCGGCGCCTGTTCGGTCTGCCAGGGATTCGGGAGGATTGCCGGCATCGACGAGGATGCGGTCATACCTGACAAGTCGCTTTCACTCGTCGAAGGCGCCATCACCTGCTGGAACTCCGAGAAATATTCCTGGTACCTCAAACAGCTCCTGCGTATCGCACCCGACGTTGGTATACCGGTCGACGTGCCCTACGAGAAGCTGAGTTACGTCCACAAGGAGATGATCTGGCGCGGGCTTCCCGAAAAAAGCTATAAAGGGTTGCGGCCGTTCTTCGCCGACCTTGAGAAGGATGCCGGGTACAAGGTGCACTACAGGGTGTTTCTGAGCCGTTACCGGGGCTACGCGACCTGTCCCGAGTGCGAGGGGTCGAGGCTCAATGCCGACGCCCGCCTGGTGAGGGTATCCGGGAAGGACATCGGTGAGGTGACCCGCATGACCATCGCCGATGCCCACGCATTTTTCGCGAGCCTCGAGATTTCGCCGTTCGACCGGAGCGTCGCCGATGCGGTGCTGAAGGAGATCACCAAGCGGCTCGGTTACCTGCTCGACGTCGGGCTCGATTACCTGACGCTCGACCGGCTTACGCATACCCTCAGCGGCGGTGAGTTCCAGAGAATCAATCTCTCCACCTCGCTCGGTTCTCCTCTTGTCGGAGCGATCTACATTCTCGATGAGCCGAGCATCGGTCTGCACCAGAGCGATTCCGCCCGGCTCGTGGCGCTGCTCAAGCGGCTGCGGGACCTTGGCAACACCGTGGTCGTCGTCGAGCACGACCGCGAAATCATCGAAGCGGCCGACGAGGTGATCGACCTGGGGCCGAGGGCAGGCCGACTCGGCGGAGAGGTGGTGTTCCACGGCCCGCCGTCCGCCATGGGGGAGGCCACCGGATCACTTACGGCAGACTATCTCACCGGCAGGAAGCGCATTGAGGTTCCCACGCATCGCCGCAAGCCCGATTTCTCCTCCTGCATCGAGATCACCGGGGCCATGCAGAACAACCTCCGCAACATCGATGTGATTTTTCCGCTGGGCGTGATGACCTGTGTCACCGGTGTCAGCGGGTCCGGCAAGTCGACCCTTGTGAACGATATCCTCAAGCGCGGCATCATAAGGGACAAGGAGGGTTCGCGGGAGAAGGTCGGTACCCACCGTACCATCACCGGCATGGACCTGGTGGAGAGCGTCGAACATGTCGACCAGTCGCCGATCGGCAAATCGAGCCGCAGCAATCCGGCCACCTACCTGAAACTCTTCGATGACATCAGGCAACTGTTCGCCGCCACCCGCGACGCCAGGGAGCGGGGCTGGAAGCCGGGTTACTTCTCATTCAACATCCCGGGTGGACGCTGCGAGGCATGCTCGGGCGAGGGTACCGTCAAGATCGAGATGCAGTTCCTGGCCGACATCGAGGCAGTCTGCGAGGAGTGCGAAGGAAAACGCTACAAGCCGTCCACCCTCGAGGTCAGGTACAAGGGGCTTTCGATCGCCGAGGTGCTCGAACTGACCGTCAGCGAGGCCCGTGAATTCTTCAGCGCCGACCGGGCGATCCAGAAGAAGCTGCAGGTGCTCGAGGAGGTCGGACTCGAGTACATCCGGCTCGGTCAGTCCTCAAGCACCCTGTCCGGCGGGGAGGCCCAGCGGCTCAAGCTGGCCCATTTCATCTCCAGGGCCGATATCACCAAGACGCTCTTCATCTTCGACGAGCCGACCACCGGCCTTCATTTCGACGACATCTCAAAGCTGGTGTGCTGTTTCGACAAACTGCTCGAGCAGGACAACTCGCTGGTCATCATCGAGCACAACCCCGACATCATCAAACAGGCCGACTGGGTCATCGACCTGGGGCCAGGCGCGGGCGTCCGGGGCGGGGAGGTGGTGGCTGTCGGCACTCCCGAAGAGATCTGCGCAAACGATGCCTCGCTCACGGGCAAGCACCTGAAGCCCTACCTGGAAGAAGGTCGATAATAGAATCCGGGGATCTGAAAAGGCTTCGGGGAACTGACAAGGCATCTCGAGACATCTGTTACATGGTGACTAGATGTTCATTTTCAGCGGATCATCCTCAAGCGCCCCGCCGTGCAGGCGGATGTGGGGAAAGTGCGAATCGGAGGTGCGTTCCGTCCAGGCGGTTCCACCCTGAAGCACGGAAGCTTCGTTTTCCGACACCGACACCCGGTTGGACGCCAGCGCCACGATCTCCTGCAGAATCTGATGATTATGCCTGTCGGCTGCCGTCGCGACGTCATCACTGATCTTCGAAGCGATGCTTTCAAGCTTTTCGAGCATTACCTTGCCTATGGCGCAGAGGGTCGCGGGGTCGCTTTTTTTCCGGTCTTCCAGCATCATGTTCGAGGACTTCGTTTCGGGTGTTCCAAGGGACCAATACGATAAATAAATATTTGCTGTCTGGAAATCTTTTTTTATAATTAACCCGACTGTTAGCACTCACGACCATCGAGTGCTAACATGCCTGAACCCCTCAGGTGTTATATGTGTGACAACAAGTGATCAAAACAATTCAAACGAGAGAAAGACAATGAACTTGAAACCTTTAGCTGATCGAGTTATTGTTAAACCCGCGCAGGCAGAAGAGAAGACCAAAGGCGGACTGTACATTCCCGACACCGGCAAAGAGAAGCCGCAGTACGGCGAAGTGGTCGCGGTTGGAGCCGGCAAGATTTCGGATAGTGGCCAGCTCGTCGAAATGCAGGTGAAAGTCGGAAACAAAGTGCTGTACGGCAAGTATTCCGGCACCGAAGTCCAGGTCGAGGGTGAGGATTACCTCATCATGCGTGAGTCAGACATCTTCGCGATTCTCGCCTGACCTGTCCAACAACAATTTCAACAATCCTAACAGAGGAAAGTTTTACGATGACTGCTAAAGACATTCTTTTTGATTCAGACGCCAGGGCCAAACTCAAAGTCGGCGTCGATAAACTTGCCAACGCCGTGAAGGTAACGCTCGGCCCAGCCGGTCGCAACGTGCTCATCGACAAGAAGTTCGGTGCACCGACTTCGACCAAGGACGGCGTCACCGTCGCCAAGGAGATCGAACTCTCCGACGCGATCGAGAACATGGGCGCCCAGATGGTTCGCGAAGTGGCTTCCAAGACCAGCGATGTCGCCGGTGACGGTACCACCACGGCAACCGTGCTCGCCCAGGCAATCTACCGCGAAGGCCTGAAGAACGTCGCCGCCGGTGCACGTCCGATCGACCTCAAGAGGGGTATCGACCGCGCAGTCCGCGAAGTCGTGCTTGAGCTGCGCAACATCAGCCGCAGCATCTCCGGCAAGAAGGAGATCGCCCAGGTCGGCACCATTTCCGCCAACAACGATCCCGAGATCGGCGAGCTGATCGCCGAGGCCATGGAGAAGGTCGGCAAGGATGGCGTCATCACCGTCGAAGAGGCAAAAGGCATGGACACCGAGCTGAAGGTCGTCGAAGGCATGCAGTTCGACCGCGGTTACCTCTCCCCGTACTTCGTGACCAACCCGGAGACGATGGAAGCCGAACTCGACGACGCGCTCATCCTGATCCACGACAAGAAGATCAGCAACATGAAGGAGCTGCTTCCGATTCTTGAGAAGGCAGCGCAGACCGGCCGTCCGCTGCTCATCATCTCTGAGGATATCGAAGGTGAAGCGCTTGCCACGCTCGTGGTCAACAAGCTGCGCGGCACCCTGAAGGTTGCAGCGGTCAAGGCTCCCGGCTTCGGCGACCGCCGCAAGGCCATGCTCGAAGACATCGCCATCCTCACCGGCGGCACCGTCATCTCCGAAGAGAAGGGTTACAAACTCGAGAACGCTACCATGGCTTATCTTGGCCAGGCTGTCCGCGTGAACATCGACAAGGACAACACCACCCTCGTCGAAGGCAAGGGCAAGCAGGAGGAGATCAAGGCGCGCATCAACGAGATCAAGGGCCAGATCGACAAGTCGACCTCCGACTACGATACCGAAAAGCTGCAGGAACGCCTTGCGAAGCTCTCCGGCGGCGTCGCCGTGCTGAACATTGGCGCTTCGACCGAAGTCGAGATGAAAGAGAAGAAAGCCCGCGTCGAGGACGCCCTGCACGCAACCCGCGCAGCGGTCCAGGAAGGCATCGTGGTCGGTGGCGGCGTCGCCCTGATCCGCGCCATCAAGGGTCTCGCCAACGCCAAGGCTGACAACGAAGACCAGAAGACCGGCATCGACATCATCCGCCGTGCCCTCGAAGAGCCGCTTCGCCAGATCGTGGCCAACACCGGCACGACCGACGGCGCAGTCGTCCTCGAGAAGGTCCGGAGCGGTGAAGGCGACTTCGGATTCAATGCCCGTACCGAACAGTACGAGAACCTGGTTGAGGCCGGTGTGGTCGATCCGACCAAGGTTACCCGCAGCGCGCTCGAGAACGCCGCTTCGGTTGCAAGCATCCTGCTCACCACTGAAGCTTGCATCACCGATGTCAAGGAAGAGAAGTCCGACATGCCAGCAATGCCTCCCGGTGGCATGGGTGGCATGGGCGGCATGTACTGATCCGTCGGTACAGAGACCTATCAAGAAAGACCGGCGCCTGCCGGTCTTTCCTTTTTTGCAGCTCGGCACTGTGCCGGTCAGCAACGTGGCGCTTCAGGCGGGTTCCAGCAATAAAAAAAGCCCCGGTTCTTTGCCGGAGCTTTTTCGCTTTGTGACGAGACTGACGCTCAGCGGTCGATCATAACACACGCTCCTCTTCTTCCATGTACTCCTGAAGCCGCTGCTTTGCGGCCGCGATGTCATTTTTCGTGACTATGGAGTGAGTCAACTCACGCTGTTTGAACTTCCCGCACCAGTCGTCCTGATGTACGACTGGCCAGCCCTCTACGGTTGGTGGTTTGAGTCTGCATTGTGAAGTCACCAACGTCGATGAGCCGTTTTCCCATCTCTCACGACAGTAAAAATAACGGCAATCGCCGCATCTTACATCCGATACCGTCTCTTTTGTCATCACATTGTCCATACCGCACTCCCAAAAACCCGCCGTCCGAGTAACCGCCCCTGACGGCAGCATTGAATAAGTTTTTATTGCTGTCGGTCACCAGTTAGCAGTAATGTACTAAAACGGGATCAAGGTCATCGCATCAGTGATAAACTATGAAACGACAATCCGCAACGACAGGTAACGTTGATCACGGGGAGCATGATTTGGGAAGCTTTCGGCGGGAGTAAACCGGGAGTGCTGTGCGTCAGGCGGCGTCACCGGTATTGAAGGCAGTTCGGTCGGAGGACAGCCGAGTTCGACCGGACTTTCAACCTGTGCAGATGGCTGAAGCAGAACCGGGGATCACCGTCGGCGTCCTGAAACGTTCAGTTATCGTCCTTCGGGTCATCCTTGTTCGGTTTGTAGAGCCACATCTCCACACTCAGATACAGGCCTCCGAGACAGAACAACACGAGCCAGGCGATGTTGATGAATTTTCCCATCGAACATGCTCTCCTACTCAGGCAGTCACGATTTTCGGAAATTCCTGCAGGCTAACCTGCGGTACCGATTTTTTCCCAAAGAGTAGATCACTTTTTCTACTTTTTCAGAGTAATATAAAAGTGAGCTATATGAAATATACAACAATATCTGTTATTCTCCGTCATTCGAATTCAGGCGGGCACTCCATGGCTCCACTTTAAAGGGTCCCTGAAATGCTTATATTCTTTTTCGTCAGGATGTCGACTTGAACCGGAAATTTCCGGAATCCTGATAAATTTTGGATGTTCTGTAATGTTCCGTCCTGAGGGACCTATTGGATCGGGCTCGTTCACGGACCATAACCCGGTTGAGATTCATCGCATTAACTGACGATTAACGTATAAAGATCATGAGAGCAGTACTGCTGGTCAGTGGAGGCATGGACAGCCTCGTCGTGACCGCTATGGCACACCATCAGGGGTTCGAGCTGGCTGCCATGCATGTCAATTACGGGCAGAGGACCTGGCAGAAGGAGCTCGACTCGTTCCGCCGCATCTGTGCGCATTATGGTATCGAGCGCAAGCTCGAGGTTGAGGCCGGATTCCTTGGCGCCATCGGTGGCTCTTCGCTTACCGACCAGGAGATCCCCGTCGGGCCGGCCGATCTGCAGGGGACGACCATTCCGACCAGCTATGTGCCCTTCAGGAACGCCTGTTTCCTGTCGATGGCCGTGAGCTGGGCCGAGGTCATCGGAGCGAACCGGATCTTCATAGGCGCCGTCGAGGAGGACTCTTCAGGTTATCCGGACTGCCGAAAGGTGTTCTACGATGCCTTCAATCGTGTCATCGACCTCGGTACGCGTCCCGAAACCGAAATCGAAATACTCACACCGCTCATCGCCATGAGCAAGGCCGAAATCGTGGCCAAGGGAATGGAGCTCAACGCTCCGTTCGATTGCAGCTGGTCGTGCTACAAGAGCGAGGGGCGTGCCTGCGGTGTCTGCGACAGTTGCGCCCGGCGCCTCAGGGCCTTCGAGATGGCCGGCATCCGCGACCCGGTCGAGTACGATGTCCGACCAAACTATATGTAAACCCAGAACACAGCAACCATTTCAACCCATGGAACAGGTCAAGTCTGCCGTTTCCTCTTCATCTTCGCTCAACGAGCGCCTCAAACTCGCCTTCGGCTTGACGGCCCTCATCTGGGTCGTCGGGCTTGTCGGCCATTTCACTCCGCTGCTCGAGTGGCCGGCACTGGCCGTCTACGTGCTCGGATCGATCGGGGTGGTGGTGTGGCGCGGCAAGAGCCGCGGCGAATGGGCCGAAATGTATCTCTCAGGAGGTGATCTGAAGAAGTCGCTCAAATGGGGCGGCATCTCCGGCGGGATCCTCTTCTGCATGGATATCTTCAACACCGTGATGTGGTACAAAAGCGGCAAGCCGCCGATGATGGACATGCAGAGCATCCTCGTGAACATGAACTTCCTCTACCTCTTCCCGGTGCTCGTGCTGGCCGAGGAGTTCCTCTGGCGGGGCATCATGTTCTCCTCGATGATCGAAAAAGGGTATAACAGCCATCTTACGGTGCTGGTGACGGCCTTGTTCTATGTGGTGAACCATTTCGCCGTGGCTCCGGTCGGCATGCAGGAGCGTGCCCTGATGGGCATGATGGCCTTCCCGATCGGCATACTCGGCGGCTATATCGTCCTCAGGTCGAAAAACGTCTGGGGCAGCGTCCTGGTGCACATGATCACCATGTTCTCGATGATCCTGGACCTTTTCGTGATACCGAACCTTGTCTACAAGTACATGCAATGACCGTTACCTTATCCTATGCCTGAAAATCGAATTACTCGGCTGATGAAGAAGGACAGGAAGCTCCTCATCGCCTACTACATGCCCGAATATCCCGTGCCCGGCTCGACCCTGCCGGTGCTCGAAGCCTTGCAGGAGAGCGGCGCCGACATCATCGAGCTCGGCATGCCCTACTCGGACCCGATCGGAGACGGCCCTGTCATCCAGGAAGCGGCCCATACGGCGATACGCCATGGTGTGACCGTGCGGAGCATTCTCGACATGGTCAAGCAGGCCAGGGCGGGTGAGGGGTGCAAAAAGATCACCACGCCGATCCTCCTGATGGGTTACAGCAACCCGCTGATCGCCTATGGAGGCGACTGCTTCATGGCCGATGCGGTAGAGGCCGGTGTCGATGGCCTGTTGATCCCTGATCTGCCGCCTGAAGAGTCCGTTGACTTTCTCGACCGGGCGAAGTACTTCGGCCTGACCGTGGTCTACCTGATCTCGCCGGTCACGCCGCCAGAGCGCATCGAGCTCATCGACAGCCTTTCGACCGACTTCTCCTACTGCCTCGCGGTCAACGCCACCACGGGCACCGGCAAGCTCGAAGATTCCGGCACCGACCGCAGGATCGCCGAGTATCTGGAACGGGTCCGCCTGCACGCCAAAAAGAAGTTCGTTGTCGGATTCGGCATCAAGGATCGCCAGAGGGTGCGTCGCATGTGGGAGATGGCCGACGGCGCCGTGGTGGGCACGGCCCTCCTGCAGCATGTGGCTGCCGCCAAAACTCCCTCGGAAACCGCCGCGCTCGCGGCAGAGTTCTGGAAAACACTGAAGTGACGAACAGTGCGACCCCATCCCGGTTATAGCAACGGGGTCGTGCACCTGCACTTCACATCGTACGACCATGCATGACTCGCCAGCATCCCCTCCGTCAGTCACGGTCGTCATCCCGCACCTGAAGAACCGCCCCATGCTCGAACGCTGCCTCGACGCACTGTTCGCCTCCACATGGCCGCGTCCTGCCGTTATCGTGGTCGACAACGGTGGCGGGGATTCGGACCTTACCGGCATTGAATCGTCCCGACCCGACATCGAGGTGCTTCGTCCCGGAATGAACCTCGGCTATGCCGGCGGCTGCAACGAAGGGCTGAGACGGTGTTCGACGAAGTATGTCGTGTTCCTCAACGATGACGCCCAAGTGGACGAAGGGTGGCTGGAGCCTCTGGTACAGGAGGCAGAACGCAATCCGGCCGCAGGGGCGCTGCAGCCGAAAATCCTCTCCCTCAAGGCGCGCCGCGAGGGCAAGAGGGAGTTCGACTATGCCGGCGCGGCCGGTGGCCTCCTCGACCGGCTCGGTTACCCCTACTGCCTTGGCAGGACCTTCTCCGGCACCGATGAGGACCGGGGGCAGTACGACCTTCCGGCGGAGCTCTTCTGGGCCTCCGGCGTCGCGCTCTTTGCCCGTCGGGAGGTGATCTCCTGTCTCGGCGGGTTCGATGCCGGATTCTTCATGCATATGGAGGAGATCGATCTCTGCTGGAGGATGCGGCTTCGGGGGTGGCACGTG
>Ga0326732_1000131_pt1 | contig 17592 bp, 11 predicted proteins | sample MHFSIPfraction_4_FD_207644 | JGI IMG/M metagenome (GOLD analysis project Ga0326732, IMG submission 207644) | Lab enriched peat soil microbial communities from Michigan Hollow, Ithaca, NY, United States - MHF12FN SIP fraction | ecosystem: Environmental > Terrestrial > Soil > Wetlands > Peat...
GACGGCTGGTCGAGGGTGGCCGGGCGGCTCTACATCTGGGATTACACGACGAACTTCTCGCATTACGTCCAGCCCCACCCGAACTACGGCGTCCTTGCCCCCAATATCCGTCTCTTCGTCGAGAGGAATGTCCGCGGCGTCTTCGAACAGGGCGCCTACCAGTCTTGGGGCTCCGAGATGGCCGAGCTGCGGGCCTGGGTCCTGGCCAAGCTTCTCTGGGACCCGCGGCTCGACGAAGGGAAGCTCCGCGAGGAATTCCTGGCCGGATACTACGGCCCGGCGGCCGGGCCCATGGACGATTACCTCGACGGGTTGGAAAACGCCTTGGCGAAGGCGGGCGATGCCCTGGGCTGCTATTCTCCCGCCGACGCCAAGTTCCTGTCCTTCGACACACTCGCGCGGTCGTGGAAGATCCTCGAATCCGCCCGGCGGAAGGTCCGCCGTTCGGCCGAATACGGGCGCCGCGTCAAACGGACCAGCCTGCCCGTCGCCTATTCTGTCCTCACCCGCTGGGATGCCCTCAAAGAAGAAGCGCAGCGCGCCGGAAAGACCTGGCCCTGGCTTGGAACTCGAGAAGCTTTTCTAGAGTGGTTCCTCGAGGCCGCGCATCAGGAGAACATCACCATGATCTCCGAGTGGCAGTCCTTCGCGGACTGGGCCGCCAAGGGCGGCCGGCAGAAATAGACAGCGGCTCAGGCCCTCATCGCCCGAAGGACGACGCCGGGACCAGGCTCTTGGGGAGCCCGGGCCCGCGCCAAGACAGAGCCAACCCCATATCTCCGTCCACCTGAAAATAGTCGACTTCGATCGGATGCCAGCCCGCCTCGAGGGCGATCTCGGCCTTCTCCACCGCCAGGCCGTGGGTGCCGTCGTTGACGATGATCTCCTTCCCGGCGACCGATAGCCGGCTCCCGTCATCCGATCCGAGGTAGAAGACGTAGACCCCGGTCCGGGGGGCTTGAATGTAGCCTCGGAATCGCAGGGCGAATTTGTCCTTGGCCCCGGCGACCGCGGCATCGGGTCGCGCCGCCGTTCCGGTCTTCAAGGCCTTCATCGCCGCGAAGTCGGACAGCCTGTCGAACCGGCCTTCGAGATAGTCATAGTTCAGGCCCCTTTCCGAGGGGGCGCCCGCCCAGGCGGCCAGGGGTTCGGCCGGCTTGAACGTCCGGCTCTCGACGAGGCTCGAGACGCCATCGGGCCAGACAGCTCGGGCCTTGACCGTCGTCTCCCCGGTGATGACGATAGGCTTGTCGTACAGGGCCGACCCAGGCCCCGGCTCGGAGCCGTCGACCGTATAGCGGACGGCCGTCCCTGGCGGCATAGCCAGCTCGACCGGAAACGAGGTCCCGACGTAAAGCGACTGGTCGGCGACGAAGCTCGGAGGCAGGAAGCCTCGGTTGAGGGTCGAGAACCGGACCGGGTCGAGCTTGACCACGGCGCGGTCGTAGGTCATGAGGCCGTTGACCTCGACCTCGCAGTCCGAGGTCTGCGTATAAACGGCCGCCGCCAGGCCTTTGTCCACGAGCCGATAGAGGTTCTTGACGAGGTCGGCGTAGCGCGATCCGTAGACCCCGGTGTCGTCGAAATTCCGGTAGCCCCAATTCCCTTCGGCCTGCCAGAGGTGCCCGGTCAGCGGAAGTCCGAGTCCCCCGAACTCGCCGAGGACGGCGGCCCGCTTCTCCTCGACCGGCGGCATGTCCGGCCCGGGATAGCTGTGGATGTCGCTGATGTCGCCGGCGCCCTTATCCGTCCAGCCGCTGGCGTTGTTGACCAGCCGGGTGGGGTCGTACGACTTGGTCCAGGCCGTGATCCGCTCGGTATCGTACTGTCCCCAGCCTTCGTTGAACGGCACCCACATGACGATCGAGGGGTGGTTCGAGCGGGCGTCGATGACGGCTTTCCATTCCGATTCGAACTGGGCGTCCCTCGCGGCCAGGAGGTCCGCCGCCACAGCGTCCCTTTTGAAAAGGGCGCTCGGCATGTCCTGCCAGACGAGGAGGCCCAGCTTGTCGCACCAGTAGTAAAGACGGTCCGGTTCGACCTTGACGTGCTTGCGGAGCATGTTCAGGCCCAAGGCCTTGATCGTCTCGATGTCGGAGCGGAGGGCGGCGTCGGTCGGTGCCGTATAAAGGCCGTCGGGCCACCAACCCTGGTCGAGCGGCCCGAATTCGAAGAGCGGCGCGTTGTTCAAGAAGAGCCGGTTGAAGCCTTGCCCGTCCTTCCCCAGCGCGATCTTCCGCATCCCGGCATAGCTCGCGACCTCGTCGACAGCCTTCCCCTTTTCCTCGAGGACGACCTTGAGGTCGTAAAGGACGGGATCGGAGGGCGACCAGAGCGCCGGATGGGGAATTTCCACGGCGATCGGGGTGCCGGCGGGTGACTCGGCACTGGCGGCCACGTCCCGGCCCCGGCTGACCGTTACGGCGATCTTCATCCCGGCGCTCTCGCCCCCGACCTTCGGCTCGACAGTCAGAGTGGCCCCGTCGATATCAGGCGTGATCTTCAGCCCCGCGATAAAGGCCTTCGGGACCGGCTCGAGCCAGACGGTCTGCCAGATGCCGGTCACCGCGGTGTAAAAGATGCCGTGCGGCCTCATGACCTGCTTGCCGCGGGCAATGCCGCTGTTGTCGTCGTCCGTCGGATCGAAGACCCGGACGACGATCTCCTGTTTCCGGCCTCGATCCAGGGCGTCGCGGATATCGTAGGTAAAGGGGTCGTATCCGCCACGGTGGGTCCCGATCTCACGGCCGTTGACCCAGACCGTGCTCTCCCAGTCCACGGCCCCGAAATGCATCAGGACGCGGCCCCGGCGCCATTTCCTCGGGACGAGAACCGTCCGGCGATACCAGAGGACCTTGGCCGACCCCACGGACTTGCCGACACCCGACAGGGCCGACTCGACGGCAAACGGAACGAGGATCTGACCGTCCCAGGCGGCAGGCCGGGCGGCGTCCTTGGCGGTGATGGCATAGTCCCAAAGCCCGTTGAGGTTGAGCCACCTCTGCCGGACCATCTGCGGCCGGGGATATTCGGGAAGGACCAGGTCCGGCCGGACCTCGGCCGCCCAGCGGGTCATGATCCTCCCCGTGACGGGCGTCCATGCGGCCTCCGGCACGGACCGGCAGGAAGGCGCGGCCGACAACAGCCAGAGGATCAATCCCGGGATCGCGGCGGCTTTCTTCATGGGGACTCTCCTATCGCAGCATTAGTAGATCATCCCGTCGCTCAAAGTCAACCCGATTGAATTCGATGAGTGATTGGACTATTGTGTCCTGTCCGAGCGCAGGAGATACCATGACCGACCGCGATCCGATCCCTCCTCTCGAAGTCCTGAACGCGAAGATCCGGGCCAGGTTCCCGATGATCGATCACGATTCGCGGGGCCTTCCGCGCCTTTACCTCAATACGGGCGCCGGGAGTCTGACGGTCGATACGGCCGCCGAGGCCGCCCGCGATGCCCAAGGCCGGCTCAACCCCATGCCGGGTGTCGTCGTCGCGGGGGAAGCCGAGACCGCCGCCCTCCACGCCCGGGTCCGCGATCTCATCGCCGATTTCCTCCATGCCCGCTCCGGCCGCGAGATCAGCTTCCACCTGTCATCCACGGCGGCCCTTTTTGACCTGGCCTTCGGGCTGCGCGCGACTCTCGGGCCGTCCGCCAATCTGGTCGTCACGGACCTCGATCACATGGCCAACGTCTCGCCCTGGGAGACGATCTTCGGAGAAGGCCGCGGCCTCGAGATCCGCCGGGCCCGGCTCACCAATGAAGGAACGCTCGATATCCCTCACCTTCTGTCGCTCGTCGACGGCCGGACCGGCCTCGTTGCCGTGACTTCGGCCTCGAACGGGAACGGCTCGGTCGTTCCGCTGAGAGAGCTCGCGGCCGCGGTGCGCGTACGGGCCCTGGCCTGTCTCGTGGCCGTTGACGCCGTCCATCACGCCCCCCACGGCCTTCTCGACGTCCAGGAGAGCGGCATCGACTTCCTTGTCTTTTCGGGCTACAAGGTGTTCGGCCCGATGATGGGCGTCCTCTGGGGACGAGAGGAGATCCTGGAGCGGCTCCGGCCCTATCGCGTCGAAACGAACAAGGATGCCTTGCCCGGCAAATTCGAGATGGGCATGCTCAATAACGCCTCGGTCGCGGCCCTCGGGGCGGCCTTGGAGTACCTCCTCTGGGTAGCGGACCTCGCGGCCGCGCCTCGGCAGGTCATTCCCGACAGGCCAGCGAAGTTCCGCTTCGCCATGACCTCGATCGCCGAGTACGAGACAGCCATCACACGCCGGGTGCTCGAGGGCTTCCGGAGCCTCCGCCTGCCCCGTTTTGCGCTGTTCGGCCTAGGCGACCCGGCCCGCGCCCGGGACCGGGTCCCGACCTTCGCCTTCGACGTCGGAGGCCTCACCCCGACCGAGACCAAGCGCAGGCTCTGGGCGAAGTCCGCGATCCAGATCGCCGACGGCAACCATTACTCGGCGGCCGTCGTCCGGCACCTGGGCCGCCCCGAAGGCATCTGCCGGGCGAGCTTCGCCCATTATGACAATCTCGCCACGGCCGATCGCTTCCTCGAGGCCCTGGCCGGGCTCGAAAAGGATTGAAGAAACGCCCTGGAAAACCTAGAATAGGGCTTCTTTGGAGAGAACCCGGTTCGCTCGAAAGACAGCCCGCACGATCAAGGAGTCAGATCATGAGAAGGAACTCGAGTCTGGCGGTCCTCGCCGGCCTGCTCGTCGTCGTCCTGTTCGCCGGCCAGGCCTTCCCCCAGGAAAGGATCATCGGGAAGGCCCTCTACGAGAAGCTCCAGCGCGACGGCCGCAGGCTGATGGGCGGGCCCGGGGGCTTTGGCGGCGGCCCCGCCTGGACCCCCGACGGCAAGGGCTCTTATGCCTTTGAGGACAGCACTTTCAAGAGGACCGACATCCTGACCGGCGAAAAGACGCTTTTATTCGACGACGCCAAGATCCTGGCCGCGGTCAACGCCGCCACGGGCCGGCAGGAGGTCAAGCTCTTCTTCAACCGTTTCCAGTATCTCGATGACGGCCGGAAGATCACCTTTCAGGCCTTCAACAAGGTCTTCCTCTACGACCTCGCCTCTTCGAAGCTCCTCTCCTATGAGCCGGAGCGGGCGATCACCGGGGTGCGCGGCCGGGCCTACGGCGACGTCCTCTCGCCCGACCTGAAGTTCCGGACCTTCACCCGCAATTACAACCTCTATGTCAAGGACATGGACGGCACCGAGACCGCTCTGACGGCCGACGGGAGCGAAGACCTCCGCAACGGCTATCCCGATTGGGTCTATCCGGAGGAGCTCGCCCAATACGAGGCCTTCTGGTGGTCGCCCGATTCGAAGAGAATCGCCTTCATGCAGTTCGACGAGAGCCCGGTGGCGAAATATCCCATCGTTCACGACATCGCCCCCATGCCCCGCTACGAGCTCCAGGGCTATCCGGTGCCGGGCGCGAACAACCCGATCGTCCGGCTGTTCATCGTCGACGTCAGCACCAAGAAGATCGTCCGGCTCGAAACGGGCGACGACCTCGACGTCTACCTCTATCGGGGCAAATGGACCAACGACGGACGGGAGTTCACCTATCACCGGCTCAACCGGCTCCAGAACAAGGTCGAGCTCTTCGCGGCCGACCCGGCCACCGGCAAGACCCGTCTGTTCCTGACCGACACCGACCCCTGCTATATCGACGAATCGACCGACCTGTGGTTCCTCAAGGACAACCAGCGCTTCCTCTGGACGTCGGAGCGCAGCGGCTGGCGCGAGATCTATCTCTACGACCTGGCCACCGGGAAGCTCCTCAAGCAGCTGACCAACGCCAAGCTCCCCGTCCAATCCATCCAGGGCATCGATGAGGCCCGGGGGATCGTCTATTTCTCCGGGTCCGAAGTGAACGGCACCGAAAGCCACGCCTATAAGGTCAAGCTCGACGGCACGGGATTCGCCCGGATGACCAAGGAGCCGGGCTCCCATAGGGTCAATCTGTCGCCGACCTTCGATTACTACACCGACTCGTTCTCGAGCTACGACCAGCCGGCGAAATCGACGCTTTACCAGGTTGACGGCAAGGAGATCCGGGTCCTTTCGGCCGGCACGCCGAGCAAGGAATTCCTGGACCTCAAGCTGATCAAGCCGGAACACTTTCTCTTCAAGTCCGCCGACGGCCAGTACGACCTCGACGGCCTGCTCTATTTCCCGGCCCACTTCGACCCGGCCGACAAGTACCCGCTCATCCTCTCGATCTACGGCGGGCCCGGCTCGAAGGGCGTCAGCAATTCCTACAAGATGCTGGATGGGAACCAGACCCTGGCCCAGCTCGGCTTCCTCGTCGCCGTCTGCGACTATCGCGGCGTCTCGGGCCGGGGCAAGGCCTTCCAGAACCTCCACTACATGAAGCTCGGCCAAGTCGAGCTCGAGGACCACGTCGCCTTCGTCAAGGCCCTCGGCCAGCGCTCCTACGTCGACACCACCCGGGTCGGGATCACCGGGCATTCCTACGGCGGCTACTTCACCTGCCTGGCCCTGCTCAAGGCGCCCGACGTCTTCCAGGTCGGCGTCGCCGGGGCGCCGGTCACCGATTGGAGGAACTACGATTCGATCTACACGGAGCGCTACATGCGCCGGCCCCAGGATAACCCGGACGGCTACGAGAAGGGCTCCTGCCTGACCTATGCCAAGAACCTCAAGGGCAAGCTCTTCATCCATCACGGCTCGGTCGACGACAATGTCCACCCCACCAACACGATCCAGCTCGTCCAAGCCCTGCTCAAAGAGAACAAGACGTTCGATCTCATGATCTACCCGGAACAGCAGCACGGCATCGGCTTCCCCCGCTATCCGGCGTCGCGGGTCGAATATTTCATCGAGAACCTGAAGCCGGTCGTCAAGTGACGGGACCGATCTCGATCAAGGAGGATCTCCATGGCTAAGTTCGAAGGCGTGAAATGGGCCCCCCGGCAAATGCGCTATCTCCTGCCCGGAAAACAGTTCGCTCTGCTCGAAGCCGATGCCAGGGTCTTCGCCGTCTCCCGGTCGACCTTCTACGCCACGTTCCTCTGCTTCGAGGGCGTCCGCTTCTTCTGCCGCAAGGGCGTCGCGGGCAAGCTCGAGGTCAATTTCCTCAATTGGCACAAAAACCTGGAGCGGCTCCGCCGCGGCATGGCCTTCAACCTCGGCAAGGCCCAGACCGACCTCATCCCCTCGGTCGAGGAGCTCGAGAGCATCATCATCCACCAGTATTTCAAGGACCCGGCTATCCGGACGTTCCTCGGGGAGATGGCCGAAAAGGGTCTCCAGGGCTACTTGAGGCCGTTCACGGTCGATGAAGAGCAATCGATGGGCGTCACCTTTCCCGGCCAGCCGGCCGTGAGGGCCATTTTCTGTTCCTACGACAACTATCTCGGCGAGCCTTACACCGGCGTCGTCATTCCGCACCTCGTCCGGGCCGTCGGCCTGAACAAGACCGGCTGCCTCAAGCTCGGCGTCAACTATCTCGCCAGCCTGAAGGCTCTTGAAGCGGCCAAAGACGTCGATCCCAAAGCGGCAGCGGCCCTGTTCCTCGACGATCAGACGCACCTCCCCCTGGCCGAGCGCCGCGTCACCGAGTGGGACTCTTCCTGCTGCCTGTTCGGCCTCAGGGACGGGACGGTCGTCAAGATCCCCGAGAGCGAACTCATCCTGCCCTCGGTCACGATCCAGGGCATGGTCGCCATCCTGCGGGATATGGGCGTCAAGGTCGAGGAGCGGCACGTCACCTACGGCGAGCTGGTCGCCCGGGTCAAGTCCCGGGAGCTCGTCGTCGCCGCGAGCATCGGGACCGCGGGCATCATGAGCCGCTGCCAGAAGCTCCTTTGCGTCGACGAGAAGAACGCCGTCACGGCCACCCACCTCCCCGACACCGGGCATCCGCTCTACACGAAGCTGGCCGAGGCCAAGACCTACTATTGGGACATCTACCGGGAGAAGGTCAAGCTGCCGGCCGGCCTGAACCTCTACAAGTACGCGCTCTAAACAAAATGGGGACGTTCCTATTTTCTGAAAATAGAAACGTCCCCATTTCCTGAAACAATCCCGTTCGCTAGAGGCTCATGGCGATGAGCATCCAGAACTTGTCGCCGAGCTCCAGATACTTCTGGATGGCGGAGCGGGCGGTATCATTCGTGTATTTGGTCAGGTAGCCCTCGACCGTGAAGGGCTCCTTGTCCGGGGTCTTGCTGGCCAGGATCTCCTGGACCCTCTTCTCGATCCCCGGCATGTCGGCGAACGCCTTGTTCTCGAACTCGGCGATCGTCTCCTGGACGGTCTTTTTCGTCATCCCCCACTTCAGGGTGGCCAGGCGGTTGGCCCTGCGGAAGGCCCAGGCCGCGGAATCCAGGCGGAAGTTGTGCTGGGCGCAGATCCCAAAGCTCGGGGGAAGTTCGGTCGTGCCGGCGAAAATGGGGACGCGGGCGCTCATGGCCGGGTTGTCGAAGCTGAACCAGCAGACGGCGCCGACCGCCGGAGGAAGCCAGCCCTTGATCTGGAGCACGGTGGCATACGCGCAGCCCGAGATGGGGATGGTCCGCTGGGGGACGATCGTCCCCGGCTTGAGATTGTTGACGATGGCCATGAGGTCCCGGGGCATCCAGGCGCTGACGATGTTGCTCGGGGCCATCTGAGGCGCCGAGGGCTGCGCCGGCGGGGCCTCTCCCGGCCTGCGGCGCTGCGGCTGCGGGAACAGGGGCATAGCCTTGGTCATATCGAGGTCCGTTCCCTCGTACGGATCGCGATAGATGGCCAGGATGTCGCGAACGGAGAGCTTCTTCTCGGGCTTGACCGAGAACGGCAGCTCCGGCATGTCCATGCTCAGCTTGAGCGAAGGCGCCAGGGTGCTGAGGACGAAGAACTCCCGGGTCGAGAAGGGTTTGCCCCGCCCGCCGCCATAGGCTTCCCAGAACTTGAACGGCTTGCCGCTCTGGGGATCCCACCAGCCCATGTCCTGGGCCACCTGGAAGACGTTTTCGGAGGCCATGTAACGGTCGGGATTCTTGAGATCGATCTCGGGGATGCGCGGGATGTTGGCCGAGATGCCGACATGGTCGTCCGGGATCCGGACGGCGGCCCAGACGGCGCCCTTCTCGAGCGGCCCGGCCCCCATGATCTCGAAGTGCCAGACTTCCTTGCCGTCGGCAATGGTGATGCACTCGCCGTAATCGCCGTAGCCGTACTGCTTGACCAGCTCGCCGATCAGCTTGATCGCTTCGCGGGCCGTCCGGCAGCGTTCGAGGGCGAGCCGCTCGAGCTCCTCGATCATGAACATGCCCTCGTTGTTGACCAGCTCGCGGCGGCCGCCGATCGTCGTCTCGCCGATGGCCAGCCCGGCTTCGTTCAGGGCCGGGTAAGCCGTGTTCAGGAAGCGGTAAGTCTCGGCGACCTGGGGGATCTCGCCCGTCTGGACGATGCCCTGGAGATCGGCCGGGGTTTCCGTGTGCATCTTGCCGGAGAAGATCTTGTTCATCGACTTGTCCGGCCATTTCTGGTGGGGGACGATGGTGACCCATTGCCGGTAGGGCCCGTCGCAGGTGTGACAGGTGATGACCGAGCCGTCGACCGTGGCCAGCCGCCCGGCCTGGATCGACGTGCAGCTGTCCGGCTCCTCGGCCCAGGCCCGGGCGGCCGGAGCGAGCGGGGCGTCCTGAGGACGGGCCGCGAAGACGGTGAAGGCCGCGGCGATCGCCAGGGCGAAGACGAACCCGCCGCCGATGATCCTTGTCCGACGCGAATGAGCCATGAGGTCCTCCTGACCGGGTTTGTCGAAAGACGAATGTATGATTAGGACAGCGGGGCTGTCAACCGAATTCTTCCGTTCGAGCGGACCCTACCGTCCGCCGCGGACGATGAGGAGGTCCCAGGGCGCCAGGACGATGAGGGCCCCCGCGGCCACTGGGGCGCCGGTCAGGATGTCGCGGCCGGACTCCCGGCCGTAGACGAATTCGCGCCGGCCGGATGAGAAATTGAGGTAGGCATGGACGGCGGCGCCGTCGGCCAGCCGGCCATGCTTCGCTTTGACGGCGGCGGGAAGGCGCGCGTCGGCAAGCGGGATCCCGGCCAGGGCCAGGCAATCGGCAACGATCTTGTCCTGGAGCGCATCCGCAACGAAAGTCCCCTCATAGGTCAGCGTGCCTTTGCCGAAGAGATTCCTCGTCACGGCCGGATAGGGCCCGAAGACCGGGTGATCGTAGAAAGCCAAGGCGCGGCAGGTCTCCGGCACGATGTATTCGGCCCAGACCGAAACGCTGTTCCCCGCGGCGGCCTTGAACGGATCGCCCTTCAGCCCGAGGGGCAGTTTCAGGTTCGTGAATTCCTGATACCTGAACCCGCACGCCTGCCGCAGCGGGCCCGGCGCCGGCGTCCAGCGAACCGCCGAATTCTCGTTGCATACGCCGCTCTTGAACGTCATCAGGACGTGCCCGCCGGCCTCGACATAGTCCGCGATCTTGGCAAGAAGGCCGTCATCGGCGATATACAGCGCCGGGACGACGATCAGGTCATAGTCCCCGAAGCGCGGATTTTCGGGGTAGACGAGATCGGTCTCGACATTGAGCCTGTAGAGGGACCGGTAGAGCTGGCTGAGCAGGGTCATGTATCCGACCTGCCCGTCGAAAGGCATGATGTCGAGAGCCTGGAGGGAGTCCAGACTGTAGAGGATGGCGACGCGGTTCCTTTTGGTCAGGTTGGCCAGGACCGGCCCGACTTGCCGCAGCTCGTGGGCGATCCGCGAAACTTCCCCGTAAGCACGGCCCGGTTCGAGGTCGTGCCCCAGGACGCCTTTCCAATAGGTCTCCTGCCCGTAGTGCAAAGAGTGCCAATGCCAGTAAGCGACGAGATTCGCCCCGTTCAGGATATTGGCATAGGCGGCCAGCCGGAGCTGCCCATCGTAGGGCGGGAGCTGGCCGGCCGAGCTCCATCCCGTGGTCTGGGCCGTTGTCTCCGTGACCAGGTAGTTCGAGCGTTTGAGGGAGCGGTTGACGTCGCCGCTGAAGGCGATTTCCTCGCCGGTCATGTCGTCCTGGACGCCGAAATAAATATTGACCGCCGGAATATCCAGCGCCCGGGCGATATCGAATTGGCGGACGTCCGCCGGCAAGCCGCCGCAGAAGTCATGGGTGATGAACTGGTCCGGACGCTTGAGCTCCCTGACGAGGCCCGCCTGCCAGCTCAGGAAATCGGTGGCGATGTCCTGCTCGAAGCGCTCCCATTCGAGCTTGTAGCCGGGATTGATGGCGCCGTCGCGGGGCGGGACTTCATCAAAGCTGTTGACCCGCTGGCCCCAGTAGTTCAAGCCCCAAGCCTTGTTCAGGGCCTCCGGGATGACGAACTTCTTCCTGAGGCGCTCGCGGAAGGCCGCCTGGACGCGCGCATCGGCCGTGCCTGAGGGGTGAGTTTCGTTGTCCAGCTGGTAACCGATGACGGCCGGGTGGTCCTTGAACCGGCCCACGAGCTGGCGGATGATCCTCTCGGCGTATCTCCGATACACGGGATGGGTCAGATCGGTCATCTGCCTCAGGCCGTAGGTGTAGCGAGGCTGCCCGGGATGCTTGACTTGGATCTCGGGGTGCTGATGATAGAGCCAAGCGGGGATCGAATAGGTCGGCGTGCCCAGGATGACCTTGATCCCGGCTTTTTGGGCCCGGTCGAGGACGCGGCCGAGCCAGTCAAAATCGAACCGGCCGTCGCTCGGCTCGAGCACGCCCCATGAGGACTCCCCCACCCGGATAAAGCTGATGCCCGCCTTCTCCATGAGCTCGAAGTCTTTTTCGAGCCGGTCATAAGGCATGTATTCCCAATAATAGGACGCGCCATAGAGGATCGTGTCGAAACGGCGTCCGTCCGGCTGCCCGCACACGGCGGACGGGATCGAAGCGGCGAAAACGAGGGCGGTCACGACCAACAGGGCGCTCTTTCTCATTCCTCCCCTACCCTTCAACGACAAGACGTTCGAGAGTAGCGTACATCGCGGCGGCGGTCATCCCGGCAGTCACCGCGATGGAGTGCACCGGAAGACCCTGCCCGCGGTAGAAGCCGAGCAGCGGCTCGGTCCGCTCCTTGAACACCGCGAGGCGCCGAAGGACGGCCTCGATCGAGTCGTCTCCCCTGCCGGCCCGGTCCCGGCCCGTGTCCAAGAGGATCCTCTCCCGGATGACCGCCACCTCCGCCTCGAGTGAGACCGCCCGTTCGACGGTCACGACGGGGGCGAGGGCTTCGGCCTGACCCCGATGCCTCGGCAGCCCATTGAGGACGAGAAGGGCGTTGCCGGCCAGGCCGTGAGTCTCCGCAAACCGGTCCAGGATTTTGATGATCATCGGCATGTCCCCCGCTTCGAACAGCGCTCCGGAGGAGAGAGAGGCCCGGACCGTTTCGAGCTCCCGCGGGGTAAGTCCGTAATCTCCAGCCCGTTCGGCGGCCGCCCTGAGGTTGGCGCCAAAGTCGAAATGGAGACAACGCCGGCCCAGGAGCCCGCGCCGCTCGATCTCGTCACCGAGGGGGGTCTTCCCTGAGCCCGTCGGACCCACGAGCAGCAGGGACGGCCACGGCCGGGGCGGCGTGCGGGTCAAGCTCAGGCGCCTCCTCCCGCGCCGGAAGCCTCGTCCGGCTCCCCGGTGGCGAGGTAGGCGAAAGCCCGGTCGATATCGCGGTGGCTGGCGACGAGGACCAGCGTGTCCTGCTCTTCGATCTTGAAATCCGCCCCCGGGCTGGTGAAGGACTCCTCGCCGCGGACGACGGCGATGACCGTGGCCCCGGTCTTGCCGCGCAGATCGAGGTCCCCGAGGGTCTTCCCGGACGGCCAGGCGCCTCGCCCGACGAAGTAGGTCTCGGCCGTTCCGGCGGCCAGGAGATCGGCGATCCTCTCGGTCACGGGACGGATGGCGCTGCAGGCGCCGCGGAGCATGCCGTAGCATTCGCCGCGGAGCACCTTCACCTGGGCGTCCACGAGGTTGCGGGGGATGTGATATTTCTCCAGGACCCGGGTGAAGATCTCGATCGACGTCTCGAACTCCTCGGGGATGACGTCGTCGGCCCCGATCCTCAACAGCTCGTCGATCTCCGCGGCATAACGCGTCCGCACGATCACGAAGGTCTCGGGGTTGAGGTCCTTGACCGCCTTGACGCCCCTTCGGGTCATGAGCGGGTCCGAGATGGCGAAGACGATGCCTTTGGCTTGTTCCACGCAGGCTTCCTCGAGGATGGTCCGGCTGGAGACGTCACCGAAGATGATCGGCTCTCCCTCGGCCGCAGCCTCGCGGACCGTGACCGGGTTGAGCTCGAGGATGACGTAGGGGATGCCCGTCTCTTTGAGGACATGGGCGAGGTTCTTGCCGTTGAGGCCGTAACCGGCGATGATCAGGTGGCCTTCGAAGGCCGGGCCGGGCCGCGCCGGTTCCTCCACCCGGACCTTCCAATGGAGCCGGCGCGCGCCGAGATCGGCCAGGGCCGGCGAGGCTCGGATCAGGAGGGGCGTCGCCAGGATCGTCAGGATGGACGACGCGATGAAGGCCTGGAAGATGTCGGCCGTCATGAACCCGTTGGCCCGCCCGACTCCGGCCAGAACGAACGAGAATTCCCCGATCTGGGCCAAGGCCAGACCGGTCAGGACGGCGATCCGGGGCCCGAAGCCGAGGAACCCCACGGTCAGGGCGACGGCAAGGGCCTTGAGGGCGAGCACGGCGGCGACAAGAGCCAGGACGATCGGCAGGAACTTCCAGACCACCCCCACATCGAGGAGCATCCCGACCGCAATGAAGAACAGGCTGTTGAACACGTCCTTGAAGGGCAGGATGTCCGAGACGATCTGATGGCTGTAGGCGGACTCTGCCAGGATCACGCCGGCCAGGAAGGCGCCCAAGGCGAGAGACAGGCCGAGCGAAGAGGTCAACAGGGCCATCCCCAGGCAGAGAAAGAGCGCGGCGATGAGAAAGAGCTCGTGGATGCGCGTCATGACGATGCGGTGAAGAACGTACGGCATGAGGAAGCGGGCCGCTACGAAGACCCCCGCCACGACCGCCGCGCTCAGCGCGAAACGGGCCGCGATCGTCCACGGCGACATGCTGCCGGCGTTGGCCAGGACAGGGACGAGGGCGATCATGGGCACGATGGCCAGGTCTTGGAAGATCAGGATGCCGAGGGAGATGCGCCCCTGGGGAGAATCGGTCTCGCCGCGGTCGCCCAGGATCTTGAGAACGACCGCCGTGCTGCTCAGGGAGACGAGGAATCCATAGAACAGGGCCTCCCGGGCGCTGAACCGCAAAAAAACCGTCAGCAGCGCGACGCAGGCGGCTGTGGTCATTGCGACCTGGAGGCTGCCGCCGACCAGGAAGCTTCGCCGGATCCGCTTGAGCCGGGCCGGCTCGAACTCGAGGCCGATGGTGAAGAGGAGCATGACCACGCCGATCTCGGCCAGGCCCTTGACCGTCTCGCTGTTCCTGACCAGGGACAGGCCGCCCGGCCCGATCAGGACGCCCGTCAGCAGAAAGCCGACGACCGAAGGCATCTTGAGCCTGTGGGAGACGTAGATGATAAGGATGGAAGCCGCCAGGACGACGACCACTTCGACCAGGGCGTAGGAGTTCATATCATCCGATCCTGAGATCTGCCGAGCGGGATGGCCGGGGATGCGATCCCGCCAGATTTCATGAACTCCCGTCTTTCCATGAAAGGCCCTCATCGGCTTATAGCATGGGGGCTCCGGACCGGTCAACCGGAAAATCCCCCCGGGAGATGAGCCGCGAGGAGGCGAATTCACCCCGAATAACACCGGAAGGGAGGATGTCAGAGGCTTCGTCCTCAGATAAGGTCGGAAGCGAAGGAAGACCCTTCAGGAGGTTTCATGAAAAGATCAGCCATCGCGTGTCTTATCGTATTCGGTGCGGCAGCCCTCCTCCCAACGGCCCTCGAGGCCGGTGTCGGGATCAAGGCCGGCTATTCGCTGGCCAAGTTCAGCCAGCAATCGACCGAGCCGCTGGCCTTCGCTTGGGAGAACCTTCATTTCTACACAGGCGGCTTGTCCTTCGAGGGCGGCCTGGGCTTCATCTCCCTGCAACCCGAGATCCTCTACGTCCGGATGGGCGGGAAGTACGCGGCCGGAGAGCTCGAGTTCCGGTTCGATTACGTCCAGGTCCCGGTCCTGCTCAAGCTGGCCATCGTCCCCGCCGGACCCGTACGTCCGTTCATCTACGCCGGCGGCTACGGCTCTTACTTGATCAAGGCCGAAGGCGTCATCGGCGCGGACAAGGAGGACCTGACGCCGGACTACCAGAGGTTCGACTACGGGGTCGTCGGAGGCGCCGGCCTGGCCTTCAAGCTGGCCTTGATCTCCCTCTCCGTCGAGGGCCGCTACAACTATGGACTGATGAACATCATGAAGGCTCCCGCGGCGGGCGACTCCATGTCGAACAGATGCCTGATGGCCCTCATCGGCGTCAGCTTCTGAGCCGGGATCTCAGGATCGAACCGCACCCTCCTGTGACGCCTCACCCCGGCGGGGTGGGGCGTTTTTTTTTGCTTCTGATCATCCGCGCCGCGTCCGTGGTAAGATAAAAGAAAAGAGGGATGGATGAGAGGAGGCTCGCATGAAAAAGCCGGTCGTCGTTTTTCTGGTTGTGGCGTGCGCCGCGGCGCTTGTCCCCGGGGCTCTTGAAGCCGGCGTTTGGTTTAAGGGCGGCTTCTCCCTGGCCATGATCCACCAGACTGCGACGGAGCCTCTTTTGTTCACCTGGGGAAATCTCCCCTTCTTTGCCGGCGGGCTGGCGTTCGAGGGCCGCTGGGGCCTGGTGTCACTGCAGCCTGAGGTGCTCTATATCCGGACGGGCGGGAGGTACACGATCGATGTCGACAACGACCTCGAGTACCGGTTCAACACCCTCCAGGTGCCGGTCCTGCTCAAGCTGAACGCCGTCCCTTCCGGACCCGTCTGCCCGTTCATCGCCGGGGGAGTCTACGGATCCTACTTGATCCGGGCCCAAGGCGTCATCACGGCCGACGGGGTGACGTCAAAAGAGAACCTCACTGTTGACTACCTGAGATTCGATTTCGGGGTCGTTGCGGGCGCAGGCCTGACGTTCCGCCGGCCCGGCTTCTCGATCTCCGTCGAAGGCCGCTACAATTACGGCCTGGCGAACATCATGAAAGACCCCCCGCCGGGCGAGGCCATCAAGACCCGATGCCTGCTGGCTCTCCTCGGCATCAGTTACTGACCGAGGGCCCCCCTGATCAGATCCTGAGACGGGCGATCAGGGTTTCGAGATAGCGCGATTTCACCTGTCGGCTGGCCATCGCTTGCTTGATCGGGGGAAGCTTGAGGATGACCCCGAGGACCGCGGCCATGGCCCGGTGGCTGGCGAGCGCTTGGTTATCGAAGATCAGGTTCTGGAGCTTGCCGCGCTCGATCGCCATCAGAACGGCTTTGTGGGTCGAGTCGAGCGGCGTGATGACCCGCTCGGGCCGGGACTCGAGCGAGAGGCTCTTTGTCCGGCAAGCCGCGACGCAGACCCCGCAACCGAGGCACATCGTCGTGTCCACGCTCGCCCGTTTCTTTTTCGGATGCCGGGGGTCGTTGGCCGAGACTTGGGTCATCGCCTCGACAGGACATGCGGCGACGCAATCGCCGCAGCCCGTGCAGGTCCCGCGGTCGACGGCCGGCAGGAAGTTTGTCGTGTGGACGGGCTTGAGGAGGCCGAAGCGCCGCTGGGCGATCATGGCCTCGCAGCAGCAGCCGCAGCAGTTGCAGATGAAGCTGACCCGATTGCGGATGTTCTCGCCGAATTGGACCAGATTGCGGCCGCGGGCCTCGTCGAGGAGCGACAACCCCTCGGAGACGTCGACCGCACGGGCGTAGCCGTGCCGGATGAGCGAGGCGGCCGTCGTATTGAAGGTCATGCAGATGTCGCGCGGGGCCTCGCAGGCCCGGCCGATGTGCTCCATCTTGTGCCGGCAGTAGCAGAGGCCGACGCCGCGGTGTGAGGCGGTCCTGATGACCTCGCTCGCCCGCTCATAGTCGAGGACGTGGAGCGCGTTCTCGTTCGACAGGATCGCCTCGTTGACGAAGGCGCGGCCGAGCTGGGTCTCCCCCTGCGTGAACAGGGCCTTGATGAAATCCTCCTCGACGGTGATGTACTGATAATAGAGCTGGGCCAGGAGCTTCTGGTCGACATCGCCCCGCAGCCTCATCATCGAGAACTCGAAGAAGCCGGCCATGGGCGGCGGGAGGACATAATAGCGGTTCTTGCGGCCTTCGATATCGACGAGCAGGGCCCTCGAGGCCAGCTCGTCCAGGGCGGTCCGGGCGGCCGCCGGCGTCATCTTCCAGGCCCGGGCTGCGGTCTTGGCCGTGAACGGCCTGAGCGGGACGAGGGCCACGAGCGAAGCCTCTTTCTCGCTCATGAGGATCTTGAGGATCGCATAAAGAAGCTCCGATGGCGGCGCCCCCTGAGGAGCTTGGTTCAGCCTGTGGACAAGTCCCTGATATCCGGTCCGTGCCGCCAAGTGGGCCATGGAATTTATTTATACGATTTGGGCGGACTTGGCAGCAGGGACGACATCCCTTTACCCCGGACCGTCC
>Ga0326732_1000135_pt1 | contig 17429 bp, 16 predicted proteins | sample MHFSIPfraction_4_FD_207644 | JGI IMG/M metagenome (GOLD analysis project Ga0326732, IMG submission 207644) | Lab enriched peat soil microbial communities from Michigan Hollow, Ithaca, NY, United States - MHF12FN SIP fraction | ecosystem: Environmental > Terrestrial > Soil > Wetlands > Peat...
TCAGCACCCAGCGCGCCGGGCGCAGGCCGTTGCGGTCGAGCGTGCAGACCGCGTAGCGGCCATCGGTGAGCACGATGCCGGCGGGGCCATCCCACGGCTCCATGTGCATCGAGTTGTATTCGTAGAACGCGCGGATGTCGGCGTCCATCGATTCGACGTTCTGCCATGCCGGCGGAATGACCAGGCGCAATGCGCGGAACAGGCCCGCGCCGCCCATCACCAGACCCTCGACCATGTTGTCGAGGCTCATCGAATCCGATCCCTTGGTGCCGACGATCGGACGGACGTCGTCCATGTTCGGGATCAGCGGGGTGGCGAACTTCTGTTCGCGCGCACGGCTCCAGTTGCGGTTGCCCTGCACCGTGTTGATCTCGCCGTTGTGCGCCAGATAGCGGAACGGCTGCGCCAGGCGCCACTGCGGCCAGGTGTTGGTGGAGAAGCGCTGGTGGAACACCACCAGGCTGGAAGCAAAGCGCGCATCGTTGAGGTCGGGATAGAACACCGGCAGGTTGTCCGGCATCACCAGCCCTTTGTAACTGATCACGCGGCACGACAGGGTCGGCAGGTAGAACACCGGATCGGTTGGCTCCAGCGTTTTTTCGGCGCGACGGCGTGCGATGTAGAGCTTGCGCTCGAAATCGTCCTCAGACAGACCAGCGGGCGCGTTGACGAACACCTGTTCGATATGCGGCAAGGAGGCCAGCGCCGATTCGCCGCACACTGAAGAATTGGTCGGCACCAGGCGGAAGCCGGCGACGGCCAGGCCCTGGGCTTCCAGCGCGGCTTTCAGCGTGGCGCGCGCATGCGCCTGCGGCGCCGCGTCGCGCGACAGGAACACCAGACCGGCGGCATACAGTTCGCCCAGCGCAAAACCGGCTTCACCCGCTACCGCGCGCAGGAAGGCATCCGGCATCTTGAACAACAGGCCGCAGCCGTCGCCCGACAGCCCGTCCGCGGCGATCGCGCCGCGGTGCGTCATGCACGCCAGCGAGCCGATCGCGTTCTGCACCAGCGTGTGGCTGGGCTGATTGTCGATCTGCGCAATCAGGCCGAAGCCGCAGCTATCCTGTTCGAAATCGGGCGAGTACAGCGTCCCGTCCAGCCAGCGTTGTCGTTCCATGGTTCCGTATGCTCAGGCAACAGCGGCCTGCCCATGGGCAAGCCGCAAAAAATTTAAGCGAAAAGTGCGGCATTTTAATCCCTCGCGCCGCGTGCGGCAATGACCGCCTCCGCCAAGGCCTTGCCGCGGCAAGGGTTTCCGCGGGGGGCGGGACTGAAGGTGAGAGTGGGATTGCCCCCGAAAATTCCGGCGACCCGAAAGATGCGCACATTCAGATGCCTCCGGGTCCGGTCCCGACTGAAGCCATCGTTGCGCGTGGCGGCTTGGGGTAGGCTTGCGTCATGACCGACACGAACACGCCGCCATCGCGGGCCTGCGAAGAAGCCACCGAACCGCCGGAAATCGACGTGGTGATCGAGGTGCCGCGCGGCAGCTTTTTGAAACGTGGTTCCACTGGCCACATCGATTTCGTCTCACCCTTGCCGTGCCCGTTTAATTACGGCTCGGTCCCGAATTATCTGGGGCTCGAAGGCGACCTGCTGGATGCGCTGGTGCTGGGGCCGCGCCTGCCCTTCGGTACCCGGATACGGGTCAAGGCGTGGGGTGCGGTGACGCTGACCGACCGCGGCATGGCGGACGACAAGCTGGTTTGCAGCGCCCGCCCGCCGACTCCCGCAGAGAAAGGGTTTGTGCTGCGATTTTTCCGTTTCTACGCGCGGTGCAAGGGCTTGCTGAATTTTGTGCGCGGCCGCCCCGGGCGCACCGCCTGCGAAGGCTGGCGCACCGCCGCACAGGCCATGGCCCGGGCCCGGCCGCGGCAGGATTCGTGGCAAGGCCCATCGGTCAAATACTGACCAGGTTTGCCTAACCTGTGAAAAATGAACAAATCGGAAGGGACATGCCATGAAGCTGCTGAGCTGGAACATCCAATGGGGACGCGGCATGGATGGACAGGTCGACCTCGCGCGCATTCTGCGGACCATCCATCAACTGGGAGATTTCGACGTCATCTGCCTGCAGGAAGTCGCGGTCAACTTCCCCGGCCTGCCCGGCAGCCGTGGCGAGGATCAGGTCGCCGAACTCAGCGCCGGCCTGCCCGGCTACACCGTAATCTACGGCGCAGCGACCGACGTGCCGGACGGCCGCGGCGGCCGCAGCCAGTTCGGCAACGCCATATTTTCCCGCCTGCCGGTCGGCCAGGTGTGGCGGCATCTGCTGCCCTGGCCGGCCGAAGCGGACGCCCCCAGCATGCAGCGGGTGCTGGTCGAAGCGGTGGTCAGCGCCGACGTCGGTCCGTTGCGGGTGATGACCACGCATCTTGAGTACTACTCGCAAGCCCAGCGCCAGATTCAGATCGACGCCATCCGCCGCCTGCACGCCGAGGCGTGCGCCATGTCGCTGCGTTCGCCCTTGTCCGAGGAGCAGGGCGGTTCCTACGAGGTGTTTCCCCGGCCTGAACAGGCGCTGCTGTGCGGCGACATGAACTTCCCCGCCACCGCGCCCGAGCGCGCGCAAATCCTCGCCCTCTTCGCCGGCGGCGAACCGGTCTTCCGCGATGCCTGGTCCGTGCTGCACCCCGGCGAGCCCCATGCCCCTACCGTCGGCATTCACCCGGTGGATTTTGTCAGCCAGCCCGAATGCTTCGATTTTATTTTTGTCACCGAGGGCCTGGCAGGTCGTCTCAAGGCGCATGGAATCGACACCGAGACCGAAGCTTCGGACCATCAGCCGGTGTGGGTGGAGTTTGCTTGATGCCGGTCGTGTGCGCCGAACCGGGGGGCTTGTGGGGTGGAACCGGAAAATACAAGGCGCTCCCGAATCATTCGGGAGCGCCTTGTCGTATGTGATGGTGGAGAGGAGGAGGATCGAACTCCCGACCTCCGCATTGCGAACGCGGCGCTCTCCCAGCTGAGCTACCCCCCCGACGCGGGAAATTATAGCCTCAGCGTCGCCAGGCGGGAAGCGCGGCGAGGCGTTCGGGCAGGTTAGGGAGGAGGCGGGCGGCGAGCCAGCCTAGCAGGACGCCGCAGCTGTTGGCCAGAGCGTCGAGCAGGTCGGGCTGCCGGTCAGGGGTGAGGCCTTGCAGGCCTTCGATAATGATGCCGAACAGCACCACGGCAACTGCGAGTCGCCAGCGTTTCTGAGTGACGAGTTGTGCCCACCAGAACATCAGGACGGCATAACCGACCAGATGGACAATCTTGTCTGTATTGCCGCTGCCTTCGTCCAGCACGGGCGGCGTCAGCGACACCACGAGGGTAATGACGACGCCGAGCCAGCCGAGTCCGCGCCACAACCGGTGCAAACCGCGCGCCGTCATTCCGGGCTTGACCCGGAATCCAGCCGAATGCCAGCAACGGCGCGTTTTGCATGCCACTGGATACCGGCGTCCGCCGGTATGACGCGGATTTGGGCTGCCCGCCGGATCAAGGTGTTGTCGTGGCGGATCGTGTTTGACGCTGTGCCCATCGCAGCATCAGCACACCGGAGACGATCATCGGCAGCGACAACCACTGCCCCATGGAAAGGCCCAGCCCGAGCAGGCCGAGGAAGCTGTCGGGTTCGCGGGTGAATTCGGCGAGGAAGCGCAGGCTGCCGTAGCCGATCAGGAACACACCGGAGACGGCGCCGACAGGGCGCGGCTTTTGGGAATAGAACCACAGGATGGCGAACAGCAGCAGGCCTTCGCCGGAGAATTGATACAGCTGTGAGGGATGGCGTGCGATGCCGCCGTCCGCCGCCTGCGGGAACACCATGCCCCACGGCAGATCGGTGGTGCGTCCCCACAATTCGCCGTTGATGAAGTTGCCGAGTCGCCCGGCGGCGAGGCCCAGCGGCACCAGCGGAGCGATGAAGTCGGTGACCGACAGCCAGCGCAGCTTGTGACGGTGCGCGAACAGTGCCATGGCGATGATGACGCCGAGGAAACCGCCGTGAAAGCTCATCCCGCCTTCCCACACCTTGAAGATGTCGAGCGGGTGGGCCAGGTATTCCGCGGGCTTGTAGAACAGCACATAGCCCAGCCGCCCGCCGAGGATGACGCCGAGCACGCCATAGAACAGCGCGTCGTCGAGCATTTTCAGGGTCCAACCCGACCACGGACGGTGGGCAATGCACCAGCGCCCGAGCAGGATGACCTGCACGAAGGCGATGAGGTACATGAGGCCGTACCAGTGGATGGCGACAGGCCCAAGCTGCAGGGCGACAGGATCGAATTGCGGGTGAACGAGCATGAGGTGTCCGGGCGGGAGTTGGGCGGTTAAAATGCCCGATTGATTATAACTTCGCTGAAAGACTGCCATGCCTGACTACCGTTCCTGGACGACTACCCGTGGCCGCAACATGGCGGGGGCGCGTGCGCTGTGGCGCGCCACCGGCATGAAGGACGGCGATTTCAACAAACCCATCATCGCCATCGCCAACTCGTTTACCCAGTTCGTGCCGGGCCACGTGCACCTGAAGGACATGGGCCAGCTGGTGGCGCGCGAGATCGAGGCGGCGGGTGGCGTGGCCAAGGAATTCAACACCATCGCGGTCGATGACGGCATCGCCATGGGCCACGGCGGCATGCTGTATTCGCTGCCGAGCCGCGACCTGATCGCCGACTCGGTCGAATACATGGTCAACGCGCATTGCGCCGACGCGCTGGTGTGCATTTCCAACTGCGACAAGATCACCCCGGGGATGCTGAACGCCGCGCTGCGGCTGAACATCCCGACGGTGTTCGTCTCCGGCGGGCCGATGGAGGCAGGCAAGGTGGTGTGGGATCACAAAACCATCAAGCTCGACCTGGTCGACGCCATGGTGTCGGCGGCCGACGCCAAGTTCAGCGACGAGAAGGTCGAGCAGCTCGAACGTTCTGCCTGCCCCACCTGCGGTTCGTGCTCGGGTATGTTTACCGCCAATTCGATGAATTGCCTGACCGAGGCGCTCGGCCTGAGCCTGCCCGGCAACGGCTCGCTGCTGGCGACCCACGCCGACCGCAGGAATTTGTTCCTCGCCGCCGCGCGTCTGATCGTGAAAAATGCGCGGCGCTATTACGACGACGGCGACACCCGTGTGCTGCCGCGCGCGATCGCCAGCTTCGACGCGTTCGAAAACGCCATCGCGCTCGACATCGCCATGGGCGGCTCGACCAACACCGTGCTGCATCTGCTGGCCGCCGCGCACGAGGCCGGGGTCGATTTCACCATGGCCGACATCGACCGCATGAGCCGCCGCGTACCGCATCTGTCGAAAGTCGCGCCGTCGATCCAGACCTATCACATGGAAGACGTGCACCGCGCCGGCGGCGTGATGGCGATTCTGGGCGAGCTGGAGCGCGGCGGGCTGGTGCACCGCGAGTTGCCGACCGTGCTGTGCGAATCGCTGGGCGAGCAGATCGACACCTACGACATCCGCCGCACCAGCAACAAGGATGTGAAGGACTACTTCCGCGCCGCGCCCGGTGGCGTGCCGACGCAGACCGCATTCTCGCAGGACCGCCGCTTCGCCAGGCTCGACGACGACCGCGTGAACGGCTGCATCCACGACATCGAGCATGCCTATTCGAAAGATGGCGGCCTGGCCGTGCTGTACGGCAACCTTGCGCTCGACGGCTGCATCGTCAAGACCGCTGGCGTCGACGCGCACATCCTCAAATTTGCTGGCCCGGCGCGCGTGTTCGAGTCGCAGGAGGCTGCCGTGGACGCCATCCTCGGCGACAGGATCGTCGCTGGTGACGTCGTCGTGATCCGCTACGAAGGTCCACGCGGCGGCCCTGGCATGCAGGAAATGCTCTACCCGACCTCATATCTGAAATCCAAGGGCCTCGGCAAAGTGTGTGCGCTGATCACCGACGGCCGCTTCTCAGGCGGCACCTCGGGCTTATCCATCGGCCACGCCAGCCCGGAAGCGGCGGAAGGCGGCAACATCGGCCTGGTCGAGGAAGGCGACACGATCGACATAGACATTCCCCAGCGCACGATCAACGTGCGTCTCGCCGATGTCGAACTCGCACGCCGCCGCGCGGCGATGGACGCGAAGGGCGCTACAGCATGGAAGCCGGTGAACCGTGCACGCGAGGTTTCAGCGGCGTTGCGCGCCTATGCCGCGATGGCGACTTCGGCCGCGTTTGGGGCGGTGCGCGACGTCAGCCTGGTCGAACATCCGACCGAGGCACAGATGCATGCCGACCCGCTCGCGGGCTTTACCATTCCTGGTCAACTCGGTTTCCGCGTCGGCAGCGGTGGGTTGACTTACGCCGACATCGACAACCATGGCGGCCGCGCCACGATCTGTCTGCAGGGCGCGCACGTGGTCAGCTACCGTCCCAAGTCGCAGCACGAGCCGGTGGTGTGGGTGTCCGACGCGGCCAAGTTCGCAGCGGGCAAGTCCATCCGTGGCGGTGCGCCGGTGTGCTGGCCCTGGTTCGGTCCGCACGCGAGCGAAGCCGCGTTCCCCGCGCACGGTTTCGCCCGCACCGTGGCCTGGAATGTTGTCGGCAGACGTAAGCGCAACGACGCCAAAACCGAGATCACCCTGCAACTGGCCGACAACGACCAGACCCGCGCGCAATGGCCGCATCCCACCCGGCTGACGCTGACGGTGGTGGTGAGCGACAAGCTGGAAATGCGACTGGCCACCACCAATACGGGCGATGCGCCGATTCAGGTCGGCGAGGCGCTGCACACCTATTTCCACATCAGCGACATCGGCTCGGTGAAAGTGACTGGGCTGGAAGGCAGCGACTTTCACGACAAGGTCGACAACTTTGCACGCAAGCAGCAGCGTGGCCCGATTGGCTTCAATGGCGAAGTCGATCGCGTGTACGTCAATACGCCTGCTGAGTGCGTGATCGAGGATGCCGGGCTCAAGCGCCGCATCCGCATTGCCAAATCCGGTTCGCAGTCCACTGTGGTATGGACGCCGTGGACGGAAAAGGCCGACAAGATGGGCGACATGGGCAAAGGCAAATCAGGCGCGGGATGGCGCGAAATGGTCTGCGTTGAGTCCGCCAACGCGATGGACAACGTCATTACCGTTGCGCCGGGCGAGACGCACACGCTGACGGTGACGTATAGCGTGGAAGCACTGTAGATATTATTCCTCCACCAAGGGCACGAAGCACCCGAAAAATCTCAATGACAGCTTCGTGTTTCTTCGTGCCCTTGGTGGACAAACATATTTTTTGTAAGGAACGAACATGCACGTGATTCTGGTGGCCAACCCCAAGGGCGGCAGCGGCAAGACGACGCTGTCGACCAACCTTGCCGGATATCTGGCGTCGCGTGGCCAGCGCGTGGCCATGCTCGATCTGGACCGGCAGAAGTCAGCCACCCACTGGCTGGCGATGCGCGACATGGCGCTGCCGGATATCGAGCTGCTGCGGGAGGGGCAGAAGGAGGACAGCGACTGGCTGGTGATCGATTCACCTGCCGGGCTGCACGGCAAGAACCTCGAACGTGCGCTGAAGCTGGCCCACAAGGTGGTGGTGCCGATTGCGCCCTCGCTGTTCGACATCCGAGCCAGCCAGGATTTTCTGGCCGCGCTGCATGCCGAAAAAGCGGTGCGCAAGGGCCATGCCTTCGTCGGCGTGGTCGGCATGCGCGTCGATCCGCGCACCCGCGCCGGCGTCACGCTGGAGCAGTTCATGGGGCAGCAGGATCTGCCGGTGCTGGCGTATCTGCGCAACACCCAGCACTACGTCAATGCAGCGTTCGAGGGCAAGAGCCTGTTCGACCTGCCGCACCACATCGCCGAGCGCGACATCGAGCAATGGCAGGATCTGATCGACTGGCTGGAGCGCTGATTTGATCGTCACCCCGGCGTACGCCGGGGTCCAGTTTTAAATCAGATGGATTCCGGCTTTCGCCGGAATGACGGGTACGGAATTTCAGTGCGTGCTTGGCTTCAGCAGGTTGACCACCTGCGGCTTGACCACACTCCTGGTCGATGAGCATGAACCGTCTACTGACACGCCCAGCTGTTGCTCGGCTTCGTGCAGCAGGTTGATCACATCCACATAAAACTTGTCGTCCGCCATCATGCGTGCCGTGCGGCCGCCTTCATTGGCAGCGAGCACGTCGGCGCCGTTGTTGATCAGCCATTCCACCACTGCGGCGTCGCCGCCGCCCGCCGCCAGCATCAGCGGGGTGATGCCAAAGAAAATGCGTGCGTCGAGCGAAGCACCCGCTGCGTGCAGCGACTCGATGACTTCGACGTACCCGCGCTCGGTTTCGCCGTTGTAGGCAGCCTTGGCGAGCGCAGACCAGCCTTGCGGCGAAGTGGCATTGACGTCGGCACCGGCGGCAATCAGTACCTGCACCGCGGCCAGGTGGCCAACGCGGGCGGCGTGCATCAATGCGGTTTCGCCGGCCTCATCGACTGCGGCGTGATCGGTACCGGCATCAAGAAGATTTTTGACTTGTGCGGCATCGCCCGACTGGGCGGCGGCGAAAAATTCCTGGGACATAGGGGGCTCCAGCAGATTGCAAATTGCAGTAAGCGTACAATTGTTGACTGATTTAATCAACTATTATTCAGTCATGCCGAATCGCCTGGCCACCGAATCCAGCCCCTATCTGTTGCAGCATGCCGACAACCCGGTCGACTGGTACCCTTGGGGCGCAGAGGCGCTGGACCGTGCGCGCCGCGAGGACAAGCCCATTCTGCTGTCGATCGGCTACTCAGCCTGTCACTGGTGCCACGTGATGGCACACGACTGCTTCGAGGACGGCGAGGTGGCGGCAGTGATGAACCGGCTGTTCGTCAACATCAAGGTCGACCGCGAGGAGCGGCCCGACCTCGATCAGATTTATCAGGCCGCGCACCAGTTGCTGACCCAGCGCGGCGGCGGCTGGCCGCTGACGGTGTTTCTGGCGCCCGACCAGACGCCCTTCTTTGCCGGCACCTATTTTCCCAAGACGCCACGCTACCAGTTGCCGGGCTTCATCGACCTGATGGAAAACGTCGCCCGCGCCTGGCACGAGCGGCGCGGCGAAGTGCTGGCGCAGAACGCTGCAGTGCGGGAAGCACTGTCACGCCAACAAGCAGCACCCAGTTCGCAGCCGGTCTTGAGCGATGCCTTGCTTGCCGAAGCCGTGCGTGACCTGGCGCAGGCATTCGACCCGGTGTGGGGCGGATTTTCGCGTGCGCCCAAATTTCCGCGTCCGGGTGAACTGTTCTTTCTGTTGCGCGAGTCACAGCGTCAGCGCGGAGAAGAACGGCGCAGCGGCAATGCGCAGGCTCGTGACATGGCGCTGTTCACTTTGCGCAAAATGGCGTCCGGCGGAGTGCGCGATCAGTTGGGAGGCGGCTTCTGCCGCTATTCGGTCGACGAGCAGTGGGCGATTCCCCATTTTGAAAAAATGCTCTACGACAACGGCCCGCTGCTGCATCTCTATGCCGATGCCTGGGCGCTTACCGGCGAGGCGTTGTTCAGGGACACCGCAGAGGGCATCGTCGGGTGGCTGCTGCGCGAGATGCGCGCACCCGAGGGCGGCTTCCATTCCGCGCTCGATGCCGACAGTGAAGGCCACGAAGGCAGGTTTTATGTGTGGTTGCCCGTCGAAGTACGCGCGCTGCTCTCCGCCGAGGAATACGCGGTGGCCGCGCCGGGATTTGGCTTCGACCTGCCGCCGAATTTCGAGAATGCAAGCTGGAATCCCATCATCGCGCGACCGCTGAACGAAGTTGCGGCAGAGCTCGATTTGACCGAAGTTGCAGCGGCAGAGCTTCTGGCAAGCGCGCGCCAGAAACTCTTCAACGCGCGCGAAACCCGCGTGCGCCCGGGGCGCGACGACAAGCAGCTCACCAGCTGGAACGCGCTGATGATCGGCGGGCTGGCGCATGCCGGGCGGGTGATGGCACGCGCCGATTGGGTGGATGCAGCGTACGCGGCCCTCGATTTTCTGCATGGCGAGCTGTGGCACGACGGGCGCCTGCTGGCGAGCTACAAGCAGAGCGCAGCACGCCTGAACGCTTATCTGGACGATTATGCGTTTTTGCTCGATGCATTGTTGGAAGTGATGCAGGCGGGCTATCGCGAAGCAGACATGGCATGGGCGCGCGAACTCGCCGACGCCTTGCTGGCGCATTTCGAGGACGCCGAGCAGGGCGGCTTTTTCTTCACTAGCCACGACCACGAAGCGCTTATCAACCGTCCCAAACCCGGGTACGACAACGCCATGTCATCGGGCAACGGCGTTGCGGCATTTGCCCTGCAACGGCTGGGGCACCTGTTGGGCGAAACGCGTTATCTCGATGCCAGCTCGCGATGTCTGCGCCTGTTCCATGCGCAAATGGCCCAACAGCCGATCGCCTGCCCTACCTTGCTTGCCGTACTGGACGAAGCGCTGATGCCACCGCGTGTAATTCTGCTGCGCGGCCCCGCTGCAATGCTTAGCGAGTGGTCGTTATGGCTGGTGCCGAAACTCAACCAGCGCGATATGTTGCTGGTCCTGCCCAACGGGTTGGCATTGCCCGCCGCGCTGGCGAAACCGGAAGCGGATCGTCCGACCGCATGGATATGCAGCGGCACGGCCTGTCAGCCTCGCGTTACCGAGCTGTCGGCCATACCGGGTTAAATCGGCGTATCAGCTTTGCTATTAGGAACCAGTGAACGCGTCTGCTATCAAATAGTCAGTTTGTTAGTTTTGGAGCGATCATGAGCACGCATACTCAACCCGCCGTCTTCCACCCACAAGCCGCCCGCATGAATTTGCCAGGTATTCGCAGCGTGGCGATAGCCCGGCCCCTGCATTGGCTGCTTGCCGGTGCGCAGGATATGCGCGTGGCCTGGCCGCTGAGCCTGTTCTATGGGGTCGTGTTTGCACTCCTGGGATACGGTCTGGTGAATGGCGCGGCGAGCAAGCCGCATTTGGCGATGGCGCTGACCTCGGGTTTCCTGTTCGTTGCACCGGTGCTGGCCACCGTGTTTTATTGCGTGAGCCACCGGCTGGAGCATCACCATAAATTACCCAGTCTTTTTGTTCCCTTGCTGTCGTGGCGTGCCAATCCCGCTTCGCTGGGGCTGTTCGCCCTGATGCTGGTATTCGTTCTATCGGTTTGGGAGCGCATCTCGGCGATCCTGGTCGGCCTGTTCCTCAACGGTTCGGGGATCGGCAGCCTTGCCGACCTGCTGAGCGTGAGCGCAGTGCAGCAGCACGCCGACTTCATGCTGGCCTACCTCGCGTTCGGCGGGGTGCTGGCGCTGATGGTGTTCAGCCTGTCGGTGGTGTCCTTGCCCATGTTGCTGCACCGCAAGGTCGATTTCGCTACCGCACTGGTAACCAGTTTCATGGCGACCAAGCTCAATTTCCCGGTGATGCTGCTGTGGGGCGGAATGATTGCTGCCCTGATTGCAGTCGGCATGGCGACCGATTTCATTGCCATGGCTGTGATTTTCCCCTGGCTGGGGCACGCCAGCTGGCATGCCTACCGTGAACTGGTCGAGCGGGAATAACAATCTTCTTACGGGATCGAGGTTTTAAAGCGATGCTATTTCCATGGCAGACATGAATTATTATTGCAGGTGCGATGATGTGAGCGCGCCAACCCAACCCTTATGGAGACTGTAAATGAAGAATACCTGGATGATGACCGCAGCATCCGCTGCCCTGCTTCTGATGACTGGCGTGGCCTTTGCCGACGATGGTCTGGCCCTGGCGCAGAAGAACGGCTGCATGGCCTGCCATGGCGTGGACAAAAAGATCGTGGGCCCTGCCTACAAGGATGTTGCCAAGAAGTATGCGGGCGACAAGGGTGCGAAAGCCCGACTGGTTGCCAAGGTGAAAGCCGGCGGCAAGGGTGTGTGGGGCCAGGTTGCCATGCCGCCGAACCCGCAGGTCAAGCCGGATGACCTGAATAAGATCGTTACCTGGATTCTGAGCCTGAAATAATTCGGCGTTTTTCGTTAAACCAAGGCCGACATGATGTCGGCCTTGTATTGTCTGGCTTTCGGGAAAGCAGGGCGGGGCGGGCTTTGTGGTATAAATCCCGCGTTTAGGTTGATTGCGGAGAAGTCCGAGATGACGGGTCACAGGCTGGCTTGGGTGATGGTGGCTACGGCACTGGTCGCGGGGTGCGGCGACAAGCCGCAGCAAAATGGCGACAAGCAGGGGGTATTGATCGGTCAGGCTTCCCCCCTCACCGGCCCGCAGGCCCACCTCGGCAAGGATAATGAAAACGGTGCGCGCCTGGCGCTGGACGAAATCAATGCCGCCGGCCTCACGCTGGGCGGTAAAAAAATCGTGCTCGAACTGAAGAGTGAGGACGACGCGGCCGATCCAAAAACCGCCACCACCGTGGCACAAAAGCTGGTCGACGAAGGCGTGGCGGGCGTGATCGGCCACCTCAATTCGGGCGCTACCATCCCGGCCTCCAAAATCTATTCCGACAACGGCATCCCGCAGATTTCTCCTTCGGCCACCGCCGTGGCCTACACGGCATCCGGCTTCAAGACGGCGTATCGCGTGATGACCAACGACGCGCAGCAGGGCAGCGTGCTGGGGCAATATGCGGTGACCAAGCTGGGCGCGAAAAAAATCGCCATCATCGACGACCGCACCGCCTACGGCCAGGGCCTGGCCGACGAGGTGGAGAAGGCGGCGAAGGCGGCAGGCGGCGAAGTGGTGGCGCGCGAATACACGTCGGACCGCTCGACTGATTTCATGGCAATTCTCACCTCCATCAAGGGCAAGGCGCCCGACCTGGTGTTCTTCGGCGGCATGGACCCGCAGGCCGCGCCGATGATCAAGCAGCTGAAACAGCTCGGCATGCAGGCGAAGTTCCTCGGCGGCGACGGCGCGCAGACGCCCAAGTTCATCGAGCTGGCAGGAGCCGATGGAGAAGGTGCACTGGCGTCCAACCCCGGTCTGCCGCTCGACGCCATGCCCGGCGGCAGTGCCTTCAAGGCCAAGTTCGAGGCCAAATACGGCAAGATCCAGAACTATTCACCCTATGCTTACGATGCCATGCACGTTCTGGTCGAAGCGATGAAACGCGCCGATTCCAGCGACCCCGCCAAGTATCTGGCCGAACTGCCCAAGACTGATTATCAGGGAGTGACCGGGCGGATTCGTTTCGACGCAAAAGGTGACATTACCGGAGGCGCGGTCACGCTCTATCAAGTTAAAAACGGTAAGTGGCAGACGCTCGAAACCGTTCAAAGCGGTAAATAGACTGAGTCGGGCGCGCTACGCACAAACCCGGGCGCAAAGATGGACATCTTCCTGCAACAACTCATCAACGGCCTGGTGCTGGGCAGCGTGTATGCGCTGGTGGCGCTGGGCTACACCATGGTGTACGGCATCCTCGAGCTCATCAATTTCGCCCATGGCGAAATCACCATGATGGGGGCGATGGTGGCGCTGGCGGTGATTGGCGCGCTGGCGGTGGCGGCGCCTGGCCTGCCAGGTGTGCTGATCCTGGGTGCGGGGCTGGCGGTGGCGATTCCGGCGTGCATGACGCTGGGGCTGCTGATCGAGCGTGTCGCCTATCGGCCCCTGCGTCACGCGCCGCGTCTGGCCCCGCTCATCACGGCGATCGGTGTGTCGATCATCCTGCAGAACATCGCCATGCTGATCTGGGGCAAGCAGTACATCCCTTTTCCTGCGATCCTGCCGGAAGACCGGCATACGATTTACGGCGCGTCGATCACCGATGTGCAGATTGCCATCCTGCTGCTGGCTACGAGCATCATGCTGATGCTGATCCTGGTGGTGCAAAAAACCCGGCTCGGCCGGGCCATGCGCGCCACCGCGCAATCGCGACAGGTGGCGAGCCTGATGGGGGTGGATGTGAACCGGGTGATCGCGTCCACCTTCGTGATCGGCTCGGCGCTGGCGGCGGTGGCCGGGGTCATGGTCAGCGTGTATTACGGCCTGGCGCACTACTACATGGGCTTTCTGCTTGGCCTCAAGGCTTTCTCGGCGGCCGTGCTGGGCGGCATCGGCAATCTCGGCGGGGCAATGCTGGGCGGCCTGTTGCTGGGACTGATCGAATCGCTCGGCGCGGGGTACATCGGCGATTTGACCGGTGGCTTTCTCGGCAGTCATTACCAGGATGTGTTCGCGTTTTTCGTGCTGATCGCTGTACTGGTGTTCCGCCCACAGGGCTTGCTGGGAGCGCGCGTTGTCGAGCGTGCTTAGGTTGAATATAAAGCAGTCACGCTGGTTCAGCTTTGCCCTGCTGGCCTTGGGGCTGGCGCTGCTACCGTTTCTGATCGACGCGGGACTGGGTCGTTCATGGGTACGGCTGCTCGATCTGGCGCTGTTGTATGTCATTCTGGCCTTGGGGCTGAATATCGTCGTCGGCTACGCTGGCCTGCTCGACCTGGGCTATGTCGCGTTTTATGCCTTGGGGGCATACGTCTACGCCTGGCTTGCCAGCCCGCATTTCGGTCTGCACTTGCCGTTCTGGGCGATCCTGCCGCTGGGCGCGGGGCTGGCCGGGCTGTTCGGTGTATTGCTGGGGGCGCCCACCTTGCGGCTGCGCGGAGATTATCTCGCCATCGTCACGCTGGGCTTCGGCGAAATTATCCGCATTTTCCTGAACAACCTGAATGCGCCGATCAACATCACCAACGGCCCGCAGGGCATCAACCTGATCGATCCGGTACGCCTGGGCAGCATCAGCCTGAGCCAGTCGCATACGCTTTTCGGCTTTACCATCAGTGGCGTCCAACTCACCTATTACCTGTTTTTGCTGCTCACGCTGGCGGTGATTTTCATTTCGATGCGGCTGGAAGATTCGCGCATAGGTCGTGCCTGGGTGGCCATCCGCGAGGACGAGATCGCCGCAGCCGCAACCGGTATCAACACTCGCAATCTCAAGCTTTTGGCCTTTGCCATGGGCGCCACCTTCGGCGGGCTGGCGGGCGGTCTTTTCGCCAGTTTCCAGGGATTCATCAGCCCTGAGTCGTTCAACCTCATGGAATCGATCATGATTCTGTGCATGATCGTGCTCGGTGGCATGGGGCATATTCCGGGGGTGATATTCGGTGCATTGCTGCTGACGCTGCTGCCGGAGGCGCTGCGTTACACCGGCGACTGGCAGCGTAATCTGTTCGGTCAGGTTTACGTCGACCCGGCGGATTTGCGCATGCTGCTGTTCGGCGTGGCGCTGGTAGCGGTCATGCTGTATCGGCCTGCCGGGCTTATTCCCTCGACGCGCCGACGCCAAGAATTCGCCGACGCAAAAGGATGAGTGCACCAAAGGTAGGCAATCCCCTATCGAGCAAGCTCGATGCAGAATTGACACCGCTGCTGACCGTTTCCGGGGTGAGCAAGGCGTTTGGCGGCTTGCAGGCCTTGTCAGACATTTCGCTGCAGGTTCATGCGGGCGAAATTTTCGGACTCATCGGTCCCAACGGCGCGGGCAAAACCACGCTGTTCAACGCGCTCACCGGACTCTATTCTATTGACCGCGGCGAGGTTCGCCTCAACGACACCCGCCTTGATGGACGCAAGCCGCATCAGGTGCTGCACGCGGGCCTGGCGCGCACTTTTCAGAACATCCGCCTGTTTGCCGAGATGACCGCGCTCGAAAACGTGCTGGTCGGGCGCCACGCTCGCACCAACAGCGGCGTCGTCGGCGCGGTGCTGCGCCTGCCCGGCACGCGCCGCGAGGAGGCCGACTCGCACGAACGCGCCCATGCGCTTCTGCGCCGCGTCGGCATCGCGCAGCACGCCAACCATCTTGCCAAGAACCTGCCCTACGGCGACCAGCGGCGGCTCGAAATCGCCCGCGCGCTGGCGACCGAACCCAAGCTGCTGGCGATCGACGAACCCGCCGCCGGGATGAACAAGGCCGAACGAATGGCGCTGCGCGAGCTGCTGCTGCAACTGCAGGCAGACGGGCTGACGCAGCTCTTGATCGAGCACGACGTGAAGCTGGTGATGGGACTGTGTACCCGGCTGGCGGTGCTCGACTATGGAGTGAAAATTGCCGAGGGCACCCCCGATGTGGTCAGCCGCGACCCCAAAGTCATCGCGGCCTACCTGGGGGACGAGGCACTATGAGCGCACCCAAGGAAGGCAATCTACCATCGTGCAAGATCGATGCAGAATTGACACCGCTGCTGGCGGTCAAGCAGTTGGCGGTGGCGTATGGCGGGATTCAGGCGGTGCGTGATCTCAGCCTCGAGGTGGCGCAGGGCGAAATGGTCTGCCTCATCGGCGCCAATGGCGCAGGCAAGACCACCACCCTCAAGGCCATCAGCGGGCTGATCGCGCCGCACGCGGGCAACGTGCATTTCGACGGGCAATCGCTTACCCGGCTGCCTGCGCACGAGGTGGCGCGGCGCGGGCTGACGCTGGTCCCTGAGGGCCGCGGCGTGTTCCCGCGCATGTCGGTCGCCGAGAACCTGATGATGGGCGCCTATTCCCGGAACGACCGCGCTGCGATCGCCCGCGATCTCGACCAGGTCTATGCGTTGCTGCCGCGCCTGACCGAACGCCGTGCGCAGCTTGCCGGGCTGTTGTCAGGCGGCGAACAGCAGATGCTGGTATTGGGACGCGCGATGATGGCGCGCCCGCGCCTGCTGTTGCTGGACGAACCGAGCATGGGACTGGCGCCCCTGATGGTGCAGGCGGTGTTCGACATCATCCGCCAGATTGCTGCGGGCGGGGTGGCGGTGCTCCTGATCGAACAAAATGCCCACCTGGCCCTGAAAACCTGCGCGCGCGGGTATGTGCTCGAAAACGGGGCTATCACGTTGAGCGGCCAGGCTGACGAACTCGCAGCAAACCCGGCCGTGCGTCACGCCTATCTGGGCGAATAAACCATAAGCATTGCGTCCAAATCACACAGAACGTATCGGCATGGCGACCAATTTCGTTGCCATGGCGGTGATTTTCCCATGGCTGGGGCACTCCAGCCGGCATGTCTGCCGTGAACGGGTCGAGCGGGAATAACAATCTTTTACCTGGGGTTGGTAGCAAATGACCAAGCTCCGGCCTTGCACGGCGGCGATTTTTCCATATTATTGCAAGCGCGATGATGTGCACGCGCTAACCCGATCCTTACGGAGACTGTAAATGATGAAAACCTTGATGATGACCGCAGCGTCTGCTGCCCTGTTGATGACGTCTGGTCTGGCATCTGCTGCCGATGACGGTCGGGCGCTGGCCCAGAAAAACGCCTGCATGTCCTGTCACGGCGTAGACAAAAAGATCGTTGGCCCCGCTTTCATCGAAGTGGCCAAGAAATACGCTGGCGACAAGGGTGCGCAGGCAATGCTGGAGGCCAAGGTAAAAGCTGGTGGCAAGGGCGTATGGGGTCAGGTTCCGATGCCGCCGAACCCGCAGGTCAAGCCCGAAGACCTGGATAAGATCGTTGCCTGGGTTCTGAGCCTGAAGTGATCTGAAGCGCGAGTGAAAGGGCCGAC
>Ga0326732_1000136_pt1 | contig 17408 bp, 16 predicted proteins | sample MHFSIPfraction_4_FD_207644 | JGI IMG/M metagenome (GOLD analysis project Ga0326732, IMG submission 207644) | Lab enriched peat soil microbial communities from Michigan Hollow, Ithaca, NY, United States - MHF12FN SIP fraction | ecosystem: Environmental > Terrestrial > Soil > Wetlands > Peat...
CATGAGCAGGCGTGCCCAGATCGGCATTGCATGACGGGTCCAGTCAGCGTGACGCATGAATTCATCATCCATGAGCACGCCCGCGCCAGCAACCCTCTTCAAATCCCGTTTGTTGAAAACGGAGAAGGGGATCCAGGGTTTTCAGGACAGCCCGCATCGTGTCTATGATGGTCATCCCCGGGTTTGAAATCCGTTCCGGCCCTCCATCCATCGCGCTGATCATGACACCGACGCCCGACAGCCTCGCCAACAAACCCTTGTACCTTGACGACAGCCTGCTGGTGATCGTCAAACCCAGCGGACTGCTGGCAGTGCCGGGGCGCGGTGCCGACAAGCAGGACTGCCTGAGTGCGCGGGTGCAGGCCCGCTATCCCGATGCCCTGATCGTGCACCGCCTGGACATGGCCACCTCGGGGCTGATGGTGATGGCGCGCGGCCTGGCGGCGCAGCGCAAGCTGAGTCAGGCGTTCGCTGCGCGCGCGGTGAAGAAGCGCTACATCGCCGTGGTGGCCGGCCGGCTGGTGGCGCCGCCGGACGACTGGGGAATGATAGCTTTGCCCATCATCGTCGACTGGTCCAACCGGCCCTTGCGCATCGTCGATCATCAAATCGGCAAGCCCAGCCTCACCCGCTGGCGTGTGCTGGGGTACGACGAAGCCGGAACCAGCACCCGCGTCGAACTCGAAGCCGTCACCGGCCGCTCGCATCAGTTGCGGGTACACCTGCGAGAGTTGGGGCATCCGATCCTGGGCGACGCCCTGTACGCGCCGCCGGAGGTGCAAGCTCAGGCAGACCGATTGTTATTGCATGCGTGGTCGTTGCGCTTGGTGCATCCGGTGACGGGGGAAGTTTTGGCGTTTGAGAGTTCGGCACCGTTTTGACGCGCTATCTGATTTTGACAAGAAGCCTGTTGCTGGGAGGGCCATGGCTTCACGAATTGATGGCCGGGGGATGCCCGCTGGCAAAGGTGTATGAGCTGCCCCGGGCTTCTGGGGCAGGTTAATCAAGCACCTTGCAGCTCCCTTAATTTGCCTTCGCAATCAGTTGCAGGAACTCCTGCCGGGTTCGGTCGTGATCCCGGAAGGCACCCAGCATCATCGAGGTGATGGTCCACGAATGCTGTTTTTGTACGCCGCGCATCATCATGCAGAAGTGCTGGGCTTCGATCACGACACCGACGCCTGCCGCGCCGGTGGCGGTCTGGATGGCGTCGGCGATCTGGGTGGTGAGCTGCTCCTGAATCTGCAGGCGGCGCGCGAACATGTCGGTGATGCGCGCGATTTTCGACAGGCCGATCACTTTGCCTTGCGGCAGGTAGGCCACGTGGGCTTTGCCAACAATCGGCAGCAGGTGGTGCTCGCACATCGAATACAGTTCGATGTCTTTGACGATGACCATTTCGTTGTTGTCCGAATCGAACACGGCCTCGTTGAGGATGTCATCCAGGGATTGCGTATAGCCTTGCGTCAGAAACTTGAACGCGGCGGCAGCGCGCTCGGGGGTTTTCAGCAATCCATCGCGCGAGATGTCTTCTCCCGCGCTTTGGATCAGCTGTTCGTAGAGCTTGGCGGTGTCCATTTCGATGCCCTTGTTTGCTCAGTGAGGGTTTTGACTGTGTCAGAGCGTATTTGCACAGTCAACCTGATCGCGAGTGGGGATGATTGTCAGGCAGTCGAGGGGTAGATCAAGCCTGCAAAAACGGTTCAGCGAGCCGACAGGTAGCGGGGGAAGGCATGCTTGTCGAGCAGGATTTCGATGAGGTTGATGGCGCTGGTGAGGTCGGCGTCGGAAAACAGCCGGTCGAGGTCGGCCTCGGCCTCGACGCGATAGTGATTCACGCCAAATGACTGCGCGAGCAACCCGAAATCGGGGTTGCTGAAATCGCAGTCGATGTAGCGCTCGCCGTAAAGCTGGAATTGGTTCTTGCGGATGAGCGAGAGCGTGCCGTTGTTGATCACTACCACGTTGATCGGGATGCCGTGGTTCACCGCCGTCATCATTTCCATGGCGCACATCTGGAAGCCGCCGTCGCCGAGGATGGCGAAGGTGGGGCTATCCGGCGCGAAGCAGCGGGCGCCGAGGGCGGCGGGAATGGCGTGGCCGAGCGACGAAATGCCGGTGTTGGGGAAGTAGTGGTTGCGGCTTGACACGTCGAAATAGCTCTGCGCGAAGACGATGTTGTCGTCGAACACCAGCGCGTCGCGCGGAAAGCGTTCCGCCAGCCGGGCGAAGAACAGGCGGACGAGCTCGAAGGCTAAGTCGTCCGCCGGTTCGGCCGGCGGGACGGTCGCGAGAGTTTCACGGTGCGTGGTTAGCTGCGCGAGCGATTTCGGCGGCATCGCGGCGTCCGCCAGCGCACCGTGTATGGCCTGGACCGCGGCGAGGATGTCGCCGCAGATCGCCACGTCGGGCTGGAACACGCGGCCGAGCTGGGCGGGGTCGCGGTCGATCTGGGCGATCTTCTTGCCGGCCAGCAGCTTTCTGTCCCACAGATAGCTGGTGCGTTCATTGAAGCTCGCGCCGAGGACGATCAGCAGGTCGGCGTGCTCGGCGAGGTAACGGTAGGCATCGCCGTTGGAGGTGACGCCGAGGCAGCCCAGCGACAGCGGCGTGCCTTCGGCGACCACGCCCTTGGCCTTGAGGCTGGTGGCGACGGGAATGTTGAAGGCGGCGGCCAGCGCGGCCACGGCTTCGCGCGCGCCGGCGCGGATGCAGCCATAGCCGGCGACGATGGCCGGCGCGCGCGCATTGCCGATCAGCTCGGCGAGCGCCCTTAAGGACTCTGATCCACTATGGGCTGAAGCCCATGCGGAATCGTATGCGTCGGTCGAAGCGGCGAGCGCGACGCCGGCTGCCGGGAAGTGGAGATGGTCGAGCACGTTCGCGTCTATGCTGTCCTTCTGCACGTTGTAGGGAATCGACAGCAGCACCGGGCCGGGGTTGCGCCCGAGCAGTGCCTGCGTCGCCTGGTTCAGCACCTGGCCGAGATAGTCGGTGCGCTCGACCAGCCGGCGGTAGCGCGTGATCGGCGCGAACAGCGCGCATTGGTCGATGGTGCCGCCTTCGCCCGCGCTTTCCTGCAGGCCGCCGCGGCCGAAGATGTAGGTCGAGGTCTCGCCCGTGATCGCCAGCACCGGCAGGCGTTCGGCGAATGCGTTGGCGATGCCGGTGATGAGATTGGTCGCCCCCGGCCCGGCGGTGGCGATGCACGCCGAAGGCTTGTGCGCGAGGCGCGCGTAGCCGCCCGCCATGAAGGCCGCGCCCTGTTCGTGCTTGACCAGCACGCTTTTGATCGTCGAATCGTGTAGGCGGTCGTAAATCGGCAGCACGTGCCCGCCGGGCATGCCGAAAATATGATCGATACCCAGGCGCTCCAGGTACCGGACGATCAGTTCGCTGACGGAAATATTCATGTGCTTGTTATGGCGTTTTTCGGCCTCGCTCCGCCGGTGCGTCGCGACGCATCCGCAAGACCGGGATTTGAGCACAAGATGCCGTGCGGGAAAACCTTGGATGGGGCGTGGAAAAGTTCGCGCAGGGGGAAAGCGCCTTGATCACGACGCGAGGCGTGGCAAGTGTGTGGCGCGCAGCGCGATACCGCTTTGTCTGCCGAAGAGCGGACACAGCAGTTCGTCGGAATCAGCCGTGCGCCAGATGCCGCTCGATTTCGTGGAAGGTGTTGGCCACCTCGGTGGTTTCGACGCTGACGCCCAACTGCTTGCACAGCTGCGACAGTGACAGCAGGCCGCGCACCATCTGCCGGCCGTTCACATTTTCGATCACCAGCGCGTGCTGGCGGCCGCGTGCCTTCAGCGTTTCCAGCACGTGCCCGACGCGGGCATGGGCGATATCGTCGTAGTCGACCGCTTCCAGCCGGTCCACCGGGGTCATGATGTCGGCCACCAGTACTTCGTCGCGGCGGATGCCGCGGCTTTGCACCACCTGCATGGGCTTCTCACCGCGAATGTCGGTGTTGGTGATCAGTCCCGCCACGCGGTCCTCGCCATCCATCACGAACAGCAGTCGCACCTTGCGGCGGACCATGCGCTCTTCCGCCTGCTGGATGCTGTCGCCTGGGGTGGCGATGAAGGCGGTCAGGCGACGGAAATCGGTCATCACGTCGAGCGCCGGATTATCGAGATCCACGTGGTCCGGCAACACACAGGCGGGACGCAACAGACCGGATGACTTGTCGAGATTGCGGGAGGACAAACGGCTGTAGGGCATGGCGGGTCTCCTTGTCACGGTTCCGAAAGGCCATCCACATTCTTCCGGGCGGATGGGCAACGCAGGTAATCCTGTTCCTGGCTCGCGCGTCTGTCCATTCAAGAATTTTTGGCCGCACATAAGCATATGCATTTCCCGCGCGAGGCGCTCAGCCGGTTTGCAGCAGCAGTTTCTGGAAAGCGGCTTCGAACAGCTTGACGCCGTCGACCTGCAGGCTGTGGCCGACCAGTTCCATGTCGATGCCGAGTTGCGCCAGTTCGGCCAGCTGGGCTTTTGCCTCGGCGACGCCGTCTTCCACCCGCAGCGCCGGCCTGCCGTGGTCGCGCAGCGCGGCAAGCGTTTTGTCGGGCAGGGTGTTGATGGTTTGCTTGCCGATCAGCGGATTGACGTACAGCAGATCGTTGTAATCCGGGTTTTTGACGCCGGTGCTCGCCCACAGCAGATATTGCGGCGATGCGCCGTGTTGTGCCAGCGCAGCGAAGGCATTGCCGTGAAAGGTCTTCAGATAGCCTTGATAGGCGAGCTTGGCCATCGCCACCGCCGCACGGCCGCGCAGCGATAGCGCTTCCTGCGTGCCAATCGAAGTCAGCTGCGTGTCGACCAGGGTGTCGACGCGCGACAGGAACAGGCTCGCCACCGCCTTGCTGCGGCGCACGTCGGCGCCGGCCTGAACACGGGCGGTCAGGCCGCGTATATAGGCCTCGAATGCTGCCTGCGTCTGCTCGATGGAAAACAGCAATGTCACGTTGACGTTGATGCCGAGCGTGGTCAGCACCTCGAATGCGCTGACGCCTTCGTGCGTGCCCGGCACCTTGATCAGCAGGTTGCGGCGGTTCACCGTGGCGGACAGCCGCCGCGCTTCTTCCACCGTGCGCGTGGCGTCGTAGGCCCAGCGCGGCGCGACTTCAAGGCTGACGTAGCCGTCTTTGCCGCCGCTCGCTTCGAATGTGGGCAACAGCAAGTCGCACGCCGCCTGGATGTCGGGAATGACCAGCGCTTCGTAGCGGCGTTCTGCGTCCGGCTCGGCGGTTTTCAGGCGCGCCAGGTCCTCGGCGTAGTAGGGACTTGAGGCAAGCGCGTTCTGGAAGATCGACGGATTCGAGGTCACGCCCGAAACACCGTCCTCTTCGATCAGTCTGGCGAGTGTGCCGTCGCGGATCAGGCTGCGCGACAGGTTGTCGAGCCAGAGGCTTTGACCGAGCGTGGTGACATGCTGCGTGGCGTTCATGGGCTGTCCTCATGTGGGTGAGGTGTTCAGGATAGAACAACCATGTGACGGCAAGTTCACCGGGCAGCGGCGGCCGGTGCCCGAAGCCGCGCCTGTGCTAGACTTCGGCGCATTCCTTTGGCTTTTTTCCCGGGTAGTCCCATGTCTGGCAGCACACTTGGCAAACTGTTCTGTGTCACCGTGTTCGGCGAATCGCACGGCCCCGCCATCGGCTGCGTGGTCGACGGCTGCCCGCCCGGCATGGCGCTCGCCGAGGCAGATATCCAGCACGACCTCGATCGCCGCAAGCCCGGCACTTCGCGCCACGTTACCCAGCGCCAGGAATCCGATACGGTGGAAATCCTCTCCGGCGTCTACGAAGGCAAAACCACCGGCACGCCGATTGCGCTGCTGATCCGCAACGAAGACCAGCGCAGCAAGGACTACGGCAACATCGCCGCCACTTTTCGTCCCGGCCACGCTGATTACACCTACACGCAGAAATACGGCTTCCGCGACCCGCGCGGTGGCGGGCGCTCGTCGGCGCGGCTCACCGCGCCCATCGTCGGCGCCGGCGCCATCGCCAAAAAATGGCTCAAGGAAAAATACGGCATCGTCGTGCGCGGCTACATGAGCGCACTCGGCCCGATCGACCTGCCCTTCGAGTCGTGGGACGAAATCGGCAACAACGCCTTCTTCTCGCCCAGCGCCGCCATCGTGCCCGAGCTGGAGGCCTACATGGATGCGCTGCGCAAATCGGGCGACTCGGTCGGCGCCCGGATCACTGTCGTCGCCGACAACGTGCCGCCCGGCTGGGGCGAGCCGCTGTACGACAAGCTCGACGCCGACCTCGCCCACGCGCTGATGGGACTGAACGCCGTCAAGGGCGTGGAAATCGGCGATGGCATGAAGGCCGCGCGGCAGAAGGGCACCGAGCACCGCGATGAAATGACCCCGGAAGGCTTTTTGAGCAACCACGCCGGCGGCGTGCTCGGCGGCATCTCGTCCGGCCAGGCCGTGGTCGCCCACATCGCGATCAAGCCCACCTCGTCGATGCGCCTGCCCGGCCGCTCGATCGACCTGCACGGCCAGCCGATCGAGGTCGTCACCCACGGCCGCCACGATCCCTGCGTCGGCATCCGTGCCACGCCCATTGCCGAGGCGCTGATGGCCATCGTGCTGATGGATCATGCGCTGCGCCACCGCGCGCAGTGCGGCGACGTCACGAGCGGCACGCCGGTGGTGCCGGGAAGTATCTAGCCCGGCAGCAATCGGGCATGGCCGCGCAGCCCAGCAAGCATTGCATCCGGCCCAATCTGGGGTTTGGGATATTGACGGATAGGCGGCTTGCGCTCAGGCTTCAACTTCCTGCGCATTCAAGGATTGGGTTCCATGCGGCTTCCCATCAGTCTGAAAATATTCAGCATCACCACCGCGCTGCTGGCGCTGATGGTGGTCGTCACCTGGCTGTCCGTCCTCAACTTCCGCCAGCTCAATAACCAGGTGCGCGCGCTCGCCGACTACTACCTGCCGTTGCAGCAGCAGGTGGCCAGCGTGGAAATCCTCATTCGCCAGCAGATGGTGCACATGGAGCGGGTGATGGCGGGCATGGAAGTAGCCAAGCCCGACGCAGAATTCCTCGCCAAGGAATCCAGCGGTTTCGACATGCGCGGCATCAATGCCGACCAGATCGTCGATTCCTCGCTGCGCATGCTGGGCGAGGCCGAGGCGGAAAAAGACATCGAGCTCGACCGTGTCACGCTCGCCATACTGGGCAAGCAGTTGCCCAGCATCCAGACCGCGCGCCAGCACTTTCACATGACCTTCCGCCAGTTCCAGATCGAAGCGGAGGAGGGCACGCCGCGTTCGGAGAAGATCGTGCGTGACGCCCTGCTGCGCGAGAAGGACACCGTCGATGTCGAAATCGGCAAGACCATCGATATCCTCAACAAGCTGACCCAGGACACCGCCAAGCAGGCCAAGGCCGAAGAGGCGCGCGCCACCACGCTCAACTGGATCGTCACCGCCATCGCCACCGCGCTGGGGTTGATCTTCGCCGGCTTCGTCACCCGCTCGCTGGTCGATCCGGTCAAGCGCCTGCTGGGCGGTACGCGCGCGGTCGAGGCGGGTGATCTCGATGTGGAAATCCTGGTCAAGACGCACGACGAACTGGCCACGCTGGCCACTTCCTTCAACCACATGGTGGTGGGGCTGCGCGAGAAGGAGCACATCCGCGAAACCTTCGGCCAGTACGTCGACCCGCGCATCGTGCGCGGCCTGCTGGATAACCGCCTGCGCTCGGACGGCGGCGAACGCCAGACGATGACGGTGTTCTTCTCCGATCTGGAAGGCTTCACCCGCCTGTGCGAAGGCATCACGCCGGACGCCGCCGTGCGTTTCCTCAACAGTTATTTCTCGCTGATGTCCGATGTCGTGCGCGAACGTCAGGGCATCGTCGACAAATACATCGGCGATTCGGTCATGGCCTTCTGGGGCCCGCCCTTCACCGCCGCCGCCGATCATGCTCGCCTGTGCTGCCTCGCCGCGCTCGACCAGATGGACAAGCTCGAAACCTTTCGTGCCGGTCTGCCCAAGCTGTTCGGCGTCCTCCACGGTCTGCCTGTGGTCAACGTGCGCATGGGCATCGCCAGCGGCGACGTCACCGTCGGCAACATCGGCTCCGAAACCTCGCGCGGCTACACCGTCATCGGTGACACCGTGAATTTGGCGTCAAGACTGGAACAGGCGAACAAGTTTTATGGCACACGCATCCTGGTCAGCGAGTCGACGCGTACGCTCGCGGGGGAGGGACTCGCCTTCCGCGAAATCGACAGCTTGCGTGTCGCCGGCAAGCTGGAGCCAGTGAAGGTGTACGAACTGCTGGGGGTTTCAAGCGAACTGAGCGAAGCCAACAGGCAATTGGTGCAGGGCTACGAAACCGGCCTTGCCCGCTACCGCGCGCAGGATTGGGAGACGGCCGAGGCAGCGTTCCGTGAGTGCCTCGCCGTCGCGCCAGAGGATCGCCCCAGCGCAGTCATGCTGGAGCGCGTTGCAGTGTTCCGGCAGTCGCCGCCAGACGCTGATTGGGATGGTGTCTGGATTGCCCTGACCAAGTAATTCAGGCTAGTCGGTGACGCCCTCGTCGCCATGACAGGTGCAGCCGGGTTCGGTGCTGGTGGTGTTGTCGCAGCACACGATCTTGCCGGCGCGGCAGCCGCAGACGCCTTTATGGCCCTTGCAGCAATCCAGCTGGACAACCTGGGCGCGGCTCAAACCCGCCAGATTGGCCGGGCAGGCTTGCGGGGCGATGGTTTCCAGCTGCGCTGCGGCGGGCGTGCGGTCTACGGTCGGGTCGGCGGCGGCCGGCAGCAGCAGGCAGGACTGGGCGCAAGCCAGCAGGGCGAACAGGATGATCGATAAACGGGTACGCATGATGGGCTCCTCGGGACGCGTCGGGTGATATCACTATATCCGATCGGATTGTGCGCGGGACGTTCCCGGCGCGTTCAGGTTTCGCGCAAAAGCAGCCCGAGCATCAGCGCGGCGAGCACCAGGATCGCCGCCAGCAGGGTGAAGGCGCTGCCATAGCCGGCAACGCCGACCATCCAGCCGGTGAGCACCGGGCCGATCGACTGGCCGACGTCCATCACCGTGCGCAGCACGCCCATCGAAGAACCGTAGCGGCCGTCCCGGGTGAGGTCGGCGACGAGTGCGGAGGTGGAGGAGGTGACGGTGGCAAAGCCGATACCGAACACCAGGCTCAATACCGACAGGCCGATGAAATTGGGCGCATAGGGCAGCAGCACGACGCTGGCCGCGCCGATCAGCAGGCCGGGAATGATGACCTGCCTGCGCCCCACCCGGTCAGACATCCGGCCCATCAGCGGCTTGGCGAAGACGATGCTGACGAGCTGCACGCCGAGGATGACGCCGATCTGCCACGCCGGAATGCCGAGCGAGGCGGCAAACAGGGCGAGGAAGGCTTCGATCGCGCCGAACACCAGGTATTGCGCCGCTTCGATCAGGCTCACCAGCATGATGCCGCGGACGCGCAGCACGGTGGTGAGGCTGGCCCAGAAATGCGGCCATTGCGGTTTCGTCGTGGGTGCGGAGGTGCCGTCGCGCTGCGCCAAGACCGCCCCAGGGGCGAGCGTCTGGCGGCGTACTCCTTGCGGGTGCAGCAGCAGGCCGGTGGCCAGCGCCAGTACACCGCTGATGGCGCAGGCGATGTACACGGCGTTGTAACTCGCCAGCGAAATCAGGAAGCCGCCCAGGAAGGGCGCGATCGAGCGCCCGACGATGGTGACCGAGGAATAGGTGGAGAGACGGGCCGCGCGGTCGGCGCTGTAGCGTTCGGCAATCGCCGCGCTCGCCACGGTGCCGAAAATCGCGGTGGCGAAGCCGTGGTAAAAGCGCACCGCCATCAGTTGCCAGGCATTGCTGATCAGAAGATACAGAAAGGGCGCGGTGGCGAACACGATCAGCGACGCCAGCAGCACGCGCTGTTTGCCGAGGTGATCCGACAATGCGCCAGCGGGGTAGCTGATGAGAACGCCGGGAATCGTCGAGGCCATGACGATCCAGCCGATTTCGGCCGGCGTGGCGTGAAGCGATTGGGCGAACAGCGGCAGCACCGGGGTTTTCGACAGGGTGGAGCTCAAAATGGCCAGTCCGCCGATGAACGCGATCAAAATGAAGAAAGAGGGTTTCGTGGGTTTCATCGGGTGGCAGGCTTGAGGTGTCTCGGTCCGGTTTTTCTGGAATGGTATGTGAAATCGTGCGGCGTGCGAGTGCAGAAGTCATTGTGAGGAATCCGGTGTCTTCCATGGCGCCACACAGCAAATGAACCCGACAGTCCGCTCCCCGCTGGTGTTGTTTGGCGCTTTCGACCGCCATAACTTCGGCGACCTGCTGTTGCCGCACCTGATGGCGGCCATGCTGCTCGGCCATTCATTCGAGATGTCCGGATTGGCGGAGCGCGACCTGCGGGCCTTCGGTGGACACCGGGTGAGCGCGCTTTCCCAGCGTGGTGACGCACGGCCCACTCATCTGATTCATGTCGGCGGCGAACTGCTGACCTGTAGCGCGTATCAGGCCGCTGTCATGCTGCTCGATTTGGCCGAAGCCCCCGCAGTCATTGCGCGCTACGACAGCGATCCCATCGCCGCTGCCGATTGGGCTGCCCGGCAACTCGGCACTTCGCGAGCCATGCCTTATGTGGTGGGACGCGACGCCATCGCTCCAAAGGGACGGTTGATCTTCAACGCCGTGGGCGGGGTGGAGTGGACTTATTTGTCAGCCAGGCAACGTGATGAGGTGATGGCGGTACTCAGGCAGGCGGACTGGATCAGCGTGCGGGATCATCTGACACGAGACACGTTGCGGGCGGAGGGCATGGATGTCCCGCTGTGCCCCGACCCGGCCGTGATGTTGGCGCAGTGTTTCGGCGAGGTGATCTTGAAACACCAGCAGCAGGGCACAGTGAAGGAAATGCGGGACGCTTTTCCGCAAGGCTATCTGGCATGCCAGTTCAGCGCCGATTTTGGCGATGACGCCAGTCTGGATGCGTTGGCGCAGGGGCTGTCCCGAGTGGTTGCAGGGACCGGTCTGGGGCTGGTGCTCTTTCGTGCTGGCGCGGCACCCTGGCATGATGATCCGGCGCTTTATGAAGCACTGCAGCGCCGGCTGCCACCCGGTACGGCGCGACTTTTTCGATCCCTGCATCTGTGGGACATCTGCGCCCTCATCGCCGCCAGCCGGGGCGTAGTCAGCAGCAGCCTGCACGGCCGGATTGTCGCGCTGGCCTATGGCTTGCCGCGGGCCAGCCTGCTCCCGCCGCAGCAAGCTCATCATCCCGACAAGCGGACCGCCTTTGCCGAAACCTGGGAGCCGCAAGCGGTACCCCGCAGCGTGGCGGTCAGCCAAATCGAGCCTGCAGTGATGCAGGCGCTGGCCGTGCCAGCCGCGGTGTTGCGGGAAAATGCGGCCCATTTATGCGGGCAATACCTGCACAGCCAGGCACAGTGGGTCGGCATGCTGATTCCCTGAATCAGGCCACACAACCGGTCTTGCGCAATAATCTGGACATTCCATAGCCTTCCGGGCCCGAATTCACCCATGCCGATTGCTATCCTGTCTCCCGCTGAGCTGCGCCTGACCATCGACCCTGACTCGCTGGGATTCGCGGACACGTCCGAATTGGTGCAGGAGTCCTTGCCGTGGATCGGCCAGGCGCGCGCCGAAGCGGCCACACGTTTCGGCCTCGGGATGGATCAGCCCAACTACAACCTGTTCGTGCTGGGTGAAGTCGGCAGCGGCCGCTCTTCGCTGCTCAGACAGGCGATGTTCGAAGTGGCAGCAAGCAAGCGGGTGCCGCCCGACCTGTGCTATCTCTACAACTTCGACGCCCCGGAACGGCCGCTGGCACTGCGCCTGCCTGCCGGCGAGGGGCGGCTGCTGCGCCAGCTGGTGGCGCACGCGGTGAAAACCCTGCAAGACGAAATCCCGCAGCGGCTGGAAGGGCAGGATCACAAGGTCGAGAGCGAACGCATCGAGAAAGCCTGGAAGGACGACGTGGCGCGCCACTATGCCGAGTTGACGGCGTTTGCCGAGTCGCGCAGCTTCTCGCTGCACCGCGAGGCCGGGCGCATGGTATTCACCCTCATCGGCAAAAAAGGCCAGGCGCTCACCGAGGACGAGGTGCTGGCCTTGCCGAAGGCGCGCCGGCTCGCGGTCGAGCAGGACGACCAGGAGCTGCGCGCCGAGATCACTCGCTACATCGAGAAAACCCAGCCGCTGGAGCGCGCGATGAACGAGGCGCTGGCGGCACTGCGGCGGCAGGTGGTGAAGCCGTTGCTGGAGCGCGAAATGCAGGCGATCCGCGCCGGATTGAAGAAGCAGATCAAGGACGCCACCAAACTCAACACATGGCTCGACGCGATCGCGCAGGACGTGTTCGACAACCTGGAGCTGTTCCACGGCGGCGATGACGACGAAAACCGGGAGGAAGCGCTGCAAACCGTGCTGGCGCGCTACCGCGTCAATCTGATGGTCGACAATGGTGGCCTCACCGGCGCGCCGGTGATCGTCGAGGACAACCCTTTGTTCCGCGCGCTGTTCGGCAGCATCGAATACCAGTCCGAGAACGATGTGCTGGTGACCGACTTTTCGCGCATCCGCGCCGGCAGTCTGTTGCAGGCGCACGGCGGTTTTCTGATGCTGCATCTGCGCGATGTGCTGGCCGATGCGCTGGTGTGGGAAAAGCTGCGGCGGTTCCTGCGCTGCAGCCGGCTGCAGATCGAGGAGCCGGGCGTGTCGTTTTCGCCGATCGCCGCGGTGTCGCTGGTGCCGGAGGCGGTCGACGTCGAGGTCAAGCTGGTGCTGATCGGCTCGCGCGAACAGTATTACGAACTGCAGGAGGTGGCGCCGGAAATCTCCCGACACTTCCGCGCCAAGGTGGATTTCGCCGACAGTTTTGTGGCCAGTTCGGACACCCGCCGCGCCTCGTCTATTTTCGTCGCTCATGCCTGCCGCGAGCATGGCCTGCCGCATTTTTCGGCGGCCGCAGTGGCGCGCCTGATCGAGGAATCGCACCGCGAGGCGGGCGATCAGGCGCGCGAGAGCGCGATTTTCGCGCGCACCGAGGCGCTGGTGATGGAAAGCGCCACGATCTGTCGTGCGCGCGGGCCTGGCCTGGTCACGATGGCAGACGTCGAGGCGGCCCTCGTGGCGCATACCGCGCGGCACGATTACCCCGAGCAGCGGCTGCGCGAGGAAATCGCCGCGGGCGATGTGCTGATCGAACTCACCGGCGACCGGGTGGGCCAGGTCAACGGCCTCACCCAGATCGATCTGGGCGATTACCGGTTCGGCCTGCCGGTGCGGTTGTCCGCGCGCACCTACGCCGGCGAGGACGGCCTGCTCAACATCGAGCGCGAGGTGGAACTGTCCGGCCCGATCCATGACAAGGGCGTGTTCATCCTGCAGAACTATCTGGCGGCGCTGTTCGCCCATCTTGCGCCGCTCTCCCTCAATGCCTCGATTGTCTTCGAGCAGCAGTACCACGAGGTGGAAGGCGATTCCGCGTCGTGCGCCGAACTCTATGCGCTGCTGTCGGCACTGTCCGGCCTGCCGCTCAAACAGGGCATCGCCGTCACCGGTGCGGTCAACCAGCACGGTGAAATATTGCCGGTGGGTGGCATCAACGAAAAGATTGAGGGCTGGTTCCGCGTGTGCGAGGCCGCCGGTCTGGACGGCAGCCAGGGGGTGCTGATTCCAGCACGCAATCGCCGGCACCTGATGCTGGCGCCGCGGGTGGTGGAGGCAGTCGCGCGGGGACGTTACCATATCCATATCGCGGAACATGTGACCGAGGGCATCGTGCTGCTGACCGGCGTGGCGGCAGGGGAGCCGGGCGCGACGGGGCATTATCCCCACGACAGCGTGCTGGGGCATGCGCAGGAGGCTCTGCTGGCGTACCGTCGTGCCTGCCAGATGCAGGAACACCCCAAGGCGCCGCGCCGGCATTTCCGGGCGGGAGAGCATCCCAGGCGGCGCTAGTCGGACCAGGGTGATCTATAGTGGAAATCGTCCAACCGTTTTGCAAGGAGCCGATCATGAACGCACTGCATCGCATGGAACGTTTTCTCGACGAACACTTGATTCCCTTCGATCTGGTGGCCCATCCGCATACCCAGACCAGCGCAGAGACAGCGCGTGCCGCCGGCGTGCCGCTAGGCCGCGTGGCCAAGGGCGTGCTGCTGGACGGCCGGGATTGCCAGATGGTGGCGATGATTCCCGCCGACCAGGAAATCCACCTCGGCAAACTGGGCCTGGATCATGGCCTTGAGTTCAGCCTGGCCAGCGAGACCAGCGTGAGCCGCCTGTTCAGCGAATGCGAACCCGGCGTGGTGCCGGGTCTGCCGAATGCCTGGGGAGTGGAAATAGTGTGGGACGACGACTTGCTGGCACAGCCGGATATCTACCTGGAAGCCGGTGACCACGAGCGCCTGCTGCACATCGAAACCCGCTTCCTGCGCGAGGCGTTCGGCGACTCCCCGCACTGCCGCTTCAGCCAGCCGCGGATGCAGCACGTCGCCTGAACCAGGCGTCAGCTGATTCAGTGCGGCGCCTGTGCCACCAGGCGCTGGGCCGATTCGGTAAACGGTATGAGTTGTCGCATGCGTTCCGCAGAGGCTGTATGTGCCGCCGCTATTCCGCCGCCCGAGTCACTGTCGTTTCGAAAATAGGCCAGCGCGCCGGACTCGATGCTGCATCCGCAGGCCTGCGCCGCCAGCAGCGCGCCGACCCAGTCGGCTTCCTGTTCCTGCTGCTGCCACAGGTGGGATACCCGTAGCGCCAGCCCAAAATCGCCGTCGGCCAGTTGCATGGCGTCTTCGCCCTGACGGGTCCAGTACGCAGGTTTTCCGGAATACACTGACAGCGCGATGGCGTCCTCGTCGAAGTGGCGCTGTGCGATGTGAACGATTTCGTGCCCGACGATAAACGCCAACTGGCAGGGTGCAAGCTTCAGCGCAGAAGGCGACAACACCACTACATCCGGCGCAACGGAATAGGCTTCGCCGCCGCTTTCGTCGGGTGCGGCCTTGAATCGCACCGCCGGCACACCAGCCAGCAAAGCCATGCGAGTCCATGTGGGCTGTGGGCTGAGCGTCTTGCACCCGGGACACGGCTGGTCGGCCCAAGCATAGTGACGGAAAGTGGGGGCGTCCGGGAACCAGTCCGCGGGGACAGGCTGCGTCGCATGAAGGAAACTTGTGCAGAAGAGCAGAGTCAGACCGACTCCTTGTCTGATACCGGGCCAGGCTGAATCAATTGCCAAGGTAAACATCGCATCCCCTTTCACATTGCCGCTCCTGTGAATATAGTCGGCCATGACGCGATTTATCTTGATAGCAATCTTGTAACAAACTTGTGTTGGAACGAATCGGATGCGCGAAAACGAGACCTCGCCTAACCCGCACCGCCCGCTCGGACGCGGCATGGCTTTTGTCGCCAGCCTGCTGGTGCTGGGGATGTTTTATCTGTACTTCGAGAACAGTCTGCAGGCGCGCAACAACCCCAACCGTGACCTGCAGATCGCCCCCGGCACGGAACTGGTGCTTAAACGCAGCGGCGACGGGCACTACGTTTTCCCGGGCACCATCAACAACCGGCCGGTGACCTTCCTGCTCGACACCGGCGCCACCCTGGTGTCGGTGCCGGCGGATCTGGCCACTGAGTTGCGGCTCGATGCCGGCGCACCCCAGCAGTCGATCACCGCCAATGGAACGGTGGCCACCCGTTCCACTCGGATCGATGCACTGGCGTTCGGGCCGTTTGTGCTGCACGGCGTACCCGCCAGCCTCAACCCCGGCATGGCGGACAACCATGTATTAATGGGGATGAGTGTGCTGAAGCAGCTGGAATTTACCCAGCACGGCGACACCCTGATCTTGCGTGCGTTGGGAAAATAAATTGAAAATTCGCTTTGACATCTGCTTCTTCTGTGTTATCAATGCGCCATCTGTTGGATTCAAGCTTTAAATTGCGGTACCTCTGGTAAGCGTTTTCCTTGAAATTCGATCGATAGGGCATGTCGCCCAATTTTTTTTGATAGATAGGAAACAAAAGATGGAAACGGGTACTGTTAAGTGGTTCAACGATGCAAAAGGTTTTGGCTTCATCACCCCCGATAACGGCGGCGAGGATCTGTTTGCACATTTCTCCGCAATCAACTCCAGCGGCTTCAAGTCCCTGCAGGAAAACCAGAAAGTCAGCTTCGAAGTGACGACTGGCCCCAAGGGCAAGCAGGCTTCTAACATCCAGATCGTGTCGTAATCATTCCGACCTGATGTGAAAAACCCCGGTTCGCCGGGGTTTTTTTTGCCCTCCGGATAGGCCTGCACGCTACAATCCGTCGCCCTTTCCGAGTGTGAATCCCCATGGCGCTCAAAGCCACCATCTACAAGGCCGACCTGCAGATTGCCGACATGGATCGGCATGTCTACGGCGGCCACGCACTGACCATCGCGCGCCACCCCTCCGAAACCGACGAACGAATGATGGTGCGGGTGCTGGCCTACGCCCTGTATGCGCAGGACGGCATTGCCTTCACCAAAGGCCTGTTCGATGTCGACGAGCCGGAAGTGTGGGTGAAGAGTCTGGCGGACGAGATCACCCTGTGGATCGATCTCGGCCAGCCCGACGAAGCACGCATCCGCCGCGCCTGCGGCCGGGCCGGACAGGTCGTGGTGCTGTGCTACAGCAGCAGCTGCGACGTGTGGTGGAAGCAGATCGCCGGCAAGCTCACGCGGTTTTCCAATCTGACGGTACTTAAGCTGCCCGCCGAAACCAGCCAGGCGCTGGCCGCACTGGCCGAGCGCAGCATGCGCCTGCAGTGCATGGTGCAGGATGGCGACATCTGGATCAGCAGTGACACGCAGCGCGTGCCGGTGAAGCTGACTTCCCTTCAGCCCGCCGTCTGACATCATTCAGGTGGGGGGCAGTTCCTGATGCATGCCGTTTCCGTCAAACGCTGTTCGCCGCAACCGACAAAACAGGCGTCGTATGCAGGCAGGCAACCGCAGTCGGCCTGACAGTTCGATTTCTCCAGCTGCGCCTGCACATCCGCTCGCGTCGGCATCCTCGGCACCGGATAGGGCGGCGGAAAATACATTCCCGGCCACGGATCCAGCCACGGCTCCCCCCACATACCCCACCCGTACGGATAACTGTTGAACCAGGCGAAACTCAACTGCACCTCATAGGCGCGCAGGGCCGCGGCGTACTGCCCCAGATCGTATTCGAACTGCGCCAGCGCGTCGTCATCGAATCAGGCCGACGCATCACACAATCCGTTTAAGCCCCATGCTTGATAAAACCATAGGCTTTTTTCAGGAGGGCTGCGGGCCGAGAAAGCGTCCTTCAAGCTCCTGCAGATTGAGTGCCTGCAAAATCTGCTGCAGGCGTTCGC
>Ga0326732_1000138_pt1 | contig 17072 bp, 15 predicted proteins | sample MHFSIPfraction_4_FD_207644 | JGI IMG/M metagenome (GOLD analysis project Ga0326732, IMG submission 207644) | Lab enriched peat soil microbial communities from Michigan Hollow, Ithaca, NY, United States - MHF12FN SIP fraction | ecosystem: Environmental > Terrestrial > Soil > Wetlands > Peat...
TTTGGCAGGTCCGGCCGTTCCGGTATTTGACACCGGGTTAGGTACATATTGCATCCATCTGTTATCTTGAATGGATAATTACGAAGTAAATCACCGTTATGAATCCATTTTACGGACAGACTCGAATCCTGCTTATCAGCCGTATCTCCCTTGCGTTCTCCTGGATCTACCAGGGCGTGGTGCCGAAGATCGTCTGTGTGAGCACCGGAGAGGTGAGTCTTCTGGCGCCAGTCGCCCCGGTGCTGCAGGTCGCCTGTTCCATGATAACCTGGATGGGGTATGGTGAGGTCCTGTTCGGAATCGTCCTCCTTCTGACGGGAGCAAGATGGGTTTTCGGGCTGAACATCGCCGTTCTGGTGATGCTGCTCGGCTGGGTCGCCGTCGTTCAGCCGGGACTCTACACCCAGCCGTTCAACCCCCTGACCCTTAATGCCGCGCTGATCGGGCTGTCGCTCATCGCGATGCACGAACTGAAAGGATACCGTCCGTCACCGGACCGCACCAATAATCGATGATTTCATGAAAGGAAGAGCATCAGAACTTTCCCTGCGCGATATTTCGAAACTCTTTCTCACCTTTTCGGTGATGGTAGCCGTCACGGCGGTCATGGCCGGTGCGTTCGGCGTACTCACCGGCAACGCATTCCTGAAAAAGATCCATCCCTACATCTTTTTCATCGGTTTCGGCAACTCCTCCATACTCCTGTTCAACCGATACCTGACCTCCGCCATCTATCCCGAACTCAGGATCGATCCCGCAAGGCAGCGGCGCTACCTGTATGCGGTTTCGACCGCCCTCGTCCTGGTCACCGCCTCGGTGCTTGCCGACCAGCCGCTCCTGAAGGCGGCGGCGGGCCTGCTTCTGCTCGCCGTCGTGGTTCAGCCGTTGACAGAGATCCTCGGTACCTTGCCGGTCTCGAAGATCTGGGAGAATGTTTCGGGCCGGTACTACATCTTCGACGTGATCTTCCTGCTTGTCGCCAACCTCGGCCTGTTCACGCTCGGACTCAAAGAGGCCTATCCGTCGATCGGCATCATCCCGTTCTTCGTCACCCAGTCATCCTATTTCCTCGGATCATCGTTTCCGCTCAGCATCAGCGTCATGGGGTTCCTCTACACCTACGCCTGGCGCCTGACGCCAAAGATGGAGCTCGCAAAGAAGCTGTTCGGCATCTGGTTCTACATCTTCGTCGGCGGGGTGCTCTTCTTCCTGGTGGTGATCCTCCTCGGCCAGTACCTCGGCATGATGCTCATCAGCCACCTGCTGATGCTCGGTGTTCTCGCCCTGCTCGTGGCCTTTGCGCTGTTTCTGAACGACTATTTCCGGTCAAGTTTCGCCCATCCCGCACTCGCCTTCCTGCTCGGAGGACTGGCGTTCCTGTTTGCCACCAGCGGCTTCGGCATCATGAACATCTATTTCGCCAGGGGGATCCTGTTCGGAAGCTATCCCCCGATACTGCAGGACAAGATGTGGATCTACCACTCCCATACCCATGCGGCCCTGCTTGGCTGGATCATCCTGTCGTTCACGGGCATGATCTACATCGTCATTCCCGCGATCCAGAAGGCGGGCACCCTCGAACTGCTGCAGACCGGCGATCCCCTTGCGCAGGTGCTCGATCGATCCACCATGTCGAAGGCCTTCGTGCAGCTCACGGTCATGCTGATTTCAGCAGCGACGATCATTCTGAGCTTTTTTACCGGCGATCAGTTGACGCTGGGTATCGGCGGAGTCGTTTACGGCCTCGCCCTCTACCTCCTGAGGAGGAACCTCCTGCGTGATCCAGCTATCGACATGTCATGACGCGGGCGGCCATGCGTGTCGATCGACGACGAACAGAAACACTATCTTTCTCGGAAGCCCACGTTTCCGAATGAACATGATGCACGGGCGGAGAAGCCTATGGGAAATACAGCAAAACCACTGGTAAGCGTCACGATACCGCTTTACAACAACGAACGTTTCGTCGCGGAGACCATCGAATCGGTGTTGAACCAGACCATGCCGGATTTCGAGCTGCTCATCTACGATGACCACTCCACGGACCAGTCCCTAGAAATCGCACGATCGTATACCGACCCCCGCATCCGCTTCATCATGAGCGACCGGAACCTCGGACCCGAAGGCAACTGGAATCGTGCGATCAGCGAGGTTCGCGGCACCTGGGTGAAACTGCTCTGCGCCGACGACCTACTCTTTCCGGAGTGCCTCGAAAAGCAGGTCGGCATATTCCGGGAAGCACACTCGGCCGGCGTCAGCCTGGTCTCCTGTCAGCGAACCATCATCGATGCCGAAGGCAAGACGCTGATCAAGAAGGTCAATTTCATCGATGGCGGAAGGAAGCAGCCCTCGGATCTTGTCAGGAAAATGGTGCGTATGGGCACCAACATCATCGGCGAGCCGGTCTGCGGGCTCTATCCGGCGGCGCTCATCGGCAAGACGCGCGGATACAGCGCCAGGATTCCCTATACGATCGATCTCGATTTCTGGGTGCAGCTGCTCAGGCTCGGTGAGCTCTGGATGATCGACGAACCGCTCTGCGCCTTCCGCATCTCGAACGCCTCATGGTCGTCAAGAATCGGTGAGATGCGCCATGAGCAGTTTCTCTCGTTCATGCAGGATGTGGCCGGAATGGATCAGTTCCGGATCAGCGATCTCGACCTGTTCATCGGCCGTTTCAACTCGGCCGTGCAGTCGATGACCAGCCTCATGGGCTTCAGGCTGTTCGCCGGATCAACGAACGAGGAGAAACGGCTCGCATCAACCCGATGAGGCATTGATGGTCAAATTCAGAGAAAGTTGACTCACCAAACAAGGGAGGAGTGACTATGAGACTCGCACAGAAAACCGCTCTGGTCACCGGTGCGGCTGGTGGCATCGGCAGCGCGACGGCACGCTGTTTCGCACGGGAGGGGGCCAGGGTCATACTTGCCGATATCGATCACGACGGATGCCGTCGGGTGCTCGACGGCATAGTGCGCGATGGGGGGGATGGTTCGGCCTACGGCGTGGACCTCACCTCGGAGAACGAGGTGCTCAACCTTTTTACGTCGATACGCGAGCGCATCGGCCGACTCGACATCCTGGTCAACATCGCCGGCGGGGACATCGAACCGGCGGCTTCAGTCGAGGAGATCGATGCGGAACGGATGTCGCGTAACCTGGACATGAACCTCAAATCCTGTATTCTCTGCTGCCGTGAGGCGACGAAGATCATGAAGCCCCAGGGCTACGGACGGATCGTGAACATGAGCTCGCTGGTGTATCGTGGAAGCCCCGCGCAGTTCTCCTATTCGGCATCGAAAGGCGGCGTTTTCTCCTTCACCCGATCGATCGCCATGGCTCTCGGACGAAGCAATATCACGGCAAACGCCCTCGCTCCGGCACTGGTGGAGGTCGATGCCTTCGTGCGCGCCCTGGGGCCAGAACGCTGGCAGGCCCTTATGCAGGCATCGGCCGAACGATATCCCCTCGGACGCATCGCCACCCCCGACGACGTGGCGAAAGCGGCGCTGTTCCTGGCATCGGACGACGCGTCCTTCATCACCGGCCAGATTCTCGAGATATCGGGCGGCGCGAGGCTTTGATGCTCTTCAGGATCGCCGCCGACCTCGTCGTCCTGGTGCACTTTGGTTTTATCATCTACGTCGTGATCGGGGGGATGACTGTTTTCCGTGATGCCCGATGGGCGGCGCTGCATCTGCCGGCTGTCGCCTGGGGTACGGTCATCGAGCTGAAAGGATGGGTCTGCCCGCTGACTCCGCTCGAGAACCGGCTTCGCGAACTTGGCGGCGGGATCCCTTACCCGGGGGACTTCATCGCCCATTACCTCATGCCGGTCATCTATCCGGCCGGCCTAAGCCGCAACGTCCAGTTCGTACTCGCGCTGATTGTGCTTGCAGCCAACCTCATTATTTACGGATATTACGGTTACAGGAACCGTTCCGCCGGGCATCAGTAAACTTTTTCACAAGGAGTCGTCATGTCACAATCTTCAGCAAGGGCTTTTCTCGCAAAGATCATCGACGAGGAGGGATTCCGCAAGCACCTCATCGGTGAACTGTCGAACAGAAGGATGGAGCTGATCCGGGAGGCAGGTTTCGACTTCAGCGAACAGGAGCTGGAGCAGGTCAAGGCCAGTTTTCCTCCCGGAGCTTTCGGCCATGAAGCCGGCTGGTTCTGCAACGTTGTCGATGAGCAGCCGTCCAAAGGCGGCCACTGCTGCAGCAGCGGACTCTGGCACTGAAATCGACGGCGCTCTGAGCCGGAACCTTGTCTGGTAGATCCGGAGTTGTAGTACCAGGAGCGCCTGCCGTGAAGGTGGCGTCGATGCAACCCGAAACACTACTGGATCATGGAGCCGTGGCATGCACTTCCTCCGGAACAGCTTTTTCGCCTGCTTGAGACTGGTCAGGACGGGCTCAGTTCCGACGAAGCAGCAAGGCGTCTGAAGGTATACGGCCCGAACCAGTTTGATGCAGGCAAGGCGAGGGGGAACTGGAAGCTGCTGGTGGACCAGTTCAGGAACACGCTCATCCTGACCCTTCTCGTGGCCACCGCGCTCTCCGCCTTTCTCGGACATGGGGTAGAGGCGGCGGCCATCACCTTGATCATACTGCTTTCCGTGCTGCTCGGCTTCCTGCAGGAGTTCAGGGCCGAGAAGTCGATCGAGGCGCTGAAAAGCATGGCGTCGCCGAGCGCCAGGGTCCTGCGTGACAACCGGGAGCGTGTGGTTGATTCCTCGTCGGTCGTTCCCGGAGACCTCCTCCTGATATCCGCCGGCGACCGGATTGCGGCCGACGGACGGCTTGTCGATGCCGCCAATCTTCGCGTTGAAGAGGCATCATTGACCGGAGAGTCGCTTCCGTCGGATAAGAGTGCTTCCGCACCGCTTCCGGCCGAGACCGTTCCCGGTGACCGGATCAACATGGTGTTCGCCGGAACCATCGCCGGATACGGACGAGGCCGGGCGGTGGTCACCGCTACCGGCATGCATACGGAGTTCGGACGCATTGCCGGGATGCTGCGGACGGTCGAAACCGGAAAAACCCCACTCCAGAAAAATCTCGATCGTGTCGGCAAATCCCTCGCACGATCAGCGCTCGTGATCGTGTCGGTCATCGTGCTTCTCGGCCTGGTGCGTGGCCAGCCGTTCGTGGATATCCTCGTGTTCGGCATCGCCCTCGCCGTGGCGGTCGTGCCTGAAGCTCTTCCCGCAGTCGTCACCATATCGCTGGCGCTCGGGGTCCAGCGCATGGCCCGTCGTCATGCCCTCATGCGTCGTCTCCCTGCAGTCGAGACGCTCGGCAGCACCACGGTGATCTGCTCGGACAAGACCGGAACCCTTACGCGGGATGAAATGACCGTGAGGACGCTCTATGCGGACGGCACGCTCGCAAGCGTCACCGGTTCCGGCTTCCGCCCTGAAGGCAACGTGACCTGGCCGACAGGCGCCCCGGATTCGGAACTTCCGCTTCCTTTCCGTCGCCTCCTTGAAGCGGCGGTGCTCTGCAACGATGCCCGTCTGAATGAGGAGTCCGACGGGTCGTGGACCATTACCGGCGATCCTACCGAGGCGGCCCTGATCGTGGCGGCCAGGAAAGCGGGCATCGATGACGCTGCGCTCAGGGAGCGCTATCCCCGGATCGCGGAAAAACCGTTCACTTCGGAAACGAAGTCCATGGTGACCGTGCATCGCGATGGTGTCGCTCTCTTTTCGATGGTCAAGGGCGCCCCCGAGTTGATCCTGCCCGCTTGCGAGAGCATCTTGACTCAAGCCGGAGCTGTCAGTTTCGACAGTGAAACCGCCGGAACGGTCCTGGCCCGGGTCGACAGCATGGGCGGTGAAGCCCTCAGGGTGATCGCGGTTGCCATGAGGTCGGGAGACTCGAGCTCAGGAGCGGTCGACGGCCTTACATTCCTGGGTCTCGCGGGCATGATCGACCCTCCCAGGGATGAGGTCCTCCAGGCGGTGCGGCTCTGTATGGAGGCCGGCATCAGGCCGATCATGATCACCGGGGACCACCCGCTGACGGCGTCAGCCATAGCCCGCGATCTCGGAATACTTCGCGACGGGATGGTTATGACCGGCAGGGAATTGCAGGGTCTTGACGCCATTGCCCTGAAGCGTGCCGTCGCCACGGTGGAGGTCTTCGCGAGAGTCGCACCGGAAGACAAGCTGAGGATCGTCGAAGCTCTCCAGGCGGCGGGGGAGGTCGTGGCCATGACCGGAGACGGCGTCAATGACGCACCTGCGCTGAAAAAAGCGGATATCGGCATCTCCATGGGCATAACCGGTACCGATGTGTCGAGGGAGGCCTCAGCCATGACCCTGCTTGACGATAACTTCTCCACGATCGTGGCCGCTGTGGAGGAGGGGCGGGTAATCTACGATAACATCGGCAAATACCTGACCTATCTGCTCTCGTCGAACATCGGGGAGCTCGGGCTCATGGCGGGGGCGACCCTCTTCGGCATGCCTCTGCCCCTCACGGCGGTGCAACTCCTCTATGTCAATCTCGCCACCGACGGCCTTCCGGCGCTGGCCCTTGCCGTCGATCCTGCTGAACCGGGTATCATGCGGCGACGGCCAAACGACCCGAAGCAGGGCATCTTCACCAGGCCGGTGCTCGCGCTGATGCTTGCCGGAGGGTTCTGGTCGACACTCGTCAACCTGGCGCTGTTCGAATGGGCCCGGCGCTCCGGTCGGCCGCTTCAGGAAGCCATGACCATGACCTTCGTATCGCTGGTGCTCATCCAGTTTTTCAAGGCCTACAGCTTCCGTTCGGCCCGGGTCTCAGTGTCTGTGAGGCCACTGGCGAACAGGTGGCTGAACCTCGCCGTGTTCTGGGAGCTCTGCATGCTGTCGGCGATCGTGCTTGTACCCTTCCTGAGGGGGCTTTTCGGCACCTATCCGATTGCAGCTGTGGACTGGACGATCATCGTTTTGTGCTCGATGACCGTCATCCCGGTGATCGAGGGGGTCAAATGGGCGGTCAGAATGGGATTCTTTGGGCTCAAGGCATAAAAAAATCGTAAATTATCGCTTATGCCCATAGGGCGTGACGGTTTGCGGCAGAGCTGCCGATCCCCGCATCGCCTTTCGTCGCAAGAAGGTCTCCCGTAACTACCCAATCCATCGGTATCAGTGAAAAACAGCTTCAGGAAAAAGCCTCTGGCCCTCCTGCTCGAAGAGATGAAGGGTGAGAATCGCCTGCACCGTGTGCTTGGCCCGGTCGCCCTGACGAGCCTCGGGGTCGGCGCCATCATCGGCACCGGCATCTTCGTGCTCATCGGCGTGGCGGCACATGACAAGGCGGGGCCGGCCGTCACCCTTTCGTTCGCACTGGCCGGCCTGGCGTGCGTCTTTGCCGCCCTCTGCTACGCCGAGTTCGCTTCGATGGCTCCCGTCGCAGGATCGGCCTATACCTACGCCTATGCCACCCTCGGCGAACTGTTCGCATGGATCATCGGTTGGGACCTGATTCTCGAATACGCCGTGGCTTCGGCAACGGTCGCGCACGGCTGGTCGCACTACTTCCAGGATTTCATCGGCATTTTCGGGGTCCATATGCCTTCGCTGCTGGCCCGCGCCCCCCTTGATTTCGATCCGACGAGCGGTTTGCTCGTCGCGACCGGTTCCATGTTCGACTTGCCGGCGGTGGTGATCACGCTCATCGTGACGGTCGTCCTCGTCAAGGGAATCCGGGAAAGCGCCGGATTCAACACCGCCATGGTGATCGTCAAGGTGGCGATCGTGCTGTTGGTCATCGTGCTGGGAGCCATGTACGTCAAGCCTGAAAACTGGCATCCGTTCGCCCCCTTCGGCTACTCAGGCCTCAGCATTTTCGGCCATACCATCCTCGGCCAGACCGGCCCTGCCGGTGCTCCTGTAGGCGTTCTTGCCGGCGCGGCGATGATCTTTTTCGCCTATATCGGCTTCGACTCGGTCTCGACCCATGCAGAAGAGGCAATCAATCCTCAGCGCGACGTTCCTATCGGCCTGCTCGTCTCGCTCGTGGTCTGCACCCTGCTCTACATCGCCGTCGCTGCGGTCATCACCGGCATGGTTCCATACGATCGCATCAACATCGATGCGCCGGTTTCGGACGCTTTCCGTCAGGTCGGTCTCGGTTGGGCGCAGTTTCTCGTCTCTCTCGGCGCCATCACCGGCATCACATCGGTGCTGCTCGTCATGATGCTCAGCCAGCCCCGCGTCTTCCTGGCCATGGCCCGCGACGGCCTGCTTCCGAAGAGCTTTTTCGGCGCGATTCACGAAAAGTTCAGGACGCCGTGGAAATCGACCATCCTGACCGGCCTGTTCGTCGCCCTGCTCGGCGCGTTCCTGCCGCTGCGGCTCCTGGCCGAACTGGTCAACATCGGCACCCTGTTCGCTTTCGTCATCGTTTGTGCGGCCGTGCTGATCATGCGGAGAACGCATCCCGAGGCGGAACGTCCGTTCAGGGCGCCCTTCGTGCCTTTCGTACCCATTGCAGGCATCCTGACCTGCCTGCTGCTCATGTTTTCGCTTCCTGCGGAAAACTGGCTGCGGCTCGTCGTCTGGCTGGCCATAGGTTTTTGCATCTATTTCTTTTACGGCCGCCACAACAGCATTCTCGCCAAACAGCGCGATTAGGTTCTGCGCATCGACGGATACCTGCAGAGATCCGGTGGCGCCGGGGGAGAATGCTGGTTGCAAACCGTTGATTGCATACGCTTTTTCTTATATTGACAGTTTTGAGCGGGCCATAACCGCACAGTTTCAACGAGCAACATAAAGGAGGAACATCTTATGCAGACCATTTACGCGGACGGTATCGCCAACATGAGTCTGATCGACGGCGTGATCCGCATCGATCTCATCAACATCACCCAGGTCGACAAGGACCAGACCAATGTCAGCCCGGTCGGAACGGTCGCCATGTCGCTGCCGGGGCTTCTGCGTACCCATGATCAGCTGACGAAGATGATCGACAAAATGGTCGAAGACGGTATCCTTACCAGGAACGAACCTCCTGCGGTTTCCAACTGAAATCCGACAGAAACCGGAAGGTGACGGGATCCACATCCCCCGTCCGTCACGACTTCGCGAAAGTACCGGCCGAACCCCTGCATTTCATTAATTGCAGGGGTTTTGCTTTTTTACGATAAGGCCAGGCGTCGAGATCCGGCCCATATGTCCCGTAACCACGGCCATGAACGAAAAGAGGGAAAACATAGATCTTCTGCACTCCGGACTGACCTCCGACGAGGTTCAGGAGCGGTTGCGCAGCGACGGCTGGAACGAGATTCCTGCCGGGAAGAAACGGTCGGTTTTCGCCTTGCTGGTCGATGTGGTCAGGGAACCGATGTTTCTCATGCTGATAGCCTGCGGCCTCATCTATCTGCTGCTCGGAAGCATCGAGGATGCTCTGATGCTGCTCGGATTCGTCGTGGTGATCATCGGTATCACCCTCTACCAGGAACGCCGCACGGAGCGCGCACTCGATGCGCTGCGGGACCTGTCGAGCCCCAGGGCGCTGGTGGTACGTGACGGTCGCCAGCAACGCATCGCAGGCAGGGAGGTCGTCCGCGACGACATCCTGCTCGTGTCGGAAGGGGACCGGGTTCCGGCCGATGCGGCCTTGCTTTCCTCGAGCGGGCTGAGCATTGACGAATCGCTCCTGACCGGCGAGTCGTTTCCAGTCAGGAAATCGACACTTGCCGGCGAACCGCAGGCCGCGGCTCCAGGTGGGGACGACCTCCCTTACATCTACTCCGGCACGCTCGTGGTCAGGGGCCATGGGGTCGCCCGCGTGCTTCGTACCGGCCCCCGATCCGAGATCGGCCGGATCGGCCGCGACCTTGTCACGCTTCAACCTGAGGAGAGCCTCCTGCAGCGGCAGGTGCGCAGCCTGGTCAGGAACGTCAGCATTTTCAGCGTCATACTCTGCATCATCGTCGCGGTGGCGTACGGCCTGACCCGGCATGATTGGCTCAACGGCTTCCTGGCCGGCCTGACCCTTGCCATGGCCACCCTGCCCGAAGAGTTTCCCATGGTGCTGGTCATCTTCCTGGCTCTCGGCGCATGGCGCATTTCCCGTTACAAGGTGCTGACACGTCGGATGCCTGCCGTCGAAATGCTCGGCGCGGCCTCGGTGCTTTGCGTCGACAAGACGGGCACGTTGACCGAAAACCGCATGACGGTGAGGCGCATTTACGCGGACGGCGTCATCCATGAGGTGCTCGGACCGGAGGAGGCGCTTCCCGAGGCGGTTCACGAAGCGGTCGAATACAGCATTCTCGCCAGTCCTCCCGACCCCTTCGATCCGATGGAGAAGGCCATGCGGGCGCTTGGCGAAACGGGGCTTTCCAATACGGAGCACCTGCACCGGGACTGGCTGCTCGAAAGGGAGTACCCGCTTTCCGAGGGCATGCTCGCCATGTCGCATGTCTGGCGTTCGAGGTCCGGTGCGGGATACGTGGTTGCGGCGAAAGGGGCTCCGGAAGCCATCGCGGACCTTTGCCATTTCGATGATTCCCGGATGGCGATGCTCAGGACGGCAATCGATAAGATCGCCGCCGACGGCATGCGAATCATCGGCGTGGCCAAGGCTTCGTTCGGAGTCGATCCGTTGCCGGAAGAGCTGCATGATTATGCATTCACCTTCATCGGTCTGCTCGGACTCGAGGACCCAGTCCGGGCAGGCGTGCCCGAGGCGCTGAAGGAGTGCCAGGATGCCGGCATCCGCATGATCATGATGACCGGCGACTATCCGGCGACCGCCCGCCGTATCGGTGAACAGATCGGGCTGCAGGGGTGCGACCGAATCGTCACCGGAGAGGAGTTTGCCCGTATGGGCCAGGATGCCCAGCTTGACGCCATCGACCATACGGCCATTTTCGCCCGGATGCAGCCCGGCCAGAAGCTCGGCATCGTCGAAGCACTCAAGCGCAGGGGTCAGGTGGTCGCGATGACCGGCGACGGCGTGAACGACGCTCCTGCGCTCAAGGCGGCGCATATCGGTATCGCCATGGGAGGACGCGGCACCGATGTGGCCCGCGAGGCGTCGTCGATCGTGCTGGTCGACGACCATTTCGAGTCGATCGTCCGGGCCATCAGGATGGGCCGAAGGATCTACGACAACCTGAAAAAAGCGATGGTGTTCATTCTCGCGGTGCATCTGCCGATCGCCGGGATGTCGCTGTTTCCTGTGCTCATGCACTGGCCGCTTGCGCTGCTGCCGGCACATATCCTGTTTCTCGAACTGCTCATCGATCCATCCTGCAGCATCGTGTTCGAAATGGAGCGCGAGGAGTCCGATATCATGCGACGCCCCCCCCGCAGCCTCGACGAGCCGCTGATGGGTCGCCAGGTGGTCATGCGCGCCCTCTTCCAGGGCCTCTTCATCTTTCTCGCCGTGTTCGCCGTGTACGCCCTCATGCAGTCGAACGGCTACGGAGAAGGGGAGACGCGCATGATCGCCTTCTCGGGGATCGTCTCGGGAAACATCGGGCTGATCTTCGCGAACCGATCCTGGAACGACTCCATGCTGCGAGCGCTCAGGGTGCCCAACGCGTCGCTGTGGTGGGTGACCGGCGGCGCCATCGCCTTCTTCACGCTGGTCGCTTCAATACCGTTCATGCGCGAACTCTTCAGGTTTGCGACCCCGGAGTGGCATCACCTGCCTCCGGCCATGCTGCTGGTCACGGCCTGTTTTTTCATTCCGGATATCGTCAAGACGCGCCTTTTTCATGGCAGGGCCATCGTCCGGTGATATGTCAGGATCCTCTGGTCGCAGCAAAGCGATCCTGGTTTCAGCCCGCCGGGGAAAAACCTATATTTGAATCGACAATGCCTGCAGCCATACACATGACATCATGAACGAACTGAATCCCCCATGCCCATTCGAAACGAACGTACCGCTCTCATCGGTCGGATATTATGCGATAGGGGGCAGCGCCCGCTGGTTCGCAAGGCCCGGCAGTGTCCAGGAGGTGGCTTCGCTGCTCGGGTGGTGCCGGAGGAGTGAGGTCCCCGTCATGGTGACCGGAACGGGCAGCAACATGCTCTTTTCCGATGAGGAATTTCCGGGAGTGGTCTTCTCGACCGGGTCGATGGACCGCATGTTCTGGATCTCCGGCCATGAACTGTTCTGTGAATCAGGGGTCGAGAACAGCCAGGTGGCGCTCAAGCTGCTCGAAGCCGGCCGGACCGGCGGGGAGTGGCTTTATCGTCTGCCGGGCATGATCGGCGCCACGGTGCGCATGAACGGCCGCTGCTACGGCCGTGAGGCATCTGAAGTGACCTCCGGGATCTATGCTGTCGGTCTTGACGGGACGGTTCGATGGAGAGGCGGGAGCGAGGTGTTCAGGGGATACAAGCAGACCAGCCTCATGGAGGGCGGTGAGGTGGTCGTCGGCGTGTTGCTCGAGTTTCCGGAGATCAGGCGGAAAGAGGAGATCCTGAGAACAATGGAGGGGTATGAACACGACCGGCATGCGAAACACCAGTTCGACTTTCCGAGTTGCGGTTCCACGTTCAAGAACAGCTACGCCGCCGGACGGCCCAGCGGCCAGATTTTTGAGTCTCTCGGCTTCAAGGGGCGGCGCGAAGGCGGTGCGAAGGTCAGCGACCACCACGCTAACTTCATCTTCAATACCGGCGGTGCGAAGGCCGAAGAGGTCCTGCGACTGGCCGCAGCCATGCGCAAAGCCGCCAGCGAGCATTCGGACGCCGATCTGGAACTCGAGGTCCAGTGCGCCGGGTTGTTCGACGCTGCGCTCCTCGATGAGTGCGGGGTTCCCGCCACGGCCGATCCGGATCGTCCCGGTCGAGCCTGGGCCGGGCTCCTGAGGCTCAGGCCCGGCATCGGAGCATCGTTCCCTCGAACCATCCTTCAGGGGGCGATGCTCGACTATTCGGGCCTTGACGGCCATTTTCCTGCCGGTGTGACGGTCGAGGTCGAGCAGCTCGCGGCGATCGCCGATGCACGGCTGCATCCGGAGCGTCCCTTCCTTCGATGGACCACTCGCGATGCATCCGGTAAGGTATTCGACCGTCAGCCTGTCGATCCTGTGGGCGCATTTGTCGACCGCCTCTGGGAGTATGGGGTTTCTGAGCTGTTCGCCGGTGGTGAGGATGGCTATCTGGAGTTCGAGGTGACACCAGGCGGGCAATGGTTGGCTATCCGGTTTGACGGCCGGCGGCGAAGATCGTCAGGGCATGTCGCGCCGTCACCCGGGATGTGGACGGGTGACGTGAAGCCGTTCACTGGCGATTCCGGGTTCGGCATGGAGCTCTCCTTTGCGCTGCTCGAACCCTTCATCCGTGACGCAGAGCTGCCGATACAATGCTGCTCGAGCTCGGGAGCTGGCCACTACGGCCTGTTCCCCTGGTGGAACGACAGCGGCGGAATGCCCGATTTCCATCAGCCGGCAAGGTTCTGCCCGCTAAGGCTGGTCTGAATGTAATTGTTGCAGGTTTTTTGCCTGGGGAGCCATCCCGGAGGCAAAAAAAACAAGGCCCAGCAACATGGCCGGACCCTGAAAACGATATGATCTCCTCCCTTCCTCAGAGATCCTGCTGCGGCATGGCCTGCACCTCCGCCGCCGTGAACACCGGCCCCTCCTTGCAGATGTAGACCGAGCCCACGTTGCATCGGCCGCATTTGCCTACGCCGCATTTCATCCGGTTCTCGAGGGTCGTGTAGACGTTCCCGGGGCTGAATCCCAGCTTTTCGAGCGCCGTCAGAGTGAACTTGATCATGATCGGGGGGCCGCAGAGCACGGCGATCGTGTTGTCCGGCGAGGGCGCCGCCTGTTCGAGAATGGTCGGCACGAAGCCCACATGATCCTGCCAGTCGGGTGTTTCCCCTCCCGGATCGACCGTGAGCACGAGGTTCACGTCGTCCCGCTGCTTCCACTCGTCGAGTTCGTTTTTGTAGACAAGGTCGGCAACAGTACGGGCACCATAGACGATGGTTACCTTTCCGAACTTCTCACGCTGGTCGAGGCACGACCAGATGACGCTCCTGGTGGGCGGAAGGGCGATGCCACCGGCTATGAAGAGCAGGTTCTTACCCTCGAACTCCTCGATCGGAAACCGGTTGCCGTAAGGACCGCGGAAAGTGACGATATCGCCTGCGTCGGCGTTCGCAAGGGTGCTGGTAACGCGGCCGGACTGCCGGAAGGTGCATTCGATGTACTCCTTGCGGGTTTCGGGACTGGCTACGCAGAAGGTGCTTTCACCTTCGCCGAAAATTCCGTACAGGCCGAACATGCCGGTCCTGTAGTTGGCTTTGAAGAACTCGTGGTCCTCCTCTTTCAGGAACTCGAGCTTGAGCGTCCTGACGCCGGGGGCCTCTTCGCGCTTGGATACGACCCTCATCGGAAAGGGGTTGTAGATCGTGGCGCTGCTGTTTTGGTATCGGTCTTGTGTCACCTCGGTAAATTTGAAATCACTTGCAAAGTTTCGGTAATACCCATGTCAACGGGGCACTGTCGGGTGCAGCGGCCGCAGCCGCTGCAGCTGTTCACATCGAACTTGCCACGGTAATAGTTGAATTTGTGCATGATGCGCTGGCGCCACCTGGTCGACTGCGTGTTCCTCGGGTTGTGGCCTGAGGTGTGCATGGTGAACATGGCGAACGAACAGCTGTCCCAGTTCTTGCGACGGATGCCGCTGTAGGTGTCGCCTTCATCCTGGATGTCGAAGCAGTGGCAGGTGGGGCACAGGAACGTGCAGCTTCCGCATCCGATACAGCGTTGAGAAACCTCCTTCCAGAGATGGCTCTCGAAGCTCGCCGGGTCTGCCAGCCACGAAGCGACCTTGTCGACATCGAACTTCACCGGCACCGACGCTGTCGGGGCGGCTTCGGCGGCATCCTCCTGGAGGATCGACGCGATCCCGTCGACCAGGCCTTTGCCTCGGTCGGTCAGGGTCACCACCTGCCATCCACGACCGTCCTTCAGCGGGTGCAGCATGACGTCGGAGCCTTTCGTGCTGTCGGGCGACAGCTGTACCGAGGTGCACATGCAGAAGTCGTCGGCCTTCGTGCATGCGATGGTCACGATCACCGAGTTCTCGCGGCGTTGGAACCAGTAGGCGTCCTTGTAGTCCCATCCGAACAGCTGGTCGTCGATGGCAAGCCCCGACGCGTCGCAGGGTCGCACGCCGAAAAAGAGCCGCTTCTGTTCCGGCGGCAGCATCTCTTCGGTGTCGATCTCCTGTTTTTTGATCCGGTACCTGATCATCGGTTCGGTCTGCAGGAAGAAGTGGTCCTTTATGGTGCGTTCCGGCATGATGATGTCGAGCGCCATTTCGGCCGCGCCCTGCACCTCGTCGAAGCGGGTCAGGTCGTCGCGCCTGGTTGGCGCGAGCACCCTGAATCCAGATGAGCGCCAGGCGGCAAGACAGTCGTCGAGCCTGTCATGAAGAAGTATTCTGGTCATACAGCGCAGTAAGCTTATAAAATGAAGGTCTCGGGATCGTCCTGCCTGAAGGTGGCGAGCACGGGTTTCTGGTCGGCGCTTTCGCCGGCGAAATGGTCGAAGGCGTCAAGGGCCTCCTTCGACATCCGGTGGTTGATCAATCTCAGAGGGATGTTCACCGGACAGGCACGGTCGCACCCTCCGCAGGCCACGCATCGTCCTGCGAGGTGGAACGCGCGGACGATGTTCCATTCGAAGTTTCCGAGCGTGTGGGAGGAGGTATTGACCCATTGCGGCTGATTGACGTCGACTATGCAGCGACGGCAGTAGCACATCGGACACACCTGACGGCAGGCGTAGCACTTGATGCACTTTGCGAACTGCGCTTTCCAGTACTCGAACCGTTCGGAGGCGCTCATCTGCTCAAGCCGGTCGGCCTCGTGCTGGAGCTCAGGGGAGAGCCCGGTCGATTTCATGGATTCGATGAGGGGCGCGAAGTCGATGGCCTTGCGTCCGGAGAGTGGCTTCGTGTTTCCGTTTTCGATGTCGAAACCGAAGATGACCACCTGGTCGGGGTTCACCTGCGCTTCAGCGGTGAGGATATTCACGCTTCTTATGCCGTCCGGCTTGAGAAAGACCCCTACGCTCTTGCCATCGCTCAGGAGCCCCTCCGGTACAAGGTAGCCGGAAAGGTTGGCCACACAGTAGGAGTCGAGCAGGAGCTGCTTAGACTCCTCGGCCGAGCGGATGAACACCGGTCTGCGTCGATCGGGGGTCGACCCCTGTCCATAGCCGATGACGAGCTTCACGGCTCCTGACGAGAGCAGTTCTGCTGCTTCGATTCTGTATTGTTCCTGTATTCCCATGGATGGTTCCTTAATACGAAGACTGGGTTTCAATGACTTTCTGCAGCTCCTGGTACTGTTCGAACGGACCAAGATCGCGGATCTGTTCGGTGACGTCGTTGATCAGCTCGGCGAATTTGGCGCCTTCGGCGGCGCTGACCCAGGAGAACTTGATGCGCTCTTCAGGTATGCCCGTGAACGAAAGCAGGGAGCGGAATACCGTCCAGCGTCGACGCGCATGGTAGTTGCCCTGCGCGAAGTGGCAGTCGCCGGGGTGGCAGCCGCTGACGAGTACGCCGTCGGCCCCTTTCTGAAGGGCCTTGAGGATGAACATGGGGCTGATGCGGCCGGTGCAGGGGAGTCGCACGATCCGGACGTTGGGGGCGTATTTAATGCGGCTTGTGCCTGCCAGGTCTGCGCCCGCATAGGTGCAGTAGGTGCAGACAAAGGCAACGATCTTGGGTTCGAATGGTTCGCTCATCGGCTATACTTCAGTCGCTTGGTTGTTTACGGTTAACTGGTTCCGGACGGAGCTCATCAGAGTCCCATCACTTCGGCGAAGATCTGCTTCTCGGTGAATCCCGCCAGGTCGATGCTGTTCGAACGGCAGAAGGTGACACAGGTGCCGCAACCCTGGCAGAGCCCCGGGTTGACGCTGGCCACGCGTTTGATCAGTTTGCCGCTCCTGTCGGTTATGTCCCTGCGGTCGATAGCGTTGTAAGGGCAGGCCACGACGCATCCCCAGCATCCGGCGCAGGTCGCATCGCTGACCGAGGCCACGACCGGTTCACGTTCGAGGCGCTCCTTGCTGAACAG
>Ga0326732_1000139_pt1 | contig 17005 bp, 12 predicted proteins | sample MHFSIPfraction_4_FD_207644 | JGI IMG/M metagenome (GOLD analysis project Ga0326732, IMG submission 207644) | Lab enriched peat soil microbial communities from Michigan Hollow, Ithaca, NY, United States - MHF12FN SIP fraction | ecosystem: Environmental > Terrestrial > Soil > Wetlands > Peat...
GATCGGGAGGTGGAGGGATGAGAACCCGAAAGGAGGGTTCGAAAATGTCCCTGGGGGACATTTCGACGACGAGCTGTGCGAGGAGCCCAGCGGAGCAGGGTGAGCGAAGCGAATCAATCCCTCCCTCTCCGCGCCGTAGTCCAAGTCATCATGATATAAAGACTTAGGCTGCCACAAGGGCCCGCAACAAGCGGGCCTTTGTGATTCTATCATCAAACTGAGAATCGATTTCATCCTCTTACAGCCATTTTCTTACTCGCTATTCTCTAAGAGGTATTCTCAGGAATATTATTACAGACTTATCGCTAGGCAGGGAGTCGTTCAGGTCACATTTCAGCGTCTGTGGCTAACCCGAGGAGCCTGGCTTGCTCTGTCCAGTCATGCGATAACGGGTTTTCTTGAGCAACTGTTCAGCGTTGAGTTCTGCGGGGTATTGACCAAGCATGATCCGTCGCACAATCTCCGGTGAAAGGAAGGCCAGGGGAATGATCTTGCATACGTAAGCTGTCGTTGTTCCGTCTTCCTTCGCTATCTCGGCCATGTTCTTGCATTCGCCGCTTTTCAATCGATTGAACCAGTCGCTGGCTTTGGTCAGCAAGGTGATCATCCTCATATCCGTTTTACGGGATCTTGTGGCGGCTTCTTGATTCACGATCAAACGCATGGCCATACCACATCGCTTCAAGGTTACAGGAACCTCAATCAGCGCCCGATCGTCATGCAGGTCATCTTCGTCAAGCCCAAGGCTTGTCGGCCTGAACCGCACCAAGACCCGACGTATTGTCACCTCGACCTATTGTATGCATCGTTGCATCAATTCCCGATTGGGTCTGTCGAGAGCTACGTGGAGTTCCCGTGCGCTTTGCAACAGTTCAGCAAGACGGTCAAGGTTTTCGTCATCAAGGAACAGCAACAAGCGAACTTCGTCGATCAGGAAGCTTTTCAGGCCGGTGATGACGGCATCTTCAAGCTCGCCGGACTTTACTCTGATTTTGTCCGGATCGCTGGTGTCGGTATCTGCAGGGGAGGAGTAGTAGCGGTAGATCTTACTGCGTTTCCTGGTATGTACGGGCGTGAGCCGTCTGCCGGCGCCATCATGCGCAAGACCGATGAGGATGCTTGGCCAGGCATTGTTCTCGCCTGATCGAAACCCTTGCAGATGCTCGGTCATCGTTTTACGGACCGCCTCCCAGGTCTGCATGTCTATGAGTGCTGGGTGCTGACCGGCGTACACCTCATCCTTATGGGGAATCTGACCTATGTAGATCGGTTTGCTCAGGATTTTATACAAATGCCCCCGGCTGTAGGGCCGATTGCCTTGATGCCCCTCCCGGTTGGTCGGACGTGGGGGTGTTATCCATCCCATTTCATCCAGACGCCGTTTCAGGCTCGGGACATCACCAATCTCGAGGTACATGCGGTAGATCTCCCTGACGGTTTTCGCTTTCTCCACATTGATCTCGAGCGTCCTGCCGTTGGCCTTGTAGCCGATCGGTGCCATGCCGCCCATCCACATTCCTTTACGCTTCGCGGCGGCGATTTTGTCCCTGATCCTTTCTCCTGTAACCTCACGTTCGAACTGTGCGAAAGAGAGCAGCATGTTCAGGGTGAGCCGTCCCATCGAGGTCGTGGTATTGAACTGCTGGGTTACGGATACAAAGGAGACGTTGAACTCATCGAAGAGATCGACCAGCTTGGCAAAGTCGGTAAGCGATCGGGTGAGTCGGTCAACCTTGTAGACCACAATCACCTGAACCTTGCGCTGGCGGATGTCGCTTATCAATCGTTGCACGCCGGGCCGGTCGAGCGTTCCTCCGGAGATACCTCCGTCATCATAGGAGTTTGGTACTTCTACCCAGCCGAGGCTTTTCTGGCTAAGGATGTATGCGGCGCAAGCCTTTCTCTGGGCATCAAGTGAGTTGACGTCCTGCTCAAGCCCCGCCTCTGAAGACTTGCGGGTGTAGATCGCGCATGATACTCGGGTTGCTTTCATTTGACCACCCCGAAAAACTTGGGCCCTGACCACGCGGTCCCGGTGATCAGTTTACTGATCGCTGTGAGGCTCTTGTAGGTCTGTCCTGCATACTCGTACTCGTCGTCGGTCGCCGATACCCGGTAGGTATTTCCATTCCATTCCCGGACGATTTGGGTGCCGGCATTGAGGGACATAGTCTTGCGAATTGTTTGTGAACTGGCATCGGTGAGTTTTCGCTGGAGCTGCTGGTGCAGGCGTTTGATGCTGTTCTCGGGATTTTGGAGTTCCCAAGCTTCAAGTTGCAGTTGCCACGCGAGGGCTGGTTTCAGGAGGCCGGGCCGTACGTGACTAGGTGCGGGTACGCCGAATATGTCAAACCAAGCCCGCATTAGCTGCGTCCGGCCCATTCTGTCCAGGTCGTTCAGTGATAATAAAGTTTCCATCGGAAAGAGATGTAGGGTTCATTAGTTTTTACCGGGTCGCGTCTTTGGACTACCGGCATTGCAATGACGATCTCTTTTCGGATGGTATTAAGTCCTTTCTGAATGACCCATTTCCTGAAAGCTGGGCCAATTTAAAATCAGGTTTTTCTGTTTATCCAATGATTTCGGTAAAATTATTCAGGCTTACGCCTGCTGAATTTCAAAAATTCGGGGTTCATAGTTAGACCCTCTATACACGCAACAATGCCTGCAATCACCTACGTCAATACGCTTACGAACATTCCCGGCTGGGTGAATACCGTTCATGTTCAACAACAAAGAGGCTACGCATATGAATCAAATGGTCGCTTTTTTCATATCTACGGACGTGCACAAGGTCTTTGGGTTTTGTCCACAGCATTAACAACTAGTGAGCCCGTTGGAAATCAGAACCTAAATTCTTGGATCCAAAAAATTTTTGGCGCAAACAATATCGAGCCGATACAGCTTGAGCCGGGAGAAGTCATAAACGGCGTCTGGCGATCCGGTTTGTATTTCAAAAAAGAAATACATCAAGCGCTTTCGTCAAATGACTATCTTCAACGTACTGCGGAGCAGGCACTGCGAATCCTCATCGAAAAGCTTGATGATATTTTGCTTTATATCGAACCATCGATAACAGGTTTGCAAAGTTATGGCCACAATAGCAGAGAGCTTCTTATTCTTGCCTGCACGGAGATTGAGAATCTTTGGGCTCAATACATGCGTCTAGCCAACGTCGCACCTGCAGGCCGTATCTTCAACACCAATGATTACGTAAAGCTGCTTGGGTCACTGCATCTTGCTGAATATACAATCAACTGCAAGTTGATCAGTAACTCATACTCGGTAGCCCCATTTGCTTCATGGAGTGTGATCAACCCAACCCAATCGCTGCCTTGGTATAACGCATACAACAAAACAAAGCATGATAGAGAGCAGCATTTTGCAGAAGCAACGATAGAGAACTGCTTACATGCAATCGCCGCAGTTGTTGCAATGTTTTGTGTTAGATATAGCCCGTTCCCTTTGGTCGAGGGAAATAGCTCTTTAGCAGGAATTTTTACACAACACTTCGATATTTTCCTGACAAATCCCGATCCAAAATCCTTTTATGTTCCTGACTTCAATTTACCTACGAACATCAGGGGTGATTTGTTTTGCGCAAGTATGACCGATCAAGTGAAGCCGTGGTACACAAAGCCTCTCGTAATCTAAGACCTTCATTACCCGGTTTCTGGTGTCGGTTCTACACAGTTGCCGATATTGGCCATCGCTTCGCGTTTTTTATGTCCAGTGTTGGTGACCTATGGCTTTCGGCATAAGGAGCCGGTTAACTGATGACCAGGAAACGTCAAAAGGTCGAGGAAATGCTGTTTGCGGAGCGTGCTATGGATCTGCTTGGCGAGAACTGGACTATCCATGAGCCTGACAATGAACGTGAATGGCCTGTTCTTTTAGTAACGACTGCTTCAGGTCTATTCGCTTTAGAAGTCCGCAAACTTTACTCTGATGAAGTTTCTGGGGGTTCTTTAACGAGAGCCGCAGAATCTTCTCGAGCTTGCATCAAGAAGCAAATTGCCAGTGTCTACTATAAACGTGGATTACCTTCCGTGCGGGTACAGTTTTTCGGAATGCCCGATGATTCAAATCGTTTCTCAGACGAGATTGCAAAGATAGTGCCCACAATGAAAACTTGGGAGCGAAAAAAGGTGACCTATGATAATAATAGATATGTTTACATATGCCGGCTCCCAGAAGTATGTGGCGAATACAGCAGGTGGGATATTGTTTCTGATTCAGTCGGGTGGGATGGTGTCATTGATTCGTCCATAGTACAAACGGTCGTCGATAAAAAGTCAGCTAATCTGTCTCGGTACAAGGAACACGTAGAGGATGTTCGTTTATTGCTTGTATGCGATCGCACTAAGAACTCAGGAAAACACGTGTTTCGTCATCTTTCGTTCATTGAAAGCGCAGGATTCAATTACATCTACCTACTCTCATATCCTGATGAAATTAGCCAAGTTCCTTGGATGTGAGCCGCTTTGACGGAACTACATTGATACAGCAATAATGTTGGCCTGAGCTCGCAAATGGGTAGTAATTGCATTACAACATAACCATCTCGAAACTCAAGCTTATGATGGTCCGGTTTTCAGGGTGGGGGTCATTCATTGCGAGTATGCCCTAAACTGGCCTGGCTATACCAGAGTTCTCCGGGTGGGGATCACTTACTCTTTGAAGACAAGGCCGACATTATCGCCAGCGAGGCGAAACGGCCACCGGGATCATGAGTAGCTGATTGGCCGAGGAGCAAGTATTCAAGGACTGGCTACACGAAGTTTGGTGATACGCGAGAATAGGTCATCGAGGATGTGAAGGAGAAGATTCGCCGTGTAGTGATTGTCTGGCATCTGCGTGAGTACTTCGAACGCAGGTTGGCTATCAAGAGCATCCAGATGATAAGGGCTCAAAAAAAAACGAGTGCTCGCCACAAATCATCTAGTCAAGCGGGCAGTGCTCAGTTACTTGCCATCCTTTTTGGCTTTTTCATACACTAATCTCATCATGTTGTGAACGGTCGCTCCTATTGTACCAGGGATCACGGGTTCGGTTAAATCAACTTTCCCACTCTCTACAAGGGTTCCTGCCTGAAGAGCTTCTGAATAAGTCGATATGTACAAAAGGTGATCAGTGTGTGCCTTGAAATCTGCCTGATGCTTTGATACGGATGACAAATATGGCTTGTTTCCGATTTTTTTCGCTTTTGCAAAATTGTCCATCACCCAGAAGGTCATCGTATTGGTACCAAATTCTATGGTCTCGGCGTCAACATAGATATCATGTCCGGGGTTTTCTGAAATCTTGATCCAGTTAGCCGCGTGCGTCGTGACCGGCAGCATCACCAACACGAAAGCGAGAATCATTTGCTTCATAACCCCCCCAATATTGATTGCCAGTCGGTGATCAGTCAAGGTTGCGGCTCTTCCTTTCCGATCAGGCAAATAGGCTGATGTTGGACCCGCAACGTCCATGTGTAATTTACAAAAAAATTACCACGACAGCTGCAACTCCTATCGATCATTGACGATATCTTGTCCTGAGACATCTCATTATTCACAGCTGGCCTGAAAATCGCCCGTCGGAATTTTGTGCCTGTACCTGTAGCGTTCAGGCATGGCAAAACGCACACAAAAAAGGGAAGCGTTCGCACGGTTGAGCATGGAGACGCTTCGAAAGCCTACAGAGAGGCCTTTCCTGCGTCTCAGAAGCGGAAGGATTTGGGCGTCTGGAAGCGCGCTTCACAAATGCTCAGGAATGGAGAGGTTTTGGGGAGGATTTCAGAGCTATAACAGATGCACAGCGAGAAGCAAGATATCAGAGAGAACCGCGTCATTGCAGAGATTGTAGCCTTAGCATTCTGGGAAATCGGTCACCTCGTATCTGCACTTTCTTCAACCTATAATTAGAGAGTTCCGGGTCATGATATTGGCCGCACCCGGAGTTTTTGAGTCCATGAAAAAGGCTTTGGTGAGCGGTATCCTGAGTTTCTTGAGTCCATAAAAAAAGCTGTGCTTCAAGAACTTGGACTTTCTGGACACCATAAAAAAGAAGTTAGATGCTGTGAAGGATGGTAAGGTTTTAGTAAGGATTGAGAAGCTGAAAAATAGCAAGGTTTTAACAAGGTTTGTGGAACTGAAAAATGTCAAGGTTTTGTCAATGTTTACACCACCTGTCCCGAAATTTCCGTGGTCATAAAAAAGAGCAATTCTGTTCAGTTGGTGCTGGTTAAAGGCTCTGTTCAAACCTTCAAGTTGGAGAGAAATTATTCGAGCATAAGATCCCCCGAGCTTTTCGGCTCGGCATTGCGTGGTTATGTGATATTATTACCTTACTTAATAAAGTTAATCGTTGATCTGAATTTATGAGTAGACTCATCGCTAGAAATCGATCGGAACATGTCCCACATCAAGTCCAAACAACGCGTCGCTGACCACGGCGAGGTCTTCACACCTGCATGGATGGTCAAGGCGATGCTTGACTTGGTAAAGGACGAAACTGAGCGCATTGACTCACGATTTTTGGAGCCGGCGTGTGGGAGCGGCAATTTCATCGTTGAGATCCTGCGGCGTAAGCTCGCCGCCGTGGAACTCAAGTACGGCAAGTCCGAGTTCGAGCGGCAGCACTATGCATTGCTATCGCTTATGTGCATCTACGGTATCGAGCTGTTGGAGGACAACATCATCGAGTGCCGCGCGAATGTGCTGGAGATTTTCGTCAAGTACCTCAATCTGGCTGAATCGGACGAACTTTATCGCGCGGCCTCCTGCGTATTGTCACAAAACCTCGTACACGGAGACGCTCGGAAAATGCTCACCTACGAGGGTCAGCCGATCACCTTTGCTGAGTGGGGGTCTCTTGGAAAGGGCAAGTTTCAGCGACGTGACTTCCGCTTCGACACGCTCACCCAATCGGCGGCTTTCAGTGCGGAGGGCGACCTCTTCGCGCACCTTGGCAAGCATGAGATATTTATTCCGATTAAAACCTATCCGCCGATGACCGTGGGCGATCTGGCTACGGCTAAGCCCGGCGACTCTCAATAGGAGATCGTATGAACACTCAGGCAAGCTTTGCATTACGCGGCCGCAACCCGGATGTTCTGACGTGCATCGCAAACCTCTCTAACGACGAGGTATTTACACCGCCCGAGTTTGCGAGCCAGATGCTGGATACGCTGGCTGACGCTTGGGCAACCAGCCACAAGGGCGCGAGTCTCTGGATGGATAGTTCGGTAAGATTTCTCGATCCATGCACGAAGTCGGGCGTGTTTCTTCGTGAGATCACCAGTCGATTGACCAAGGGGCTGGCGGACGAGATCCCTGATCTTGAAGAGCGCGTCAACCATATCCTGACACAACAGGTTTTCGGTATCGGCATTACATATCTCACCAGCATGTTGGCGCGGAGGAGTCTATATTGCTCAAAACATGCGAAGGGCTCGCACTCTATTGCCACGGACTTCACCAGTGATGACGGTAACATCTGGTTCAAGCGTACTGAGCATAAATGGCGGGACGGTAGGTGCATCTTCTGTAATGCGAGTGAGAGTGCTTACAGCCGTGGTGGCGATCTTGAGACGCACGCCTACTCCTTCATTCATACCAACAATATCACGACTCGGATCGCCGAGCAGTTCGGGGGCAATATGCAGTTTGACGTTATCATCGGGAATCCGCCATATCAGCTGGGTTCTGATGGGGGAACCCGAGATGTGCCGATTTACCAGCATTTTGTTGAGCAGGCGAAGAAGCTTGAACCAAGGTTCCTCTCTATGATCATCCCTTCGCGGTGGATGGCTTCTGGGCTTGGACTCAGCGAGTTCCGACAGATAATGCTCGGTGACCGACGCCTGCGTGAACTTGTCGACTATCCAGCTGCAAACGACGTATTCCCTGGCGTCGAGATTAAGGCGGGAGTCTGCTACTTCCTCTGGGACTCGGCTCATGAAGGAAAGTGTAATGTGACGACGGTTCGGGGAGGTGATGTTGTTGGGCCAATACCTCGACATTTGGGCGAGTACGATGTGTTTGTCCGAGATATGCGTGCTGTAACAATTCTGCACAAGGTTTTGGACCGTGGCGAATCATCCATCAACACGATTCTCGCTCGAGACAAAGAATTTGGCTGGACGTCGAATTTTGATGGTTTCCATGGAACTCAACGTCCCGGTGACTTACCGCTCTATTACATTCGCAAGATGAAACGCAATGTGGGCCACATCGCACGTCAGGCAGTGACCAAGAGTATGCATCTAATTGACACATGGAAAGTTCTCGTCCCCCAGGCTTACAATGGCGGAGACGCTATTCCTCACCCGATACTGGGCAAGTCACTGATTGCACCATCTCCGTCTGTCTGCACACAATCGTTCTTGTTCTTTCACGTTGCCTCAGTCGACGAGGCCAAGAGTGTCCAGTCATACTACGCGACAAGATTTTTTCGTTTTCTCGTTTCGCTGCGGAAAATCACTCAGCATGCGACCCACTCTACCTACACTTGGGTTCCAATACAGACGTGGGATCGCGCATGGACTGACGAGTTGCTCTACGCGAAGTACGGTATCAATCCAGATGAGCAAGTATATATAGCGTCGCAAGTTAAAGCGATGACTATCGATGGCGACTCAGACAGGGGTGTTGATGAATAAACCCACTATTGAACAAATCCTTGCGCTAAAGCCAGACGTCCGACCGCGTATCTATGCCTACTCAATTGATGATCAGGCGCATCAGGGACTTCTCAAGGTGGGACAGACGACACGCGATGTGAAGCAGCGCGTGGCCGAGCAGGTTAAGACTGCCGCCATCAAGAACTACAAGATCGAATTGGACGAATCGGCCGATCGTGATGATGGCACCATCTTCACGGATCACCACGTGCGCTCGGTGCTTGTGAGAAAAGGTTTCGAGAACGTCGAACTGGAGTGGGTGCGCTGTTCGCCGGCGGATGTGAGGACCGTGCTTACAGAACTTCGCACCGGCCAGAGGTTCACTGGCACGCATCACGAGACCTTCCCCATGCGCCCTGAACAGGCAGAAGCGGTGAACAAGACGCACGAGTACTTCCACTCCATCTGGAAGGAGGATATGCACGCGGTCCCGCGTTTCCTCTGGAACGCGAAGATGCGTTTCGGCAAAACCTTCACCACATATCAGTTGGCGAAGAAGCTCGGCTCCAAGCGAGTCCTGGTGGTGACTTTCAAGCCTGCCGTCGAGGATGCGTGGCGAACGGATATTGAGTCCCATGTGGATTTTGACGGCTGGCAGTACCTCTCTCGTTCGTCCGGCTGCGACCCGACTCAAATCGACCATAGAAAGCCGGTTGTCTATTTTGGTTCTTTCCAGGACCTGCTTGGCCGCGACGAAACCGGGAACATCAAGCCCAAGAACGAATGGCTCCATAAAGTGAATTGGGACCTTGTGGTGTTCGACGAATACCACTTCGGCGCGTGGCGAGAGACTGCCAAGGAGCTGTTCGAAGGTGAGGAAGATGCGGTCGCCAGAAAGGAAGCCAAGTTGGAGTATGCTAACGGCCTTGAAGCTGTGAACGAGGATCTCAGTGAGCTTTCGGAGAAGGAAACCGAGTTCCTTCCCATTACGACCAAAGCCTATATCTATCTCTCCGGCACCCCCTTTAAGGCGCTGGCTACGGGCGAGTTCATCGAAGAGCAGATTTTCAACTGGACGTACACCGATGAGCAACGCGCCAAGGAAGAATTTGCGGAGAAGAACCCGGGCAAGTGGAATCCTTATGGTGCGCTGCCTCAGATGCGCCTATTGACCTACCAGATGCCAGACGAACTTCTGGCAATCGCAAGTGCCGGGGAGTTCGACGAATTTGATCTCAACGCCTTTTTCGAGGCATCGGGGTCGGGCTCGGAGGCCCAATTCAAGCATACGAGCGATGTGCAGAAGTGGCTGGACATCATACGAGGCGGGTATGCCCCCAAGGCGATTGAGCTTCTGAAGACGGGTACGCGGCCACCGTTTCCATATTCGGATGTACGCTTACTGCCCTACCTCCAGCATTCGTTCTGGTTCCTTCCCAGTGTCGCGGCCTGCTACGCGATGTCCAATCTGCTGTCGGAGAAGCACAACACGTTCTGGCACCAATACGATGTGGTTGTCGCTGCAGGGGCTTCTGCGGGGATTGGTCTGGATTCGTTACCTCCCGTTCGGAAGGCCATCGGCAGCGGCTTCGAGACCAAGACCATCACGCTCTCATGTGGAAAGCTCACCACAGGGGTCACGGTGCCGCAATGGTCATCGATCCTGATGCTTCGCAACCTCAAGTCTCCGGAAACCTACTTTCAGGCTGCATTTCGAGTGCAGTCGCCGTGGTCTTTGAAGAACCCCAACGGCGATCATCCGAACGAGGAAGAGATCCTGAAGCCCGTCTGCTTTGTATTTGATTTCGCGCCGACGCGCGCCCTACGGCAGCTCTCAGAATATGGAATTGGCTTGTCACCCAACGAACCGAACCCTGAGCACGCAGTCAGGGACCTCGTGTCATTCCTGCCAGTGCTGGCTTACGACGGGGCAAATATGACGCAGATTGATGCTGGCGGCATTCTCGATATTGCGATGGCGGGTACATCGGCTACGTTGCTGGCCCGTAAATGGGAGAGTGCGCTGCTTGTAAATGTGGACAACGGTACCCTGCGACGCATCCTCGATAGTCCAGAAGCGATGGCCGCTGTTGAACGCATTGAGGGTTGGAGATCGCTTGGCGATAACATCATTGAGACTATCATCAACAAGAGCGAGAAGGTCAAGGAGCTCAAGAACAAGGCCAAGGGCGGAGAACTGACAGAAAAGCAGAAGAAACAGCTCACCGAGGAGGAGAAGGAGTACAAGTCCAAGCGCAAACTGGTTCAGGAGAAGCTGATCAAGTTCGCTACGCGCATCCCGGCGTTCATGTATCTGACCGACTTCCGTGAAAACACATTGCAGGACGTGATCACCAAGTTAGAACCAGACCTGTTCCTGGCTGTAACTGGTTTGACGGTACAAGATTTCCACTTGCTCGTGAGACTCAGGGTATTCAATACGGAACAAATGAACCAGGCCGTCTTCGCCTTCCGGCGTTACGAAGACGCCTCACTCCGCTATACAGGAATCGAGAGTCACGAAGGCCTGACTCACTACGGACTCTACGACACCGTGGTGGCGCGGGAGTGAACCTTTGGTATGCGCTCAAGTAGTTGCTCTTCGACGAGCGCAAAACGAAATCCCCCCGGTTGGCTTTCCCAGGGGGATTCTTTTTGATGATTAAAGCGGAAACCTTATGGCGATAACCTGGGTGGTAAGCGCGACGGTTTCTGCAAATATCAAGGAAAGTAAAACTATGAGCTTTACCATAACCTTCAACGATAGTGGTTGCTCACGCAGGATCAGAGTCACCTCATGATACCTGTATCATGCGTGCATAGCGATAATCAAACCATGCACTTATCAATGAATATTACAATTATCTGGGCCTGAAATGTCCAAACGTCTATTAAACCGATTACGTCCGTAATCAGTTCACGCCATGGATTTTCGTTTTTTGCAAATCGGCGCAAAGCTGATCAAGACGCTTCCCCAGCAATAGAGGAGCCTCGGTGGGGTATAAAACTGCATCAAGCTGGAGAAGCGCGTTGCGCAGACCATCAAGCCTGGCCCGATGGTGCAGGCAAAGCTGATTGCTATGGTCCCCATGATAAATGCGGTATTGGCCGGATCCTGAATAGTGAGGGTGACTGGTGTGGAACGTGGTGTTTCGATCCAATATGTACCCGCAATCCATGTTGAGGGTGGGAACGGATTAGCTGTATGGAAGGAGGTCGAAAATGCTCTAATTATATCAGCATGAATTCGAGAAAATGCTGAAGTGAAATGCCAATGACCAGAACAGGCGGGCTTTCTGACAAATATGAAGGGAATTTTACGCTATATTAATATAACGACTACAGCTAAATGTTTATAATAAGAGATGATAACAATAGTAATCACTGAATCTGATAAAGGTCTGATCAATCATGGCACGCGCTGATTTACTCATAGAAATTGTTAAGGCCGGCGCCGAGGGTAACTCTGAACTCTTTCGAAAGGCATTGGAAGCCCTTGTCACAGAGGAGCGTTCAAAGCAGCATAACATTCTCGCGGATCGTTTGGCGGAACACCTTAACTTGAACGGGAAGCCAATTCGCTCATCGCGAGAATCCGCAGTCGTGATAAACGGTGAATCGAAATTCTACCACGAAGTTCGACCTCGCCGTACGTTTGACGACCTTTTACTTCCTCCGTTCGTTCACCAAGCTTGCTTAGAGCTGGTCGAGGAACACAATCGAGTAGATCTCCTCAGGGCCCACAACCTAGAACCGCGAAACAGAGTACTTCTCGTTGGCCCTCCAGGGAATGGAAAAACGTCATTTGCTGAGGCCCTAGCACTGGAGCTTGGTAGCCCGATGCTTGTTGTACGGTACGAGAGCATTATCGGAAGTTATCTCGGTGAGACCGCCGTTCGGCTTGCTAAGCTTTTCGCTCAGGCAAGGACACAGCGTTGTGTCCTTTTTTTCGATGAGTTTGATGTGATCGGCAAGGAACGAGGTGATGTTCACGAGACTGGAGAGATCAAACGCGTCGTAAGTTCTCTTCTTCTTCAGGTCGATCAATTACCTTCGCATGTTGTGATCGTTACTGCGACAAACCACAGCGAACTTCTCGATCGTGCAGTGTGGCGACGTTTTCAGCTTCGGCTTGACTTGCCAGCTCCTGGCAAGAGTCAACGTATGGAATGGCTACAGATGTTCGAGAGCCGTAGTGGACTAAAGTTTGGCTACTCATATGACCACCTTGCTAGACGGCTCGATGGTTTGAGTTTTGCCGAGCTTGAGCAATTCGCGCAGGACGTTCAACGTCGCTACGTGCTCTCGATGCCTGTCGCGGACATACGTCGCATTGTATCCGAACGACTTAATCAATGGACTAGCCGAGCTACACCAACAAACTCATCTTCCTTAGACGACAATGTCTGAAAGACCGCTATTGATTTTGCCCGAGCCGACCACTGCAGCACGCGCGGCTAGGAATGGTAGGGGAGGAGGCCCTGCTCCATTGGGGCAAGTAAGGCAGAGACAACGCATAGGTCCACGTCTCGATGAGCTTGAAGCAGCTTTTGAGGCAAAGCGGGTGCGGATGCAGACGACAGCCGCTGGGCTTGTTCCCGAGGAAGTTCTAGTACTAGAAACTGCAGGGACAATAGAGGATTTCTTCAAGGCCGTATCGAAGATCAAGGGGTTAGAGTTTCTCGCTGAGTATGACGAGGATGATATTCCGCCTGATGACGATTTTTTCGTTGAGACAAATAATGGTGCGCACAGGGATTTTCGCGGGCGAGTCTATTTAATGTTCGCCAACCAGCAAGCATTTCGACAAATGCTCAATCTCTGGAGTTCTTGGCAGCGTAACGAAGAATTACTGCACGGCCTTAAGAAGTGGCGCAATGTATTTTCCTTGTTACGTGCTATCCGCCCATGGTCTGTAAATGATCGACTCGAAGAGACAGGGGTTCTTGATGATTGGCGTGATCGTTTGGAATGGGAGCGAGAGAAGATCCCTTGTGAGATTGAGCTTTGGTTTCGCCACGACGAAAACCAACGCGCTGCGGCATCGGCAAATGTTCGTGCGAGGGTTCTGGAACTAGATGGTGAAGTAGCATCGGAAAGCGTGATTACCGATATACATTATCATGCTCTAGCTGTTCGTCTTCCAATTAGCGCAGTCCAAGATTTGCTTGATGAAAATCGGCGAGAGTTTGTTGCGCTAGTGCAAGCCGAACAGATCCAGTTTTTTCGGGCTTCTGGTCAGATGGCTGGAAAGATAACAGTCGACCAAATGTTTTCTCTTCCAGAGAGTCAGGATACTCATCGACCCGATAGCGGAGCACGTCCAGTCATTGGCTTACTAGATGGCTTACCGCTGCAGTCTCATGTGGCCCTTGACGGCCGGCTTTCAATTGATGATCCAGATGATTTTGGAGCTGATTACGAGGCGCAATTCCGTTTACATGGCACTGCTATGGCATCACTAATTATCTGGGGTGACTTGCACTCGCCTGGTGAGCCGATCTCGCAACCGCTTTATGTCCGCCCCATTATGCAGCCGTTTTTACCGACGAACTGGGAAGATCGCCAGCCAGAAGAACGTGTTTCGGAGGGCCATTTGATTGTCGATCTCATTCATCGAGCTGTTCGTCGAATGTTTGAAGGTGAAGGTAACGTACCTCCGACAGCTCAGGAAGTGGCGGTGATCAACCTATCTATTTGCATCGCGGACCGTCCTTTTGACGGAACGATGAGTCCTTTGGCCCGTTTATTGGACTGGCTATCATGGAAATACAACGTACTTTTCCTTGTGAGTGCGGGGAACCATGGACAGCCCATTGAATTGGGGTGCTCATGGTCTGAACTCGCCGCTAAAAACGCGGAGGAAATACGCAGTCATATTTTGAAAGTTGTTGCATCTGAGACAAGACATCGGCGCTTATTTTCTCCTGCAGAGGGGATGAATGTTCTTACTGTTGGTGCTATTCACGAGGACAGTGACCCAGCTACACTGCGGCAGAACTTGATTGATCCTGCGAATTTTGGGTTCCCGAGTCCTCTTAATGCTCAAGGTCAGGGGTATAAGCGTTCTGTCAAGCCTGATGTCCTTGCTCCTGGAGGAAGGGTGGCTTTGGTGAAGCCAATCGTTGACTCCCGAACGAAACTTTCATTACCATCTGTAACGTATAATCCCGGACAGCTGGTAGCAACACCTGGGGCGGTAGGAGGGGATTTGCGCGCCACAGTGCCAACTCGCGGGACGAGCAATGCGACTGCGATTATGTCGCGGGCTGCAGCCTTTATTGTTCCTGTATTAGATGATCTTCGGGATTCGGAGGGCGGTTATGTTCTTAATCAGGTTGCTGATGCAATATGGCTAAAAGCACTCTTGGTACATGGAGCGCGCTGGGGAGCGGCTGGTAATGCATACCAGATATTATTCAAGACCTCAGATAATGGAAATAAGTTAGCCGAGTACCTTACACGTCTTCTGGGTTATGGCCGTGTCAACATTGATGCCGTGCGTGAGTGTACCGAAAACCGAGTTACCGCTCTCGCTGGCGGTATACTCGCAGCAGAGACTGGTGCCGAGCACCGATTTCCGCTGCCGCCTTCACTCAGTGGTAGGCGTGGCTGGCGTCGTCTCGTCGTCACTCTTGCATGGATGACACCCATTCATCCTCTCAATCACCGCTGGCGTCGCGCTCACCTTTGGTTTGAAGCTCCTCAGTCAAAGCTAACAGTGGGCAGCAATAAGCACATCGAACGGCAAGGCGCTGACTGGAAGGCTGTGCAGCGAGGCACAGTTCAACACGAAGTATTCGAGGGTGAAAAGGCAGCAGTTTTTGTGGATGGTGACGAAGTTGTCATCCGAGTGAGTTGTCGTGAAGATGCTAAGGTTCTTACGCATCCAGTTTCCTATGCGTTGGCAGTGACCTTTGAGATCGATGAAGGGATTGGGGTTGATATCTACACTGAGATCAGAGCGCGAGTTTTGAACAAGATTCGAGTTGCCACCGGTGGTAACCCCTGAACTCGTATGCCGTGGTGGCGCGCGTTGAAGCGCAGGGCCCATGATTGGTAAAAGGTTAAATCAATGTTTTGAGGGTCGTTTTCATATAACTATTGATTCATAATTCAGGTCAAATGCAAGAAACAACATACAGAGGCTATCTGATTCGGTATCATTGCGTTGATGTGTGGTTCGCACATATCTACAGACCTGGTTCTTCCCAGATAATGAGCGGCCCCACTATTACTTCGACAAGAGAAGAAGGCGAACACGTTCTCCTTTCTAGAGTTCGTGAACGTATTGACCAAGAAGAGCGAAGTGAAGCTTGATTTCAGCAGACCAGGAAAACGAGGCGATTATGCATTCATAGAAAGCTTCAACCGAACTGTTCGGAACGAGTGCCTGAACGATAATTGGATTCTGTGCTTAACTCATGCCCCGGGATGTCATCGAAGACTGGAGAAACGATTATAACAAAGTCAGTTCTCCCGGTTCCTTTAGCGGTCGGATACCGACGAAATTCTCAGATCAAAGAAGCTAATTTACCTAAATTTGGTGATTTAGTAAACAAGGCAAGTTCCCAGGTACGAAAATGAGCGCAACGATCCATGGTGTTTCGGCGACCATCCACATCGGTGCTGCAGGGTATCATCGATATGCCTCTGAGTTTCTTGGTGCATATGAGCGCTTTGTGCCGCAAGACTCGGGATTTACCCCGGTACCATACTTTCTGGTCTGTCGATCCATAGAGCTTGCATTCAAGTCTTACCTTGTGGCACGAGGGAATACCAAAAAGGATCTAATGAATCTCAGTCATGTTTTGATTGATGGTCTCAATAAAGCCAGGGGGGAAGGAATCGGCTCATTCATCATAATAACAGACGAAGAGATATCGTTGATTACTAGCATAGACGCCTATTATCACAAGAAACAATTTGAATACTTTGAGAGGCTTGATTGGATTGTCGATCCCACGAAATTGCCGAGACTGAAAGAGTTGGGCGATTTTGCGAGAAGGCTGATTATGGCGCTCAACCCAGCAGTGATAAATGCGACATCAACGGGCAAGATCGGCAAGGACGGCTTACCGTGTTCTTAGGAATGAGGAAATTTATTTTGTGGTCGCAATAAATCTTTTGATGGTAGAATTGATGGTATATCGTTTTTTTAATGAAGTTAAGTTATTGCTAAATAGTATCTTGTGGGAATTATCTTAATCCCTCCCTCGCATCAAGAAAAGCTTCCGGAAAACCGGGAGCTTTTCTTGTTACAGGAAGAACGGAACGGGAGGTGGAGGGATGAGAACCCGAAAGGAGGGTTCGAAAATGTCCCTGGGGGACATTTCGACGACGAGCTGTGCGAGGAGCCCAGCGGAGCAGGGTGAGCGAAGCGAATCAATCCCTCCC
>Ga0326732_1000140_pt1 | contig 16999 bp, 12 predicted proteins | sample MHFSIPfraction_4_FD_207644 | JGI IMG/M metagenome (GOLD analysis project Ga0326732, IMG submission 207644) | Lab enriched peat soil microbial communities from Michigan Hollow, Ithaca, NY, United States - MHF12FN SIP fraction | ecosystem: Environmental > Terrestrial > Soil > Wetlands > Peat...
GCCGACGTCGTGAAGGACCGCGGCCAGCTCGAGCTCGCCCAGTTCCTTTTCGCTGAACCCCATCTTGGCCGCGATCTTGAGCGAGAAATCGGTGACCCGGGTCGAGTGGTGGCGCGTATATTCGTCCTTGGCGTCGATGGCCGAGGCCAGCGACTTGACCGTCGAGAGAAAGAGCGAGCGCTGCTGATCGACCAGGTCGTTCGTCCTCATCTTCAGGTTGCGGTTGACCAGGGCCAATTCCGATTCCATCTGGCGCAGGCGCAGGAGGGCCCGGATGCGGGCCTTGAGCTCGGTCGAATCGAACGGCTTGGAGATGTAATCGTCGGCGCCGGCCTGAAGGCCCTCATTCAACATCTCGGCCCCCGTCCGGGCGGTCACCAGGATGATGGGAATGTGCCGCAGCGTTTCGTCGTTCTTGACCGCCCGGGCGAAGGCGTGGCCGTCCATGCCGGGCATCATGACGTCGCAGAGGACGAGGTCGGGGTTCTTGGCCCGCAGGAACTTGAGGCCCTGTTCGGCCGAGGTCATGAGCTCCAGGTCGAACTCGTCGGCGAGGAGCATCTTCATCAGCTTGAGGACCTCGGGGTTGTCGTCGATGCAGAGGATCAGGGCGTCGTGGACCTTGGCCTCGTCCACGCGGCCGCTCCCGAGGTCGACCTTTTCGAGATCGACGAGCTGGAGACGGTGGGAATCCGTGATGATGTCCTGGACCCGCGGCTCCTCGGTGTCGGTCAGGCGCCTTCTCAGCCCGATGGGCAGGTCCTCCGACCGGCGGTCGAGGATGTCCTCGCCGAAATGGCCCTCGCCCCGTCGCAGTTCGACGATGAACCGGGAGCCTTTGCCGAGCTCGCTTTCGGCATGGATCGTGCCCTTGTGGACAAGGACGATCTCCTTGGCCAGGGCCAATCCGATCCCCGTCCCCTCCTGGGCCCTCGACTTGGAGCCGTCGACCTGGGAGAAGCGGTCGAAGATCGATCCCAGCATGTTGGCCGGGATGCCGATCCCCGTGTCCTCGACCGTCATGGCCACGGTCTCGTCCCGCTCGTCGAGGTAGATCGTGATCTTGCCGCCCCTGTTCGTGAACTTCAGCGAGTTCGACAGAAGGTTGAAGAAGACCTTCTCGAACTGGTCGGGGTCCAGGGTCAGCTCGACCGGGTGCGGCGGGTGCTGGTAATAGAGCCGGATCTGCTTTTGGTCGGCCATCGCCTTGGCCGAAGCGAGCAAGGGCGGAATGAACTCGACGAGGTTGACGGTCCTCAGCTTGAGACGCATCTTTCCCTCCTCGAGCTTGTTCAGGTCGAGGAGGTTATTGATGAGCTTGAGCAGCTTGTATCCATTGCGCTGCATCGTTTCGAGCGTATCTTTGAGGGTCGGCGAAAGCCGGCCCATCCGCCCCTCCAGGACGGCCCTGAGAGGGGCCAGCATCAGCGTCAACGGGGTCCGGAGCTCGTGGTTGACGTTGGCGAAGAACTGCGTCTTGAGCTCGTCGAGGCTTTTCAGCTTGATGTTGGATTCCTTGAGCTGGTCGGTGGTCTCTTCGAGCTGGAGGCGGCTGCGGAGCTCGCGGCGGCGGATGCTTTCCATCACCATGGAGCCGATGGCGCCGACGACGATGATGGACGTCAGGAAAGTCAGGTTATTGATGACGAACCGCCAGGTCGGGATGGTCACGCCGTTCACGACCGTGGCCTTCTGCCCGAGGAGGAATTGGGCCAGGCTCGGCAGCGCGTACATGAGCCAGATGCCGGCATAGATATAGAACGTGTAGCGGAAGGCCAGGGGGATGAGCACGATCATGCCCATGACGATGATGTTCAGGCCCTGGTAGTAACTCGACAGAAAGCCGCCCAGGATATAGATCATCACCGCGATGCCGGCCGCGTCGAGGAGCGCGAGCGTGACGGCAAGGTCCATGATGGCTCGCCCCGTGTTCACCCTGGTCACGGTGAACAGGATGACGCCGACCGCGGCCATGACCGCCAGGCGAATAAAGAGGAACGTCAGGAAGTAATGGGGCGTGTAGATGGCGTCGAGACCGATGAACACCGTGTACAGCGCCAGGCTGAGATAGGCGGCCAGCCGGGTCCGGCCCTTCAGGTCGTATTCCTGGTTCAGGCGGTCTTCGAATTGAGGATCATAGTTTGCCATTGGTCTCTCTCGCTTTAGCGACGAACACATATCCTTGCGGCGGGTTTCCGTAGGTCTGGATGACCCGGATGATCTCCCAGCCGGTCTCTTCGAGGAGCGCTTCGAGCTTCTCGGGGTCGAAGAAATCGAACGTCCCGGCCTCCTCGAGGTCGGCCAGCTCTTGGGCGTCGTTGAGGAAGCTGCGGAGGGATTCGATGAGAAGCACCTTGGGGCGCTCCGGCGGCAGGTCCTCGGCCGGCATGGTCTCGATCTTCTCCAGGAGCCGGGTGAACGGCCCCGAGGCGTCCATGTCGGGCCGCATGCTCGAGAGGACCAGCAGTCCGCCCGGCATGATGACCCGGTGGACTTCCCTCAGCGTTTCGGCCGGGTTGAAGAGATACGAAAGGACGAGGCTCATCAGGACCTTGTTGTACCAGCCTCCCCTGATCGGCAGGTGGAGGGTCCCCTCGAGCGTTCCCGGAATGATGAGACGCCGCAGGTCCGGCTTGCTCTCCGACAGCCCGCGGGCGTATCGGGCGGCATGGTTGAAATCCGTGATGATCCGGTACTCCTGGAGATCGAACCGGGTCTTCAGCCAATCGTCGTGGGCCGGGGTGATGCGCTCGCCGCGGAGGATCCGATGGAGCCGGGGGGAATAGTCCTCCTGGATCTTGATGGCGCTCTCCATCGTCAGGTTCTCGACCTTCTCGGCCATCTCCTCGAAGCTCCCCACCTCGCCGTCGAGGAAGCGACGGACGGCCAGATAGCGGCTCATTTCGAGATCGAGGGCGACGAAATCGAACCGGCCGGGTTCCCGGAGGACGGGGAACCGGGAGACCAGCTTCCGGGAGGCCTTCTTCATCGCCTCGGGGATGAGATCGGCGATCGTGATCTGCGACGGCAGCTCGCCCCCGGAGAGCATGAGATGTTCGACGAAGTTCCCCGTCCCTCCGCCGAGATCGAGGACCCGGTCCCCGGGCATCAGATCCAGGGCCGTGAGCTGATCGCGCATCAGCTGCTGGTAGTCATCGGACATGGCCATGACGTCGAATCCGATGAGGTTCTCATCGCCGATGAGGTAGCGCTGCCAGTAATGGACCCGGTTCCTGAGCGTCCGGGGCGGCAGCCGGTCTTTCTCGGCCCGCCGCATGACCTCCATGTCCTTCCGCCCGGGCATGACCGGCTGGATGAGCTGCTTGTGGAGGAAGCGGAAGATCAGGGAGGTGATCGTGCCGAACAGCCGCAGGCCCTCCTTCGAGGTCCGGGCGGTATGCCCGATGGGTACGGAGATGACCTCGCGCGGGGCGTCGACCTGGACGCTCATGATATCCCGGATGAACTCGGACTTGACCCAGCTGTCGAACTGGCCGTAGATCCAGGTGATCGGCAGGTCGAGGTGGCGCATGTCCTCCCGGGCCTGGTCCAGCGTCGCCACCGAGTTGACGACCCCGTCGGCGACGTACGAATCGACGTTGACTAGATTGCCCAGGACCGGCATGACGCCGAGCTTGATGCCCAGCTGATAGTGCTCGAGGAAATCGAGGCCGCAGTTGACGCGGACCATGAGGTCCCGGAATTCCGGGGTGCCCATGCAGGCGATCCAGTAATCGACCCGGCGCCTTTGCCCATCGTCCCTCAGGAGGATCCTCGCTTCGAGCGCCGAGAAGGAGAAGGTCAGGAGGATGACGGAGGACGCCCGGACCGCCGGATTGGACTGGAGCCAATCGAGGACGGTCATAATATCGTCGGCGCCCTGGCTGAAGTTCGTATTCAGCATCTCGTAGGGAGGGTCGCTGGCCTCGGGATCGTTGTGACTCTCGCCTTTCTTGCGGATCCCGTCGTACCGGATCACGGCCAGCGGCTTCCCCAGGAGCCGGAAATTCTCGCAGAGGGTCAGGGCCAGGCCGAAAAGGGTTTCCTTGGTCTTGCCGAAGGCGGGGGGAACGATGACGATGGGAACGGGCTTGTTGTCCAGGGGGAGCGCCGAGTTCAACAGGCCGACGATCTCCTCGCCCTGGCGGTTCTCGAGCCTGATCACATGGGGGGACATGAGGGACGAGCGGACGAAATCGAAGGGGACGGGCAGGGAGCTACGGAGGCCCGGCTTACCGGAGTCCTCCTCGCCGCGCCGGGCGAAGTCCGGGTCGGGGGCGTGGACCGACTGGATGCTCATGCGGCTGATGCCGAATTGGACGCCGTACTTCAGGCCCAGACCCTCGTCGGGGTCGGCGCGGGCCACGTGGCGGACCTCGCCGGTCTCCTGCCAGAGGATCTCCTCGCCGTCGAGGATGGCCAGGGATTCGAGGGGCGTGCCCTTGAGCAGGGCCGGCGTCTCCCCGTTGGCCACGAAGCTCATGCCGTTCGGACTGATGTCGGTGATGCGGCCCCGGACCTTGCGGTCGAACGGCGGCGGCAGCGGGATCTCGACCCGCAGGTCGCCGGCCGGCGTGATCCGCCGCTCGGCCCGCTTCTCGGAATAGAACATGACCCGCGGGTAGAGGCAGACCAGGGCCCGGCCGTCGGGGGCGATCCGCGAGATCATGGTCTCGAAGTTGTAGGTCGCATAACCGATCTGGAACGAGACGAAGAGCAGGTCCGAAGTCTTGAACTTGACGTCGAGCTTCTCGCCGCTCAGCAGGCAGACGGACGGCGGCCGGACCTCGGCGAAGGCGAGGATCTCGGGATTGCCGGACCTGGCCGGGACCGCCGCGACTTCGACCCTGCGGGCCAGGGCCTCACGCATGAGGGACTCGATCTTGACCGAGTCGGTGAACAGGACCATCTCGTCGGTCCGCAGGAACGGATAGCGCAGCTTGAGCTCCTCCAGGTCGCGGATGGCGACGTAGTCCGACATGAACTGAAGGAGCGACAGGCGGCTCGTGTCGTCGAGCGACAGGAACTCGACGGCCACGCCCCCCTGGTCGGCGTCTTGGCGGACGATGCGGCCATTTACGGTATACCGCTGCCCGCCGGGGAGCGAGATGTCCAGCGGGACGGCCGAACCCTCGGGCGAGGAGGCCAGGGTCTTGAGGAACATGCCGTTCTCGCTGAGATTGACGAGCTTGGCCTCGCCCAAAAGGCCGGTCTCGATGCGGATGTCCCTGGTGCCGTCGAGGGTCACGCGCATGGACGACCGCTTCTCGCGCGAGCGCTGGGCGATGAGGAAGCTGATCTTGCGGCGGATGGCCGCCGGATCGTTCGGCTTGGCCAGGCAACAGTCGATGCGGCCGTAGCTCGCGAGGTCGATCGTCGTCCCGTTTGACTCGCCCTCGGTCAGCAGGATCTTGATGATGGCGTCGGAGTTCTTGAAGATCTCGTTGAGGAACCGGAGCAGCTCCGTGCCCTTCATCCGGGGCAGGTCCTCGTTGACGACGAGGACGTTGACCTCCGGGAGGGACTTGATCAGATGGATGGCCTCGACGCCGCTGGTCGTCGTGTGGACCGTGTAGGTGTCCCGCAAGGCTCTCTGGAGCTTCTCGAGATAGGCGAGATCGTCGTCGACGACGAGGACGACGGGCGGGGCCCCCGCCTTCGTCTTTTCCGTCTGTTCACGGGCCATCTAGGGTCCGGCCTCCCGGGATCGGATGTGACACTTTAGTCGGGGGAGAGGGGGGGTCGGACTAGGAATTCGGCCGTCGGAGAGAGGTGGGCGACCCCATGATTTGTAGCGGTCCATGGCTATCCACACAAAATCTAGTATATAAGTCTAGGCCTGTCAAGGGTTTCTTGGCTTGAGCTCCCTGAGGATGGCGGCCGCCGCCTCGGAATAGAGGCCGACGTCGATGCCCGAGCAGACCAGCGTATAGCCCTCCTCGAGAGCCCCGGAGGAAGCGGGGAGGCCTGCGGCGAAGATCCCGACCGGGACTTTCCTGGCCGCGCAGGCCGAGGCGACGGTCCGGATGGCCTCGCGAACGTCCGGGTCCTGGATCCTCCCGGGCTTGCCCAGGCTGGCCGAAAGATCGTAGGGACCGACGAAAACGGCGTCGATCCCGGGAACGTCCAGGATGGACTCGATGGCCCGGACGCCGTCGATGTGCTCGACCTGGGCGACGACGACGGTCTCCCCGTTGGCGGTCTCGGCGTCTTCCTGGAATCGGGCCCCGTAGAGGTTGGCCCGGCTGAAGCCGACGCTGCGCCCGCCCTCCGGGGGATACTTGGACCAGCGGACGGCTGCGGCGGCTTCCGAGGCGTCGTTGACATGGGGAACGATGATGCCCGAAGCGCCGGTGTCCAAGGCCTTCTGGACCCCGATCTCGCGGTTCTCGGGAATACGGACGAGGCAGGCACAAGGCCCGCGGGCCGCTTGAACCAGGCGCAGGACGTCCCCCGCGCCAAGGGCCCCGTGCTCCATGTCGAGGAACAGCCAGTCGAATCCGGCGGCCGAAGCGATCTCGGCCAGTTCCGGCGAAGGAAGGCTGATGAGCGTCCCGATGAGACGGTCGCCCCGGAGGAGCCTGTCGCGGAAGGAGGCGCTCATCGGCTGAAGCTCTGGCCGATGAACTTCAGCCCGTCGACGATCCCGGTCCGCCAATAGGCCCACGTGTGGCCGCCGTCGCGGACCCGGAACTCGTGCGGGATCTTGCGGTCGATCAGGAGAAGGTGGAGGGCGCAGTTGCCTTTGATCAGGAAGTCGTCGTCGCCGCAATCGATATAATAGCGGACCTTCTTCAAGGAATCCTCGGGCAGGGACCTGGCCAGTTCGAGCGGGCTGACCCTTCGGAAATAGGGCGTCAGCCGGGCCTTGCCCTCGAGTCCTGTGGCGCCGAAGAGAGGGCCGAGAAGCTTGTCCCAAGTCTCCTGCTTCATGCCCAGGATCTCGTCGTCCGGCCAGATGGCGGCGCTGAAGGCCGCGCCCGCGGCGAACAGATCGGGATGACGGAGCGCGGTGACAAGCGTTCCCCAGCCGCCCATGGACAGCCCGGAGATGCCCCGGAATTCGCGTGACGCACGGGTGCGGAACGTTGCGTCGATGTGGGGGATGAGCTCCTGGACGAACATGTCCTCGTAACGGACCTTGCCGGCGGCGTCGTTGATGTAGAACGTGACGCCGCCATCGGGCATGACGATGATCATCGGCGGGATCTCGCGCTCGGCGATGGCCCGGTCGGCGGCCAGGTTGATCTCGCCGAACTGGATCCAGCCGGATTCGTCGTCCGTGTAGCCGTGGAGAAGATAGACGACGGGGTAGCGCCGGGTCGAAAGGGCGTAGTCCGGCGGCAGGTAGACGGCGTAGGCGACGTCCCGGCCGAGGATCGGGCTCGAAAGCTTGAGCCCTTCGAGGACCTGCCCGGCCGGGGCGTCGGAGAAGGCGAGGGGAGGCGCGACGGCCAGGCCGAACGCGGCGACGAGCGTCAACGCGAGGACTTTCGTTTTCGTCATGGGCGACTCCTTTTCGCGGGGGCTTTCAGGGAATCTTAGGAGGGATGGGCCCCGGGGTCAAGCCGGGTTCTTTTTCTTGAAGCTCAGCGACATGCCGCCGCTTGCGGCCGATTCGATGATCGTGTCCATATCATCGAGGCCGCGGACGCTCTCCAGGAAATCGCGGATGCCTTTCATGTAGCCGAGGCTGGTGACGTTGTGGACGGCGAAGCAGCCCCCGACCGCCAGCTTGGGCAGAAGGATGTTGAAGTAGTCCAGGGTCCAGTTCTTGTCGGCGTCGATGAAGATGAAGTCGAAAGGCCCCTCGAGCTCCGCGACGATCTTTCGCGCGTCGCCCAGGCGCGCGTCGATCAGGGCGTCGAGCCCCGCGGCCTTGAAGTTCCGCGTGGCGGCGAGATGGCGGAATTCCTCGATCTCGACCGTGATCAGCGAGCCCCCGGTCTTGCTCAGCGCCCAGGCTTCCCAGATCCCCGAGTGCCCGGTCGAGGTGCCGATCTCGAGCGCGCGCGTGTAGCGCTTCTTGAGGATGAGGTCGTAGAGGAACTTGCCGTCGCTCTCGGTGACGTTCTCTTCCCGCCATTGGTCCTTCTGAGAGTCGAGAAAGTGCCGGACGCGCTCGTCGACCGTCTGGGGAGAAGGTCCGGCCTGGCCGAAAGCCAACGATAAAAGGAGGGGCCCGAGGAGAAGAAAAGAGGCCGCCTTGTTCATCCCGGATTCCCTGAGAGCATGATAGGTGAGCCCCGGGGGGATGTCAAACGACGACCGGGACGTACCCGGAAACGCGGCCCCTGCCCGAAATATCCGAGAAGAACTCTTTCTTGTGTTTCTCCCAGCACCGCCCCTCCGGGTCGCTCCGGGGCGGCGCTGATGGTCGCTTCGAAGCCTCCGCTCCCTGACAGTCCCCCGTCGATCACTTCTTGGCCATGGCCTCCTTGATCTGCTTGACCAGCCCCTCGAATCGCTGGGTCGGATAGTTCGGGTTCTTGGCGGCGATGGGCTTGAGAAGCTCGACGGCCTTCTCCGCGGCCGCCAGCGCCTCGTCGTACCGTTTTAGCTTGAAGAGGACCTGGCCGAGGGCGAAATGGTTGTAGTAGTCGGGGGTGAGCTCCACAGCGCGCTTGGCGGCCGCCAGGGCGCTGTCGAGGTTCGTGCCCGTATTGGTCCAGAACGTCGCATAGTTCGAGAGCGCGGCCTGCTCGCCGTCGAACGTCTTGACGAATTCGGGCCCGAAGACGGCCAGGGCCTTGTCGGTCCTGTTGAGCTTGTTGTAGATCCCCGCCACCTGGGCGTAGACGAACCAATCGTCCGGTCGGATCTTCAGGGCCAGGTCCGCCGCGGCCTCGGCGCTGGCGAGATTCTTTTCCCGGCCGACCCAGAAGTTCGCGTAGCCTGTCAGGGCGTAATAGGAGTTGGACAGGTAGTCGTCAAGGAAATCCTTGCCGTAGACCTCTTCGACCTTGGCGGGGTCGTCCTTGAGCCCGTAGAGCTCGGCCAGACTCTGGCGGTCGTCCGGGTTCAGGGGCTCGCCGGAGAGGTCCTTGCGGAGCTTTTCGGCCAGGGCGATGCCCTTGTCGAGCGGGTCCTTGTCCTTGACGATGCGCTGGATATAGGAGCGGACCGCGTTCTTGTCTTCGGGGAACTTGGCCGTGTAGTCCTCGAAGAACTTGGCCGCGTCCTCCTTGGAGGCCATCTGGCCATAATAGTAGCCGAGGGTGGAGTAGGCGTTCTCGATGAACCGGCTCGTCGGATGCTTCTCGATGAAGGCCCGGAGGGGCGCCGGATCGGGTTTGGCGCTGAACGCGGACGACTGGGCCAGGGCGTACTCCGCCGCCTCCTTGTAGGGAATGGTCGCCTGGTAGTCTTCGTCGTAATAGGAGGCCGTCTGGCCCTCGAGGTCGAGCGTCAGGACCTTCTGATAGAGCTCCGCGGATTTCGCCGTCATCTCCGGCGAGTAGCGGCTGGCGCACTTCTCGGCGAGCTTGTAGACGACCTCGATGGCGTTCGGGTCCTTGGCATAGCGGGCGCTCAGGTCGCTATAGGTGTCGATGCCGGCGAGCGACTTCTTGACCTTCTCCAGGAACTTGTCGGCCGGCGGGCCGTAGCCGACGATCCAATCGACCTCTTTCCCGTTCCTGTCGACGAAAAGCTCGGTCGGCGTGCCGCTGATGGCGAATCTCCGGTAGATCGAATCGCCGATCTTGTCGCCGCGGGTGGCCCGGTAGAGGATGACGTTGGTGTTGAGGAAATCGGCGTACTTGGGATTGTTGTAGAACTGCTGAACCAGCAGTCTGCAGCCTCCTCAGCCACTCGAGAAGAAGTCGATGAGGATGAGCTTGTTCTCTTTCTGGGCCTTGGCCAGCGCCTCGTCGAAGGGTCCGGAGAGGACCGTGGCCGTCTGGGCGGCGGCGAAAGTGGCGACGAGGAGGAGACCGGCGAGAGCGGTGAGTTTCTTCATGCGGTCCTCCTTCGGATCGGCGGATCTGAAATCAAGATACAGCATCCGAAGCGGGAATGCAATTTTCCCGGGCCCGGAAGATCAGCCCCAAAAAAAAGGGCCGGCCCCGGAGGAGCCGGCCCGAACAGTCGATAAACGGCGACTCTACTTCTTGGCCATGGCCTCCTTGATCTGTTTGACCAGGGCTTCGTACTGCTGGGTGGGATAGCTCGGGTCCTTGGCGGCCATCGTTTTGGCCAGCTCAAGGGCCTTCTCCGCCGCCGCGAGGGCTTCGGGGTATTTCTTCATCTTGAACAGGACCTGGGCGACATAGGAATTGCCGTGGTCGCCGGACGAGAGCTCGACCACCCTTCGGGCGGCGGCCAAAGCGCTCTCGAGGTTCGTGCCTTGACGGCTCCAGAAGCCGGTGTAGCTCGAGAGCCCATTCTCGTCTCCCCAGTTCGCTTTGGCATACTCGGGGCCGTAGAAGGCCAGAGCTTTGTCCGTCTTCTTGAGCTTGTCGTAAATGCCAGCGATCTGGCTGAACATGTAGGACGGAACGTCTTTGGCGGCCCTGATCGCGGCGGCGGCGATATCGGCCGTCTCCTCGGCGCTGTCGAGGTTCTTGCCCTGATCGATCCAGAAGTTGGCGTATCCGGTCAGGGCGAAGACGGCGTTCGAGACATAGCTGTCGGCGAAATCCTTGCCGTACTCTTCTGCGGCCTTGGCCGGATCGTTCTTGAGCACATAGAGCTGGGCCAGATATTCCTGGTAGTCCGGGTTCTGCGGATAGCCGGTGAGATCCGTGAGCTTCTCGGCCAGGGCGATGCCTTTGTCGACGGGGCCCTTGTCCTTGATGATCCGGGCGATGTACGAGCCGAGGGCCTGGCGGTCCTCCGGATACTTGACCGTGTATTCTTCGAAGAACTTGGCCGCGTCGTCCTTGCCGGCCTGGTAGCCGTAATAGTAGGACAAGTTGGCGTAGGCGTTCTTGACGAGCTTGCTGTCGGGGTACCTGGCGATGAAGGCCCGAAGGGGCGCGGGATCGGGCTTGCGGCCCGAGCTGGCCACCTGGCCAAGGGCGTATGCCGCGGCCTGAGTGTAGGGGACGGTCGCCTTGACGGACTCGCTAAAATAGCTCCCCTTCCTCCCTTCGGGATCGAGGGCGATGACCTTTTTGTAGAGTTCCTGGGCCTTGGCCGTCATCTCGGTCGAGTAGCGGTCGCTGCACTTCTCGGCCAGCTTGAAGAGGACCTCGATACTGGCCGGCTCCTTGGCATAGCGCGCGTTCAGCGCGCCATAGGTGTCGATGCCCGCGATCGCCTTCTTGATCTTTTCCAGGTGCTTGTCGGCCGGGGGGCCGTAGCCGACGATCCAGTCGACCTCCTGGCCGTCCTTGTCGACGAAGAGCTCGGTCGGCGTCGCGTTGATATGAAATCTCTCGTAGATCGAGTCGCCGATCTTGTCGCCGGCGGTGGCCCGATAGACGATGACTTGGGTGTTGAGGAAATCGGCGTATTTGGGATTGTTGTAGAACTGCTGAACCAGCAGTCTGCAGCCCCCTCAGCCACTCGAGTAGAAATCGACGAGAACGAGCTTGTTCTCTTTCTTGGCTTTGGCCAGCGCCTCGTCGAACGGTCCGGAGAGGACCGTGGCCGTCTGGGCGGCGGCGAAAGTGGCGACGAGGAGGAGACCGGCGAAGACGGTGAGCTTTTTCATGCGGTCCTCCTTGGGAAGACGTGGTGTCCCGGCTAGGATACCGGAACGGGCGGCGGAATGCAATCCTCCGCTCGTCAATACATACGCCGCGGGCGGGGGGATGGTTGCACGGCCGGTCAATATCCCGTCTCCGCTCCGCCGGGCCGGACCTTGCCCTTGAAGACGCGGAAAGCGAAGATCGTATAGCCGATGACAAGCGGCATGCCGAGGAGGGCGATGATCAGCATGACCTGGAGCGTCAGGGCGCTCGAGGAGGAGTTCCGGATCGTCAGGCTCAGGCCGGGGTCCGTGGCCCGGACCAGGACGGGATACTGGATCGTCCCGACGATCCCCCAAAGGCCGAGGAACGCGGCGGACGAGAAAAAGAACGCCCGGCCATCCCGGCCTTTCTTCAACGCGACGGCCGCGAGGACGAGCGATAGGACGGTGACCGCCGCGAAGACCCAGGCCGGGATCTTCGCGAGCGCGGCCGGCAGATAGAGCCGGACCATGACCAGCGACAGGACGAACGCCGCCGCGAACATGACCGCCGCCGCCAAGGCCGTTCGCCGCGCCCTTTCCCGCAAGTCCCCTTCGCTCTTGAGCGCCGCGAAGACAGCCCCGTGCAGGAGAAAGGCCGAGAGACCGAGGAGGCCGAAGACGACGGGAAGCGGACGGAGCAGGGTCAAGAAGGTGCCGCTGAATTCCGTCCGGGCATCGAGGGGCACGCCGACGACCACGTTCCCCAGCGCGACGCCGAAAAGGAGGGCCGGCAGCGCGCTGCCGCCGACGAAGGCCGCTTCCCAGAGCCTCTTCCGGGCCGGGTCATGGGCCCGGAACTCGAGCGAAACGGCCCTCAGGATGAGGGCGAACAGGACGAGCATCAGCGCCAGGTAGAAGCCGCTGAAGACCGTCGCGTAGGCCATGGGAAAGGCGGCGAAGAGGGCGCCGCCTCCGGCGAGGAGCCAGACCTCGTTGCCGTCCCAGAACGGCCCGATGGCCCCGATGAGCGTCCTCTTCTCGTCCTCGCTCTTCGCCAGGAAGGGCAGAAGAGCCCCGACGCCGAGGTCGAAGCCGTCGAGGATGGAATAGCCCGCGAGCAGCACGCCGATGAGCACGAACCAGACATCGCGCAGAAGGTCCCAGCCCGGCATCAGACCTGTCCTTTCGGGGGGCCGGCCTCGGGCTCTCCGGGCCCGCCGCGGACCGTGCGAAGGATGATCGCCAACCCGGCGACGCCGATGAGGGCGTAGATGAGCAGGAAGAGGATCATCGAGAAGAGGATGTTCCCGGCGGGCACGACCGCTGAGACCGCCTCGGACGTCCGCAGGACCTTGTGGACGGCCCAGGGCTGGCGGCCGACCTCGGCCGCGATCCAACCTGTCTCGTTGGCCAGGTAGGGGAGAGGGACGGCGAAGAGGACGAGCTTGAGATAACGGCGGCTCGCGGCGAGCTTGTGTCTTGCCAGGAGCCAGACACCCGCCGCGCCCAACAGGATGAACAGCAGCCCGAAGAGGATCATCAGATGATACCCGGCGAACGGCAGCAAGACGGGCGGCCGATCCTCTGGGGCGAACTCGTTCAGGCCCAGGACCCGGCCGCCCGGATCGAGGTCGACGAGCATGCTCAGCATCTTCGGGATGCGAACGGCCAGGCGCGTGCGCTGGTTCTTTTCGTCGGGGATGCCGAAGACGGTGAACGGCGCGCCGTCCATGGTCTTCCACTGGGCCTCGAAGGCGGCCATCTTCTCAGGCTGGGTGTGCGTGACCTGCATGGCTTGGGCGTGTCCCGTGCCGAGCTGAAGGACGGCTGACACGGCAAAGACGGCCAACGAGATCCTCATCAGGACCGCGGCTGTCGCCGCGGACCGGCCCTTGAGGATGAGCCAGGCCGCAACGGCCATGGCCACGAGCGCGCCCGTCGTCCAGCCGCCGAGAATGGTGTGGGCGAAGCGGACGGCCGTCGAGGGGTTGAAGGCCGCCCGCCAGAAGTCGGTCAGGACGGCCCGGCCGCCCTCCAGGCGGAAGCCGGCCGGCGTCTGCATCCAGGAATTGGCGATGATGATCCACAGCCCCGACAGATGGGCCCCGAAGAAGACGAGGAAGGCCGAGGTCCGGTAGGTCTTCGCAGAGACCCGGTCCCGGCCGAAGACGAGGATCCCCAGGAACACCGATTCGAGGAAGAAGGAGAGCACGGCCTCGGCGGCCAGGGGAGCGCCGAAGATGTCGCCGACCGTCCGCGAGTAGGCCGCCCAATTGTTGCCGAAGGCGAATTCGAGGGCGATGCCGGTGGCCACGCCCATGACGAACACGGTCCCGAGGATCTTGACCAGATAGGCGGAGAGGCGCTGATAGACCGCGTCCTTCGTCCTGAGGTAAAGGGCCTCGACGATGACGATGAGAAGCGACAATCCCAGCGTCGTCGGCGGGAACAGGAAATGGAATCCGGCCGTGAGGCCGAACTGGAGCCGGGCGAGGAAGACCGCATCCATGCGCCGCAAATATAGATCAGGCCCGGGGCCCTGTCAACGGCCCGGCGGCGGCGTTGCTGCCGCCTTCCCAAAATGATACCATGGGACCCTGCCTCGAGAGGAACGCCCATGATCACGAAAGACACGACGGCGCTCGACCTGAGCCGGCACGAAAAAAAGCGGGCGGCCCTGAGCTCCGTTCTCGCCGCCTTGGGCCTGACCGGCATGAAGCTCGCCGTCGGTCTCCTCAGCGGTTCGCTCGGCATCCTGGCCGAGGCCGCCCATTCGGGGCTCGATCTCGTCGCCGCTCTCATCACCTTCATCGCCGTCAGCGTATCGGACCGGCCGGCCGACGAGGCCCACCCCTACGGCCACGGCAAGGTCGAGAATTTCTCGGCCCTCATCGAGACCGTGCTGCTCTTCATCACCTGTGCCTGGATCATCTACGAGGCGGTCCGGCGGATCTTCTTCCGTGAGGTCCACGTCGATCCGAGCTTGTGGGCCTTCCTCGTGGTCATCGTCTCGATCGCCATCGACGTCAGCCGCTCCCGGATGCTCATGCGGGCCGCGAAGAAGCACCGGAGCCAGGCCCTCGAGGCCGATGCCCTGCACTTCTCGACCGACGTCTGGAGCTCGGCGGTCGTCCTCGGCGGCCTGATCCTCGTCTGGGTGGGGCAGAAGGTCTTCCCCGGACGCGCCGCTTTCCTCGGCCGGGCCGACGCCGTGGCCGCCCTGGGCGTCGCCATCATTGTGTTCTTCGTCAGCTACCGGCTCGGCAAGCGGACGATCGACGTCCTCCTCGACAGCGCGCCCGACGGCCTCAAAGACCAGATCGTGGCCGCCGCCGACGAGGTCGAGGGGGTCATCAATCCGGGCCATGTCCGTCTCCGCCGTTCCGGTCCCCGGATCTTCGTTGACATGACCATCGAGGTCGACCGGAACTTGTCGTTCGAGCGCACCCACGCCATCGCCGAGGGCGTCGAAGCCAGGATCCAGGCCCTCGTCCCGGGCGCCGATGTCGTCATCCATACGGACCCGCGCGAGACCGAGCGGGAGAACCTGGCCCGGCGCATCCGGGCCATCGCCGAACGGAACCAGATCCCGGTCCACAACATCAGCGTCCACGAGGACCAGGGCGAGATGTACGTCGATCTCCACCTCGAGGTCGACGACCACCTTCTCCTCCATCAGGCCCATGAGCTGGCCAGCCATGTCGAACAGGACCTCAGGGCCGAGATCCCGGCCCTCGTCCGCGTCAACACCCACATCGAATCGCGAGGCACGGGCATCGGCAGCGGCCGGGACGTCACCGCCGAGGAAGGCCCCATCGTCGAACGGGTCAAGCGGGTCGCCGACGGCATCGCCGGGGGGGAGTGCTGCCACAGCATCCTCATCCGGCGCCAGGGCGACCGGCTCTCGGTCTCCCTGCACTGCGGCTTCGACCCGAACCTCCCGGTCATCGAGGCCCATCGGCTTTCGTCGCGGATCGAAGAGGCCCTGAAGCAGGACATCCCCGCGATCGACCGGGTCCTCGTCCACACCGAACCGGAATTCCGGGGCTGATGGGACACGACAAGACGCCCATGACGCCGGCCGTGCGGGCCCTGCGGCTGGCCGGGGTCGCCTTCACCGAGCACCCTTACACCTATGTCGAGCGCGGCGGCACGTCGACCTTTGCCGCTGAGTCCGGGGTCGACGAGCACACCGTGATCAAGACGCTGATCATGGAGGACGAGGCCAAACGGCCGCTGGTCGTCCTCATGCACGGCGATCGCGAGGTCTCGACGAAGGAGTTGGCGCGGACGCTGGGGGTCAGGTCGGTCCGGCCGTGCGCGCCGGAGACGGCCGAGCGGCACTCGGGCTATATGGTCGGCGGGACGTCCCCCTTCGGCCTGCGAAAGCCCCTGCCCATCTACGTCGAGGAGACGGTCCTGGACCTGCCCCGGATCTACATCAACGGGGGGAAGCGCGGTTTTCTCGTCGGGCTCGACCCGAAAGACCTGGCCCGGGTCCTCAAACCCATCCCCGTCCGGGCAGCAGTCCTATAGAGGTCGCCCGTCTCAGGCTTAGCTCAGGATATCGCTTCGCAGCCTGTCAACGGGCGCCATTTAGAGCGTCCGGCAGAAGTGCGACGGCGCGGTTCGACGCCGTGCTTTCGAGAATTATTTTAGTGTTGTTTTTCCACCAAGCACTGGCCTTCTTCAGAGCTGTCAGACGACGAGCTCGCCTTTGATGACGGTCACGGCTTTCCCTGCGATCTTGACGCGGTCGCCGTCGAGGCGGAGGCGGAGGATGCCGCCGCGGGCCGAAGCCTGGTAGGCCGTGAAGGTCGTCTTTCCCAGCCGTCCCGCCCAGTAAGGCACGAGCACGGTGTGGGACGAGCCGGTCACCGGGTCCTCGTCGACCCCGACGGCGGGGGCAAAGAAGCGCGAGACGAAATCGAAGCGGCTGTCGGCCGAGCGGCTGGTGACGATGACGCCGCGCGCGGGAAGCGCCCGCAGGGTGGCGAAATCCGGCTCGACGCAGCGGACCGCCCCTTCGCTGGCCGCTTCGAAGAGGATATCCTCCGCGCTCATGCCGATATAGACGGGTTTGATGCCCAGGGCCCCGACGACGGCGTCGGCCCAGTCCGGCGGCTTGGGGAGGGGTGGCCGTGACGGAAAATCGAGCTCGACCAGGCCGCCGTCCCGGCGCGCCGTGAGCAGCCCGCTCAACGTCTGGAAGCGCGCCTCCCTGTCCGCCGGGAGGAGTCCTGTCTCCCAGAGGATGTGGGCCGCAGCCAATGTCGCGTGCCCGCAGAGCTTGACCTCGACCTTCGGTGTGAACCAGCGCAGGCGGAACCCGTCCCCCTCGGGAAGGGGAAAGGCGGTTTCAGCCAGGTTCATCTCGGC
>Ga0326732_1000141_pt1 | contig 16961 bp, 14 predicted proteins | sample MHFSIPfraction_4_FD_207644 | JGI IMG/M metagenome (GOLD analysis project Ga0326732, IMG submission 207644) | Lab enriched peat soil microbial communities from Michigan Hollow, Ithaca, NY, United States - MHF12FN SIP fraction | ecosystem: Environmental > Terrestrial > Soil > Wetlands > Peat...
CGAATGGATGCCCAAGTGGCTCGAGGAGGAGGGCTACGCCAAGGACAACGACTGGTTCGTCTACAAGCTCGTCGTGCCCAAGGAGATGCCCGAGTTCTACCAAAAGATCTATGAGCGGGCCATGAAGCGCGGCACCTATGAGATCATCGAGTTCAAGTCGCGCAAGGAGATCAAGCCCTGGATCCGGCCCGTCCTGGGGCTGATGAACGAAACTTACATGGCCTGCAACATCTACGGCTACGCCCCCCTCGAGGAGCAGGAGATGGACGACCTGGCCAAGCGCTTCCTGCCGATCATCGATCCCCGCTTCGTCAAGGTCGTCGCCAAGGCCGGCGAGATCCTGGCGTTCATCATCGCCATGCCCGACATGACCGAAGGCCTTCTCAAGGCCCGGGGCCGGCTTCTCCCCTTTGGGTTCATCCATGTCCTGCGGGCCGCCCGAAAGACCAAGCAGCTCGACCTCCTCCTCGGCGCCGTTAAGGAACCCTACCGGGGCCAGGGCCTCGATGTCCTTATGGGGACGAGGGTCCTCAAGTCCGCCTCGGAGGCCGGCATCGAGATGCTCGACACCCATCACGAGATGGAGGCCAACGTCAAGGTCCGGGCCGAGATGGAGCGCATGGGCGGCGTCCTCTACAAGAAGTTCCGGGCCTTCCAGAAGCCGCTCTGATCAAAGGTCGCCCGGTCAGCGAATGAACGACAGGGCGTAGGCGCCCGTCAGGACCGTCAGCAGGGCCACTGTGATCCAGGCCACCACGTTGAACGCCTTCCCGTTCTTGTAGGGCCCCATGAGCTTCGGGCTGTTGATGAGCACGAGCATGAAGATCAGGACGACGGGCAGGACCAGGCCGTTGACGACCTGGGAGATCAGCATGACCCGGAAGAGGGGGATCCGCGGCAGCAGGATGATCCCCGCGCCGACGAAGACGAGCAGCGAATACAGGCCGTAGAACTGGGGGGCCTCGGAGAACCTCTTGTTCACGCCGTTCTCCCAGCCCATGCCTTCGCAGATGATGAAGGCCGTCGACAGAGGCAGGATGGAGGCCGCGAACAGCGACGCGTTGAGCAGGCCGAAGGCGAACAGGGCCGCGCAGTAGCGGCCCGCCAGGGGCTTGAGGGCCAGGGCCGCGTCCGCCGCCGTCTCGACGCGGATGCCGGCCTTGAACAGCGTGGCCGCGCAGGTCAGGACGATGAACCCGGCCACGATCGTCACGATGATGCTCCCGGCCACCACGTCCAGCCGGGCGTGCTTGTAGTCGCGGACGGCGATGTTCTTTTCGACGATGGAGGCCTGGAGGTAGAACTGCATCCACGGGGCGATGGTCGTCCCGACAAGCCCGATGATCATGCCCAACGTCCCGGGAGAGAAGTCGAGGCGGGGCTGGACGAGGCTCGTCCCGACGGCCGCCCAGTCGGGCTTGGCCAGGAAGCCTGAGATGACGTAGGTCACGTAGAACAGGCAGGCGAAGAGGAAGATCTTCTCGACCGACCGGTAGGTCCCCTTGACGACGAGGAGCCAGACGAGGACGGCGCTCATCGGCACGGACACGAACTTGGAGACGTGGAAGATCTCCAGGCTGGAGGCCACGCCGGCGAACTCGGCGATGATGTTGCCGAAGTTGGTGAGCAGGATCCCGAAGAGCAGATAGACCGTGATCCGGACCCCGAAGCGCTCGCGGATGAGGTCGGACAGCCCCTTGCCCGTGACCACGCCCATCCGGGCGCTCATCTCCTGGACGATGACCAGGACGAGCATGACCGGCAGGAGGGTCCAGAGCAACGAGTTGCCGTAGTGGGCGCCGGCCATCGAATAGGTGGCGATGCCGCCGGCGTCGTTGTCGACATTGGAGGTGATGATGCCGGGGCCCATGACCGCCAGGAAGATGAGGAGGCCCTTCCAGCGGCGCTTCAGGAAGTCACTCGTCATGGCCCGCCCCGCGCTTAGAGCTCTTCGGCCGTGGCCTGGACGATGTCCTGGAGCGTGATGATCCCTTGGATCGTGCTCTCCGCGTCCACGACCGGGACGGCCAGGAATTTGTACTTGTTGAAGACGTCGGCGACCTGACTGATGCTGTCCTCCGTCTCGACCGCGAGGACATGGGGGTTCATGAGCGGCCCCAGCTTCTCCTCCTTCCCGCAGAGCACCAGGTGGCGCAACGTGACGACGCCGGCCAGCCGCCGGGCTTCGTCGGTGACATAGATGTAAGCGACCGTCTCCAAGGGATGGAACGCGGCCCGGAAAGCGTCGACGGCGTCGCCGATCGTCTTGCCGCCGTCAAGGGCGAGGAAATCGGTGGTCATGATGCTTCCGGCCGTCCCCTCCTTGTATTTCATGAGGCCGACGACGCGCTCCCGGAAGGGCTTTTCCATGGTGCCGATGAGGTGGGCCATCTTCTCTTCGGGAAGGTCGGACAGGAACTCCTTGGCCTCGTCCGGCTCCATGGATTCGAGGATGTCGGAGGCCCTTTCCGGAGCGGCGGTCTCGATCAGCGAGAGCTGCAGCCGAGGATCGACCTCCTGGAGGGTCTCCGCGGCCGTCTCCGTGTCCAGGGCCCGGAAGACGGACGACCGGTTGGCCCGGTCGAGGTCCTCGATGATGTCGGCGATGTCCGACGGATGCATGTCGTGAAGTCGCCGCAGGGTCACGTTCAGCTTGAGGTTCCGCTTCGGATCGCTGGCCAGGGGCTGGACGTACTTCCACGGGGCCAGCCGGTCGGGGATCCGCGAGCCGAAGAGCCAGGTCGACAGGGCGTCGATCGGCCTCAGCCAACGCAGGCGGCGCAGGATGCCGCGCAGGCCGAAATCGACATGGGCCAGCCGGAGATCGCCGTGAACGAAAAGGAGATGGACGTCGTTGATCCGCTCGATGCGGGCCCCGTGGGTGTCGACGACCTGCTTGTCGAGCAGGTCCTCGCGGACGAGGATCTCGTCCGGTCCGACCTCGAGGCCGGCCATCAGGCCTTCGGCGCCCGCGCGGAGGACGATGCTGCCCGCGCCAAGCGTCTCCACCTGGGTCCAGGCCAAGGTCCGCGGCGCCTTTTCGAACCGCCGGCGGACGACGAGGGTCCCGGCTCTCGGATAGAGCTCTCCCAGCCGGACCTTGAGGTCGGCCGCCCGGCCGACGGGCGTCCCGCCGGAGGTCAGGACCGGCCGGCCGAGGAGTTCCGAGAAGTAGAGGAACATCTCCGGATTTTCGAGGGACATCACCCGGCTTATAGCACGGGGCGGCGGCGGAGTAAAGTGGGGGAAGACGCTATTTTGCGTCGGCCCAGTTCGGGCCGAATCCCAGATTGACGACCAGCGGCACGGCGAGCTCCGCGGCCCCTTCCATCGCCTTGCGCACCAGCGGCCCGACCTTCGCCTGCTCCCCTTCGGGGACCTCGAAGACGAGCTCGTCGTGGACCTGGAGGATCATGCGCGTCCGGAGCCTGTGCGTCTCGATGGCCGCGGCGGCGCGGAGCATCGCCAGCTTGATGATGTCCGCGGCGGATCCCTGGATGGGATTGTTGAGCGCGATGCGCCGTCCGGCCTGCTGCAGGTTCCGGTCGGGCGCGCGGAGCTCGGGGACTTGGCGCTGCCGGCCGAAGATCGTCTCGGAATAGCCCCGCTCCCGCGCCTCCTCGACGACCCGGTCGAGATACTCCCGGACCTTCGGCCGCTCGGCGAAGTAGCGGTCGATGAACTTCTGGGCCTCGCCCGTCGAGGTCCCCAGCTCGCGGGCCAGGGAGAAGGCCGAGGTGCCGTAGATGATGCTGAAATTGATGATCTTGGCCCGCCGCCGGGCCTCGTCGCCGGCCGCCTCGCCGAAGACGAGCCGGGCCGTCTCCTCGTGGACGTCCCGGCCCGCGAGGAAGGTCCCGACGAGCGTCGGGTCGCCCGAGAGATGGGCCAGGACGCGCAGCTCGACCTGGGAATAGTCGGCGGTCAGGAGGACGTGGCCTTTGTCCGGGATGAAAGCCCGGCGGAACCGGGTCCCCCAGGCTCCGCGGGCCGGGATATTCTGGAGATTGGGCTCGCTCGAGGACAGCCGGCCGGTCGAGGCCACGGTCTGGTTGTAGCAGGTATGGATGCGCCCGGTCTCCGGGTTGATCAGCTGGGGCAGGGCGTCCGCGTAGGTGGACTTGAGCTTGGACATCTGCCGGTAGTCGAGGACATGACGGGCCAGGGGATGGACGGCGGCCAGCTCCTCGAGGATGTCGAGGGACGTGGAGAAGCCCTTCGTGACCTTGGTGCGGCGGCCGGCCTGCAGGCCGAGCTTATGGAAGAGGACGTCCGCGAGCTGGCGCGGCGAATTGATGTTGAAGACGCATCCGGCCTGCTCGTGGATCTCCTTCTCCAGGCGCCCCAGCTCGCCCTCGAGCTCTTTCGACATGGCCTTGAGGACCGCGGGATCGACGCGGACGCCGAGGATTTCCATGCGGGCCAGGAGCCCGATGAGCGGCCGCTCGATGTCCTCGTAGAGCCGGTCGAGCTTCTTGGCCCGGACCTTCTCCCAAAGCGGCTCCCCGAGCTCCAGGGCCAGCGCGGCGTCCAGGCAGGCGTATGGGGCGGCCCGCTCGACCGCGACCTTGTCCATGGTCTGCCCAGTCTTGCCCTTGCCCGCGACCTTTTCGTAAGGGGTCTTGGTCTCCCGGAGGTAATGCAGGGCGATCCGGTCGAGGCCGTGCCTGCCCCAATTCGGCTCGAGGAGATACGACAGGACCATCGTGTCGTGCGCGATCCCGGCCAGGCGGATGCCCTCGCGCTCGAGGACGATCAGGTCGTACTTGATGTTCTGGCCCGTCTTAAGGACCTTGGCGTCCTCGAGAACGGGCTTCAGGATGGCCAGGGCCCGGCCCTTGGGGATCTGGGCCGGGGCGCCCAGGTATTCGTGCCCGACGGGAACGTAATACGCTTCGCCCGGCACGAGCGCGAACGACAGTCCGACGAGGCGGGCCCATGTCGGCATCGGGGAGGTCGTCTCGGTGTCCAAGGTCACCGCGCCGGCCTTGGCGATCCGCGCGGCCAGGGCCCGGAGCTCAGGCTCGTCCAGGATCGTCCGGAACTCCCTCTCCTGCGGCCGGGCCGGCTTCAGGAAATCCGAAAGGAGAGACGAGAACTCGAGCTCGCCGAAGAGCCGGATGGCCTCCTTCTCGTCGGGCTCCTGCACGATGTAGCGGTCGAGATCGAGGTCGATCGGGAGATTGCGGCACACGGTGACGAGGCGGCGGCTGAGCTCGAGGATCTCCCGGTTCTGGGCGATCTTCTCCCGGACGCGGGGGTTCTTGACCTGGTCGAGGCGGGCCAGCAGGTTGTCGAGCGAGCCGAATTCCTCGATGAGCGACTTGGCCGTCTTCTCGCCGATGCCCGGAACGCCGGGGACGTTGTCCGTGGGGTCGCCCCACAGCGCGAGGACGTCGACGATGGCGCCCGCCTCGACGCCGAAGAAGTCCTTGACGCCGCCGGCCTCGATCAACAGTTCCTTTGACGGATTCCAAACGGACGTCGAGGCGTCGACGATCTGGAGCAGGTCCTTGTCGGTCGTGACGACGACCGTGCGCAGGCCCTTGGCGGCCGCCGTCGCCGCGAGCGAGGCCAAGGCGTCGTCGGCCTCATATTTGGGGAACTCGGCCGTGGGGATGCGCAGGGCCCGGAGGACGTCCTTGAGGACGGGCACCTGGACGGCCAGATCGTCCGGCATCGGCTTGCGATGAGCCTTGTAGGCCTCATACTCTTCGTGACGGACGGTCGGCCCCTTGACGTCGAAGACGACGCCCAGGTATTCGGGCTTTTCCGCGTCGAGGAGCTTGCGCAGGGCGCTGACGAAGCCGAAGATGGCGCCGGTGGGGAAGCCGGACGAATTGCTCAGGCCGCGGATGGCGTAATACGAGCGGTAGAGCAGGGAGTTCCCGTCGATGAGGAAGAGCCGTTTCGGACTCAGTCGTACCTGCCTTCGACGATCTGGCCGAGGATCGTTTTGTGCTGCTCCTCCATCATCCGCTCGATCCGGGCGCCGGCGTCGGGCAGGTCGAGGAAGGCGGTGTAGAAGGCCCTCTTCGTGGTCAGCAGGCGTCCCGCCCTGTAGATCAGGGATTCGATATACTGGGCGTTGCGCCCCTTGTCCTGGGTTTGGACAATGTAGGCCTCCCCCCTGTAATCGACCCGCGTATCGTATCCGCCCATGGGGCTATTATACCTGTCCAGCTCCCCCGTTCAAGCCTCCCGCGAAGGCTCGCCCGCCCGACGATCGTCGCCTCGAGCTATGGGGTTTTCCCTCATGCTCCCCCCGGAAGATTCCTGGGACACGATCCCTTTTCCAGAGAAGATGGTCATGTCCCGGAATCCCCATGATCCCCTCAGGGCGGGCCTTCGCCTCATTTGACATCCGGGACCCGCTTGATATAATAGATTGAAATTTTGAGAGGTATTTATTTGGATACGACGATGCTCATCGATATCGACCGCCTCCCCAAGGAGGGTCTCCGCCTGTCCAGGGATTTCGAGTTCCTGAGCCTCGACCTGGTCGAGGAGAACGCCGTCTTCCTCGAGCCGGCCCACGCCGACGTCACCGTCCGGCTCATCGGCGAGGAGGTCCTCGTCCAGGGAGAGGTCACGGCGCGGCTGAGCTTCGTCTGCTCACGCTGCCTGACCCCGTTCGAGTTCCCCGTCGCCAGCCGGTTCGACCTCGTCTACCTGCCCGAGGACATCGACGCCCTGTCCGAGGAGCTGTCCGACGACAAGATCGACCAGATGTGCTACAGCGATCGCCAGCTCGACCTGCGCGCCGTCGTCCTCGAGCAGCTGAACCTGACCTTCCCGGCCAAGCCCCTGTGTGCGCCGGACTGCGAGGGCATTTGCGCGATCTGCGGCGAGATCCTCCGCGACGCGAAATGCGCCTGCCTGGTGAAGGAATCCGATCCGCAGTGGAACAACAAGCTCAAATTTCCTGTGAGAGACAAGAGTTAAATGCCTAATCCAAAGAGACGCCATTCGCCGACGAGAAAAGGAAAACGCCGTTCCCACGACGGGCTCACCCTCCCGACGTTCTCTGTCTGCCCCAAGTGCGGCAATCCGAAGCTGCCGCACCGGGCCTGCCCCGACTGCGGGTACTACAAAGGGCGGCAGGTGACGGAAGGGACCGAAGACTGATCCGGGCGGCGCCCATGAAAATCGCCGTCGACGCGATGGGGGGTGATTACGGGCCCAAGGCCACCGTGCCGGGGGCCCTTGCCGCCGCCGGGGACTTCGGCGTCGACATCCTCCTCGTGGGTCTCGACAGCGCCATCCGCCGCGAGTTCGGCCGTCACGCGTCCCCCGGGCCCCGCATCACCATCGTCGACGCGCCCGAGGCGATCGGCATGGGCGAAGGGCTCCTCTCCTTCCGGAAGAAAAAGGCCTCGTCGATCCGCGTCGGCGCCCAGCTCGTCCGGGACGGAGCGGCCGACGCCTTCGTCAGCATGGGCAACACGGGGGCCGTCGTCTACGTTTCGCGCGACGTCCTGGGGGCCCTGAAAGGCGTCGACCGGCCGGCCCTGGCGCTCCTCGTGCCGGGCGTCGAAGGGCAGACCCTGCTCCTCGACGCCGGGGCCAACGCCAACTGCCAGCCCCACAACCTGGTCCAATTCGCGTTCATGGGCAAGATCTTCATGGAAGCCGTGGCCGGCGTCGCCGACCCCCGGATCGGCCTCATGAGCATCGGCGAAGAGAAAGGCAAGGGCAACGATCTCGTCAAGGAAGCCTTCGACCGGCTCCAGACGGCGCCCCTCCGTTTCATCGGCAATGTCGAGGGCAAGGACCTCTTTTCCGGCATCGCCGACGTCGTCGTCAGCGACGGGTTCACTGGCAACGTCGCCCTCAAGACGTCCGAAGGGGTCGTCCAGAGCGTCCTGTCCATGGCCCGCCACGAGATCACCAAGGACATCTTCGCCAAGCTCGGCTATCTCCTGATGAAGAGGCACCTGAAGAAGCTCTTCAAGAAGATTGACTATTCCGAATACGGCGGCGCCCAGCTCCTCGGCGTCAACGGGGTCTGCATCATCGGCCACGGCCGCTCCAACCCGACCGCGGTGCGCAACGCCATCGGCCTGGCCCGGCAGTTCGTCGCCAACAAGGTCCTGGAGAAGATCCAGGCGGAGATCCTCCGCTACGAATGCGCCTTGAAGGGAGCGGCCGCATGAAGCGTTTCGAAGGACGGGTCTCCATCGTCACCGGCGGCTCCCAGGGGATCGGCGAGACGATCGCCCGCGACCTCGCCGCCGAGGGGGCCAGGGTCGTCCTGGTCGACATCCAGAAGGACAAGCTCGAGGCGGTGGCCGGATCGATCGTCGAAGCGGGAGGCCTGGCCGAGGGCCGCGAGGTCGACGTCGCCGACACGGCCGCCGTGGAGCGCACCGTCGCCGCCGTGGCCGCGGCTCACGGCCGGATCGACCACCTGGTCAACAACGCCGGCATCACCCGCGACGGCCTGCTCCTGCGCATGAAGGAGGAGGACTGGGACGCCGTCCTCCGGGTCAACCTCAAGGGGACGTTCAACTTCTCCAAAGCCGTCCTGCGGACGATGATCGCGGCTCGCTACGGCCGGATCGTCAACATCGCCTCGGTCGCGGGCCTCATGGGCAATGCCGGGCAGACCAACTATGCCGCTTCCAAGGCCGGCGTCATCGCCTTCGCCCGGTCGCTGGCCCGCGAAGTCGGCAGCCGCGGCATCACCGTCAACGCGGTCGCGCCGGGGTTCATCGTCTCGGCCATGACCGAGGCACTCCCCGAGGAGGTCCGCCGGGCCTACCTCGAGATCATTCCCCTCAAAAAATTCGGGCTTCCCAAAGACGTGGCGTCTGCGGTAAAATTCCTTCTCTCCGAAGAGGCCGCCTATATCACCGGCCAGGTGGTCAGTGTGAACGGCGGCATGTATATGTAGGCGCTCCGCCGGCATCTCTAAGAATTTGGCAAGGAGGACAGCATGGAAAGAGACGAACTGCTCAAGAAGGTCAGGGCCATCGTTTCGGACAAGCTGAGCATCAGCGAGGAGCAGGTCACGGAAGACGCGTCCTTCATCGATGATCTCGGCGCCGACTCCCTGGACACGGTCGAGCTCGTCATGGCCCTCGAGGACGAGTTCGGACTGGACATCCCCGACGATCAGGCCGAGAAGCTGACGACGGTCGGCAAGGCCATCGATTATATCCAGGGGCACGCGAAATAGCGCCCCCTCCGCTCCGGCAAAACCTCGGATCGTCCGCCCCATGAACAGGGAGAATCATCCCGGACGCCGGGTCGTCGTCACCGGCATTGGCCTCATCTCTCCGCTCGGCACGGGGACCGACAAGAACTGGCAGGCCCTTCTCCGCGGCGAGAGCGGCATCGCGCCCCTGACCCGGTTCGACGTTTCCCGCTACTCGACCCGCTTCGGCGGCGAGGTCAAGGATTTCGATCCGCTCGCGTTCATCGACCGCAAAGAATCCCGCAAGATGGACGCCTTCATCCGCTTCGGCGTGGCCGCCGCCGAGCTGGCCGTGGTCGATTCAGGGATCGGCGCAGCCGACCTCCAAAGCGACCGGGCCGGCACCTACGTCGGCTCGGGGATCGGCGGCCTGGGAACCATCGAGGAGAACCACAAGATCCTCTTGGACAAGGGCCCGGACCGCGTATCGCCGTTCTTCCTCGTCCAGACGATCATCAACGAGGCCTCGGGACAGATCTCCATCCGCTTCGGCGCCAAGGGGCCCAACTGCGCCAACGCGACCGCCTGCAGCACCGGGACCCACGCCATCGGAGATTCCTTCAGGATCATCGCCCGGGGCGAGGCCGACATCATGATCGCCGGCGGGGCCGAGGCGCCGCTGACCCCGCTCAGCCTGGCGGGCTTCACCGCGATCAAGGCCCTCTCGGAGCGGAACGACGATCCGGCCAAGGCCTCGCGGCCCTTCGACGCCCGCAGGGACGGTTTCGTCATGGGCGAGGGCGCGGGGGTCCTGATCCTCGAGGAGCTCGGCCGGGCCCTCGCCCGCAACGCCCGGATCTACGCCGAGATCGTCGGCTACGGCATGACCAGCGACGCCTATCACGTCGCGGCGCCGGACCCCAGCGGCGACGGGGCCGCCCGGGTCATGCGCCGGGCCATCGAGGACGCCGGCATCGGGCCGGAGGACGTCCAATACATCAACGCCCACGGCACCTCGACGCCGCTCAACGACAAGACCGAGACGACGGCCATCAAGGCCGTCTTCGGGGACCAGGCCCGGCGCCTGGCCGTCAGCTCGACGAAATCCATGACCGGGCACCTGCTCGGCGCGGCGGGCGGCCTCGAGGCCGGGATCACCGCGCTGGCCCTTTTCCATCAGGCCCTGCCGCCGACCATCAACCACGAGTTCCCCGATCCCGAGTGCGACCTGGACTATGTCCCGAACACCGCCCGGAAGGCCCGGATCGTCCACGCCCTCACGAATTCGTTCGGCTTCGGCGGGACCAACGCCGCGCTCGTCCTGAAGGCTCTCGAACGGCCCTGAGGGCCTGTCGGGGGGTTCGACGGCCGGACGAACCGGCCCCGGTGAGGAGAGACCCATGAACATTCTCGTCTTTGTCAAGCGGGTGCCCGACACGGAATCCCGCATTCGCATCCAGCACGAGACCCGGACGATCGTCGAGGACGGTTTGAACTTCATCATCAGCCCTTACGACGAATACGCGGTCGAGGAGGCCCTCCGGCTCAAGGAAGCCAAGGGGGGCGCGGTCCGCGTCGTTTCGGCGGGCCGGGACGAGACGGCGGCCGTCCTGCGGAAGTGCCTGGCCATGGGCGCCGACGAAGTCCTGCTCGTCAAGGACGACGTCCCCGAGACCTACGACGGGCTGCGAACGGCCCGGATCCTCGCCCGGACGGTCGAGCGCAAGCTGGCCGGGGCCGATCTGCTGCTTTTCGGCAAGCAGTCGGTCGGGGCCGACAACAGCCAGGTTCCGGCCATGGTCGCCGAGCTTCTCGGCCTGCCCCAGGCGACCGTCGTGACCAAGCTCGAGGTCGAGGGCACGTCGGCCACGGCCTGGCGCGAGATCGAGGGCGGCCTCGAAAAGGTCGCCCTGCCGCTGCCGGCCGTGATCAGCGCCCAGAAGGGGCTGAACGAGCCCCGCTACGAGACCCTCAAGGGCATCATGGCCGCCAAGAAGAAGCCGGTCCCCGTGGTCACTCTCGAAGAGCTCGGGTTTGCGGCCGGGGACCTCGTCCCCGCGGTCGAGGCGACCGGCCTCGACGTGCCGGCCGCGAGACAGGCCGGCAGGATCCTCAAGGGCGATGCCGCCGAGACCGCCCGCGAGCTGGTGCGGCTCCTGCGGGACGAAGCCAAGGTCATATAAAGAGGAGAGGAACGATGATCGCCGCATATCTCGAGATCCGGGACGGGAAGATCAAGAAGAGCTCGCTCGAAGCCCTCTCCGAAGCCAAGCGGCGGGCCGCCGAGCTCGGCACCGAAACAGCCGCGGTCCTGGCCGGCGCTGCCGTCTCCGGTCTCGCCCCGGCCGCCTTCTCCCAAGGAGCGGCGAAGGTTTATGTCATTGAAAATAAGGCTCTTGCGGACTATTCGTCACAGTCCTATGCCATCGCTCTGGCCGGATTCGCCGCCGCCGCCAAACCGGCGGCCCTGTTCTTCGCGGCCACGGCCATGGGCAAGGACCTGGCGCCCCGCGTCGCCGCCCGGCTCGGGGCCGCCCTGGCCACGGACTGCACGAAAGTCGCCGTCAAGGACGGGGCCCTGGAATTCACGCGGCCGATCTATGCCGGCAAAGCGTTCCTGACCCTGAGGCTGAAATCGACGCCTCAGCTGGCGACGCTCCGGCCGAATGTCTTCCCGCTCGGCCAGGCGGTCGGCGGCGCCGGCGAGACGATCAAGGTCGAAGCGGCGAGCTCCGAGGGGGCGGCCCAAGGCCGAGTCGTCGAGGTCATCAAGGAAGAAAGCGCGGAGCTCGATGTCACCGAAGCCGATGTGGTCGTGTCCGGCGGCCGCGGGCTCAAAGGCGCCGACGCCTTCCCTCTTCTCCGGGACCTGGCCGCGGTTTTCCCGCGCGCCGCCGTCGGGGCGTCCCGGTCGGCCGTCGATTCCGGGTGGATCGGCCACCAGCACCAGGTCGGGCAGACTGGCAAGACCGTCTCGCCGGAGCTTTACATGGCCATCGGGATCTCCGGCGCGATCCAGCACCTCGCGGGGATGTCGTCCTCGAAGTTCATCGTCGCCGTCAACAAAGACCCGGAGGCGCCCATCTTCAAGGTCGCCGACTACGGCATCGTCGGAGATCTTTTCGAGGTCGTGCCGAGGCTCACGGACGAACTTAAAAAAACCCTGGCGGAATAGTCCTCGTCTCCAGGCTCGTCTCTCCCCGCGGCGGACCATTGACACCCATTCATATATAACCTATCATAATTGTAAGGATTATGGGGTGGCGAAGAAATCTGCATCTGACGAGCGCAGGAGTTTCCCGGCCGCTTCGGAAGGAGGTTTCATGAAAAAAGGGATGGGAAGGATCTTGCTTGTCGCCGTGATGGCGGTGGCGGCCGTTTCGGCCGCGGCCCAGGACAGCAACGCGCTCTTCCAGAAGGGCCTGGGCCAATACAAGGCCCGCCAGTTCCAAGAGGCGATCGCGACGTTTCAGGCTTATCTCGCCCAGGTCCCCAACGACAAAGCGGGGTATTACAACATCGGCCTCAGCCGGAACGAGCTGAAGCAGTACGACGGCGCGGTCGCCGCCTTCAAACAGGCGATCGCCCAGGATGCCCGCTACGTCGACGCGTACATTCAGATGGGGAATGCCCTGGACTACCTCGCGCGCTATAACGAGGCCCTGGCATCGTACATGAAGGCCGTCGAGATCGATCCCGCCAATTCGCAGGCGTATTTCGAGATCGGGGTCGCCCACTACCGCCAAAAGAACTACGCGGCGGCGGCCGCCGCCTATGAGACCTCGGCGCGGCTCAAGCCCGCCGCGCCGAATACGCAGTATCGCCTGGGGCTGACCTATAATGAGCTCGATCGGCCTGACGATGCGGCCCGCGCCTTCGAGACGGCGATCTCGCTTGGCGCCGACAACGCCTACTGCTTCTTTGAGCTGGGAAAGCTCTACCAGGCGAAGAAGCGCTATGCGGACGCCGTGAGACTCTTCAAACAGGCCATCGACCGGGATGCCAAGGACGCCTCCTTCTACCACGAGCTCGGTGCCGCCTACAACTCGCTCAAGCAGTTCCCTGCGGCGATCGCCGCGGCCAATGCGGCCATCGCGCTCGACGGCTCCAACCCCGATTATTATCTCGAGCTCGGCAACTCGTATTACAACAACAACGATTACGCGGGCTCCGTGCCCTACTATAAAAAGGCCGCCGATCTGAACCCGCGAGGAGAGACCAGCCAAGCCTATCTGGCGGACGCCTACCTGAACAGCAAGCAGTACGACCTGGCCCTTGTTTCGTACGAAAAGGTGCTCCAGCTGGATCCCAAGAACGCCAGCGCGGTCTATGGCGTCGGCTTGGTCGACATCGCCCTGCACAAGCTCGACCTCGCCCGCCAGCAGCAGATCAAGCTCCAGGTCCTGGACGCCGATCTCGCGGCGAAGTTGCAGAGCAAGATCGATAATTCACGTCGGCCCTGAGAGAGGGCGGGTTAGGGCGACTTGTAGGGGTCCGACGGCGCCCCGGCGGAGATATCCAGGAGCAGGCGGTTCGTCTCTGACCGCGTTTCCCCGACGCTCGTCACGAAGATGGCCGGGTCGTCCATGACCGGGCACTTGTTCTCGCAGATGCCGCAGCCGGTGCAGAGCGTGATATCGATGACCGGGGCCTTCTGGACGGCGACCGTGCCGTCGGCGAGCTTTGTCTCGACCTCGACGAGCTTGATGGCCTTGGGCGAGACGGGGCAATGCTCCTCGCAGACGATGCAGGGCTTGCCCAGGACGTAGGGGATGCAGCGGCTCTTGTTGACCCACGCGGTGCCGATCTTGAGCTTGTTCTTCTCTTCGATCGTCTGCTTCCTGATCGCCCCGGTCGGGCAGACCTGGGTGCAGAGCGAGCAGTAGTACTCGCAGTAGCCGATCTTGGGAACGAGCTTCGGCGTGTAGATCCCTTCGGGACCGGCTTCGGTCAGGACGGGCTGGAGTCCGCCCGTGGGGCAGGCACGCATGCACTGGCCGCACTTGACGCACTTGGCCAGGAACTGGGGTTCCGGGAGCGCGCCGGGCGGCCGGATCAGCTTCAGCGAGGCCCGCTTGTGCGCCGGGGTCAGGCGGAAAAAGGGGATGGCCACGAGCCCGGCGAGGGTCGTCAGGAGCAGCTTCCGCCGCGACAGGTCGACGTTGGAGACGTTGGTCAGCTTCTCGGGCCGGGCGGAGAGCCGGAAACCGATGGCCGCGGTCGGGCAGATCGAGGCGCAGTTCTGGCAATAGATGCACTCGCCGCTTTTCCACTTGTCGTTGGGGTAAGGGTGGGCCTGGGTCTCGCAGTGCTGGGTGCAGAGCCCGCACTTGATGCATTTCTCGTCGTCGATCCGGAGCTTGAGCAAGTTCCAGCGGCTGAGCAGCCCGAGCAGGGCGCCGGTCGGACAGAGATAACGGCACCAGAAGCGTTCTTTCCGGGAGTTGAGGGCGATCGCGCCAAGGAAGAACAGGCCGATCGAGAATCCCTGGAGGAAGGTCGTGTGGATGGTCCAGTTCTCGAGGGTCTGGGAAATCGTCCGGGCCAGGCCGGTCATCCCCAGTCCGTAGAGGGCGCCGCCCAGATGGGACAGGGCGTAGGCCAAGGACGGGAGCACGGCCAGGGCGAAAGAACGGGTCAGGAAGGATAGCGGATCGAGGTAGCCGGCGAGGTCGAGCCCGAAGAGGGCGCCGACGAGGACGGCGACGAGGATGTAGTATTTCGGGGCCAGGCTGGCCTTGTCCTCGCGCGGCGGTTTGAGGAACTTCGTCCGCTTGAACACGAACGACGAGAACTGATGGACGGCGCCGAGCGGACAGACCCAGCCGCAGAATATCCGGCCGAAGAGGACGGTCGCGACGACGGTGACCAGGGCGAAGACGAAGTAGGCGTAGACGAGCCGGGCCGCGACGATCGTGACCAGGGCCAGGAGCGGATCGAAGTGGAAGAAGCGCTGGACGGTCGAGCCGATGTAGTCCTGGCCGGTGTAGTGGGCGCCGATGAAGAGAGTGACGAAGAGGCCGAAAAAGACCGCCTGGCTCCCCATCCGGAGGAGCTCGAGCGCCCGGTACTTTCTAGATCTTCCTTTTTTCAAGGCGCACCTTCCCGAGATCGGTTTGGCCCAATCCACGCTCGCGAGCCAGGCCGAGATACGGGAGCTCGTTCGGCCCGATCCCGAAGAGGGAGGCCCCGAAGACGTCCACGGCGACAGGATCCGTGCCGGCGGCGACCGTATTCCTGAGCTCAGTGTCCGAGAGACGGCCGCCCTGCGGGCCGTTGCGGACGAGGATGCGATAGGCGTCGAGGACGGTCAGCCGCGGCTTGAAGAAGGCGGACAGATCGACGACGGTCTTGTCGAGGCTCTGGTGGAACTGGTTGCGGGCCCCGCCGGTCGCGCCGAGCCAGTTCTTGGCGCCGAGCGTCAGGCGGCAGAGCGAGTGGTGCTTGGCGATGGGGACGTTGATGATCAGGTCGGATTCGACGATGTCCTGGACGATCTCCCATTCCTTGAGCCACTCGCCCTTGAGGGCCATCTTCTTGACCCGGTAGTCGTCGACGAAGAGCATGTCCCCGCCGGCCTGTTTCACGGCCTCCTGGATGCCCGAGCGGACGTAGCAGCGCTTGGCCTGGTTGGTCGTGTTATCGATGACGACGGCCTTCTTGGCCCCGGCGCCGAGGACGAGCTCGACCAGGGTCTTGACGACCTCGGGATTGGTGCAAGCGGCCATCTCCGGCGTCCGGTCCCAGCCGATGTTCGGCTTGATGACGACCCGATCGCCCTTGCCGACGAACCTGCCCATGCCGCCGAGAGCGTCGATCGCGGCCTTGGTGATGGCGGCCGGGGATTCGCCCTCGACCACGGCGAGGGCGGGCAGGGACGTCAGCGAGGCCGCCTGGCCGGCGAAGGCCCGGGGGCCGAAACGAAGGGCCAGGCCGGCGGCGGCCACGCCCTGGATGAAATCGCGTCTTTTCATGTCTCTATCCTTTGCCCAGGGAACGGACATATTCCATGATACCATCATAGATGCCCTGGGCGGCCAGTTCGCGGTATTTGACGGTCTTGAGCTTGGCCTCTTCCTTGGGGTTGCTGAGGTGGGAGATCTCGACGAGCACGGAGGGCATCTCCCCCCCGATAAGGACCCAGAACGGCCCTCCCTTGACGCCCAGGTCCCGGATCGCGGGCAGGTCTTGGGACAGGGCCTTGACCAGGTTCCTCTGGATGTCCACGGCCAGATCGTACGACTCCTGGATCTTGCTGTTCTGGACGATCTTCTGGAGGATCGTCTTCATCTCGCCGATGTTCTTGGTCGAGGTCGCGTTCTCTTCGGCCGCGAGCTCGACCACCGAGGGGTCGGGGCTGATGTTGAGGAAGAATGTCTCCACGCCGCCGCGCTTGCGGTCCCGATGGGCGTTGGTGTGGATGGAGATGAACAGGTCGGCGCGCTTCTGGTTGGCGATGACCGTCCGGTCGTCGAGCCCGACGTCAACGTCCGACTCGCGGGTCAGGACGGCGTTGATGCCGGCCTTGTCCACGAGGAGTTTTTTCAGGGCCAGAGCGACGGCCAGATTGATGTCCTTTTCCTGGAGCCCGCTCTTGCCGATCGTGCCCGGCTTTGGCCCGCCGTGTCCCGGATCGATAACGACCGTCCGGACGCCGAGGCCCAGCTGGCGGGCCATGGACGTCGCGTTGAGGTTTGGGTCTTTGGGGTCGACGTCGCGCTTGACGGGCGGCTGGTTCCGGTTGCCGGGGGGGGCCGCCTTGTCCCCCGGCGCCGGCGCTTGCGCCGGGGCCTGGGCCGGCGGGGCGGCCACGCCGCGGGGG
>Ga0326732_1000142_pt1 | contig 16916 bp, 19 predicted proteins | sample MHFSIPfraction_4_FD_207644 | JGI IMG/M metagenome (GOLD analysis project Ga0326732, IMG submission 207644) | Lab enriched peat soil microbial communities from Michigan Hollow, Ithaca, NY, United States - MHF12FN SIP fraction | ecosystem: Environmental > Terrestrial > Soil > Wetlands > Peat...
CGGCCGAGGCCCTGGAGGCGATCCGGCCGGTCCTGGATGCCGCCAACGTCGACCTCAAGGCCTTTCGCGAGGAGACCTACAAGAAAGTCTGCGGGGCGCGGCTCGAGCCCGTCCTCGATTCCATCCGGCGCATGAAGGCGCTCGGCATCTGGGTCGAAGTGACGACTCTCGTCGTTCCCGGCCTGAACGACGGCCCCGACGAGCTCGAAGCGATCGCCCGCTTCATCTCTTCGGTCGATCCCGACATCCCCTGGCATATCAGCCGCTTCCACCCCGACTACGAGTACACCCAGGCGCCGGCGACGCCCCTGGCTGCGCTCCGGGCCGCCGCCGGGGCCGGACGCCGCGAAGGTCTCCGCTACATCTACGTGGGCAACGTCCCGGGCGAAGCGGAGGACACTCTCTGCCGGACCTGCGGCACCCCCCTCATCCGCCGGCGGGGCTTCTCGGTCGTCGCCAACGTCCTGGTCGACTCCCGCTGCCCGTCCTGCGGAACCGTGCTGGCCGGCCGCTTCGGCTGATCCGGGCCGTCCTCTTCATCCAGGACAGGGCGTCGGGCGAGGTCCTGAACGCCGTCGCTGCCGAAGTCCGGTGACCCGGCTGACTTTTCCGCTCGATTCGGGTAGGATAGCCAAGGAGGGGAGTCCTCCGATGGAACGGTACCGGATCCTGCCCCACACGGCCGACGGCAAGTTCCAGGCCTACGGACGGACGCTCGAAGAGGCCTTCGGGAACGCCGCCCTGGCCCTGGCGTCTTTAATGTGGGACTGGTCGACGGTCGGGCCGAAGATCCGCCATTTTGTCCACGTCACCGGCCGTGACCGGGAACAGCTCCTGGTCAAGTTCCTCGGCGAGGTCATCTACCTCTTCGAAACGCGGCAGTTCCTTCTCGGCAAGGTGGACGGGCTGAGGATCCGCCAGCAGTACGACGGCTTCAGTCTCGAAGCGGTCTTCGCCGGCGAAACGCTCTCGTCCGGCCGCGAGCTGGCCGGCGACGTCAAGGCCGTCACCTACCACGACCTGACGATCGAGGAGCGCGACGGTTTCACCGTCCAGGTCGTCGTCGACATGTGAGCCAAGCCGTGGACCTTCGGAAGATCGACGATAACACTTGGGAGATCCCGGCCCAGGGCGGGATGAGGGTCCCGGCCGTGGTCTATGCCTCCGCCCGGCTCCTCGACGACATGCGCCGCGATCAGACGCTGGCCCAGGCCCGCAATGTCGCCTGCCTTCCCGGCATCGTGCGGCGCTCCTTCGTCATGCCCGACGCCCACCAGGGCTACGGCTTTCCGATCGGTGGCGTCGCCGCCTTCGGCCTCGACGACGGCATCATCTCCCCCGGCGGCGTCGGCTACGACATCAACTGCGGCGTCCGGCTCCTCAGGACCGATTACACGGAGGCCGACATCGCCCGCAAAGGCCAGGAGCTGTTGGCCGCGATCTTCGAGGAGGTCCCGGCCGGAGTGGGGAAGGGCGGGGTCACCAAGCTCAGCCGGGACGTGCTCAGGGACGTCCTGGCCCGGGGCGCCGAATGGGCCGTCGAGAACGGCTACGGCCGGAAAGAGGACCTCGAGAGGACCGAAGAAGGCGGACGCATGAGGGACGCCTCGGCCGAGGATATTTCCGACCGGGCCATGGAGCGGGGCATCCCGCAGCTCGGGACGCTCGGTGCGGGCAACCATTTTCTGGAGATCCAGAAGGTCGATGAGATCCTCGACGGGACGACGGCCCGGGTCTTCGGCATCGACGCCCCCGGCCAGGTCCTGGTCATGATCCACTGCGGCAGCCGCGGCCTCGGCCATCAGGTGGCCACCGACTTCATCGAGACGATGGAGAACGCTTTCGGCGTCGCGGGCCTGCCGGACCGGGAGCTCGTTTCGGCGCCGTTCAAGTCGACGGAGGGACAGCGGTATTTCCGGGCAATGGCTGCCGCCGTCAATTTTGCCTTCGCCAACCGCCAGATGATCGCCCATTGGGTCAGGGACGTCTTCGCCCGCGTCCTCGGCAGCGCCAAGGGCATGGACCAGATCTACGACGTCTGTCACAACGTGGCCAAGGTCGAAGAGCACGATGCGGGCGGACGGTCGGAGCGGCTCGTCGTCCACCGCAAGGGCGCGACGCGGAGCTTCGGACCGGGACGCCCCGAGGTCCCGCCCGTCTATCGCGGAACAGGGCAGCCCGTCCTCATTCCCGGCAGCATGGGCACGGCCTCGTTCGTCCTGGCCGGAACGGCGGAGGCCGAGGCGCTGAGCTTCGGGTCGACCGCTCACGGCGCCGGACGGGTCATGTCCCGGCACGAGGCCCTGCGGCGGTTCCGCGGCGAGAAGATCCGCGACGATCTGGCCCGCCGGGGCATCGTCCTCAAGTCGGCCAACTGGAAAGGCGTCGCCGAGGAGGCCTCCGAGGCCTACAAGGACGTCGACGAGGTCGTCCGGGTCTCGAACGCGGTCGGGCTGGGCCGCGTCGTGGCCAAGCTCGTCCCGCTGGGGGTCCTGAAGGGCTAGCGGCGCGATGCGGCTCCTGGGGCGCCTTTGCGACCGAGGACATCGGGCCCGTGTTGACAATCGGCCCGGCGGACTCTAAGGTAGGGGCACCATGAGGGTCGTCCTGGCCGGCTACAACGTCGACAGCGCCGTCCTCGACGAGCTCAAGACGAGCTCGCCTCCTCGCGAGGATGTGACTCCCGAAACGCTCTCCGCCGCCTATGCCCGGATCTCGCGGGACCCGCGCCCGGTCGACGAGCTGCGGGCCGCCGCCCGGGCGGAAGTGGACCGGACCCGGCGTTCCAACCAATCCATCATCTTCAAGATGGGGCATCACTCCGTGGCCGAGCACGCCGTTTTCAACTTCGACGTCATCGGCGTCAGCCGGCTGGCCATCGAGGAGATCGAACGGTTCCGGCTGATGTCCTTCACCGAGAAGTCGCAGCGGTACATCGCGCTCGGCGAGGACTTCGTCATCCCGGAGGAGGTCCGGCGGGCGGGCCTGGAAAAAGCCTTCGTCGGGACGGTCAAGGCCCAGAACGCCCTGTACCATAAGCTCTACGCGCGCCTCAAGCCGTTTGTCTTTGCGAAGCATGCCGAAGCCGCGGCCGACCCCAAGAACGCCGTCGTTCTGGACGGTTGGGCCAAAGAGGACGCCCGGTATATCGTCAGCCTGGCCACGGAGGGCCAGCTCGGCCTGACGGCCAACGCCCGCAGCCTCGAGCTCCTGATCCGGCGCTTTGCCGCCAAGGGCCTGGCCGAGTTGAGGGCGCTCAATGCCCGGCTCTATGGATTGGCCAAGGCGGTCGCGCCGTCCATCATCCTCTTCACCGACCCGAGCCCCTTTGACGCCGGGACGTACGACGATCTGGCCGCGGCGGCCGCCGGCTGGATGCCGGCGCGGCCGCGCTCACGGGGCCGAGGCCCGTCCCGGGAAGTCGCGCTGGCCTCCGCGCCCGAGGACGGAGATTCGCAAGTCATCGCCGCCCTTCTCCACTCGGTCACCCGTCTCTCCTTTAAGGAAGGCCTTGCCCGGGCCGGCAAAGCTAAGCCGGCGGACCGGAAAGACATCGTCCGGCGAGCCCTCAGCCGCATGGAGTTCTACGATTTCCCGCCCCGCGAATTCGAGCACGCCGACCTCGTCTACGACCTCGTTGTGTCCGCTTCGTGTTTCGCCCAGCTCAAGCGTCATCGGATGGCCACCTTGACCTGGCAGCGCACCGACCCGGCGTTGGGCGTGACCGTCCCCCCCTCGGTCCGTGAGGTTGGGGCGGAGAAAGACTTCATGTCCGTCATCGACCGGACGAACGAGACCTACGCCCGGCTCGAAAAGGACATCGGCCCGGCCGCGGACTATGTCCTGACCAACGCCCACAGGCGCCGGGCCCTCCTCAAGGTCAATATCCGCGAGCTCTACCACATCTCGCGCCTGCGCCAGGACGCCACGGCGCAATGGGAGATCCGGAGGATCGCGGGCGAGATGTCCCGGCTGGCGAGCCGGGTCATGCCCCTTTCGTGTCTTCTGCTGGGAGGCAAGGACGCCTATCCGGGCGTCTATGCCCGGGTTTATGGCCGGTCGCCGAAGATGGCGCCGCCCAAGATCTTCAAATAGGCGCCCGGCCCGCCTTCCGTCGGACGGCGAGCCAGGCCGCCGCAAGCGTCACCACCGCCCCGGCCCCCCGCAAACCGTCGATAGGAGAAACGCCATGCCAGGTCAGGCTTCGGACAACATCAACGGCGTGGAAGGACAGGACGCTGACGAACGATACGGCCAGATAGGCGGCCAGGCCGATGCCGGCCCACCACAGGAATCGGCGCGGGCCGGGTTTCCGCGTCGCTCTTATAAAAAGGAGGAAGAACCCGAGCGAGGCCGCGGCCACCGCGGCCATGATCAGCTTCTGGAAGGGGAGCCGGAGCTCGTAGAGGCCTCGCTGCTCCGCCAACCTCCGGCCCCACGCGGCGAAATGCCCGGCCAGCCCCGAGATCTCGAGTACGGCGCTCGCGGCCAGGACCGCGGCGAATGCGAGCCATATGGTCCGTTCTCTTGCCTGTCCGGGAGGCGCCGGCTTCGATCGGCGAGCCTTGAAGAAGCACAGCGCCGCGGCCGCGACAAGCAAAGCTCCCAGAATGGGATGGACCCAAACCGAGGGCCGGACGGGCGGCCGGACGCCCCTGGCCTTGGTTTTTTCGGACTCCGCGGCGGTCGGGTAGCGATAGACCTGGGCCCTGCGGAGCGCGAGGATCGCGTCACCCGTCTCGCCCCGGCCGACAGGGATGTATTCCGTCGTGGCCGCGCGCGTCGCCTGGGGCCATTCGCCCGTCGGGCTCAGGAAGACGAGGGCGAAGACGAAGGCCGTATCTTCATGCTCGGGGACTGTGAAAACGAACGAGTATGTCACCCCTCCGGCCGCCGGCCGCGCCGGCCCCGAGGAGGCGAGAAAGCCCCAATCCTTCTTCCATGAGTTGGCGCGTTGCAGAGCGCAGCCGATCTGCGCTGGATCGATCGATCTTTCCAGGGTGACGCGGACCTCGAACGGCCGGCCGACGACGGCCGTCGCGGGGGCCTCGGCGGTCAGCCAGCCGGGTCGATCTTCTGTCCGGTCGAGAACGATCCAGGCCGCGGCGGCCACGATAAGGAGGGCGGCGCCGGCGGCCGCGCGTCGCAATCGACGATGACCCGGGTCCTCACGCATGCGGCAGTCCCCGCGGCAGGGCCCCTCTCAAGCGCCGGGCTCGAGGATGAAGACGCGTCGCCCCCGGACCTCGATCCGCCCTTCGAAGTAGAGCCGGACGGCCTCGGGATAGATCTTATGCTCCTCGACGAGGATGCGGGCCGCGAGCGTCTCCTCGGTGTCGTCCCGGAGGACCGGGACAACGGCCTGGAGGATGATGGGGCCCATGTCGACCTCGGCGGCCACGAAGTGCACTGTGCAGCCAGAGAACCGAACGCCCCAGTCGATGGCCTTCTGCTGGACGTGGAGGCCCGGGAAGGAGGGGAGGAGGGCCGGGTGGATGTTGACGATGCGGTACTTGAACGCGTCGCACAGCGCCGGGGTCAGGACCCGCATGTAGCCGGCCAGGCAGACGAGGTCGATGCGGCGGTTCCCGACCTCGCCGATGACGGCCAGGTCGTAATCCTCGCGCGACGCGAAGCTCTTGGGATCGAGGAAAAGCGTGTCGAGGCCCCATTCCCGGGCCTTGAGAAGACCCGGAGCGTCGGCCTTATTGCTCAAGACGAGGGCGATCTCGGCGTCGATCCCGCCCCGTTCGATGGCTTCGCGGATGGCCATGAAGTTCGAGCCCCGGCCGGACAGGAAGACTGCGACGCGCCCCTTCTTTCGCGGACTACTGAATACGACCTCGTCCATGGTACCCCCTAGGCCCGAACCCGGAAGTAGGCCGGCAGCCCGTCCTTCCAGGCGCGGAACGCGTCATCGACCGGGACGTGCAGGACCTCGCAGCCGGCGCGCTTCACGGCGATCGCCGTCCCGCCCGTCCGTCCGATCGCCTTGGCCGGGACGCCGGCCGCGGCGGCCTTCTCCAGGAGCCCGGCGACGCTCGCCCGGCGGCAGGTCACCAGGATGCGGGACTGCGATTCCCCGAAGAGAAGGGCATCGTCCCGTCCCGCGCCGTCGAGGTCGACCGCGCAGCCGATCCGGTCTTTCGCATGGAAGGCGCACTCGGCCAGGGCCACGGCCAGACCTCCCTCCGAGAGATCGTGGGCCGAGCGGATGAGCCCGGCCGCGATCGCGTCGAGGAGGAATTCCTGGCTCCGCTTCTCCTGCTCGAGGTCGATCGCCGGCGGGGCGCCCGCCTCGAGACCGTGGACGACCTTGAGATACTCCGTGCCGCCCAGCTCTTCCAGGCTTTCGCCGATGAGGACGACCGCATCCCCGGCCGCCCGGAATCCGGGCCGGACGGCCTTGCGGACGTCCTCGATGATGCCCACGATGCCCAGGACGGGGGTCGGGTGGATGGACAATCCTTCCGTGTCGTTGTAGAAGCTGACATTGCCGCCCGTGACGGGGATCCCGAACGTCCGGCAGGCCTCGGCGATCCCGGTTACGGCCTGTTCGAACTGGCCCATGACCTCGGGCTTCTCGGGGTTGCCGAAGTTGAGGCAATTGGTGACGCCGATCGGCCGGGCGCCGACGCAGGCGAGATTGCGGCAGGCTTCGGCTACGGCGATCCGGGCCCCCGTCCGCGGATCGAGGCGGGTGTAGAGGCCGTTGCCGTCCAGGGTCATGGCCAGGGCCTTCTTCGAGCCTTTGATCCTGAGCACGGCCGCGTCGGCGCCGGGCAGGAAGACCGTGTTCACCTGGACCATGTGGTCGTATTGACGGAAGACCCACTCCTTGTCGGCGATCGTCGGCGAGGCCAGGAGCCGCAAGAGGACGCCGCCGAGATCGGCCGGCAGGGGCAGGGCTTCGAGGGCCGGCGCGGGCGGGGGAGGAGCGGGGGGGGCGATCGGCCGGTTGTAGGCCGGACAGAGGTTGACGACGGCATCGACCGGGATGTCGACGACGACCTCGCCCTTGAACGAGATGCGGGCCCGGCCGCCTTCGACGACCTCGCCGATGACCGGGGCGTCGAGATCCCACTTGGCGAAGACCTCCTGGACCGCGGCGACCTTGTCCGGAGTGGCCACGAGGAGCATGCGCTCCTGGGATTCCGAGAGCAGGATCTCGTAGGGCGTCATGCCGATCTCGCGCTGGGGGACCTTGTCGAGGTCGACGACGATCCCCATACCGCCCTTGGCCGCCATCTCGGTCGTCGAGCAGGTCAGGCCGGCCGCGCCCATGTCCTGGATGCTGACGATGAGGCCGCGGGCCATGACCTCGAGACAGGCCTCGACGAGGAGCTTCTCCTTGAAGGGGTCGCCGACCTGGACGTTGGGCCTCTTGTGCTCGGTCTCCTTGCCGAACTCGGCCGAGGCCATGGTCGCGCCGTGGATGCCGTCGCGCCCCGTCTTGGCCCCGACGTAGAGGACCTTGTTGCCCGCGCCCTCGGCCTTGGCGTAGAAGATCTTGTCCTTGTCGGCGAGCCCGAGGCAGAAGACGTTGACCAGGGGATTGAGATTGTAGCAGGGATCGAAATAGACCTCGCCGCCGACGGTCGGGACGCCGATCGAATTGCCGTAGCCCGCGATCCCGGAGACGACGCCCTCCATGACCGAACGGTTCTTCGGGTCGTCGGGCGGCCCGAACCGCAGCGAGTCCATCACGGCGATGGGCCGGGCGCCCATGGTGAAGATGTCGCGCAGGATCCCGCCGACGCCCGTGGCCGCCCCCTGATAGGGCTCGATATAGGACGGGTGATTGTGCGATTCGATCTTGAAGACAACGACCTGCCCGTCGCCGATGTCCAGGATCCCGGCGTTCTCGCCCGGGCCTTGGACGACGTGCTGGCCCTCGGTCGGGAGCTTTTTGAGGTGGACCCGGGAGCTCTTGTAGCCGCAGTGCTCGGACCACATGACCGAGAAGATGCCGAGCTCGGTCAGGTTGGGCCCCCTGCCGATGAGCTCGACGATGAGCCGATACTCGTCTTCGGTGAGGTTGTGCTGATCGAGGAGCGCTTTGTCAATCATGGCGGGCCGCTTTCCCGGCGGCCGGCCCGCGGGCCGGCTTCCGCCGTTCGAGGCTGAGGATGAGGGACTCGAAGATCGTCCGGCCGTCCTCGCTCCCGAGCAAGGCCTCCGAGGCCCGCTCCGGGTGGGGCATCAGGCCCAGGACGTTGCCCTCCTTGTTCCGGATGCCGGCGATGTTGCCGAGGGAGCCGTTGACGTTGGCCGCCGCGGTCACCTCGCCGTCGGCCTCGCAGTAGCGGAAGACGACCTGCCCGTTCCGCTCCAGGTCCCGCAGCGTGCGGGCCGGGGCGTAGTAGTTGCCGTCGAAATGGGCGATGGGGATGCGGAGGACCTGGCCCTTCCGGGCCGCCCGGGTGAAGTCGGTCCTGGCGTCCTCGACCCGGATGTGGACGTGCTGGCAGAGGAACTTGAGGTCCTTGTTCCGGAGCATGGCCCCGGGAAGGAGGCCGAGCTCGAGCAGCACCTGGAAGCCGTTGCAGATGCCCAGGACGTGCCCGCCTCCGCGGGCGAAGGTCCGGACTTCCTGCATGAGCGGGGAGAAGCGGGCGATGGCGCCCACGCGCAGATAGTCGCCGTAGGCGAACCCGCCTGGAAGAACGACGCAGTCGACGCCCTGGAGGTCGTGGTCCTTGTGCCAGAGCATGACGGTCGGCCGCTTCATGACGTTGCGGAGGGCGTGGACCGCGTCGAAATCGCAGTTGGAGCCGGGGAATTGGACGACGCCGAACTTCATGGCCTGACCCTCAGCCGACCTTGAGGATTTCCCAGTCGAACTTCTCGATGATCGGGTTGGCCAGGACGCGGCGGGCGATCTCGGGGACCAGCGCCTCGGCCTGTTTCCGGGTGACCCCTTCGAGATCGAGCTCGAAGACCTTCCCCTGCCGAACGTCCTGGACCGCGTCGTAACCCATCGTATGAAGGGCGTTCTTCACCGTCTGTCCCTGCGGATCGAGAACGCTGTCCTTGAAGGAGACGAGGATCCTAACTTTCATGGCGCAAAACCCTTTCGAAGATGTAATCGATCTTGGCGAGATACGGGGCCAGGGAGAAGCAGCGGTCGATGTCCTTCGGCCCCAGGACCCGGGCGACGTCCGGGTCCGCGGCGATCAGGGCGCGGAAGTCCAGGCCCTCGTTCCAGGACTTGAGGCTGTTGCGCTGGACGATCTGGTAGGCGTCCTCGCGCACCAGGCCCTTGGTCGTCAGCGCCAGCAGGACGCTCTGCGAGAAGATGAGGCCGCGGGTCGCGTCGATGTTCGCCCTCATGCGGTCCGGGTGGACGACCCAGTTCCCGACGATGTCGGCCGCTTCGGACAGCAGGTAGTCGGTCAGGAGGAACGAGTCCGGAAAGACGATCCGCTCGGCCGAGGAGTGGGAGATGTCGCGCTCGTGCCAGAGGATGATGTTCTCCAGCCCGACCCCGGCGTTGGCCCGGACCAGGCGGGCCAGGCCGGAGATCCGTTCGCAGCGGACCGGGTTCTTTTTGTGGGGCATGGACGACGAGCCCTTCTGGCCCTTGGTGAAAGGCTCCTCGACCTCGCCGACCTCGGTCCTCTGGAGATGGCGGATCTCGACGGCGATCTTCTCGATGGACGTTGCCAACAGGGCCAGCGCGGACAGGACCTCGGCGTGGCGGTCCCTCTGGAGGACCTGGTTCGAGACATTGGCCGGCTCGAGCTTGAGCTTCTTGAGGGCCATGATTTCGACGCGCGGGTCGAGGTGGATGAACGTCCCCACGGAGCCCGAGATGCGGCCGACCGAGATCGTCGCCAGGGCGTGCTCGAGCCGGTCGATGTGGCGGCCGATCTCCTCATACCAGATGAGGATCTTGAAGCCGAAGGTGATCGGCTCGGCGTGGATGCCGTGGGTGCGGCCGATGCAGACGGTCAGGCGGTGCTTCAGCGCCTGGCGTTTGAGCAGGCGGCGGAACGCCCGCAGGTCGACGAGCAGGTTCTGGAGCGACTCTCTGACGAGGAGCGACAGGGCCGTATCGACGACGTCGTAAGAGGTGAGGCCAAGGTGGATGTGGCGTGATTCGGGCCCGACCTTCTCCGCGACCGAGGTCAGGAAGGCGACGATGTCATGCTTGACGACCTCCTCGATGGCGTCGATGCGATCGACGGAGAAATCGGCCTTGGCCCGGATCGTCCGCAGGGCGGACTGCGGGATCTTCCCCAAACGGGCCCAGGCCTCGCAAACGGCTATTTCGACCGCCAGCCACTTGCGGTACTTGTTCTCCTCGGTCCAGATGGCGCCCATGGCGGGGCGGGTGTAGCGTTCGATCATGGCGTCTCGGCCTTTCGTGTGGAGACGGTGATGATATCAGCAGCGACGCGGGCTTGTAAAGAGGGCAAGATAAGGGAAAGGGGGACATGATACGTGTTTCCTATTTTCGGGTGGTTTTTTGCGTCCGTTCGCTAGGTCAGAAAATAGGAAACACGTTTCGTGTCCCCGAGTTGGCAATCACTGCCCGCAAAGGAAGGGGTATAATCACGGTCTAACGGAGTGAGGACGTGATGGATGATCACCCGGAAGCGCGCCTCGTGGACGAGGCCCGGACGGGAGGGCGAGAGGCTTTCGCCGAGCTCGTCCGTCTCCACGAGCGGCGCGTCTTCGGCGTCGCTCTGCGGATGGCCGGGAATCCGGCCGACGCGGACGATCTGGCCCAGGAGGTTTTCTTGACCGCGTGGCGATCGATCGGCTCGTTCCGCAGCGGCTCGAGCTTTTACACCTGGCTTTACAGGATCACCGTCAACACGTCGCTCACCTTCCTGAAGAGACGGAACCGGGAGAAGAACCGGGCGCCGTTCGACGAGAACCTGGCCGTCGGAGGTCCGGCGACAGGCCTTCCGCCCGGCCCCGAAGGGAGATCGGCCCTGAACGAGCTGGCCTCGCGGATCGGCGAAGCCGTGGCCTCCCTGCCGGCTCCCTTTCGGGCTACGTTCGCCCTCGTGGTCGATCAGGGCCTCAGCCACGCCGACGCGGCCCGGGCCCTGGGCTGCTCCGAGAACACGGTGTCATGGAGGATGCACAAGGCGCGCAAGCTCCTCCAGGCCCGGCTCAAGCCTTGGCTCGAGGAGGTCCGGTCATGAGATGCGCCACGGCCCGCAAGCGGCTTTCGGACGCCCTCGACGGGGCGCTTCCGCCCGGTCCCCAAGGCCGGCTCGAGGCCCACCTGAAGAGGTGCTGCGCCTGCCGGTCTTATCGCGATGACGTCGGCCGCATCCAGGCGGAGACGCGTCTCGCGGACGGCCGCCCGCGGGGAGCCTGGGACGACTTCGAAAAGAGATTGGAGGCCAAGCTGGCTTCGGCGGCGGCGGGCCGGGTCGCCGTCGATCCTCCGTTCGCCGTCCGCCGGCGCTGGGCCTGGGCGGCCGCGGCGGCCATGGTCCTGGCCGGATTGACCGGCTGGTATCTGCTCCAGCGCCCCGGGACGGCCATGTCCGGGACCTGGCTTGCTGACGACGACGTCCTTGACCCTCTCATGGAAGCGGCCGAAGCCAGCCCGGAGACGGCCAGCCGGGTGGACCGCGAGGTCCGCGCCCTGATCGACGACATGACCCCGGCCCCGGACGCGGAAGCCGCTGTGCTTCCGGCCGCGGACCCTCTTTTTTGGGAAAGCTTGAGCGACGAGGACCTACGGGCCATCGTCTCCGAGCTCGAAGATGAAACCGGTCGTGGAGGTCCGCAATGAAGATGGGATCCATTTGCCGCGCCGCAGGATCGTTCCTGGTCCTGGCGTTGGGGGCTTGGACGGCGGCCCAGGCCGCGCAGGCGGGGGAGTCCCCGGCCCGGGCGGGGCTCCGGGAGCGGATCAGCGACCTCTATCTCCTCAGGCTGACACGGGCCCTCGATCTGACGGAGGACCAGACGGCCAAGGTCTACCCCCTGCTGACCCGCCTCGAGAAGGAGAAAGCCAAGCTCCAGCGCGGCCTGGGGCTGGATCTTCGGGACCTCCGGGAAAAGCTGGGCGGGACGGTCCCCCCGGAGGCGGAGCTCCAGGGACTGGTCGACCGGATCCGGCAGGCCCGCCGGGCCATCCGCCTGAAGGACGAGGAGGCCGAAGCCGGTCTCGACGGGGTCCTGACCCCCGTCCAGAGGGCCCGCTATCTCCTTTTCAACGTCGATTTCCTGAGGAACATCGGGGAGAATCTGGGCCGGGCCCGGGGGGCGCGGGGGCCCCTTAAAAGAAGCCCTTGACAAGCCTCCCGATTTCCTCTAGCATAGCCGTTGGTCGTTCTGTATATTTCAGATTAAATCTCTGAAAAAAAGAACACATTCGAGCTCGAGGAGAGAAGGTTTTTCTTTTTTTCATCTCTTTTTCTGTATTTCCCCCGGATCAGAGCGGATAAGCGGCGAGACAGGTTGAGGGCACGCCAGCGTAGCTCAGCAGGTAGAGCGGCTGATTTGTAATCAGCGGGTCAGGGGTTCGAATCCCTTCGCTGGCTCAGACGGGCGATCGAGGGCGAGGACGATGCATCATAATGCGGGCAGGTTCCAGAGTGGCCAAATGGGACGGGCTGTAAACCCGTTGCGGAAACGCTTCGGAGGTTCGAATCCTTCCCTGCCCATTTTCGCCTCCGCGGGAATAGCTCAGTTGGTAGAGCGTCAGCCTTCCAAGCTGAACGTCGCGGGTTCGAATCCCGTTTCCCGCTCTTCTTCGAGGTTGCCGGGCCCAAGTAGCTCAGTTGGTAGAGCACGTCCTTGGTAAGGACGGGGTCACCAGTTCAATTCTGGTCTTGGGCTTTTTACTGATATTCAAGCAGGCCCGCCGGGGCCGGGAAGGACCGACATGCGAGAGATCATCACGCTCCAGTGCGGCGAATGCAAGCGGCGCAACTACAGCACGACCCGGAACAAGAAGAAGCAGACGGACAAGCTCGAGACGAGCAAGTACTGCCGCTTCTGCCGCAAGCACACGCCCCACAAGGAAGCCAAATAGCGAGGAGAGGACAGGTGAGTAGCTCAATTGGTAGAGCAGCGGTCTCCAAAACCGCAGGTTGCGGGTTCGAGCCCTGCCTCACCTGCCAGACCACCTTCCGGGAAGAGCGGCCGAGGGCCTGAGGGCCCGGCCGCGGACGACGGAAAGAGAGAACGCCATGAACGACAAGATCCGCTGGTACAAACGGTTCGGGAACTTCCTCCGGGACGTCCGGTCCGAGCTCAAGAAGGTCACCTGGCCCTCGCGGAACGAGGTCACCTCCACGACGGTCGTCGTCATCGCCGCGACGATCTTCTTCGGCTTCTACCTGTTCTTCATGGACGTCATCTTCGCCTGGGTCATCACGCGGATCAAGTCCCTGTTCGGGTAAGCGCAAGGAATCGGACGATGGCAAAGAACTGGTTTGTCGTTCACACCTACTCGGGCTTCGAGAAGTTCGTCGCCGAGTCGATCAAGCAGAAGGCGATCGAGCTCCACCTCGAGGACCAGGTCGGGCAGATCATCATCCCGACCGAGGACGTCATCGAGATCCGGGCCGGCAAGAAGGTCGTCTCGACGAAGCGGTCGTATCCCGGCTACATCCTCGTCGAGATGGAGATGAACGACGAGAACTGGCTGATGATCCGGCAGGTCCCGAAGGTCACGGGCTTCGTCGGGTCCGGCCGGACCCCGACCCCGCTCAGCAAGAAGGAGGTCGGCCAGATCGTCGAGCACATGGAGACGACCTCGGAGAAGCCCAAGCCCAAGCACTCCTTCGAGAAGGGCGAGGCCGTCCGCATCATCGACGGGCCCTTCTTCAACTTCAACGGGATCGTCGAAGAGGTCCACCCCGAGCGGAGCACGCTCAAGGTCCTGGTAACCATCTTCGGCCGGTCGACCCCCGTCGAGCTCGAGTTCCTGCAGGTCGAGAAGCTTTAGGAGGACGTCATGTCGAAAGAAGTCGTTGCCAAGATCAAGCTGGAGATCGTCGCCGGGCAGGCCAGCCCCGCCCCTCCCGTCGGACCGGCCCTGGGCCAGCAAGGCGTCAACATCATGGGCTTCGTCCGCGAGTTCAACGACCGGACGAAGAAGATGGACGAGGGCACGGTCGTCCCCGTCCTCATCACCGTGTTCAAGGACAAGTCGTTCAACTTCGTCGTCAAGACCCCGCCGGCCTCCTACCTCCTGAAGAAGGCGGCCGGGATCGCCAAGGGCTCCGGGGCGCCGAACAAGGAGAAGGTCGGCAAGGTCACCATGAAGCAGATCGAGGAGATCGCCCGGACGAAGCTCCCCGACCTCAACGCCTACGACATCGAAGCGGCCAAGAAGATCATCGAGGGCACGGCCCGCAACATGGGATTGGAGATCATCAGTGAGTAAGCACGGCAAGAACACGATCAAGGCCCGCGAGGTCAAGGGCCCGGAGGCCCAGCAGTACACCCTCGAGGAGGCCGTCAGCCTCCTCAAGAAGGCCCACTTCGCCAAGTTCGACGAGTCGGTCGACATGGACGTCCGGCTCGGGGTCAACCCCAAGTATTCGGACCAGATGGTCCGCGGCACGATCGTCCTGCCCCACGGCACGGGCAAGACCAAGAAGATCTGCGTCATCGCCGCGGGCGAGAAGATCAAGGAGGCCGAGGAGGCCGGGGCCGATTTCTTCGGCGGCGACGAGATCATCGAGAAGATCGCCGGCGGCTGGATCGACTTCGACGTCGTCATCGCCACGCCCGACGTCATGCGCGGCGTCGGCAAGCTCGGCCGCATCCTGGGCACCAAGGGCCTCATGCCCAACCCCAAATCCGGCACGGTCACCTTCGACATCCGCAAGGCCGTCGAGGAGACCAAGGCCGGCAAGGTCGAGTTCCGGGTGGACAAGACGAGCATCGTCCACTCCACGGTCGGCAAGGTCTCCTTCCCGGAGGCCCAGCTGGTCGACAACCTGCGGACCTTCATCCAGGCCATCGTCCACGCCAAGCCGCCGGCCGCCAAGGGCAAGTACATCCGGACGATGTTCGTGTCCTCGACGATGGGCCCGTCCTTCCGGATTTCCGAGGACATTCTCGAGAGCTAGAGGAGAGCGCCGTGAAAAAGGAAGAGAAACGCCCTATCGTCGAGACGCTGGAGCGCCTGTTCGACACGAACGGCACCTACTACCTGATCGACTTCAAGCGGATGAAGGTCGCCCAGGCGGTCGAGCTGCGCAAGATCCTGCGCAAGAACGCCTTCACCTACAAGGTCATCAAGAACCGGCTGGCCCTGCGGGCCCTCGGCGAGAAGTGCCCCGAGGCCCTGCGCCCGGTCTTCCAGAGGCCGACGGCCGTCGCCTTCGCCGGCAAGGACCCCATCCACCTGGCCAAGATCCTCAAGGACTTCTCCAACCAGGGCAAGATCCTGGCGGTCAAGGGCGGCCGGGTCGAGGGCCAGCTCATGCCGGCCGAACGGTTCGACGAGGTCACCCGGCTCGGCTCCCGCAAGGACCTGCTCGGCAAGGTTGGCTACCTCATGGCCAATCCGCTCCACCGGCTGATGCGGACCCTCCAGGCCCCGCTCGCCAACGTCGGGATCCTTCTCGGCGAGCTCAATAAAAAGAAAAACACCTGAAATTCCATATTATTATAAGGAGACCGTGACATGGACAAACTGACCAAGGAACAGTTCTTCACCCACCTGGACAACCTGACGATCCTGGAGCTCTCGGACTACATCAAGGAGTTCGAGACCCGCTACGGCATCAGTGCCGCCGCGGCCGCTCCGATCATGGTGGCCGGCGCCGCCCCCGCCGCCGAGGCCGCGCCCGCCGCGGAGAAGACCGAGTTCACCGCCGTCCTGAAGACCGTGGGCGACAAGAAGATCAACGTCATCAAGGTCGTCCGCGAGGTCACCAGCCTCGGACTCAAGGAAGCCAAGGACCTGGTCGACGGCGCCCCGAAGACCGTCAAGGAAGGCATCACCAAGGAAGAGGCCGAGGCGATCAAAGCCAAGTTCGCCGAAGTCGGAGCCGTCATCGAGCTTCAATAAGTGACCCGGTTGGCTGAGCGTCCGTCCGTCCGGTCCCGGAAACGAGGGCACTCGATCTCTGCTTGAGAGTGAGACAACATGGTCAAAGAACCACGACAACCGTTCCGCGAGAGGGTCGACTTCTCGAAGATCAAAGCGGTCTTCCCTATGCCCGACCTTCTGGACATCCAGACCCAGGCCTACCGCGAGTTCCTCCAGATGGAGCTCCTGCCCGAAGAGCGGAAGGACACGGGCCTGCAGGCCGCCCTGAAGGATGTCTTCCCCATCTCCGACTTCAAAGAAACGACGGAGCTGGAGTTCCTGAGCTATGCGATCGGGACCTGGGAGTGCAAGTGCGGCCGGCTGAAGGGGGTCGAGAACTCCCGGGCCAAGTGCGCCTCCTGCCAGACCCTCCTGCCCGCGGACATGGAATTTTCCGAGAAGGAAGTCTGCCCGTTCTGCGGCGCGGCCCGGAAGATCGAGCTGCCGCTCTGCGAGCACTGCGGCGACCGGGTCGGGCTCCAGATCAAGTACACGCCCATGGAGTGCATCCAGAAGGGCTATACCTACTCCATCCCTCTCAAGCTCAAGGTCCAGCTCGTGTCCTGGGAAAAGGACGCGGTGACCAAGGCCAAGCGGCTCAAACACATCAAGCAGCAGGAAGTCTATTTCGGCGACATCCCGCTCATGACCGAGAAAGGCACGTTCATCTTCAACGGCATCGAGCGGGTCGTCGTCAGCCAGCTCCAGCGCTCGCCGGGCGTGTTCTTCCGCCAGGCGGAGAGCAAGGGCTTTTTCATCGCTAAGATCATCCCGTACCGGGGCGCCTGGGTCGAGTTCGAGCATGACGCGAAGAACCTCCTCTGGGTCCGCCTCGACCGGAAGAAGAAATTCCTGGCCACCGTGTTCCTCCGGGCCCTCGGCTTCGGCA